>Ga0315274_10000192_pt1 | contig 92401 bp, 82 predicted proteins | sample YL17G02_20_MG_FD_203700 | JGI IMG/M metagenome (GOLD analysis project Ga0315274, IMG submission 203700) | Sediment microbial communities from Yellowstone Lake, YNP, Wyoming, USA - YL17G02_20 | ecosystem: Environmental > Aquatic > Freshwater > Lake > Sediment | place: USA: Wyoming | collected...
CCGGAGGGGAAGAAATAGAAACCGTCGCTGCGCCGATGACGATCATTGAAACAATTAAGACAATGATAGCGACCGCAGTGGAATGTCTTTCGATGGCGCGCCTCTTTTTCTTCCGTCTTTTGATCTCTATCGGCACTCCATGGGAATATTCTTTCATTACATCATCTCCAGCAATCAAATAATGCGCCCAAACGGGACGGAATGATAATTTAGACACGATAAAGTTTGGCATTTCAAATCGGCCATTGATAAGGCTCAATCGCTGGCCGTCTTCTTCTCTGCCTCTTTCGGCCGCATCTGCGGAAAGAATAGCACATCCTTTATCGACGCCGAGTTCGTGAGCACCATCACGATCCTGTCAATGCCAATCCCAAGCCCTCCGGTGGGAGGGAGTCCACACTCCAGGGCGTTGACGAAGTCCTCGTCGACCGGGTGCGCCTCCTCGTTCCCCTTCGCCCTGCTCTCCGCTTGTGACTGGAAGTTCTCAAGTTGCTGGCGCGGGTCCGTGAGCTCTGTGAAAGCGTTCGCCATCTCCCAGCCGTTGATGAACAGCTCGAACCTCTCCGAGAAGTCCGGGTCCTCCTTGAGCCTCCTCGCGAGCGGCGATATCTCCGACGGGTGGTTCATTATGAACGTGGGGTTGATGAGATGCGGCTGCGCGGTGAAGTCGAAGATCGCCCCTATGAGCTCCCCTTTCGACATCCCCGAGGAGACCCCAGGCACGCCGAGCTGGATTGCGATGTCCAGCACCTCCTCCTTGTCCTTCTTCCTGACTTCGACCTTCCCGTACTCGAGTATCGCGTCGGCCATGCTCATGCGCTTCCACTGCGGGGTGAAGTCGATGGTCTTCTCGCCGAACGGGAGCTTGAAGTTTCCGATGAGGTCCTTGATCAGGTCGCAGATGAGCGACTCCGTCAGGCTCATCATGCCGAAGTAGTCGGAATACGCCTCGTACAGCTCCAGGCTCGTGAACTCCGGGTTGTGCTGCGCGTCTATGTCCTCGTTCCTGAAGTTCTTGCCGATCTCGTAGATCCTCTCGAGCCCGCCGGCGGCGATCCTTTTCAGGTAGAGCTCAGGTGCGATGCGCAAGTATAGGTCGATGTCAAGGTAGTTGTGGTGAGTCTTGAATGGCCTTGCCAGTGCGCCACCATAGATAGGCTGCAGCGTGGGCGTCTCGACCTCGAGGTACCCCCTCTTGTCCAGCCATGATCGCATGTACGAGATCATCCTGCTGCGCATGATGAACGTCTTCCTTACCTCCGGGTTGACGACCAGGTCAAGGTACCTCTGTCGGTACCTCGTCTCGACGTCCTTCAGCCCGTGGTATTTCTCCGGGAACGGGAGGAGGCATTTGGTGAGCAGCTGGAAATCCTCGACCGCGATGGTGATCTCGCCCATCTTCGTCCTGAAGACCGGCCCCTTGATGCCGATGATGTCCCCCGTCTCGAGGAGCTTGAATGTGTCGAACCTTCCGCCGCCCAGGGTGTCGAGCCTGAAGTAAACCTGGATTCTGTCGTTCTGGCCCAGTATGTCAGCGAAACCCGCCTTCCCATGTCGACGGGTGCCCATCAGCCTGCCGGCGATCGTGACAGTGTCAGGGCTCTTCTCCTGCCCTATGTCCGCGTACTTCTTCTTAATGGCGGAAATGTCATCCTTGACGAAGAACCTGTACTGATACGGGTCGATGCCCATCTTGATGAGCTTCGCTAGCTTCTCGCGCCTCATCTGCTTCAAGTCATTTTCAGACGGCTGTTCAGGTTCTTCCATGAAGTCTTGCCCTGATTTCCAAGGATAGAAGGCGAGACGCTACTTAAAATTGAGCAATTCGCGACCGAGCCTGCCGGCGATCCACCTCCGCGCGGGATTCGCGCCGTTGCTCTCAACGGAGCAGCATGAGGATTTTGGCGACCAGTGGGAAGGCTTTCCTCTTGCCGTTCCTGTTGCATTCCGCCAGCAGGCATCCGATCCCAGAGCCTAGCTCGGTTCTCGCATATATCCGCAGCTCCATCATCTCCCTGCTTTCGGACCGCATAGGTGTCCGCAGATATGTCTCGGGCATTTTCATCAATGATAGAAGCGTTCAACTCGCTCTTCCCGTTTTTACCGCCGCAGGGCGGCAGTCAAACGGATTTAAGAGAATCATATTCTTGATACTGGTTCAATGCTGAGCCGCCCCAGGGCGGTAAAGGCTTAATATCCCGAGGAACGTAGATTACGTCTCATGCAACTGATAGATTCGGAGATACTAGTTCAGCACCCCTGTCCATTCTGCGAGCTATCTGAGGCCTTCCCGGACGTGAGCATGGCCCAGTGGTGCAACGGGAGGCGAGAAGTGCTAGAGATCAGCTGTTCCGACCGGGACCAGCTGTCCGAGGTTATCAAGACGGCCAAGACGACCATCGCCGGCCTCGAGGAGATCGTTCGCCATGGCAGCTCCGCACTGGCCGTCCGCGACTGCACCTGCTTCAAATACAGGTCGGTCTGCGCCATCGCCGACGAGAATGACTGCTGGGTGCTCTTCCCGATACAATATTCCGACGGACACGAACGGTATCGGATCCTCGCGCCTGGCAAGGAGGCGCTGAGCCGCTTTATCGACCAGTTGAAGGAGCACGGTACGGTGAAGGTGCTCTCGGTAAAGCCTGCCACCGATCTTAAGGCGCTCCAGTCCGTCGGGACCGTCCCCGTCCACTTCTTCCAGGGGCTGACGGACAGGCAGCTGCACGCACTTGTCATCGCCTACGAGAAGGGGCTGCTGGATGTTCCCGCGAAGAGGAGGATGGACCGAATCGCCAAGGAAGAAGGGTTCTCGAGATCGACCTACGGGGAGCACCTAAGGAAGGCGGTGCACCGCGTCATCCAGAACTCCTACCCAATCCTGAAGCTATACGACTCCATCGGCGACAAGAAGAATGCTGAAGCGGCGGACGAATAAAAATTCTCCCGATGAGGAACCCCGTCAAGACACAGTTTCTTGCTCGCCTTCAAGCTCCTCGATCGCCTTGAGGAGCGCCTCTATCCTGAAAGGCTTCAAGAGGAAATCCTTCGCACCTGCCTTGAGCGCGTCGCTCTTTATCTGCAGATCGGCGCTTCCGAACAGGATCTTCGCGTCCGGATCGAAGCTCAGGATCTCCTGGGTCGCGGTGACGCCGTCCTTCACCGGCATCCTCTGGTCCATTATCACGATGACGACCCGCTCTCCGAGTTCCTTGTACTTCCGGACAGCTTCCTCGCCGTCCCCGGCGACCGCGACGACCTTGTGCCCCTTGGACTCCAGGATGTCCCTGTATAGCTCTATGATGAACTCCTCATCGTCCACCAGGAATATTTCGGCTATCGCTTCTCCCTCCCGATAAGCCCCGCCGGATTTCCTTCGACAATCGTGCCAGAACCATATAAGAGTTTCTTGAGGGCGTTCTCATCCGGCGATCCATCCGTATGACCGGAGATTTTCAGACAATCAAAGTTCGGAATGTCCTCCTGCCAGATTTTGAGCCAGTAGATGCCATTATTGTTGTTCCGCTCGAAAAACGATAAATACGGGTCGCGATATGGCAACTGTGAGAGATAGGAAATGCCGAAGGCCAACAAGAAGCAGGAAGGATTCCACTCCGCGGCGGGTCTCATAAGATACTTCGACGCCGAGGAAGACGTTGCCCTCAAGATCAACCCCTGGGTAGTCGTCGGTCTCTGCATCAGCATATCCGCCTTGGTGCTCATATTGACGGCGCTTTTCCCGACATGAGCGCTTTTTCGAACGGGCGTTTTCAGTCACTGTTGATGCGGTAATGGTCGAGTTCGTAGCTTCTCTGCGGCCTGCTCCTGGCCTGTAGCGCCCTCTGGATGAACTGGCCGCAGTTGCTCCCGATCCTGTTCTCCTCTAGCTCCCCGATGCTCAGGACGACGTCGAACCCCTCCTCTCTGAACATGTCGACAATCCTACCGGAGCTGTCGTCGTCGTGGGGATCTATCGCCGAACGCATCGACTCCTCGTGCGACCTGACCGTCGGGTTCAGCGGCGTCAGCTTGATCATGAACAAGGACGGATCGAAATGCTCTCCGATCACCGACGCGTCGATGGGGTAGTCCACTGCGGGTGCGAAGTTCAGCGTCACCTTCTTGTCACCCTTCGCCGGGACGCAGAACCTCTCGCCGTAGCTCGCTATCTCCTCGAACGACCACTTCTTCACAGGTATCAGCTCATCGCGCTTCTTCTGGTCCGTGGTGTGGATCGAGAACTGGAGCTGAAATTTCCCTCCGGAGTAAAGTCGGTCCTTTATGTCGGCTAGTCTCTCGAAGAATTCGTCGGTCGACTTGTTCTTCGGGGCAACCGTCGAGAGCGAGGCGTTGAGCCCGGGAGCGACGAACTCGGATGGCAATCGCTCGATTGCGCCTAGCACGGCAGGGTTCATCGTGGGCTCCCCCATCCTCGCGAACTGGATCTTGAATTTCGCCACGGGGACCCTCCCGTCCGGGAACCTCCGGTCGACCATGTAGTGGATCTGCGAAAGTATCTCTTCAGTGGTCAGCTTGCCGCCGAAGTCCCCTCCCGCGTCGCACATTTTGCATTTTATCGGGCAGCCGAACATCGATGAGACGATGAGCACCCATTTCTTCTCGCGTGGGAGCGGCGGCTGGACCGATTCGACGAATTCGACCAGGGAGTTCTTGGAAACCGCCTTCGAATCCTCTCCCCTCATCTGGGCGACATACACCTTCGCCACGCTGTCGTTCCCGTATTCACCGACGATCTTCACTCATCCACCCCCCGCCTCTTAGGAATTCCATGGCGATCATCGCCGCCAGCACACCGTCGCCGACGGCGATGCCGGTCTGCCTGTGGATCCCGCGGACCACGTCTCCGCCGACGAACAAGCCTGGGACCCTCGTCCGCGGCACGTCTTTCAGCCCGCCGATTCGCCTCTTTAGATCATGATCGAGCATCGACAATTCCGGTCCTCTCCCGCAGGCAATCAGAATGTAATCGGCTGCGAGTTCTCTCTTCCCTCCCTTACCCTTGATAGTCAGCGCAATTCCGCTATTGACCTCTCGAACCCGCAGAGGAACATACTGTTCGAGGAGATCGACCCCCTTTTCCTTCGCTCTCTCCTTGAGCAGGGTCAGGCAGGTCGACTCTGACCTGGATATTATCGTGACTTTGTGACCGTGGCTACTGAGATTTATCGAATAATCGAAAGCCGCGTCGCCCCCTCCGATTATCAGAACTCTCGCATGCTTCTTGCCGAGCGGCGGTAGATCCGCAATCTCGTGAAATATCTTCTTTCCGATGAAACTGGAGCCGCCCTTGAGGCCGATATCCTTCGGTCTTGTACCCGTGCAGACTATGACAATCCTTGCGATGAAATCCCCCGAATCCGTTTCGATCCTGAATCCCGACCTCGAGGAGCCGACCGCCGATACGTCCGCTTTCTTGACGGCCACCGCACACTCCTTCAGCTGCTTTGCGAAGAGAGCGACCAGCTCCTGCCCGCCGATTCCCTTCGGGAATCCCGGGTAGTTCTCGACAAGGTTCGCATTTCGGAGCAGCCCTCCGATTTCATGCTTCTCGAATAGGATCGTAGTGGCTCCCGCCCGCTTGAGGAATATCGCAGCGGAGATACCAGCCGGGCCGGCACCGATGACGGCTACCTCTATTCTCTTAGCCATCCGAGCACCTCCTCTGTTGTGACTGGAATGGCGAACCCATCTGTCAAGGTCTTCAAGCTCGCAACATGCAGATCATCGCTCTGCGTCGCGGTTCCGTCGATCGCGAAGAACACCTTGAAATCGCGGACGAACGCTTCCCTGGCCGTCGTTTCACAGCAGAGATGCGTCATCACGCCGGTGATGAGCACTGACCTGACGCCGCGCCTCCTCAGGACCCCCTCGAGGTCCGTCCCGGCGAACGCGTTGTATCTAATTTTCCTTACGAGCGCATCCCCTTCTCTGACTCTGAATTCGGGAGAGATCGCGGACATCTCATCGTCGACGTACAGGTTGTCCCCCCACCAGGAGGCCATCATCCCCGGAGACTCGCTCCTGAGCAGGGCGTGTTTCGTGAAGACTACCGGGAGTTCCATTCGGCGATATTCCTCTACGAGGTTCCTGACGTTGCCGATAATCTCAGTCGCCATCGGTATGAAAGCGTGGGAGGCAGGTTCGAGGAAGTACCTCTGCATGTCAATGACAACGAGCGCCGACTCCGCCGGAATGAAACTGACATTCTCGATGCGATGCTGGCTCAGATAGGGGGCGAGGAGCTTCTTCAACTTCTTCCCTTTGTCCTCTCCCATTCCAACACCTCCGGATCCCGAACGCCTCTTCGGCCCCGTTTCCTGGTATTTCATAGGAGGCTGGAAACGCGATGAAAAACAATGCCTCTGTCTTTGCTCGTGCCTATCCTATCTCAATCAACGCATTTAGATAAGCTTTTCTTTCACGCGAGCCGGATTAGAGTCGACGTCGCGACGATGCCGTCGATCTCCCTGATTTTATCGACTATCGAATTCAGGTGGTCGACATCCGCTGCTTTCACCAGCACCGCCGCATCGAACTCCCCGCTCATCTCGAAGACCTTGTTCGATACCTCCTTCAGCTTCGCGACGACGTCCTTAGACTTGCCCGCCTCGCTCTCGATCAGGATTATCCCCTCGACGCCCACGGAGCCCGTCTCTACCGTGAACTTCTTGATCGCCCCGCTCTTCGAGAGGTTCGTGATCCTCGCCCTGACCGCGCCCTCGGTGAGGCCGATCCGCCTGGCTATGTGGGTGTTCTTGGTCCTCGCGTTGCTTCGGAGTATCTCGATTATCTCCGCGTCCTTTTCGTCCATCGTAATCCCGAATATCGTAATGGCATATATGTTTTGCGATTATCGAATCTCCTCTATGTTAATCGTAACAATTAAGTACAGCCATACGTTACACGGCTCCGGGAATTGCAATGTTGCGCGGATGTTACACAGCACTGGTGACCCCGATGAACAAGGACGGGTCGCTGGATTTCAACGGGCTCCATGATCTGTTGGAGTTCCAGGCGGAGAACGAGATCGCAGGGATAGTCGCGGTCGGGACCACGGGCGAGAGCCCGACAGTGGACTGGCCCGAGCACCTCTCCATCATCGCGAAGGCGAAGACATTCGCGAACGATGACCTGCTCGTGATAGCAGGCACCGGCGCGAACTGCACCAAGGAGAGCATCGATGCCACTCGCGACGCAGTCGACCACGGCATCACGACGATGCTGCTCGTCGATCCCTACTACAACGGACCAAGCTCCCTCGAGATCAGGAGGGAGTACTACGAGCCGCTGGCCGAGGAGTTCCCCAACACCGACTTCATACCATACATCATCCCGGGGAGGACAGGCGCGATGCTGCTCCCGGAGGATCTCGCGATACTGTCGGAGGAATATTCCAATATAGCCGGGGTGAAGGACGCCACGGGCGACTCCAACAACCAGCGGGCGATCAGGAGGCTCTGCAGGCAGGGATTCCCTATCCTTTCCGGCGACGACGAGAAGACCCTTTCGATGATGGAGGACCCGACCATAATCGCCACCGGGACGATCTCCGTCGTGTCGAACATCCTCCCTGGCGCGATGGTCGAGATGATCGAAGCCCAGCTGGACAACGACAATGTCAGAGCGAGGAAGCTTGCCGCCGACCTCAGGCCGTTGATGGATATCGTCACCGTCAAGACCGAGGAGGACACGCCATACGGGAAAGTGATATGCAAGGCCAGGAACCCCCTCGCGACGAAGACGCTGATGAACGTGCTAGGCATGCCAGCCGGACCATGCAGGGCGCCGCTCGGCAAGATGACGAGGCAAGGTCTGATGAGAGTGCTCGAGGCCGCGCGGTCGATCTACGATTCCAGACCAGATCTTTTTGAGCCGGTGGAGGAGTTCTTCGACATCGACGTCGGGGAGCGGCTCACCAGCAAAGACTGCCGGGAGGGACTGTACTATGACACGTACTAGGCTGTGCGTCGTCGGAGCCGACGGCAGAATGGGGCAGGAGGTCCTACGGGCGATCGGCGGCGAGTTCGAGGTCACCGGAGCAATCACCCACCATGGCAGCCCGAACGAGGGCAGGAAGCTAGGCGATCTGAATCTGCCGTTCGATGACGTTGTCATCTGGGGGCCAGAATCCCTCAAGGACGCGCTCGAGCGATCCGACGTATATCTCTCATTCACGACTCCGGAAGCGGAGCTGCAGAACTTGCCGATCGCCGCGAAGATGGGGAAGAAGATCGTCCTAGGGACGACCGGCATCTCCGCAGATCAGATGTCTCGTCTGAGATCTTCGGTCGAAGGGAAGACGGAGGCGGTCTTCGCGGCAAACTTCTCGATCGGGATCAACTTCATCGCCGGCCTGCTGTCGCACATAAGCAACCTTCCTGCGGGATACGACACCAGCGTCGTCGAGATCCACCACACCGGCAAAGCGGACTCCCCCAGCGGGACCGCCCTGCACCTCGCGGACATCGTGAAATCAGCGCGCGGGTACTCAAAAGAGGTCCACGGTCGCAGCGGCAAGGGGAAGCGCTCATCGGAAGAGATGGAGATACTCTCAGTCCGCGCCGGCGGAGTCCCGGGCGTTCACGACATCATCATCGCGGGGCCGAACGAGATGATCACGATCGAGCATACCGCGTTCTCTAGGGCGGTCTTCGCGGAAGGCGCTCTTCTCGCGTCCAGCTGGCTGATGAAAGTGAATGACAAGAAAGTCCACTCGATGAGAGAGGTACTGGGAGTCTGATTTCCATGTGGAGGATCGAGCCGCCGCTTGAGAACAGGAGAGGGACTCTGCACATCGGAGGGGCGAACCTCGAGACGCTGGCCGAGAAATACGGAACGCCCCTTTACGTCACCGACGAGAGCCGCATCAGGCAGAACTACCGCACGTTCCGCAACGCGTTCCTGAAGAGATGGAAGAGGTTCAAGTTGTTCTACGCGGTCAAAGCGAACAACAACCTGGCCGTCATGAACATCCTGCGGCAGGAGGGCGCCGGGGCCGACTGCTCCTGCGTTCCAGAGCTCCAGCTCGCAGCGCTCGCTAAATTCAGGCGCCAGGACATGCTGTACACGGGCAACTACAACAGCGACGACGACCTTCAGTACGCATCGCAGCTCGGCATCACGATCAACCTGGACGATATCAGCATCCTCGACCGGCTGGTAAAATTCGGCGTGCCGAAATCACTCTGCTTCCGAATCAATCCCGGCGCTGTGAAGGGCGGGTTCGAAAAACTCGTCTTCGCCGGCCCGGACGCGAAGTTCGGCATCTCGGAGGACATCGCGAAGAAAGCATATTCGAGGGCAAAAAAACTCGGCGTGAAGAAGTTCGGGATCCATATGATGGCCGGCTCATCCGTGCTCAACACCGAGTACTTCGGGCAGGTGACGGACCGATTGTTCCAGATTGCAGACTCGATCTCGAAGAGCGCGAAGATAGAATTCGACTTCGTGAACATCGGAGGGGGTTTCGGCGTCCCCTACAAGCCAGGCGAGAAGGACCTTGACATCAACCGCGTCGCAACCGAGGTCACCGACAGGTTCAAAGAGAGGTTCGAAGGGCACAGCGACCCGCCCTACCTGTACGCGGAGCCAGGAAGGTATTTCGTGTGCGACTCAACGGTGCTTCTCAGCAGGGTCCACTCAGTGAAGCGCACTGGCAAGAAATTCATCGGGATAGACGCGGGAATGAACACGCTATTGAGGCCCGCCCTCTACGGCGCATACCATCAGATGTTCGTCGTGGGCAAGCTGAACAGTAAGAAGACGGAGAAGGTCAACATCGTCGGCCAGGTCTGCGAGAACACCGATGTCTTGGCGACGGACAGGGAGATGCCGTTGATCGAGAGGGGGGACCTGATTGCCATCCTCAACGCAGGCGCCTACGGATTCTCCATGAGCTCCAACTACAACACGAGGCCGCGAGCGGCCGAAGTGCTGGTCAACCGCGGCCAGGATTCCCTGATCAGGGAGAGGGAGGACATCACCGACATCGTCGAAAGGCAGATCCTCCCGGGGAGACTGATGAAATGAGGATCGAGCAGTCCGAGAGGCTGAGACGGATCCCCCCTTACCTTTTCGCCGGAATAGAGAACAAGGTCGCGCAGATGAGGGCCAGGGGAGATAAGATCTACGACCTGAGCATCGGGGACCCGGACCTACCGACGCCTCCGGAGATAATCAAGGTGCTGCGGTTCGCAATGGCCGACAAGGAGAACCAGGGATACTCCAGCTCGAAGGGGGAGGTCTTCTTCCGAGAAGCCGTTTCCGAGTGGTACTCGAAGAGGTTCGGCGTGAAGGTCGACGCGTCCAAGGAGGTCTGCGCGCTGATCGGTTCGAAGGAAGGGCTGGCGAACATCTCGAACGCCCTGGTGAATCCTGGAGAGAAGATCATCGTGCCGGATCCAGGCTACCCAGTCTACGCCAACGGGGCGACGTTCCTGTCAGGCGGGAGGGCTGTCGCCGTCCCGTTGCTCGAGGAGAACGGCTTCTTGCCGGAGATCGGCAAGATAGACCACTCCGGCGCCAAGATAATGTACCTCAACTATCCGAACAACCCGACCGGCGCGGTCGCCGGCAAGGGATTCCTCAAGGAAGCCGTTGATTTCGCCAGGGACAGGAACATCATCATCTGCTACGACAATGCCTACTCGGAGATGTCCTTTGGGAAGGAAGCTGCACACAGCATCCTCGAGATTCCCGGTGCCCTCGAATGCTGTGTCGAGTTCAACTCCTGCTCGAAGACGTTCAACATGACCGGGAGCAGGGCCGGGTTCGCCGTCGGCGCTACAGATGCGGTGAGCGCGCTGGCAAAGGTCAAATCCCAGATGGATTCCGGCCTGCCGCCTTACGTGCAGAGGGCCGGGGCGTACGCGCTGTCCCTCTACAGGGGAAAGGACCCGCCAGCAGTCGTGAAGAAGAACGTCGACGTCTTCGCGAAGAGGATGAAACTGCTCTCCGAAGGGCTCTGCAGGATCGGCATCTCGTGCAGGCCCAGCCCCGCGACATTCTATCTCTGGGTGAAGGTGGGCGGGAGTTCCATCGCATACACGGACAAGCTGCTTGAGAGAGGGATCGTCGTGACTCCGGGGATCGGATTCGGGAATTGCGGTGAAGGATACATCAGGTTCGCACTCACGAGGGATGAGGCGATTCTCCGGAAAGTCATCGTGCAACTCGGGAAGATGAAGCCATAGAATCTGGACGACTGGCACTCATAAGACCGACGTTCTCCTTAAGTTTAAATATCGTCAGCCGCATGAGTTTGTCGGGGAGTCATGGGGATTGCCGGCGGGCGTTGTGGGGATGAGTCCGCTTCATCGAAATCAGGCTCCTTTTTCTTGGTTGAGGAGAGGTCTCCCGAATTCACGTACGAGATGTTCGGCGAACATGTAGCCGGCGGTAAGTGCGGTTTTGTCATAACGCGGGATTTCCCTCCAGAGGTGAGGAGGAAACACGCTCTGCCAGCCTGTCCGATTCTCTGGGTGACCAACCTCGTTGGACCGGACAACATTAGCCCCACTTCGATAGGCCTTCTCCTCTCGAGGATCATCACTTTCTTCGAAAAGAATCATCCTGCTGTAGTGGTTCTGGACGGGGTCGAACACCTGATTTCCCAGAACAGCTTCGACAGGATCATGCAGTTCATCCATCAGCTGAGGGACATGGTGCTGGTCAGCGAGGGGACGGTCATAATGCCGCTCGACACGCGCATCCTCGAGGAGAAGCAGCTCGCGCTGCTCGAGCGGGACCTCGAAGTCATCGTCCCATCCCCGAGGCTCTCCGGCAGGAAATTCGTCTTCGAGTTGGAGGACGGAATGCTGAAAGTCATGAATAAGAATGTCAGATAGCGGGATTACCCCACTGCCAGTGATGCTCTTTCTTTCCATTCTCCTACGTCAATAAAACTTAAGTACAACCTGTATTCTCCTTCCTTCCCGAGGACAAACGACATGAACGCGCTTGACGCAAAAATGTCTGGTTATCTTCACGCCTAGACGAAGGCGCCTCTTTTCCAGCATGAGCTTTGTCGTTTCGCCCCGCGATAGCGCTTTCCGCGCAATTCTTAATACTCTAAACCGTTCCCCAGGGCGTGCACGTCCTAAGATCGGTTTCGAGCCTATGGAGGGAGTAATTTGGTTCTGAGCATAGCGGTGCCCAACAAGGGCCGGCTGAGCAGCAAGGCGATAAGCGTTCTGAACAAGGTTGGCTTCGGGATCCCCGAGGACATAGGTCGCACGCTGATGATGGACATCGGGAAAGGAAGGTACAAGGTGCTCTTCGCGAGGACCGACGACATCCCGGAGTTCGTCGAGACCGGCGTCGCGGACATCGGGATCACGGGCCTGGACATCCTCAAGGAGACTGGCAGGGATGTCGTACAATTGATGCCCCTCGGCTTCGGAAAATGCCGCCTGGTTCTTGCGGCGCCTGAGGAATCCGATGTCAAATCCCCCAAGCAGGTCAAGAACGGGGCGAAGGTCGCGACCTCCTTCCCCAGTATCACCAGGGATTACTTCAAGAAGCTGAAGAAGAGGATCGAGATCATTCCGATGACAGGCGCGACCGAGCTCGCCCCGCAGATCGGGATCGCCGACCTGATAACCGACCTGACGGAGACCGGCTCCACTCTCAAGATGAATCACCTGAGGGAGATCGCGACGGTTCTGAAGTCCGAGGCGGTCCTCATCGCCAACAAGAGGAGCATGAAAGCCGAGCGCGGGGAGATCAACGAAATCAGCTCGGCGATATCGAGCGTGCTCGGCGCGAAGAGGAAGCGGTACATCATGGCGAACGTGCCACAGAAGGCGCTAAAAGACCTTCCAATGGTCCTTCCTGGCATATCCGGCCCTACGGTCATGAACATCATCGGGCGGAAGGACGTGGTCGCTGTCCACGCGGTCGTGAACGAAGACTCGGTCAACGGGATAATCACTGTGCTGAAATCGATCGGGGCGACTGGGATACTGGTGCTGCCAATCGAGAGGTTGATACCTTGATCGAGATCTCGAAGCTTGCCTCGCTTAGTGCGGAATCTCGGCGGGCGATGATGGAACGTCAGAAGAGCGAGTTCAAAGACGTTGAGCCATCGGTCAAGAGGATCATCGATGACGTCCGCCTGCGCGGTGCCGCCGCGGTCTCAGAATACGTCAAGAAGTTCGACAAGGCGGAGCTCAACGTATTCAGGGTCACTGAGGAGGAGATATCCCGCGCGTTCAAGAAAACCTCTCAGAAATTGGTCGACGCTCTGACCGAGGCGGCGGGGAACATCACCCGCTTCCAAGAGCGCCAGATGCCATTGGAATTCAAGATGAGGACCAAATCTGGCAAACTCGGGCAGAAGATCGAGCCTTTTGCCAGAGTCGGCGTATATGCCCCCGGAGGCACCGCGACATATCCGTCCTCCGTCCTCATGGGTTGCATCCCGGCAAACGTCGCCAAGGTGCCTGAGATCGCGCTATGCACCCCGCCGAAAGCGGACGGCTCGATCAACGACGTGATGCTCGTCGCTGCAGATCTGGCGGGGGCGACTGAGGTCTATAAGATAGGCGGCGTTCAGGCGATCGCCGCGATGGCGTACGGGATCAAGGAGATGGGCCCGGTCGAGAAGATCGTCGGTCCCGGCAACAAGTACGTCACTGTCGCGAAACAACTGGTCCAGCAGGACTGCGACATCGAATTCCTCGCAGGGCCTTCGGAGATACTGATCGTCGCAGACGACACCGCAGAACCGGATATGGTCGCATGGGATATGCTGGCGCAGCTCGAGCACGACCCAGACGCGAAAGCGGTCCTGGTCGCGCTCACTGAAGATGTGGCTTCCAAAGTCGTGAAGAAGGTCGAGGAGACGATCAAGACCCTTCCTCGGAGCGCGATACTAGAGCAATCCGCGAAGAAAGGCTGCAGCGTTCTGGTCACCGATTCCCTCGAGTCTGCGATCGATTTCGCGAACGACTACGCCCCCGAGCATCTGTTGCTTGCGATTCGAGATGCGGAAGACGAGATGGTCAACATCTGCAACGCAGGATCGATATTCCTGGGCTCGTACTCGTCCGTCGCCTTCGGGGACTATTGCGCTGGTCCGAACCACGTTCTCCCGACGATGGGGCTCGCGCTCACGAGAGGTGCGCTTTCCCCGCTCGACTTCGTCAAAATCATCCCCTACCAGAGGACCTCCCGGTCAGGAGCGCAGAAGCTGGCGAAGGTCGCCGCGGAGATCGCTCGAGCCGAGGGCCTGGAGGCTCACGCACGCGCCGCCGAATCAAGGCTGAAGAAGTGAGGAGGAGAGGTAGTTGAAACCATCGTCTCTCGCCAGGGACAACATCAAGAGACTCAATCCGCCCAGCTACCGCACTCTTCCGTCGGAAGTCATAAGGATGAACGACAACTCGAACCTCTTCATGCCTAATCCCGTGGCGGAGAAAGTCTCCGACGATTTCGACTTCGACATGCTCTCGCAGTATCCTTCGATATTCTCGGACGACCTTCGCGCGGCGATCGGCAAGAAGTTCAAGGTCGACCCTAGCCAGGTGATCGTCGGAAACGGCTCGGACGAAATGATCGACCTCGCCGTGAAGGCATACGTCAGTCCTACGGACAGGGTCGCCGTTCCGGTCCCGACCTTCGAGATGTACTCGATGTACGCGAAGATCGCCGGCGCTCAGATGATCGAATGCCCATTGCGCAAGAAGACTTTCCAACTCAATGTCGACCTGATCCTCTCGTCGGACCCGAAGATGGTATTCCTCAGCTCTCCGAACAACCCGACTGGCAACTCCTTCAAGAAGCAGGACATCATGAGAATCGTCGAGGAATCGGACGCCATCGTCGTTCTCGACGAGGCGTACTGCGACTTCGCCGACGGCGGCTCATGCATCGAGCACTCGAAGAAGCTCGGAAACCTGCTGGTCCTGAAGACTCTTTCGAAGGCGTACGCCCTCCCTGGCCTGCGGGTCGGATTCTGCATCGGGAGCAAAGATGTCATCGGACCGATGGCCGCGGCAAACGCGCCGTTCAGATTGAACAGATTCTCCGAGAAAGTGGCCATTGAGGCTATCGCCGATGATGGATTCGTGAAGAAGGTCGCGAAGATGGCGAAGGAGGAGCGCGAGTGGGTGTCGTCCGAACTGAAGAAGATCGGAGCGATCGTCTATCCATCCGAGACGAATTTCCTGCTGTTCAAACCGCCCATCCCAGTGAAGGCGCTCATCCAGGGATTGCTCAAGGATGGCATAGCGATACGGGACTGCTCCAACCAGCCGATGCTGGAGAACTGCGCAAGGGTGACCTTCGGACGCAGGGAGATCAACAAGAAGTTCATCAGCTCAGCGAAGCGGATCATGGGGGAGACCCGATGAAGATATCCATCGTCGACTACGGCATCGGGAACCTGCACAGCATCCGCAAGGCGCTTGAGAAAGCAGGAGCAAAGACCGAACTGCTTACCGACATGAGCCTGCTCGGATCGTCCGAATGCATCGTCTTTCCCGGCGTCGGGGCGTTCGGGGAGGCCATGAAGGAGCTCGAACCTGTCAGGAAGACGGTATGCGAGAAGCTTGAAGGAGGAGTGCCGGCTCTCGGGATCTGCCTCGGCATGCAGATCCTCCTAGATGAGTCGGAAGAGTCTCCGCAGCGCGGGCTTGGCTTCGTCCCCGGGAAGGTTGTCAAGTTCGATGCAGACCGCATCCCTCAGATGGGGTGGAATGATGTGACGTTCGATCCGGACGAGCCCGTGTTCGAAGGCGTGAAGAGCGGCACCCAGTTCTACTACGCCAACTCATACATCTGCCTCCCCGGTGAGGACTGGACGATTGCCGAGACGACTTACGGCCGCACAAAATTCCCAAGCGGGATAAGGAAGAAGAACGTGTTCGGTTTCCAGTTCCACCCAGAGAAGAGTTCCACGTCAGGCCTCAGGGTACTGAAGAACTTCGTCGGGATTGCGGAGGGCCTCTGAGATGATGATCATACCCGCCGTGGACCTTATGGGTGGGAAATGCGTCCAGCTGGTCGAGGGCAAGCCCTGGAGCGCGAAGGTCACGATAGATGACCCGGTCGGAATGGCGGTCCGGTGGGTCGAACAGGGAGCGAAGCGGCTGCACATAGTGGATCTCGACGCGGCGCTCGGAAGCGGGTCGAACGAGCAGGTGATCAAGAACATACTAGCCAAGGTCAAGGTCCCGGTCCAGGTCGGCGGCGGCATACGGGACGACGCGAAGGCGGACAGGCTGCTCTCCGCGGGTGCCGCTCAGATAGTCGTCGGGACAAGGGCTGTCATGGACGTCAACTGGCTGAAGTCGCTCGTCTTCACCTATCCGGAGAGGGTCATCGTCGCGGTCGACGCAAGAGGCAGCAAGATATCCGTGAAGGGATGGACGAACGACACATCGATCAATCTCATCCAGTACGTGAAATCCATCGAGGATCTGAAGATATTCGGCCTGCTTTACACCAACATATCAGTCGAGGGGAAGCTGAAAGGAATCGATATCAAGCCCATCGAGAAACTCGCACAGAGCACGAAGAAGAAGCTATTCGTGGCAGGTGGGATAACGACCATCGACGACATCGTGTCGGTATCCTCTGCCGGCGCATTCGCTGCGATACTGGGTATGGCGATCTATAAGGGGAAGATTAACCTGAAGGAAGCTTTGGAGAGGTTCGGATGACAGCAATGAAGGCACGGTTGAGCAAGTTATCGAGGAAGACCAAGGAGACGGAGATATCGATTGTCCTGAACATAGACGGCTCAGGCAAGAGCAGCGTCAAGATATCGGACGTTTTCCTAAAGCACATGCTCGAGACGCTCGTGAAGTATGCCGGATTCGATCTCACCCTGGATGCGAAAGGGGATCTAGCGCACCACCTGATCGAGGATGTCGCCATCACCTTGGGGAAGGCGCTCAGAGATGCTATCGGCGATCAACCGATCAAGAGGATTGCGCACGCGACCGTCCCGATGGACGAGGCGCTGGTATCAGTCGCAATCGACCTGATAGATCGCCCGTACGTGAAGGTCGAAATCCCGGACATCATGTACGACCACTTCTTCAGATCGTTCTCGATGGAATCCCGGGCGACGATACACTCTCAGGTAATCAGGGGTGTCGACGAGCACCACATCATAGAGGCGACGTTCAAGGCGCTCGGCCTCAGCCTGAAGGACGCGACCAGGCGTTCGGAGAAGATAATGAGCACGAAGTCGAACGTGCAGTGGAGCCGGAAAGGATAGAGATGCTTACAAAGAGAATAATCCCTTGCCTGGACGTGCGGAACGGCGAGGTTGTGAAAGGGATCTGCTTCAAGCAGCTCCGCGGAGTAGGGGACCCACCCACGCTCGCCGCCGCCTATCAGGATCAGACCGCCGACGAGATAGTGTTCCTCGACATCACAGCGTCGCTCGACAACAGGGACACGATGCTGGAAGTCGTTCAGCGGACGGCTGAGACTTTGTTCATCCCGCTCACGGTCGGAGGCGGCATCAGGAGCTTCGCCGATGTCCGCAAGACCCTCATCATGGGCGCCGACAAGATATCGATCAACACGGCCGCTCTCGCCAACCCGAAGCTCATCACAGAGTGCACTGAGGCCTTCGGGAGCCAATGCATCGTCGTTGCGATAGACGCGAAGCGCCGCGGCGATTCCTGGGAGGTCCACACCCACTCCGGCACCAGACCTACTAGCACCGACGCGGTCGAGTGGGCGAAGGAGGTCTGCGAGCGCGGGTCCGGCGAGATCCTGCTCACATCTATGGATGCGGACGGAACGAAGATGGGCTACGACATCGAGCTGACGAAGACGGTCGTCCGGAACGTCAACGTGCCCGTGATCGCATCTGGCGGATGCGGGACGATCGATCACATCGTCGATGTGCTGAAACGCGGGGAAGCTGACGCAGCGCTTGCTGCGTCGATATTCCACTATGGCCAGCACACGGTGAGAGAAGTCAAGGAGAGGCTCGCGAAGGAAGGAATAGCGGTAAGGATCGAGGAGGAATCTCAATGAGCGAAACGCAAAAGGATCTCATTCCAGTCATCGTGCAGGAGATCAGGAACAACAACGTCCTGATGTTGGCCTACACCAACGCAGAGGCTCTGGAGCTCACCAAGAAGACGGGGTTCATGCACTACTGGAGCCGGTCTAGGAACTGCATTTGGAAGAAGGGGGAGACCTCCGGCCACGTGCAGAAGGTCTACGAGCTGCGCTACGACTGTGACAACGACACGATCCTCGCGCGTGTGGAGCAGGAAGGCCCCGCGTGCCACACTAACCAGTACTCGTGCTTCGGCAAAGAGCCGCTGAGGGCGAACGACATCTTCGAACAGCTCTGGCAGATCATCGACGACAGGAAGAAGAACCCCTCGGAAGCGTCGTACACCTGCAAGCTCCTCAAGGACAAGAACAAGATGCTCAAGAAGATCGCCGAGGAATCGTCCGAGGTGATAATGGCGGCGAAGGACAAGGACAGGAAGCAGATCATCTACGAATCGGGGGACCTGCTCTATCACCTTGCCGTGCTGCTTTACGACAGCGGGATCAAATGGGAGGAGATCGAGAAGGAGCTGGAGGGGAGAAGGAAATGACCGAGAAGCCGAGATACGATTTCCACATGCACACTTTCTTCAGCGACGGCGAACTGCTCCCGATCGAGCTCATAAGGAGGGCGTCCGTCCTGGGCAACCGCGCAATCGCAATCACAGACCATGCGAGCTATTCGAACGTCGATGACCTTGTGCCTGCGATCGCAAGGGACTGCGACGCCGTCGAAGGATGGGACATCACCGCCATCCCGGGAGTGGAGATCACTCATGTCCCGCCGAAGAAAATGGATACGATAATCAAGAAGGCACGCAAAGCCGGCGCGAAGATCATCGTCGTGCACGGAGAATCCCCTATCGAGCCAGTTACTCCGGGGACTAACAGACAGGCTGCGAATAATCCTGATGTAGACATCCTCGCTCATCCCGGTTATATAACGGCAGATGAGGCCCAGCTAGCGAAGGATAACGGAGTCTTTTTGGAAATAACTTGCCGATCTGGGCACATGATTGCAAACGGACACATTTTCCGCATCGGATCGTCTGTTGGGGCAAATTTCCTTGTTAACACGGATGCTCATGAATGCAAGGATATCTCAACATATTCATCTGCGAAGCTAATCGCATTAGGTGCTGGCATGTTAAAATCTGATATTGAAAGAGCATTATCGAAGAATCCTCTTGAGTTGATGAAGAAACATGCGATTAAGTTGCGTTAATTAAATATAACAACGTTATTCAATAATTCTTTAGAAAGCCTTAATGTAGTAAAGCGTAATTCTATTCTTTGAGGTAATTGGAAATGCCTGTTAAGAAAGGAAAAGCAAAGAAGAAGAAGGCTTATGCAAGCAAGAAGACAAAGGCAAAGAAAAAGAAGAAGTAATCTTTTTTAAACGCGTTTCCTCGCTCATCTGGTCTGTATAAACAGATGGCGAGGTCCAATTTTCAAGTGATAATGTAGATGATCTATGATGTTCTAAGGATTCAAGCTGATGATAACTTACAATTGTGTTCTTAAAATCAAATAATCTGTTGGTGAGAAATTCCTCATTGATCGATTTTTGGTATGTGATTTCAGTATGATCTTCTCTTTGACAAAGTCCGTTTCAAATGCCCTGGCTCGATGAAATCTGATATTAAGTATGAATTACATGTTCAATCTTAAGGTGTAGACGGGAATCAATGGAATCAATACGCACCTATGAAATATTACACTGTTATATTAATATTTCAATAGAAAGCTTTAATGTAGTATGATGCAATATCGTTTCTGGAGGTAATCAGAAATGCCAAAATCTAAGAAGAAGACAAAGGCAAAGAAAAAGAAGAAGAGGTAATCTTCTTTTCTAAACGCGGTTTATGGTTACGGCCGCGTTAAGAAAGTCTGGAATGCAACGACTGTCTTTGATAGGATCGAATCTGTCCAGCTCTTTTATTTCGAGCGGCAGAACGATTCTGGAGACCAATGCATTCAGGGAGAATGGTAGCCGAATAAGGTGAGATTCTCCCTCCGTAACCCATTCATCAATCGGAAAGTTCTTGGCGACCTGATCCGCCAATTCCCCGCGCTCTTTCTTTGACATTCGATATGCATTCTCATCAAAGACGTGTATGTGAAAACCTCTCCCGGAGTATGTGACCCTCATCTTTTTAAATTCCGATTTGAGCTCGTCGAACAGATCGACAGCATTTTCTCTCAGTGTGAAAAGATCGTATTCGCAGAAACTCATCTGATCGTTCCTCTCCATCCTCTGGTCGAGATCCCCGTGCAGCGGACACTCTACGTTCTCGACATCCATGTCGAAAGCCAGCTCCTGTCCGCGGAAGTTTTCGCAATCCCAACAGCCTGAGTCGCTCTTCATGCAATCCGCGCAAATCTTCCTTTCTGAGTAAATGTTCCTGTCATAGTATGCCCCCTCCGGTCTGTATTGGATGATGTATTCCTTCAAATCAGAGAGGCCGCTATAATCATCAATCACGACGGTATGCTTGGCGATCCTCGCATACTCCCTCGGGAAAATGTGCGTGTATCTGCCCAATATAACCGCGAACACGATTGAGGGGTGATCCTTCGTCCATTCTTCAACAGATCTGAGATCGAATTCCTCTCGGTAGAATTTCGCCCTCTCCTCTAGCGAAGAGAATCTCATACACATCGGGAATCCGGCGAAACCTCCTTGCGTTCGTCTTGCTCGCATCCTCATCGTCCTGTGCTAAAGCGCGCATTGAATTGCTTGGCTATGAACGACTTGGTTACAAGCCACTCCATCGCTCGCTCTTTATTTAGTACATATATGTACAACAAGGCTATTAATAGTACATTATACATCACTTGTTTTCGATGGTAGAGGAAAGGGATTTACTTTGGCGTCTAGCCAGGACGAGTCTAATCAGATCTCACGGGACGATGTCCAGCTCACTACTGCCGTATCCATAGAGGATGCGTGCAGGATTGACCCAGTGTCCGTTTTTGCCTCGCTCCGTTTGCGTTTTCCTGGTGAGTGCTTCCTGCTTGAGTCCGTTGAGGGCACGAAGAAGACTGCCAGGTACTCGTTCGTCGGAGTGGACCCGATTTCCGTTTTCAAGGCCAAAGGCGGCATAGTCGAGATAGATGGCCAGAGAATGCGCACCTCCGATCCTTACGACTATCTCCGCAAGCATTTCAGGTCTCTCAAGTGCGGAAACACGGAGATCGCCCCGTTTTCCGGTGGGATGGTCGGATATGTTGGCTACGGCATGGTCAGATACTTCGATGGCATCAAGGAAATCGAGACTGTCGACGGCCAGTTGCCGGACCTTTATTTCATCGTTCCAAAACACCTTGTCTGCATCGATCACCTGAATTCTCGTACCTTCCTTATTTCTCACGGAAAGCTCGGCGAGCTGAAAGACGCATACTCGGGCATCAGACCAATCATTCCGTCCCAGCTTTTCGTAGACGCCGGTAAGGCTAACACGGATCAAGGTGAATTCGAAAGCATGGTCGTGAAGGCGAAGGAAAATATTCTCGAAGGCGAAATCTTCCAGGTCGTCCTTTCGAGGAAGACCGAATTCAAGATACGCGGCGACCCCCTCGAAATGTACCGTGCGCTGCGGTCCCTGAACCCGTCTCCCTACATGTTCTATCTCGATTATGGCCAGACGCAGCTGCTCGGCTCCTCGCCGGAGATGCTCGTCCGGCTCGAGGGGACGAAGTTGACCACGCGCCCGCTGGCCGGCACGAGACAGAGATCCTCCGATGTGGAAGAGGACGAGAAGCTCAAGGTCGAGATGCTGCTCGACGAGAAGGAGCGCGCCGAGCACCTTATGCTCGTGGATCTTCACAGGAACGACATGGGGAAGGTATCTAGGTTCGGAAGCGTCAAGGTCACCGACTTCATGTCCGTGGAGAAATATTCGCATGTCCAGCACATCGTGAGCAACATTGAGAGCGAGCTCCGGCCTGATTGCGACGCCTTCGACGCATTGAGGTCTTGCTTCCCCGCGGGCACCGTCACCGGCGCTCCAAAGATTCGCGCGATGGAGATAATCGGCAAGCTAGAACGGTCGCCAAGAGGGCCCTATGCCGGCACCGTCGGTTATTTCGATTTCACGGGAAACATGGACTTCGCGATCACGATCAGGTCCATCGTGGTCTCGGGGAACTGCGCGACCATCCAGGCCGGCGCCGGGATCGTCGCCGATTCCGTCCCAGAGAGGGAATTCAAAGAGACGGAGCAGAAGATGGGCGCCACTCTCCAAGCGCTTAAGATGCTGCGGGAGGGGAGAGACCGATGACGCGGATCCTGCTGGTGGACAACTACGATTCTTTCGTGTACAACATCGCGCAGTGCCTCGGCGCCCTAGGCGCATCGGTGATCGTGGAGAGGAACGATTCCCCTAAGATCCATGATTATCTCGGCCGGGTCGACGGGTACGTCATATCTCCCGGGCCAGGGCATCCCAAGAGCACCAACCAGAGCCTCGAAATCCTGAGCAACGACGGATACGGACGGCCCGTACTAGGAGTTTGTCTTGGGCATCAGGCGATCGGGCATGTACATGGAGGCTCCATCATCCGCGCCGGCCAGGTCGTGCATGGGAAGGTCAGCAAGATATCGCATTCAGGGGGGTCTCTGTTCGAAGGAGTTCCAGAACAATTCCTGGCGACGCGCTACCATTCACTCCTGATCGATAAGAGCGAGTTCCCCGCATCACTCGAGATCCTCGCCGAGACGGATTCGAAGGAGATCATGGCGATAAAGGTCAGAGGGAAACCCATCTACGGTGTCCAGTTCCATCCAGAATCCATAATGACTTCCCATGGGAAGAGGATCCTCTCCAACTTCTTGGGGATGTGCGCAAGATGATTCGAGAGGCAATCAGACAGGCCGTCGAGAGAAAGGATCTCGACATCGAGACCTCGCGCGTCGTAATGATTGAAATGATGGACGGAGTTGCGACTCAGAGCCAGATTGCATCCTTCATCACGGCCATGAGGATGAAGGGCGAGACTCCCGACGAGATCAGGGGCTTCGTCACAGCCATGAGAGATCGTTCAGAGAGAGTGATTGCGCCGGACTCGGCGGTCGATCTCTGCGGAACCGGCGGCGACTGTTCAGGCACATTCAACATCAGCACCGTCGCATCCTTCGTGGTCGCATCCTCCGGCGTTTCGGTCGCGAAGCACGGCAACAGATCTGTTTCGAGCAGGGCAGGATCTTCCGACCTGCTGGACGCATTGGGTTTGCCGGTAGATCTCGATCCGAAATCCGTGCAGCAGTGCCTCGACACGACTTCGATCGGTTTCATGTTCGCGCCGGTTTTCCACAGGTCGATGAGAAATGTCGCCGGTCCGCGCCAGGAGATCGGGATTAGGACCTTCTTCAACATGCTCGGCCCGCTGACTAATCCTGCCGGTGTAAGGAACCAACTGATTGGAGTTTATGACCCCAAGATGGCGCCCACCGTCGCCAGGGTGCTCGGGGAAATGGGTACATCCAGGGCGTTGATCGTTCACGGCGAAGGAATGGACGAGATCACCAACACAGGTAAGACCAGGATAACCGAGCTCCGAGAGGGGAAGACCGCGGAATTCGAAATCTCCCCCGAGGACTTCGGCTTCGATGTTGCCGAGCCAGCCGACATCACGGGCGGTGATTCGTTCCAGAACGCCCGCATCGCGCTTTCGGTTCTGAGGGGCGATGAATCCCCGAGGTCCGAAATCGTCGCCATGAATGCCGGTGCGGCGATATACGTCTCCGGCAAGGTGTCCAGCCTCGAAGAGGGCGTGAAGGTCGCATCAGATGCGCTCAAGGAAGGACGAGGTCTGCTGAAGCTGAAAGAATATGCATCTCTCGTGAGCAGTATCGATAAGGAACGCCAAGCGAAAATGAAGATTGCCGATCTTGCCCACCGAAAAATCCATCCTGAGGTCCTGTCGCAGAGATGCTCGGAGATCTCCGCGGACCTGTTCGCACGAGCCTCCAAATACGAGGATGCTGTGCCTTTGCTAGCATCACTCGACGAGTCCATCGTTTCATCCCCTAACGTTCTTTCCATACTCGTGCTCAACAGGGTATTGAGGATCGTCTCCGAAGGGATTCCGACGGTCGAGCCTCGCGCTCGCTCCAGTCGCAGTCTCTCTCAGTCGATAGGAGAGTCAACGGGCGCGTCTGTGATAGGGGAATACAAACCGCGGTCCCCATCCTCACGCCCGCTCGAAGTCCCGCCCGAACCGGAAGGAGCCGCGAGGGCGTTCGAGTCCTCCGGCATGGCAGGAGTCTCGATATTGATTGAGCCAGATTATTTTTCAGGGGGCATGGAACTCTTCACCCTGTTCCGTTCGAAGATTTCATTGCCGATGCTCTTCAAGGATTTCGTCATCTCGCAGAATCAGTTGCGGTTGGCGCATGATCTCGGGGCCGACTCTGTCCTCCTGATCGCGAAAGCGCTGAACCGGACCGCCCTCGACAGCCTCGCGCGATCCTGCATCGATCTCGGGATGGAACCGCTTATCGAACTCCATGATCCGGCAGATTTCTCAAAGCTGGTCTCGTGCGAACACTTCGACCTTGTCAGACTCGTCGGGGTCAATTGCAGGGATCTCAGGACCATGAGAATCGATGAATCGATATTCAGTGAAATGAGAAACATAATTCCGAAAGGAAAGACGCTCGTCGCCGAGAGCGGGATCAGGAAATCGGATGATATTCGCTCAATCGCTGGGTTCGATGCCTTCCTAATAGGTTCGATGTTGATGCGATCAGGAAACATCGAATCGACTGCCAGAGAAGTCGTATCCGCTGGCCGGAGCGTGGCGCGATGAAGGTCAAGATATGCGGGATAATGAACGCTGAGGATGCGGCGATGTGTGAAGCTCTGGGCGCAGACGCTCTCGGTTTCGTCCATTTCCCAGGAAAGAAGCGGCACCTGCCCCTCGAGAAGATAGCAGAGATCGTCGATTCATTGGGGCCTTTGACCACATCGGTGGTCGTGTGCGCGCCGAGGTCCGTCACCGAGGCGCTCAATTTCGTGAAGAAGAGCCATGCGGATGTCATTCAGTCATATTCCCTCTCCCCCGAGGACATCAAATCCATCAGTGATGAAGGGGAAACCATCATCCGCGCAGTGCCACCGGTCCGTTCATATGCCGGCAAATTCTCCAAGGTTGTTGACGCACTGCTTTTCGAATCGGGAAGCCCAGGGACCGGGACGGAATATGATTACTCGAAGATCCCCCTCGATTGCTGCTCCAAGGTGATCATCGGGGGAGGTCTCAGACCAGACAACATCAAGAAAGTCAAGGCGCTGCGGCCCTATGCGCTCGACGTATCATCCGGAGTCGAGAGCATGCCTTGCAAGAAGGATCCAGTCCTTGTCGCGGAGTTCATCAGGAGGTGCAAGGAATGAGTGGATATTTCGGCGGGTTCGGCGGTTTCTTCGTTCCGGAGATCCTGGTGGGCGCTCTGAGGAAGCTGGAGAAGGAATACGATCGCCTCAGCAGGGAGAAGGATTTCACTCGGGAGCTGAACGATCTTCTGTCCCACTACGCCGGCAGACCCACTCCACTCTATTATGCCCGGAGACTGACGGAGAAGATCGGCGGAGCGAGGATGCTCCTCAAGCGAGAAGACCTTGCGCATACCGGTTCTCACAAGATCAACAATGCGCTGGGCCAGGCGCTGCTTGCCAAGCATATGGGGAAAGAGAGGATAATCGCGGAGACAGGGGCAGGACAGCACGGGGTCGCGACCGCCACCGCCTGCGCCCTTCTCGGTCTGAAGTGCGAAATCTACATGGGGGAGACGGATGCACAGCGGCAAAGGCTCAACTGCTACCGGATGAGGCTGCTCGGCGCGAAGTTGAGCATCGTCACGAACGGCTCGAAGACTCTGAAGGACGCCATAAATGAGGCGATGCGGGACTACGCGGCGACGAGCGATTACACGCATTACCTGATAGGGAGCGTTGTGGGACCAAACCCTTATCCGCGGATCGTCAGGGATCTGCAGTCGGTAATTGGCAGAGAGGCGAAAATCCAGATAATGAGGGAGAATGGAAAGCTCCCAGAGGCGTTGGTCGCCTGCGTCGGCGGCGGGAGCAACTCCATCGGCCTGTTCCATCCCTTCATCGGGGACAGAGAGGTTATGATGTATGGCGCTGAGGCCGGCGGGGAGGGGATCGAGACCGGGAGGCATTCCGCAAGCGTCGTAGCGGGGACGGAGGGCGTATTGCACGGCGCGAGGACGCTGCTGCTACAAGACGAGGAGGGCCAGATCCGGGAGACGCATTCGATAGCAGCCGGACTGGATTATCCCGGCGTCGGCCCAGAGCATGCCTTCCTGGGAAGGTCCGGGCGCGTGAGGTATTTCGCTGTGACGGATTCCGAGGCCCTCCTCGCATTTCACGCCCTCTCAGAGGCGGAAGGAATAATCCCCGCACTGGAGAGCGCGCATGCCGTTGCCCTGGCCATGAATATCGCGAAGGAGATGGGCAGGAGCGCTTCCATCATCATCTGCCTGTCTGGTAGGGGGGACAAAGACGTGGATCAAGTTGCAGAGATGGAGGGAAAGCTGTGAGCAGGATAACTGGCGTATTCAGATCTCTGCAGTCCGCGAGAAGGGCTGCATACATTCCCTATTTGTGCGCGGGCGATCCGACCATCGAATTCACCTTAGCGCTCGCCAAGGCCCTCGGAAAAGGAGGGGCGGACATATTGGAGATCGGCCTCCCGTTCTCCGACCCGATAGCAGATGGTCCGGCGATCCAGAAAGCTATGCAGAGGTCGCTGTCCTCCGGCTTCAAGACCAACCAGATATTCGATCTGATCTCTTCAATCAGAGATGCGGGCATGAGCCAGCCGATAGTCGTCATGACCTATTACAATCCGGTTCTGCAGACGGGGCCCGGGAAATTCTGCAGGAAGCTCAGCGATGCCGGCGGGGACGGCATACTTGTCGTCGATCTCCCCCCCGAGGAATCAGGAGAAATCGATCGGCATGCAAAAGAGACCGGACTGGATGTCATCAGATTGATCGCGCCGTCGACAGACGACGTGCGACTGGACTACCTGCTGTCAAAAGCATCCGGTTTCGTCTATGCGGTGTCGGTGTCGGGCACGACGGGCGTAAGGAACATGCTTCCGTCAAGCGCGATAATGACACTGCAGAGGATCAGCAGCAGAAGCCGGCTACCCGTGGCCTTGGGGTTCGGGATCTCTCAGCCTGAACACGTGCGAGCGGCGGTCAGCGCCGGGGCAGCCGCGGTCGTCGAAGGCTCGAAATTGGTTTCGATATACTCCGATTTCCTCGACGATGAGCAAGCGGCCTTGCGCGAAATCGAGAAGCACGTGGCCGAGATGACGAGCGCAACGAATCCGCAAAATCGGTAATGCCGTCCTGTTAGGTAATTCGATTTTCTAGCATAAAATGAAGCTTTCCCGGAGCAAGCCAGAATCAGTGAAAATCATTCAACACTCCATGTGAATCAATCCATTACCCTTATATAGAGCGCACTAAATCCCCAAAATGCCCAATCAATCGGTTGACTGGGTACGAGCTACAGATTTACAACGGATTGCCAGGTGTGATCACATGTACGAGATTGTTGAGACAAGGGATCTGGCCCCTGGGATTCACCTCTTGGAAGTCAAGGCGCCTATGATCGCGAGGAGAGCAAAGGCAGGCCAGTTCATCATGCTGATGATCGACGACAAGGGGGAGAGAATCCCTTTGACCATGGCCGACTGGGACGCGAAGAAGGGGACAGTCACCATCATCGCGCTCGAGGCCGGGAAGACCACGATGCAGATCGGGACGCTTAAGAAGGGCGACCAGCTGAGGAGCATGGTCGGGCCGCTCGGGATCGAGACCCATACTCACGGGCTCGGGACCGTCGTCTGCGTCGGCGGCGGGATCGGGATAGCGCTGATGTACCCGACAGTCAGGGCGATGAAGCAGGCGGGCAACAGGGTCATTTCGATCATGGGCGCGAAGACGAAAGGCCTGCTGATCATGGAGACGGAGATTGCCGCTTATAGCGACGAGATTTACCCGTGCACCGACGACGGCTCGTACGGGCACCACGGATTCGTCTCAGACATACTCAAGAAGATGCTCGATGAGAAGAGCCCCGTCAGCGTGGTCTACGCAGTCGGCCCGATCATCATGATGAAGGTCATATCGGACCTCACGAGACCATACGGCGTGAGCACGATGGTCAGCCTGAACCCGATCATGGTCGACGGGACCGGCATGTGCGGGTCGTGCAGGGTCATGATCGACGGAAAGATGAAGTTCGGCTGCGTCGACGGCCCCGATTTCGACGGCCACAAGGTCGACTTCAAGAACCTGATCGACAGGAACAAGAGGTACCTGGACGAGGAGAAGGTCGCCGTCGAGAAGTTCAAGAAGGAGGTGGCCAAGCATGTCTGAGGAGCAAGCGGCGGCACCGAAGAAGGAGAGAGTCAAGAAGAAGTACCCGATGCCCGAGCAGGACCCGAAGGAGAGGATCCACAACTTCCGGGAGGTCCCGATGGGCCAGGACGCCGAGGCGGTAATGAAGGAGGCGCAGAGATGCCTCCAGTGCAAGCGCAGCGACAAGAGGAAGATATGCATCGAGGGCTGCCCGGTCGGGGTCGACATCCCCGCTTTCATCAAGGCGGTGAAGGAGGGGAACTTCGAGGAAGGCATCAGGATCATCAAGCAGACGAACGCGCTCCCGGCGGTCTGCGGACGCGTCTGCCCGTACGAGAACCAGTGCGAGGGGAACTGCGTCGTCGGGAAGCTGAAGGAGACGCAGCCCGTCGCGGTCGGAAGGATGGAGCGATTCCTCGCCGACTGGGAGAGGGCGAGGGGTCTGAAGAAGCCCGAGTTGCCTAAGAAGAACGGCAAGAAGGTCGCTGTCGTCGGGGCCGGCCCCGCGGGGCTTACCGTTGCATCGGACCTTGCGAAGAAGGGGTACGATGTTTCGATCTACGAGGCGCTCCATGCGCCCGGCGGGGTTCTGATCTACGGCATCCCCGAGTTCAGGTTGCCCAAGGCGATCGTCTGGGCCGAGGTCGACTACATCAAATCGCTCGGAGCGAAGCTCGTGCTCGACACAGTCGTCGGAAGGACCGTGACGTTGCAAGAGCTCTCGAAGGAGAACGACGCGGTGTTCCTCGCCACCGGCGCGGGATTGCCGAAGTGGATGAATGTCCCCGGCGAGAACCTGAACGGCATCATGTCGGCCAACGAGTTCCTGACGAGGACCAACCTGATGAAGTCCTACGAGTTCCCGAACGCCGACACGCCGAACAGGATCGGCCAGAAGGTCGCGACCATCGGCGGCGGGAACGTCGCGATGGACTGCGCGAGGACGGCGCTGAGGCTCGGAGCCAAGGAATCGCACATCGTCTACAGGCGTTCCGAGAACGAGCTGCCGGCGAGGAAGGAGGAGGTCCACCACGCTCACGAGGAGGGCGTGATATTCAAGCTGCTCACGGCGCCGGTGAGGTACATCGGAGACGACAAGGGCTACGTCAGGCAGATGGAGTGCTGCGTAATGAGGCTCGGCGAGCCCGACGCTTCCGGCAGATGCAAGCCGATCGTCTGCGAGGGGCAGAACTACATCATGGACGTCGACATGGTCCTCTGCGCCATCGGCCAGAGCCCGAACCCGATACTGTCCCAGACCACTCCCGAGCTGATGGCCACGAGGTGGGGCACGCTCGTGGTCGACAACCAGCAGCGCACCTCGATGAAAGGAGTCTTCGCGGCGGGAGACCTCGCGACCGGCGATGCTACCGTCATCCTCGCGATGGGCGGCGGAAGGGTGGCCGCCGATGCCATGGACAGGTACGTGATGCAGGACGAGCCGTGGCCGTCCCAGGACACCTTCAAGCAGATACTCGCCCAGAGCGGATCGCATTAAACACTAACGGAAGGCCAGGCTCCCCTGACCTCCTTTATCCACGTTCTCCGACACGTATTAAGCACGTTTCCGCTTTCCGTCCAATCAGATGTCCGATCTTGTGAAGAGGGCTGGCATTGCCGCGACAGCCGGTGCTGCGATCCTCTGGGGGACGTCGTTCCCCGCGACCAAGTACGCCCTCCCCTCCTTCGGCGACCCGCTCCTCTTCGCGGCAGTCAGGGTGGCTGTCGCCGCCGCCATATCTCTCGTCCTCCTGGCGATTCTCGGTAGGTCGGATTGGAAGATCTACCGCTCACCTGTGATCTGGCTCATCGGCGTGACGAACGCGGTCGGCATCGCGCTTCAGAACTACGGGATGAACCTGACGAGCGCTTCGAAGACTGTCCTGCTGGTCGACATCAACGTCGTCATCGTCGCGTTCCTCTCATTCTGGCTTTTCAAGGAGAGGTTCGGCATTCGCAAGTCCGCCGGGGTCATCGCCGGGATAGCCGGAGTCGTCCTTCTCACCTACACACCGGACATGGCGCTGGGCTCGGCAGAGACACTAGGCGATGTTCTCGTCTTCATGTCCGGCGTGATGTACGCCATCTTCATCGTCACCGTGAAGAAGACGCTTGGAAAGGTCGACGCACTGGAGGTGTCGATAGCGGCAATCGCGACCTCCGCGGTCATACTCATGATCCCTTGCGCTGTAATGGTCCCGAGCGGGCTGATGGACCCCAGGATAGATTTCGGCGGCATCGCCCCGATGCTCTATCTCGCGATAGCCTGCACGACCATCGCATACTACCTCTGGGCGTACGGCCTTAAGAGGCTGACGGCGACCTCATCATCGATAATCCTCCTGCTGGAGATCGTCGCAGGTCTCGCCGTCTCCTTCTCGCTTCTCGGAGAAGGGCTCAATTCATTCGCTATCATAGGCGCCGCTTTCATCGTCGGTGCGATAATCCTCGCTTCCGACCGAGGCTGAGAAAATCACTTCAGCTTCCTCTGGACAGCGTCGCCCTTCAGCTCCCTGAGGGCGTCAGTCGCGATCCATCGGGCGCTCCTGGAATCGATCTTCCGGATTCTCTCGGCAGTCCTTATCGCCTTCCTGTTCAGTGCTTTGTTCCTCTTCCCGATCTGCCTCAGCGCCCAGTTTACCGCTTTCTTTACGTAGTTCCTCTCGTCCTTCGACTCGCGGACGATCATCGGGAGGAACTTTTCGAACTCCTTGTCAGATGCCTTCTTGTCGTGGACCGAGAGCGCCGCGATCATCGCGAACCCCGCCCTCTTGACGAACTCCTCATCCCTCCTCGTCCATTCGGAGGCCTTCTTGTAGGCGATCGGTGTCTTATCGAACAGGCGGCTGCATACCTGGTCGCAGACATCCCAGGAATCGAAATCCCTGACCCACCTGTCCATTTGTTTCTCAGTGACCTTCTCAGGTTCATCGATGATCCCGGCGAGGATCCTCGCCTCATGTATCCCTGAGCGCCATAGCTGCCCAGCGAGGTCGTGGTCCTTCCCGATCTCTTTCGAAAGGTTCCACAAGAACGGGATTGAAATCCCAAGCGTCTTGTCGGGGTTGATCCCGAATCTGGCCATCCCTGCGACGCATTCCGGATCAGCTTCACGCTTCAATCTCTCGATGATTTCCTCGTATCTCATCCCAGAAGACCCCTCAATGGTAGGCGACCGATGCAAAATCCCTGCGCAAGGCCCGCTGATATTTGACGGCCGGGTATCCGATCATCATCCCCAGCGAGACCGTGTTGTCCTTCGGTATCCCATACTTCATCTTGAGCTTCTTGCTGTAGCCGAGCACCGGGACCATCCCGTTGAGGCATGTGCCAAGACCGAGCGATTCCGCCGCGAGCATCGCGTATGTCGCCGCTATCGACGCGTCCGTGGGATCCGCATAGGGGCTTGCGTGGAACACCAGGACAAGCGGGGCATCGTAGAAAAGCACGTCGCCCCCCGCACCCCTCGCCTTCTCGTACTCTTCGACGACCGGACGGATGAAGTCCCTCAGCATCTCGTACTCGACCTTCTTGACGAAGGGACGCATCAGCTTCAGCGTGACCCTGTTGAAGTAGCGCCTCGACATCGTCTTGAAGAAGTCCAGCACGTCCTCCCTGAACTTGCCGACCTCCTCCCTGCCGATGAACGCAATGACGGAGACATCGGACGGAGGTATCCCCATCGGAGCCGTGGACGCCATCCTGACTATCCTGTCGACGACCTCCTTCTCCACCTCCCTCCTGTCGTATGAGCGCACGCTGCGCCTTCTGAGCAGAAGCGATTCCAGCTGATCCGGTGTCGCTGCGGTGGCAAGCGGCGGCATGGACAGACGCATATCGGGCGAAATCCTGCGGCCAGTCACCGTTATGCTTCCGGTCGGGCAGACGGCCATGCACTGGCCGCAACCTATGCATCCGGCGATAGCGTCATCGTCGAACACGACCGCGTCCTCCCTTAATCTCAATCCGGTCCCGCACACCTTGACGCACAGGCCGCAGAGGTTGCAGGTCTTCGCATCGATCGTCGGGGTCGCGGCCCTGTTCCCTATGCCAGTCCTGAAAGTGGTCTCAGCCATGGTCACAGCTCTCATTGATGGCCGATTGAATCGGCGGATTCATCGACGTTCTGGCTCGGATCAGGCGACCTTGACATCCTTCTCGTTCTGCCAGAGTCCGTGGATGTTGCACATGGATACGGCGAACAGTTTACCGCTCTTCTTCGTCGCCATGGTGGTCACGACCTGGTGGTGCGTGTGCACCGGCCCCGCATCAGCGCCCTCAACGGCCTCTCCATGCGCCATGAAGTCGTATCTCCCTATCTGGTGCGCGAACTTCTCGCCGTCGGGGTGGAAGTAGAGCGCGATCCAGGTAATGTGGTGCGCTGTCGTGTTCGGATGGGCGATCTCCTTCCCTATCGAGACCTTGACATCGAACATCATGTCCGCTTTTACCTCTGACGGGCACTCGATGACTGGCACGTGCTTCTCGGTCTTCCAGTCTGCCTTTCCGATTATATCGCTTAGACTCCCCATGATATCACTTCCTTCTCTGCAATAGCCGAGCGAGTGGATAATAAGGAGACGCGGTCATTTAATCGTTGCTCTGCAATCGCGACTGATTCTTTAACGATGTTGTCCTTCGGTAAAATCCAAATACTTCCAGTCGCAGATTTAATGGCATGCCAGAGGCAAGATCGATAGTCACCCAACTGGATTCCGCGAAGGACCTGCCCGACATATTCGAGATAGTCAAGACGGCGGTCAGGAAGAGCACGGGTATGGAGCGCCCTGGGCTCATGCTCGGCCTGGCCAACCTGGGAGGCGGTCCCGAAGGGTTAATCGGCGCCTTCTACCCGATAGCCACCAACATAATCGTCATGAACACGCTCCCGCTGAAGAGGATCAAGGAGACCGACCCAGCGCTCTACAAGCCTTACGTCTTCCACATCCTTCTCCACGAGTACCTGCACACGCTCGGGATAATCGACGAGGCCGCCACGAGGAAGAAGGCATACGAGGTCAGCACGGAGATCTTCGGGAAGGAGCACGTCGTGACCCAGCTTGCCGCGGATCTGTCCAGGTTCATCCCGAAGCTCGTCTATCCCGTATACGGCTGGCAACCTCCGGAAGAGTACCAACTTGAGCTCGTGAAGGGATTCGACCGCTCGAGTACTACATTCTACATCGGTTGAAAAATCAATTTGAAAGGTTGAGCGCGGTTGCCACCGAACCCCTTTCAAGGTTTTTTCAGTCCATTCTCGCCTTTGTCTTGCTTATTCTTCTTTCTCTTCCGAATGAGAACGACCGCGCCTATTGCCGCGACCGCCGCCATCGCCCCTATTGCCACCATTGGGATCAGATTCCCAGTCCCAGCGTTTGCAGTGACCCTGTCATGGTATACGGTTATCTCCGGGTCGCTCTTCATCGATTGGGTATCCTCGTAGGTCAGGTTCGGGAATCCATGGGTGACAACGCGCGAATTGTGGTTGTATGTCTGCCCGTCGATCCCGCTACTGTTGGGCGAATCCATCCGGGAGTAGCCCACCGCCGGATGAGCCCCGCTTGCATTGTAAATCGTGAAATTGTCGTTCATCTCCAATTTTGACAAGGTATATGGAGAGCCGTCGTCGCGCGTCATGTTGTATTCCAAGGATGTGTCCGTATACTTCGAGGGCTTGATCGTGTTAAAATCTGGCGGACCTGCATCCTTCATATTGGGGTCAGTCAACTGCATGATGTAGTGAATCTCTGCAGTGAAATTTTCACCTGCGCTGTATTGACTCAGGTGCATGCCACTGAAATCCAGGAGCGCCTCGACCTTGATGCTCGTCTGGTTCCAGTCCCCTCTGAAGTGATTCAATATTGTCAGGTCGAAGGTCGAATCAGGGGTGCTGGGATAGACTCGGATCTTCTTGTAGGTGATGTTGCATTCCATTGTGGGGATGGTGCCGTCATACTTGACCGGGGTGTATGTCAGCTCAAAATCGGCACAGTTCCTCAAAGGTATCCTCAATGTATTGTTGTTTATTATGATCACTACCTGATCGATCGTGAACATCGCGATGTAGAACCTGCCTCCGAGGTAGAACATGATATTCTGGCCGTAGTCAACATAGACCCCATTGCCATTGGTATAGTTCCGTACTGAGAGCCCCGTCTTTATGTCTCCATGGGTGATCGTGATCCCCCAGGCCTCGTAGTTAAAATTGCTCGTGCTAGAATTTCCATCTGACTTATTGTAGAAGTGAGATTCGCTTATCCAGGGCTCAGGAACCTTTTCTGGCACAGGATCATCTGCCTGAGCGAAGGGGACCAGACTCAAGCTCCCGATGATCATTATGCTCACAATCAGGAATGTCGCAATCGAGCCTCTGACCGGGTTTCTCATCGCACAAAGAAGGCCGAGCGGCGGTACTTATTGCTTCTGATACAACTGCTATTCCTCCAATTCTCGAAAAATTGGCAGTGCTCCCGTCGGGATTTGGACCCGAGTCCCTAACTCGAGAGGCTAGGATGATTGGCCGGACTACACTACGGGAGCATGCTGATTTCCTGAGTCCGCCGGTAGTGTATCTTCCGCATGTATTTATGGCTTTACGATGGCTCAGCCGCTTCTCCGGTTTAGAATTCGCGCCAGTCGAATCCCGGAGTCTTGAAACCCAGCTTCGGTATCTGCGGCAGCCTGCGCTTGTGGACCGACGCCCTCATCCTCTGCTCGATCTCCTTCACTCTCGAGACTTCGCAGCCCGCCTCGTGAGCTATCTTCTCCGGAGGCATGCCCGTCTCCAGGCCGTACAGTATCTGGTCGAGGACATCGTATGTTATCCCCATCTCCCCTTCATCGGTCTGCCCCTCCCAGAGCCCTGCCGACGGGGGCTTCCTGAGTATCTCAGCGTCGACCCCGACCCTCTTAGCGAGTTCCCTCACCTGGGTCTTGTATAGGTCGCCGATCGGAAGGTAGTCCGCCCCGCCGTCGCCGAACTTCGTGAAGTAGCCGACCATGAGCTCTGTCTTGTTGCTGCATCCCATTACCAGCCTGCCGGTCGAATTGGCGATCATGTAGAGGACGATCATCCTGCATCTGGCCTTCACGTTCGCCGCAGTGAGCTGCGTCGTGAGCTTCGGCAGGATCTCCTGGAACGACTGCACAGACCCGGAGATGTCAACGACCATGTGCTCGATCCCGAGTTTCTTCGCCACGAGCAGGCCGTGCTCCAGATCCTTCGGGTCGGAGTCCTTCTCAGGCATCATGACGCCGAGCACCCTCTCCTTCCCGAGGGCCCTGGTGCAAAGATACGCCACCAGTGTCGAGTCAAGCCCGCCGCTCAGGCCTATCGCGACCCCGGAGGCCTTCGCCTCCTCAGTCTTCGACCGGGCGAAGGTCTTGATGATCTCCTCTGCATCTTCCCGAAGCTTCGGTATCGACATCTGGCATCTGTATCGCCTCCCCCAAATAAACTAATTGCCGGTTCGCACTGAAAAAGGCTAAATCTGGCTGGCATCATTCGCAATCAGTGCTCAAATGAAAATCATGTTGGCCCAGTGCGTTGCCGTCGTCGGGGATCTGGGCAAGAACCTGCAGAAGCTCGAAGCCGTCTTCTCCAAGGCCGATGCCGAGATAGTCATCTTCCCGGAATTGTTCGTTTCAGGCTACATCCCCCGGGACAACCTTTCGGCTCTGGCCGAGCCGGTCGACGGCCCAATCGTTTCGAGGCTTTCGGCCATGTGCAGGGATTCCGGCAGATCGCTGGTCACTGGCATCCCGCTCAGGCACACATCGATCAAGGGGCAGATCACGAATTCGGTCGTCGCAATAGATGAGAAGGGCGAGGTCGGCAGGTACGACAAGACATACCTGCCTACTTTCGGACCGTTCGAAGAGAACTTGTACTTTTCCCCCGGTTCTACGGCGGTCGTAAAAGAGCTCTCCGGCCTCCGGGTTGGCGTCGTGATTTGCTATGACCTGTTCTTCCCCGAACTTTCCAAGCTCTTAGCTCTTCAAGGGGCAGATATGATCGTATGTGCCTCCGCATCGCCGACAGCAACGGTCGTCAATTTCAAGAAGATGTTGCCGGCGCGTGCGCTCGAGAACGCGACATATGTGGCATATGTGAACTTGGTCGGCACCCACCTCGACCTTGTCCTCGGCGGGGAGAGCAGGCTGGTCGATCCCAGGGGGGAGATTGTAGTAGAGGCGAAGCCGCTGGCAGAGGATCCCGTGACCGGCGAGATCGACATCTCGAAGCTCGAGCTCGCAAGGAGGATGCGACCGACGCTGCGCGACAGCCGGAAAGAGGTGTTCGAGGCCATCATCGATCTGAAGAAGTTCGCGTGACGAAGTTCATTCGCCCCTGAGATGGCTCTGGATCTTGTTCCTCTGCTCCTCGTCCATCGAATCGATCTTATCCAGCTTCTTCACGAGCCATTCGTTGTCGACGCCCTTCACGAGGTCCACCTTCGGGACGTACGGTTTGATGTCGAGGACCGGCGTGCCGTCGAAGACATCCAGCCCCTTCACCTTGAGTTTCCTTCCTTCCCTAGAAATGAGCCTGACGGTTGAGACCCCGATATGGTTCGGCCTCGATGGGGATCTGGTGCCGAATATCCCCCTCTCCTCCTCTTCCAGGAGAGGGACTGTCTTCAGCTTCACTTTCCTGTTCTTGTGCATGTAGAATACGATGAAGAGGTGGCTGAAGCCTTCGATGCCATCGAGTCCCTGCTCGAATTCAGGCTTCAATTCGATTGTGCCTTCGACATCTGAGGAGAACGACTGGAAAGGCAGGTTCTCGGATTTCTCGTTGATAGGCGAATGTACTGTCCCAATCGGTGTCAGAATGATTCGCCCAGCATCATCGATGAAATCCTTGATTTCGATTCGGATCTTCTTGGCCATCGGGGTGGGAAACGCTCCGGCGGATTAAAGCCCTTCCCCGCCTCGTCCGGAAGCGGACAAGAAATATAGGATTGCTCGACCCTCTACTAGCGGGTGCGAAATTGATAATCGCGGAGTTGAGCATCGTCCCGATAGGTTCAGGGACGAGCGTCAGCAAGTACGTCAAGATCGCCATCAAGGCGCTGGAAGGCAGAGGGGTCAGGGTGATTCCAGGTCCCATGTCGACCGTTCTGGAGTGCAAGGACATCGACCTGCTCTTCAAGGCCGTTAAGGCGGCGCATAGAGCGGTCCTTGCCGCCGGACCAGTTAGGATAGTCACGACGCTGAAGATCGACGACCGGACGGACAAGGACGCATCAGTGGACTCGAAGCTCAGGGCGATACTGCCCCCCTGATGGCCTGCGCCAAAGAACAATTAAATACGGACAGACTTTCGGCATCATGTGCTGAGGTGGCCCAGCCCGGTAAGGCGCAAGCCTGGAACTCTCAACAAATGAGACACGGGTAGCTTGTGGTGTTTACACCTCGGGAGTTCAAATCTCCCCCTCAGCGCCAATCCATCTCAGGAGATATTGGATGAAGATCGGGGTCTGTGGAATCGCTTGTGAGAAGTGCCCTCGCATGGCAATGGGAAAATGCCCCAATGGTGAGAAAGGATGTTTGCCGAAGGATAACCAGTTCTGCAAGATTGCCACCTGCGCCTTCCAAAAAGGCATCAAGATGTGCTTTGAATGCCCCGAGTTTCCCTGCGAGATGACGAAGTCTGGCCCGATCGAATATGGCTATTGCACGTACATATCTGGCAAGGAAGTCTAGACCTCGCTTCTCTCGACGGCAGCGGTAATAGTTCGACGTCATCGGGTTTCGATATTATCTCTCAAGCAATCTTGCCGTTATGGAAAAGTGAAGTTTCGCCACCTTCCCCAATGATTCGGCGCCCATTCTCCCGATGAACTCATGGCCCGCGCCCTCGACTTCAGTTGCCCCCTTGGGGAATTTCATTTCGAATTCTTCGCCCATCTTCGCCATCGATCTCAGGAATCCCTCTCTCGCCAGGATGGATGCCGCTGCGACCGCGATGTCCCGCTCCCCCTTGTGCACCTGGATCAATTCGATCCTTTTGCCCCTCTCCATGAGAGATCTGCCGATGTAATCCGGATCTCCGAACTGGTCTGCTACCGCGATCCTGCACCCCTCATTCCATTTCAGGATATCCTCGATAGCCCGCGCATGGGCCCAGCCGAGGATCCTGCTGACGTTCATCATCTTATCGTGAAGCTCGTTGTACTTCGACGGTCCGATAGTGATGACCTCATAGCCGCGCAGTCCGACAATGCTCCTGACGGCAGAAGCGATCTCCGCAATCCTCTTGTCGCTCCCAATCTTCTTAGAGTCCTTGACTCCGACCTTCTCAAGCGCCTTCTCCTTTTCCGGGGTGACTATCACTCCCGCGACGACCAGCGGGCCGAAGAAATCCCCCTTCCCGGACTCGTCGGTGCCGATCCTCACCTTGCCATTGAAGCCTATCCCTGGGGTCGATCTTTCTGTCTTCGCTCCGAGCTTCGATAGGAACCATTCGACCTCCCTCTGCAGGACCGGATCGTTCCCGCCGAAGGTCAGCTTCCCGGACTCGTAGAGATTCACGGTGAGAGGATCGTATCTCGCCAGGAACACCTGGTGCGAGCGCTCCTCGAACTTGAACCCGAGCACTTTCAGGTGCTTCCTGAGCTCCTCGAACCTCTCCCTGTCCAGCTGGTATACGCCGCCCATATTCGTTCGATGGAGAAAGAGTTCTGGATATTAATGAGTCTATCTGAAAACAGGTCGAAGAACCCCTCATCCGAGGGGTCCTGGCTTGGGTTTAGATGTCTTCGACGGACTTGCCGACGGTTATGCCGTACCTCGGGAGCCTGCTCAGAAATTCGTCCGTGTCCAGCTTCTCCGGCGGGAACACGCCCGTTTCCTTGATCTTTCCTTCCGCCCACATTATCGCCGCCACCGCGCCCGGCGTGCCGACCAGATACCCAGTTGCGTGCATCCCGCTGAGTTTGAACGCATCGTCGTGCGACATCACGGTCCACATCTTTACGCGCTTGCTCTTGCCGCCCTTCTTTCCGATCGCCTCGACGAGCACGCAACCGTATCCTTTTACCTTGCCAGCAAGATCCGCGGGCTTCGGCATGAAATAGGTGACGACGTCCCTCGGCCGCACCTTCTTCCCCTTGACATCGATCTCCTTGTTGCTCGTCAATCCGAGCTTGTGCAGCATCTTCGTGATCCTGACGAACTCCGGGTCCAGGGCGATCTTGAAGTCGCAGTACTTCGTCCTGATGTACTTGGGCATGAGAACCGGCTCCTCGTGGTCGCACAAATAAACCTTGAGCTTGCCGATCGGTGCAGGGAAGTCGTATTCCTCCTCCGCAGAGAAAGGCTCTCCCCTCTCGATCTTCCCGTTCCGCCAGATAGCGGGCTTGCACAGGACCTCATCGATCAAAGTGTCCGGCGAGAATAGCGCAACATAATCATATCCCTCCACCGAGGCGTTGTCGCCGTCCCTCACGAGGATCTTATCGACCTCGTCCAGCTGCTTGGCGGCACTGACGGCCATCGCATCGGTGATTCCCGGGTCCTCGCCTATCGAAATGAGTGCTCCGGCCCCCGCGTCCCTGAACTCCTTGTCGAGCGTGAACTGGTCGAGATCGTCGCCCATCGCGAAGTCCAAGTAGTTTGCTCCGTTCGCGGCTGACGCATGCATGATGTTCGCGTTGAACTCCGGGATCGCTCCGTTTATCACGAGGTCAGCTCCCTTGATGAGCTTGTTCAAAGCCTTCTTGTCGGAAGCATCCACCTTCTTGACGGTGGCCTTGCCCTCCGCCTTGAGCTTCTTAACGAGCCCCTCGGCCTTCTGCGTCGCGATGTCAGCAAGGACGTATTCATCGATCTTGTCGCTCTTGATACAGTGTTGGGCCGTCACCAGCCCTACGGCTCCGCATCCAATGTGCACAACTTTCATCATTTCACCCGACAACGAGCGAGAAAAAAGACTCGGCTCCTTTCCTGGCCATTGTTGATCTTCCGCATCTCCCGTTGTCTGTCCAGCCTATCACTCAGGGGTTATATCAGGCTTTTCCGAAGGAGAGCATTGAACCTCTAGGAGGGCGCGCGCCATCCCTCTTCTTCATATCGTCTGATGATGCATTGAAAAATATAATTCCAGACAGAAGCCACGTAGGTTCGAGGCGCAACCAGGCAAGATTAAAAAGGCTCACCCGACCAGATCTTTGAATGCCCTCTTGCGCCTCATCTTCCTGCACAGTTCGCAAAGCAGATCGCTGATTTCCTTCTCTTTGGCATTCCTTTTGAGCGCCTTCGCGATTTTCTTTGCGGACACGTCGATCTCAGGGAACTTCTTAAGCATCGCGACGTTAACTCCTCTCTCCTTCCCCAAATAGAAGCTGACAGCGGCCTGAGTGACTCCTACCTTCTTCGAGATCTCGTATTGCTGCATGTGATAATCGTTGGCCAAGCTCAGCGCCACCCTTGCACGGAGAACTGGCACGACTTTCTTTGCGACGGCTTCACAACCCGGTTTCAACTTCATCCTATATCCCTCATAACACCGATGAATGTCAGGTTGTGAAGGCCATGCATATCCGTGATTATAATACTTCTCGGAAAATAACATGGTTATCCAGGACGGAAGACGGAGTATTACTGCATCTTTCCGGCGATTTTCGTCCCGCACTTCGGGCATTTGCCGTCTGTTATGCGGTTATTCATTACGGCGAACCCGAACCGCTTTATCAGGAGCGTATTGCACTTCGGGCAGTAGGTATCTTCTCTTTCTTCGCCTGGGATGTTCCCCTCGTAGACATACTTCAACTCAGCTTTGAGCCCGACCTCCCTCGCCTTCCTGATCGAAATGGCGGGGGTGGATGAAACTTCTGTCAATTTGTAATCCGGGTGGAACCTCGTCACATGCCATGGTATCTCTGGATCTATCGAGGCGATGAACTTCGCTATCCCCTCGAAATGTTCATTCGTATCGTTATATCCAGGTATCACCAGGGTCGCGATTTCAATCCAGATCCCGAGTTCATGGTGCAGTCTTATGCTGTCCAGGACCGGCTGCAACCGCGCGCCGCATACCTCCCTGTAGAATGTGTCGGTGAACCCCTTCAGGTCGATGTTCGCAGCATCGAGGTAGGGGGAGATTTCCCTCAGCGCATCCTCCCCGATATAGCCGTTCGTGACGAAATTGTTGGCGAGCCCCTCCTTCTTCGCCAGCTTCGCGATGTCGTACGCGTATTCATAGAAGATCGTCGGCTCCGAGTATGTGTAGGATATGCTGTCGCAATGCTTCCTAACCGCTGTGGCCACGACCTCCTCAGGGGAGATGTCATCCCCTTTTATCTCTCCATGATCTCTTACCATTTGGGAGATCGAGTAGTTCTGGCAGTGGAGGCATCTGAAGTTGCATCCGGGAGTCGCAATCGACAGGCTCGTGCTCCCAGGGTGAAAATGGAAGAACGGTTTTTTCTCGATCGGGTCGACCGCGACTGAGATTGCTTTCCTGTAAGTGAGCGAAAAGAGCTTGCCGCCCCTGTTCTCCCTGACCTGGCAGATCCCCCTCTTCGATGGGGAGATTAGGCATTCGTGCCGACAGAGGCGGCAGCGGAGCTTCCCATCCTCCGGCCTGTAGAACATCGCCTCCTTCTGCATCGACAGTCTCCGCACGAGTAATCCCAACATGGGTGATTATTACTTTGCCCCGCTCGGCAGGTTTATCTTCCCACCAGCCCATTGAATCATCATGAAGAAGGTGCAGGTGCCCGACGATCTGGAAGGGCAGATCGAGGAATTGGTCTCCCAGGGGATGTTCCACTCATTCCAGACTGCGGCGGAAGAGCTCATCAGGCTGGGATTGGGCTCGACGAAGGGTGGGCGGAGTCGTGCCATGCCACCAGGGTCCATCCCTCAACCCGAGAGGCCGAATATCCCCGATCCGACGCGAGACATCCTCAAGATGTGAACGCCCCCCTGTGTTTCGGTCGGTTCGAGAGCTAACCATCATATTTTTAGGTGCACCGAAAGATTGATTAGGGTTAGGCACTACCTTTGAACCGTGGACAAGGAAGTCATCGAGCAATACCTGAAGACAATTCTGATGCTGGACGAGGGTAACGGCCCGATCAAGACAAACGAGATAGCGAAGGCCCTGGGCCTCGCCCCGGCGAGCGTGACGGAGAGCCTGCAGAAGCTTTCTGACGAAGGCTTTGTCAAATACAAGGCTTACAGGGGCGTCAGGCTCACCTCGAGGGGGAGGTCGATCGCCAGCGAGGTCAGCAGGAAGCACAGGCTTCTGGAGCGCTTTCTGACGGACGTCCTCGGTCTCGAATCCTCGAAGGTCCACAAGCAGGCCTGCGAGATGGAGCATTCGCTTTCGGACGAGGCGGAAATCGCTCTCTGCAGGATGCTAAACCATCCCGGCACTTGCCCCGATGACGGGAAGACCATCCCCCCTTGCAATCTTGACGTCTGGAGCTGCGATGAGTGCAAGAAAATTAAGCTATCGGACTCCAAGAACTGGGACGACCATAGCGGGCTCCGGCCGCTGACCAAGCTGGGCGTGGGGGAGTCCGGGAAGATACATTTCATCCGGGGAGAGAGGAAGCAGCTTGAGAGGTTGAACAACATCGGAATAACGCGGGACACCGAAATCAAGATGCTTCATTCTGCCCCGTTGCGAGGACCATTGGAGATCAGCGTGAGGGGCTGCAAGCTCTGCCTCGGAAGGGATGTTGCCAGCAACATCTTCATCCAGAGCTGAGGTGATCTATTGGGTTGCCAGAATTGTAACATGCTCGATCCCTCGGGCAAGTGCGAGATCGATCAGGTGGAACGCGAGCCGGGGACGATCTACATCGCGCTTGTCGGCAACCCGAACGTCGGAAAGAGCGTGATATTCAATCAGCTGACTGGTGCGCACCAGATCATCGGGAACTGGCCCGGAAAGACCGCAGCTGCCAGCAGGGGTCAGCTGAAGTTCGAGGGCGCGACCTATGATTTCGCCGATCTCCCGGGCACCTACTCGATCTCCTCGGACGTCGCCGAGGAGCGCACCGTCGGGGAGTACGTCGCGAAATCGAGGCCCGACGTCGTCGTCAACATCGTCGATGCGAGCTTCCTCGAGAGGAACCTATCGCTGACGCTCGAGCTCCTCACCATGGATGTCCCTGTCATCCTCTCAGTCAACCTGATGGACCAGGCCGAGAAGGGCGGAATCTCCATCGACTTCGAAGGGCTGGGGAAGCTGCTAGGTGTGACGGCCGTTCCGACGACTGGATTGCGAGGAAAAGGGATCCCGGAGATCCTCAGGGAGAGCAGGGTCCTCGCAGGCAAAGAAGTTGCATCGGTCGAGAAGCCGTTCCACACACCTCGAATCGCCAAGGCGATAATGGATCTGCGCGGGCCGGTCGAACAGATATTCCCCCATTCGCCGGGGATATGGCTCGCCGAGCGCCTTCTGGCAGGGGACGACAAGCTCGAGAACATGGTCCGAGAGATCGACCCGTCGCTTCTCGACGCTGTCAGACTGAAGCGCTCCGAGCTTGAACGGGAATTCGGGGACCGAATCTCATCTATCTTGACATCAGACAGATACGCTGTCGCCGCCAGCATAACATCAAAGACCGTAAAGAGGTCCGTTCAGACGAAGACGCCGGTCGAGGAAAAGATCCATAATATTCTGACGCACAGGATTTACGGGATACTCTCCATTGTCGCAATCGCGGGCTCGTCTTTCCTGCTTATTTTCCTCGTAGGAGACTACCTCGCGACCGCCATGATCAGCTGGTTCAATTCGATCCAGCCGTCCTTCGTCTCACTCTTCTCCGACCCGAGGCTGGGCATATTCCTATGGAACGGACTGCTCGGCGGGATATTATCGGTCATATCGATCGCGCTGCCGTACCTGCTCCCCCTGTTCATCGTACTGGCGGTCATGGAGGACAGCGGATATCTCGCGAGGGTGGCGTTCGTCATGGACGGGGTGCTGCACAAGATCGGCCTCCATGGCAAAGCGTTCATACCGATACTGCTCGGCTTCTCCTGCAACGTCCCCGCCTGCATAGGGTGCAGGATAATGGAGACGGAGCGGGAAAGAATCCTCTCCATATTCGCCGTGACCCTCATCCCCTGCGCCGCGACGACCGTCGTGATACTCGGGCTGGTCGGCACGTTCCTGGGGATCTGGTGGGTGCTCGCGCTCTACGCGTTCGACCTTGTGCTCCTGGCAGTGCTGGTCAGGTTCGCAGGCAGGTTCCTCCCGGAGAAATCGACGGGGCTGATAATGGAGATGCCCCCGCTGAGAAAGCCGTCGGCGAAGATCGTCCTGAGGCAGAGCTGGTTCCGCGCGAAGGATTTCATATACATCGCCATCCCCCTGCTCATAATAGTCGGACTGTTCCTCGGCGCGGTGCAGTACTTCGGCTGGCTCGGTGCGATATCGGACGCGATGTCGCCGGTGACCGTCGGCTGGCTGGGCCTGCCCGCGATAACGGGGATCCTGCTGATCTTCGGGATATTGAGGAAAGAACTTACGCTCGTAATGCTCGGCAGCATTGCGGGGACGCTCAATTTCGCCTCAGTCATGACCCCGACCCAGATGATAGTCTTCACCCTTGTGGTGATGCTGTACATCCCCTGCGTGGCGACGATCGGGGTGCTCGTGAGGGAGATAGGCGCTCGGAAGGCGGCGACCATCACCCTGTTCGAGGTCGGTTTCGCGATTCTTGTAGGAGGAATCGCCTTCAGATTGCTCACCGCTTTCGCTTGATTCGCGAAAGTAGAAATACGCGCACTGGAGTCTGAGAAACAATGGGCCAAGAGAAGCGCATCACAATGACGGACGGCGCCGGCGGAGAGAAGATGATGGCCTTCATCCGCCGGTTCGTTCTCGCCAACTTCGGAGGCAACGCCGGCGAGATACCTCTCGGCATGCTCGACGACAGCGCGATCATCGAAGGCATCGCGTTCACGACGGACACCTACGTCGTCAAACCGCTATTCTTCCCGGGCGGGAACATCGGCTCCCTGGCGATATCCGGGACCGTGAACGACCTCGCTGTCATGGGAGCGACCCCAGTTGCGCTGTCATGCGCATTGATCCTTTCAGACGGCTTCCCGCTGGAAGACCTGGACAAGATCCTCCGGACGATGAGGGACTGCGCGAGCAAAGCCGGAGTATCGGTGGTCACAGGTGACACGAAAGTCGTCGAGAAATCCGCGCTCGAAGGGATATTCATCAACACATCCGGCATCGGCAAGAGGTCGCAATTCCTCGACGGCAACATCAAAGCCGTGAGGGAGAGCAGGAAATTCTCTTACAACTGGCCGAACGATTCAGCTGTCGCTGCGGGCGACAAGATCATCGTAAGCGGGACGGTCGGAGACCACGGGGTCGCATTGCTCTCGTTCCGCGAGGGATACGGTTTCGAATCGAAGATCAAGAGCGATGCACAGCCGCTCAACCACATGATTGCGAAGGCCCTGGAGGTCGGCGGGATAACCGCCATGAAGGATGCGACAAGGGGCGGCGTGGCGAACGCTTTGAACGAATGGGCGGAGAAATCCAAGACCGGAATCATTCTGGAAGAGGACCGAATCCCATACAACGAGGCTGTTCTCACCGCATGCGAGATGCTCGGGATCGACCCGCTCGAGGTCGGGAACGAGGGCAAAGCCCTGATCGCTGTCGTCCCTCAGCTGGCCGACGATGTCCTCAAGGCTCTGAAGAGCACCAAGGAGGGGAAGAAAGCCGCCATCATTGGCGAGGCCAGCAAGAAATGCCGCGGCGTCGCGATGAGAACGTCCGTCGGCGGTCTGAGGGTCGTCGAGCCGCCTGCTGATGATCCCGTTCCGAGGATCTGCTGATTCAGCCCTGCAGCATTTTTCCTACGGTATCCTCGATTCTCTCTAGCGCCTTCTCCACCGTCTCGGAAATATCAGTCTCGAATTCGAGGGATTCCGGTTGGATGCCGACAAGATAGGCCTTCTTTCCTTCCGTTTGGATCAGCGCCATCAGCATCGACAGCGGGATCTTGTGCGTCGAGACGGTCTCCTCGATGCTGTCAAGCCGTAAAAGCGCGATCTCCCCCGGCTTTGCGTTGAAATCGCATGTGTCCACGAACACGACGTCCTCGACATCCTTGTCCTTGATTATCTCCAGGATGATCGCTTCAAGTCCCTGCTCCTCCGAGAAGAAGTAGTTGGGGTTCAGGTGCTTGAGGTCATCCACGAACCTCAGGCCGGCGGCGTCGTCCCCCCGGTCCCGATTCCCGAGGCCGACGAACGCCGTCCTCCGGTTTGTCACCCTCTCAAGCCGCGCTAGAACGTCTTCGATGGCAGTTCACTTCCTGACTATGTTGACGAGGTGCGCCGAGCAGGATATGCACGGGTCGTACGCTCGCGCGACGATCTCCAGCTGCCTCCCGATCTCCTCGTCATTCTCGCCCTTGTCCAGCATGTGCTGCGCAGCGATGCGCACGTACTTCTCGATGTCATCGAGGTTCTGCGCCGTCGGCGTGACGATGTCCACCTTCGACATGCGGCCGTTCTTGACCTCGTAGCTGTGGAACAGCGTGCCTCTCGGCGCCTCCACCGCTCCGGTCCCCTTGCCGGTCTCTCTCCCCGGCTTCATCACGGCAGGGTCCTTGAGGTCGACGGTCCTGTCGATCAGGCTCTGGATCTTCTCGAGCGCGTGCAGCAACTCGATTGCCTGCGCAATGTTGTTGAACATCGGGTTGCGCTTCCACCTGGCGTTCTTGTACTGCTGGTAATGGTCCTTCGGCTTCCCCTTCAACCGGTTCCCGAGCAGATTCATCCTCGCGATCGACCCGACCGTGTACGGGGCATCCCTGTACCGCGACCTCTTGGCGTAGCTGTGCGAAACGACCCGCTCATTGACGACCTTCCTGTAGTCCTCGACGTCGAATTCCCGGCCATCGGAAATCAAGATCGAGTCGCCTACCAGACCGTAATCCTTCGTCGGCGGTTTGAGGCATACGAATGTTGTCTCCTTGTCCAGCCAGGCTGGGAATTTCATTGGGCCCAACAGCTCGATGGCGCTCTGCGCGTGCGGGATCAGCGCCTTGGCCTGGTCCTTCAGTTCGTGCAGTTCCCTATTCGTCGGATATCTGCCGAACCCCCCGATGATCGGGTTCTCGCCGTGCGTCGCCCTGGCCGAAACAACCTCCATGACCTTATTGCCGAATTTCTTGAGCGTCAGCCCCTTTATCACGTAGTCGCTGTACTTTTCGGTCATCGCCGCCGCGTTCGGATACCCGAGCAAGTCCGGGAGCGCGAGGAGGAAGATGTGAAGCGCATGGCTCTCTACGATCTCTCCGTGCAGCATTAGTTCCCGTAGAAGCGTCGTCTTCTCTGGCACTTGTATGCTAAGACATTTCTCCAGTCCCCTAAGAGAAGCATATCGGTGAGATAGAGTGCAAATCGCGCATATTCTCGGGACAATGCTGAGGTTCTCCGACGGGAGCTTCCCGATTGTGAGGGTCTCGAAGAGCCTGGGTCCCTCGATTATCTCGAACCTCGCTTCTCTGACCTTCCTTCCTTCGATCCTGACGGTGATTGCCCCGTGCCCCTCCACTCTGGCGAGGTGTTTGATCTCGATGGATCTCACTTCTTCACCTCCCTGAGCTTCTGGAGCAGCTCCGCCATCGGCGCTCCGCCGTACATCATCGCCCGGTTCGTGACATCCTCAGCGGAGAAATGCACCCTTGTGGGGAAGTGAGGATGCCTCATGCTGATGAGCATCTCCGCTTCGCTCGCAACATTAGCCTCGACCACCGGGCCTCTGCAGCCGAAGCAGGGGACGTTCACATTTATGCACACAGAGTTGCACCCGGCGGCCGTGATTGGCCCGAGACACAGCTGGTTCTTGAACAGAAGGCATTCGTTCTCGTTGTACTTGCACTCGACGCAGACCGGATAATTGATCGCGATCGGCGTGTCTCCCTTGACCAGCCTGCTCAGCGCTGCCAGGAATTCATGTTTGTCGATTGGGCATCCCGGGATCATCATATCCACTTTGACATGCGCGCTCACCGGTTTCGGTTCCATAGGCACCGGGATGTCGAACTTCTGTTCTCCGTAGACGGATTTGAGCCTCTCCCTCCAATTGCGGTCCAGCTCCCTTCCGGCCTGCGGCCCTCCATGGCAGGCGCAGCCGCCAATTGCGACGATCGTCTTCGACTTCCGCCTGATCTCTTTGAGGAGCTCCAGGTCCCCGTCGCTCGTCACCGACCCCTCGACGAAGGCGATGTCGAGCTCATCGTCGGTGTTGTCGCTCTTTGCCATGAGGAACGATTTCATCTCCGACGAATTGAAAATGTCCAGCAATTCATCTTCGCAATTGAGGATCGTCAATTGATCTCCCGCGCAGCTTGTCAGTCCGTAGATGCCGATCCTCAGGAGCCGTTTGGTCGGCTTCGCCGCGTCATCGAACGTGTGATGCGTCAATAGATCAGCTCCTTCATGTTGAGGACATCCCAGTAGGAGAAGACCGGGCCGTCGATGCATGTATAGATGTGCTTCACGACGCAGTGGCCGCACTTCCCCACGCCGCACTTCATCCTTCTCTCGAGGGTCATCAATATCTGGTGCTTCGGGATCTTCAGCTTCAGGAGCTCCTGGAGGACGAACCGGTACATCACCGGCGGGCCGCAGGTCGCCGCGAAAGTGTTCTTGGGGTCGATGCCCTTCAGCTGCTTGAACAGCGCCGTCACGAGCCCCACATTCGCGGGCCACTTGTCCGTGTCGTCCTTGTCCACCGTCAGCAGGCAGTGCAGGTCCTGGCGCTCCCTCATGTCGAGGAACTCTTTTCTGAAAAGCATCTCGCTGGGAGTCTTTGCGCCGTACAGGAAAAAGATCTCTCCGAAGTCATCCCTGTTGTCCAAGGCATATTGAAGCAGCGATCTCAGCGGGGCGGCCCCCAGCCCGCCGACGGTGATTATTAGATTCTTCCCCTTCAAACGGTCGATCGGAAAGCCGTTCCCGTACGGCCCCCTCACTCCTATCGCGTCGTTCTCCTTCATCCGGAACAGCGAAGAAGTCAGCTGGCCGGACTCCCTGATGCAGAACTCGAGCAGCCCCGGCCTCGAAGGGGTCGAGGAGATGGAGAACGGCGCCTCGCCGACTCCCAGATTCGAGAGCATCATGAACTGCCCTGGTTTGTAAGAAAGTGCCAGCGCCCTGGAAGCTTCTAGGGGCCTGACCTGGAAGAACCGGACGTCATGGGTCAGGTTGTACCTGCGCACGATCCGCATCATCTCGGGCTGGAAGGGATTCACAGTCTTCTGGCGGTCGCCCCCTCCATCGATCATTTGAAGAACACCTCCTCGCCTCTGAGAGTCTTCGCAACGGTGTAGACGTTGATGTCGACGGGGCAGGTGACGAGGCACCTTCCGCAGCCGACACAGCTGGGCTTCCCGAACTCCCCATAGAACGCCTGGAGCTTGTGAGTGTACCAGAGCTTGAGCCTGTCAGCCCTTGAAGCCCGGAAGTTGTGCCCGCCGGCGACCAGCGAGTATTCGCACAGCGTGCACGCGTCCCAGGATCTCCTCCTGTCCCCCTCGAGCTTGGTCAGGGCGACCGTGTCAATTACATTGTAGCAGTTGCACGTTGGGCAGACCATCGAGCAGCTCCCGCAGGCTAGGCATCTGTCGCCGATCTTGTCCCACGCCTTGTTCCCCAGGGTCAATTCGAATATGTCTGGCATGCCGTCAAGATCGATGTCCAGCTTGAACTTCCTCTCCCTCCATTTCTTCCAGTCCACGAATTTCTGGATATCCTCGACCGTGATCCCCTCGTCGAAAAGGTTCTCAGCTGTACGGACCAGGTCGTCCCCCAGGCTGGAGCCGACCCACGTCAGATAGAAATCGCTGCCGACCTCGCTGAGGAAGAGGTCGTAGCCCTCCTCGATCGTATCCGTGTGCGTTTCCCTGCAGAAGCAGAATTCGTCAGGGATGCACGAGGTCCCGATTATCGCCGTCTTCCTCCGCCGCTCTGAGTAATACGGGTCCGGATATCTCTCCATGAACAACCTGTCCAGGATCAGGATGCCGTGTATGTCGCACGCATGAAGGCCGAAGAGGACCCTGTTGGGGGCCTTCCCCAATTGCTCGACATACCCGTTGTGATCGTACTTGAACATCGATGCGCTCTGAGGCAGCATGAATTTCTTGGGAGGCAGGATCGTCCGCATGGCTTCGAGGTCGATATCCTTGGCGCTATCGAGTCTTGAAAAGGCGGATCTTTCACCTTTCTTGCGCGCCCCCCAGAGTTCCCCGAATCCGGATGTGCTGTCGATGAACCTCGTGAGATCTCTCTTCTTCAACTTCAGGATTCTCAACTGCGATCCCTCACTCCTTTCCCCTCATTCGACTCGTTCAAGATTCTCTGCGGCCCCCTTCTCCGAATAGGAGCACGGACCATCGGTTTCGGGTTCGGAATCCCTGCGTAACTGTGCAACTTGCATAGGTCACGGCGACATATTAAACCAATTGGCGCTTGCCCTTTATGCCCTCCAAGATTCCTGTGGTCCCCTATAGGTTTGGTTCTGAGCTGTGGCATGTAGTTGAAATAACCCCAAATAGGGGTGCGAGCAAATCCTATATATGCGGGCAACATCCACCATGATGGCTTCGTCGAAATAGGATGAAAGATTGACGGTTGTCGTTGAACTCAACGCCGTTAGAACTGATCTGCGCGGTCCAAGTGCAAATTACTGATAGATAGACGGAATGCGGCAGGGGAGTCATGTGAAGGCAGAATCTCAGGAACAGGGCATCTCAAAGCGCTATGAAGCCTCGCATGGTGCTGTTCTCGTCGTCGGTGGAGGCATCGCCGGCGTTCAGGCGTCCCTCGATCTTGCCGATTCCGGTTTCAAGGTCTATCTGATCGAGAAGAAGCCGAGCATCGGAGGGCACATGGCCCAGCTCGACAAGACCTTCCCGACGAATGACTGCTCGATGTGCATACTCTCACCGAAACTCGTCGGCGCGGCTAGCCATCCGAATATCCAGATGATGACGCTCGCCGAGGTGACCGGGATCTCCGGTGTCCCTGGAGATTTTACGGTTACAGTGAAGAAGAAAGCGAGGTTCGTCGATCCACTGAAATGCACAGGCTGCGGGGATTGCATCCCAGTCTGCCCAGTCTCACTGCCAAGCGAATTCGACATGGGCGTCGGCGACCGGAAAGCGATCTTCCTGCCATTCCCCCAGGCCGTCCCGAAAATCGTCACGATCGATAAGCGCGGGACAGCTCCATGCTCGGAAGCGTGCCCCGGAGGACTCAGCGCCCAAGGCTACGTGGCTCTCATCCGTGAAGGAAAATACAAGGAAGCCCTGGAACTGATAAGGGAGAAGGTCCCGCTGCCGTCTGTCTGCGGCCGCATCTGCCATCATCCATGCGAGCAAGCCTGCAACCGGAAGGAGATCGACGCCCCGCTGGCCATTGCGGCGCTGAAATCGTTCATCGGAGATTTCGCAAGAACCTCCGGGATGGATGTTCCTCCGGAGATTAAAGAGATAAGACCGGAGAAGGTCGCGATAGTCGGGGCAGGTCCCGCAGGCCTGACCGCCGCATACAGGCTCGCGCTCAAAGGGTTCAAGGTCAAGATATTCGAGGCGACGCAGAAGCCGGGCGGCATGCTCTGGTGGGGGATACCTTCCTACAGGCTGCCAAAGGATGTCCTCCAAGCTGAAGCCGATTTCATTCTGAAGACCGGGGTGGAGATCGAATACGGGAAAGCCGTAGGCAAGGACATCTCCTTCGAAAAGCTCCGGAAGGATTTCGATGCCGTCTTCCTCGCAATCGGCGCTCATAAGAGCCTGAGACTCAACATCGAAGGCGAAGATCTGGACGGAGTCATACATGGCATAGATTTCCTCCGCAAGGTTGCAGAAGGCAAGAAAGTGCATCTCGGAAAAAGGGTCGCGGTCATAGGCGGGGGAAACGCGGCCATGGATGCCGTCAGGACAGCTCTGCGGATGGGTTCGGACGCATTCATTCTGTACAGAAGGACGAAGGACGAGATGCCGGCGATCCCCTCCGAGATAGAGGCCGCCGAGGAGGAGGGCGTGCAATTCCAGCTCCTCGTCGCCCCTGTCCGGATAATCGGCGTTGGGGGAAAGGTAAAAGGCATCGAATGCCAGAAGATGAAGCTCGGCGACCCCGACAAATCCGGCAGGCGTAGCCCGGTCCCGATCGGGGGATCGAATTTCACTATCGAGGTTAACAATGTTATACCGGCTATCAGCCAGGCACCGGACATGGAGCTGTTTGGACCTGGCGAGATAGCTGTCACGAAATGGGGTACCTTCAAGGTGGACCCCGCCAACCTCACGACCAACATACCAGGCGTCTTCGCCGGAGGGGACGCCGTCACGGGCCCGGCATCGGCGATCGAGGCCATGGCGGCGGGCAATAAAGCCGCAAGATACATCGAGAAATACATCAAAGGCGAAGGCGTGGAGCCAGATGGATCTGCGACCGAGCCGTACATCATCACACTGGACGATATCAGGGACCGGATGAAAGGCATCATCCCCCGAAGGGAGAGGGTGCAGAGAGCCCACCTTCCCTCGGCGAAGCGCAGGACGACTTTCGAAGAGGTCGAGAAGATCTTCACGGATGAAGAGGCGCGCGAGGAGGCGTCGAGATGCGTGAACTGCGGCCCCTGCTCGCTCTGCGGGAACTGCAAGCGGGTATGCCTCGCGGGCGCTATCAACTTCGACGACAAGGACGAGATCGTCGAACTTGAGGTCGGCTCGGTCATTCTGGCGCCTGGCCTCGAGACGTTCGATCCGTCGCGCACGCCGCAGCTCGGATTCGGCAGGGTGAAGAATGTCGTAACGAGCCTGCAGTTCGAGAGGATAATGAGCGCAAGCGGACCCACCAGCGGTCACATCGTCAGGGCCAGCGACGGAAAGGAGCCTGTCAGGATCGCTTTCGCCCAATGCGTCGGATCGAGGGACGAGAAGGTCGGGAACAAGCACTGCTCTTCGGTCTGCTGCATGTACGCCCTCAAGCAGGCCATCATCGCAAAGGAGCATCAGCCCAACATCAAGCCCACCATATTCTACATCGATATCCGCGCCTACGGCAAGGAGTACGAGGACTACTACATCAGGGCGAAGAATCTGGGCATCGAGTTCGCCAGATCGAAGATAGCCAGCATATCGGGATTGCCCAACGGCGACGTGGAGGTCAGATTCGACAGCGAGGCCGGTCCGGTGGAGCGAGGCTTCGACATGGCGGTCCTCTCCGTCGGTTTCAACCGCTGCAAGGCGACGGACGACCTCGCGAGGATGTTCGACCTGCAGCTCGATGAGCACGGGTTCGTCCCAGGGGACCTGCTATGCTCGATGGAGACCTCCAGGGAAGGAATCTTCGCCTGCGGGACCTTCACGGGGCCGAAGGACATCCCCGACACCGTTTCGCAGGCATCGGGAGCTGCGGCTCTCGCGGGATCGGTGATCGCGAGCAGGAGAGGGGAGCTGGAAGTCAAGAAGGAGTATCCGCCGGAGCGGGATGTGACCTTCGAGCGCCCGAGGATAGGCGTCTTCATCTGCAACTGCGGCGCCAACATCGGCGGCGTCGTCGATGTGCCGTCCGTCGTGGAATACGCGAAGACCCTTCCATACGTCGAATACGTTGAGGGGAACCTATATACATGCAGCCAGGACACCCAGACGAAGATAGTCTCGATCGTCAAGGAGAAAGACATCAACAGGGTCGTCGTTGCGGCATGCACGCCGAGGACTCACGAGCCGCTGTTCAGGAACACATGTCGCGAGGCCGGTCTGAACCAGTACCTCTTCGAGATGGCCAACATCAGGGACCAGTGCTCCTGGGTGCACATGAATGAGGAAGAGGCCGCGACCGAGAAGGCGAAAGACCTCGTCAGGATGTCGGTCTCAAAGGCCAAACTGCTCCAGCCGCTCCCGAAACAGCTTTTCCAGGTCACGAAGAAGGCCCTGGTGATCGGGGGAGGAATAACCGGCATCGCTTCCGCCCTGCAGCTCTCCCGGCAGGGATTCGAGAGCGTCTTAGTCGAGAGAACGGGGAAACTGGGCGGGCATCTAGCCGAGACCAGATACCTCATGGACGGGGTGTCGCCGAAGGGCTATCTCGACAGGATGATTCAAGAGGTCGAGAACGACCCGCGCATCACGGTCCTGAAGAACGCCTCCATCAAGGACGTCAAGGGTTTCGTCGGCAATTTCGAGACGACAATCGATGCCGCCGGCCAGGAGATGAGCGAGAAGCACGGCGTGATAATCGTCGCCACCGGGGGCAAGGAGTACGCTCCGTCGGAATACGATTACGGCAAGGACGTCAGGATCGCGACCCAATCTCAGCTGGAAGAGATGATAGCATCAGGGAAGCTCTCCGCGAAGAGCGTCGTCATGATTCAATGCGTCGGCGCGCGCTGTCAGGAGAGGACATATTGCAGCAGGATATGCTGCAGCCAGGCCGCGAAGAACGCGGTCGAGATAAAGAAGCGCCACCCGGAATGCGAAGTCTATGTTCTCCACAAGGACATCAGGACCTATGGGACCCATGAGATGGATTACCGGAAAGCCCAGGAGTTGGGGGTCCGATTCATCCGATTCCGCGAAACGGAGCCGCCCCATGTCGAACGCTCTCCCGAAGGCCTAGACGTCCATGTTGAGGACGCGGATCTCGGCGACGCCAAGTTGTCGCTCCCGGCCGACCTGCTCGTGCTCACCGTCCCGGTAGTCCCAAACATAGATTCGCTCGAACTGGCGAAACAGCTCAAGGTCCCACTGAGCAAGGACAGGTTCTTCCTGGAAGCGCACATGAAGCTGAGGCCAGTCGACTTCGCGACCGAGGGCATATTCATCGCCGGAACAGCTCACTGGCCGAAATTCGCGAAGGAATGCGTCGACCAGGCGTATGCCGCGGTCTCGCGTGCCTCGACAATACTCTCGAAGAGCATGATCGAGGGCGAGGGAATCGTCTCAACTGTGAACGCGTGCAAGTGCACCGGATGCGGTCTGTGCGTCGACGTCTGTCCGTTCGGGGCCATCGACGTCTCGACCGGCGATGCCGTCGTCAACGAAGCTCTCTGCAAGGGATGCGGAGGATGCGTCGTCACCTGCCCCAGCGGGGCCATCCAGCAGAAGAACCTGAAGGACGAGCAGATAATCGAGATGATAAAATCGGCGGTGATCGGATGACCCAAACGGAAGGACACGCCCCGAAAGTGATCGCATTCCTCTGCAACTGGTGCTCGTACGCCGGCGCCGACCTTGCCGGGACCTCGAGGATCCAATACCCTCCGAACATCCGGATCATCAGGGTGATGTGCTCGGCCCGCGTCTCTCCCCAGTTCGTCCTGAAGGCCTTCCTCGAAGGGGCGGACGGGGTCCTTCTCAGCGGTTGCCACATCGGGGACTGCCATTATCTCAAGGGCAACCTCTCCGCACGCAGGAAATTCGCATCCTTTGTCAACCTGCTTCAGTACGTCGGGATAGAGCCCCAGAGGTTCCAGATGAGCTGGGTCTCCGCCTCCGAGGGAGGGAAATTCGCGGACGTCGTGACGAAATTCGTGAACGAGCTCTCCGGACTGGGACCTCAGAAGAAACTGGTTGTTGGGGATCGACTGGACGAGATCATCTCATCGGAGGTGCCGAGTTGACGACGACTGATCCGAACGAGCTCAGGAATGCCATCAGGGGCCTTCTCGAATCGAAGAAGATCCGGACGTTCATAGGCTGGGAGCAGGGGTCGAACGCGTTCCGATCGAGACCGCTGTTCCTGAGATCGCCCGATGAGGTCGGAAATGAGATATTCTCTCCTGCATGCACTCCCTGTCTCGTGAGGATGATCATCGAAGACCTCCGATACCCGCTCGATAAGCCAGACGATAAGCGGCCGCTCGGGATCGCTCTCAGGGGATGTGACGACAAGGGGGTAATCGAACTGATCAAGGACAGGCGGATCAAGCGCGAGGAAGTCATGATCGTCGGAGTCGATTGCCCCGGAACCGTCGATTGGACAAAGGCTAAGAAGCTCATCAAGGACCGCAAGATCAGCACGGATGACATCGTGAACGGGCGCCTCATCTGGAAGGACCGAGGGATCGCCATCGCTACCCCCTCCGGTGAGATCAGCCTTGAACGAGAGAAGATACTGATGTCCAAGTGCCTGGACTGCGAGGGGCACACGCCGAGGATATATGATGTCCTGATAGGCAAGGAAGATACGAAACGGATCCCCGCGGAGCCTCCGAAAGAAGTGCGCGAACTTGAGGCCAGGAGCCCCGATGAGAAATACGAATTCTGGGACGATGTCTTTTCCCGATGCATCAGATGCTATGCGTGCAGGAACATCTGCACATATTGCCACTGCGAGGAGTGTGCGGTCGATCCGACGACGCTCGCAATCGCTGCAGATTCCATCGCGGCGGACAAAGCAAATCGCCCGGAGTGGGTCGGCCGCGACAGCACCGATTCATCAAATGGGTTCTATTTGATTACCAGGGCATATCATGGGACTGGCAGGTGTATAAGCTGCGAGGAATGCGACAGGGCCTGCCCGATGAGATTGCCGCTCAGATTGCTCAACCGAAAGGTCAGGAAGGATGCGAAGGAACTGTTCGACTATGACGCGGGCAAGAGCGTTGAAGACAAACCGCTTCTCAGCGAAACCTGCGACAACGATCCGGGTGGTTTCATATGGTGATGAAAGCCCTCTCACAGAAATTCCTGCCGAAGGCGAGGCTTCAGGAGTTCAAGAAGAGGCTGCTGGATCTGGGGGAAGTGTTCGCACCGGTCCAGGAGGGAGATGTCACCGCGCTCAGACGCATCGGCTCGCCTAACGAGATAGCAGATGATTTCGACCAGACGCAGAACAACCTGAGAGCGATCATTGAACCGCAGAACGAGATCATCCTCACATTCAAGGACACGCTGAAACCATCGTTGACAGAGCAGCTGCCAGCCGAGAACAAGAGGATAGTTCTGTGGTGCAGGCCCTGCGACGCGAGGGCGCTTTCCTCGCTCGATGACAACTTCGACGACGCGCTTCTCCCCGATCCCTACTATCTCCGCCGCAGGAAATCCACGACAATCATCGGCCTGGGATGCGAGAAACCCTTCCCGTTCTGCTTCTGCGGCTCCGTAGGAGGGAACCCCTTCAGCACCGACAACCTCGATGTCATTATGACCCGCGTCAGGGACGGATACGTCTTCGAATCCCTCACGAAGAAAGGGAAGGATCTCGAGGCGCAGCTGACCAGCCTGTTCTCTGAGATTGCCGCGGAACAGAAGAATCTTCTTCTCGAGATTCAAGGAAAATCAAGGACACTTCTCCCCAGAAGCGCTCCAAATCCCGAGATGGTTCATGCCAATCTCGGCAGACTCTTCGATTCCCCTCTTTGGAAAAAATGGGGGGACAAATGCATCGGCTGCGGCATCTGCACTTTGCTATGCCCCACCTGCTGGTGCTTCGATATCACAGATGTCGAGACCCGAGGCAAAGGCTTTAGGATAAGGACTTGGGACAGCTGTCAGTTCCCGCTCTTTACGCTCCACACGTCCGGCCACAACCCGAGGCCGACGAAGGCTAGCAGAGTCCGCCAGAGGGTGATGCACAAGTATCGGTACCACCCGGTCAACTACAGCGGCCGCATCGCCTGCGTCGGGTGCGGCAGGTGCACCGAACTCTGCCCGGAGGACATCGACCTCATAGAGATACTGAACGACATCATGAAGGCGGGTGAGCAGCAATGAACAGGAACCCCTACCTGCCGGATCTTGCAACCGTGGTCGATGTGCGGCAGGAGACCGGCGGGGACCGGTCTGTCAGGACGCTGACCGTTGAATTCGACGACAAGGAGGTCGCGTCGTCCTTCACATACAAGCCAGGCCAACTCGCAATGCTCTCCGTGTTCGGAAAGGGGGAGAGCATGATATCCATCACATCCTCGCCGACGATGGGCAAGGCTCTCCAATTCTCGGTGATGAGGATGGGCCGCGTCACGAGCATACTCCATTACCTCACCAAGGGGGAGAAGGTCGGCGTCAGGGGGCCCTACGGGAACGGATTCCCGGTCGGAGAATGGAAAGGGAAGAACCTGATCTTCATCGGGGGCGGGATCGGCAGCGCGCCATTGCGCTCGGCGTACTCCTACGCTCTCCATAATAGAAAGGATTACGCGGACATCTCCATCATCTACGGTGCCAGGACCAGCAGTGACATCGTCTTCCGGGACGAATTGAGGGCGATCGCCGAGAGCGGCGGCGCCAAGGTCGAGATGTCGATAGACAAGCCAGAAAGCGACTGGGACGGCTTTGTCGGTTTCGCCGCGATGAACGTCAAGCGCCTGGCTCCGAAGCCGGACAATGCGATCGTCATCACATGCGGCCCGGTCATGCTGATAAAGACGGTCATCAAGGAACTGATGGATCTGCATTTCAAGCCGAGCGAGATCTACACGACGCTGGAGAACAAGATGAAGTGCGGCGTCGGCAAATGCGGCAGATGCAACATCGGGCCGGTGCTGGTCTGCAAGAACGGCCCGGTATTCACCGTCGAGCAGATCAGGCAGCTGCCGAGCGATCTTTAGAGTCGGCGGGTCCTCGTTCCATTTCTATGTCGATTTCTTGATTTCCTTTACGACCAGATCGATGAGGTCGGGAAGCTTCTTATTGACCTTGGCCGTCATTTTCTCACTAAAAGTGCTCACGTCTTCCGCCTGCATCGCAATGAAGACTATCTCCCTCGGCATCCTCTCCGGCGAGGTTTTCCTGCCCAGCGCGATGGCAGTGGAAAGGTTCACTCCGTGAGGGGACGATCCATGGACGGTGTGGGAGAAGTACTCCTCTTGCAACCGCATGATTTCACCCGGCTCGCGGCCCGGGAACATCGTCGCGTCCACGATCACGACCTTCTCGTAGTCGAGCATCATCTCCATGACCTCTATGCCGCTGGCGGTTGCCTCCTCAAAATCGACCCCAGCGAGCTTCTTCTCAGAAATTTCCCTGGCTGCGATTATGCCGAGCCCGTCGTCTGTCAGCAGCGGGTTGCCGATCCCGAGCAGCAGCACCTTGTTCTTCTTCACGATAGCTTCTCCTGCGGTTGAAAGATGAAAAGGAAGAGATTGGGAAAGGGTTTTCGGTCCGAGCATCAGAAGTTCGTCAGGACTTCCTTGACATTGCCGTCGCTGTCCAATATCCGGACTTCCAGCGCCCTTGACCCGTCCGGCAGGATGTGCGTCCCGCATGAGTTGCACGGGTCGTAGCACCTGAAGCTCATCTCGACCATGTTGAGCAGGCCAGGCGACACCATCCCGTCCTTTATCAGCGCCATCGCGTTCTTCTTGACCTCGTGCGCGATCGCGGCGTTGTTGTTGGTTGTCGCGACGACCATGTTGATCATCGTGCAGATGCCGTCCTTGTCGCTCTTGTAGTGGTGGATCAGCGTCCCTCTGGGCGCCTCGACTATGCCGACGCCCTCGACCGGCTCGCCGATCTTCCCGCGGACGTCCGTGCTCGTGATCGATTTGTCAGATGCCAGCTCGAGCATCCTCTCAGCGGCGTACTGCAGCTCGACGACCCTTGCCCAGTGGTACGCGAGCGTGTGGTGCACCGGTCCGGTGACTCCGAGGCTCCTGACGACCTTCACCATGTTCTCGTACGCGGCCTGCGCGAGAGGCGTCGTGAACCCCTTGCCGACGTTCAGCCTTCCGAGCGGTCCGACCCTGTAGATCCCGCTTCCGGCGCCATCGATGAGCCCATGCCAGCCGATCGGCTTGAAGATGGGCATCTTCATGTAGGTCCACGGCTCGACGTGCTCGGCGATGTACTTCAGATAGTCCTTCGGCTCGAACTTCGCGAGCTCCTTCCCGTCGGGCGATACGACCTTGACCTTTCCGCGGTAGAAGTTGACCTTGTCGTTCTCATCCACCATTCCCATGTAGTTGGTCTCCTGGTAGAAGGACTTGCCATTCGTTATCAGGCCGAGGTAGTCCTTGTTCTTCAGGACGACATCGTTGAACAGGTTCAATGTGAACTTCCCGAACTCGACGCAGGACTTGGCCATCGTTTCCATGGTGGCTCTCTCTTCCTCAGTTATCGGCTTCGAAACCCCGCCAGGGATGCCGAACACTGGGTGCGTGGCTCTTCCGCCGATGATCTCCTGCACCTTCTGACCGTAGTGCCTGTGCTTGATGACCTCGGCCCCGATCGGGACGCCGACAGCCTCGACGACCCCGAGGATGTTCCTCTTTTCCTTCGGCGCGGCTGGTCCGAGCACGAAGTCAGGGGCGGCGAGCGCGTAGAAGTGCGCGATGTGGCTGTGGACGTACTGCCCCATGTAGAACAGCTCCCTCAGCTTGTGCGCCGTCTCCGTCGGCTCGGCGCTGAACACCGCATCGAGCGCCCTCGCGGATGCGAGATGGTGAGCCGCAGGGCAGACTCCGCAGAGCCTGTTCGTCAGGACCGGCAGCTCGCCGACGTGCCTGCCGACGCAGAACCGCTCGAATCCCCTTAGCTCCGGCACTTGCCAGTAAGCGTTCTTGCAGTTGCCCTTCTCATCCAGGAATATCGTGATCTTCCCGTGCCCCTCCAGCCTGGTCACCGGGTCGATCGTGATCTTCTTCTTGTCCGTCTTGACTGTTTGATCGAAAATCATTGGTCCGGCCATCTAAGCCACCTTCCTGCTCTTCTCTTTGACAGTCCTTCTCAGCAAGGACTTCGGCAGCGTGAACGCGTAGAAGGTCCCCAGCGGGTCCTTGACCTGCTCCAGGAGCGTCTCGATGTCCTCTTCGGACATCTGGCTTTCTTTGTCCGTTATCCCGAATATCGAGGATATCGCGGACAGCATGCTTCCGCCCTGGTCTAGTACGGACTTCGTCGGGCCCATGCATCCCCTGCACGGCATGTTGCCGACAGGGCACATGGCTCCGCATCCGGCCCTCGTCGCGGGCCCGATGCAGATGATCCCCTGGTCGATGAGGCACTTCTTCTGGTCCGGGAGGATCTCGTAGGCTTGGATGATCTTCTGGACGTTCCTCCCCTTCTCGACCCTCTCCCTCTTGCACTCGTCGCAGAGCGTCTTGTCGGATGCGATGATCGCCCCCTTCGGCGGCAGCGGCGCGCCCTCCTTGAGATGCTTCGTTACCGCGGTCAGGGCGGCGGTTATGAGCTCGACCGTCGGCGGGCATCCGGGCATGAAGATATCGACGTCCATGATGTCGTCCAGCGTGAGGACGTCGTCGTACATTTCAGGCAGTTCGAGCTCTCCCTCGGGCACCTTGATGTGCTTCGAGGGCATGACGCCGGTCGGGTTGTCCGTGGACGGGGTCTTGTTCGTGTAGACCATTTCCATGATCTCCTTCTTGTTGGTGACGTTCGCAAGCCCCGGCGTCCCGCCGAAGCATGCGCACGATCCGAACGCTATCATGACCGCCGACTTCTGTCTCAGAAGCCGGGCGACGTACTCGTTCTCCTCATTCCTTATCGCGCCGTTGTAGAATGAGATCGTTATGCTCTTGTCCGGCATCTTCTCGATGTCCTCGTACTTCGTGTCGAAGCCGATCGGCCAGAGCGTGACGTTCGCCATCGCTGCCACATCGAGAATCGCCGCATCGATGTCGAGCACAGCGACGTCGCATCCCCCGCATCCCGCGCCCCAGTAGAGGGCTATGTTGATCTTGTCTGCCATTTTATTCACCTCTCTTTGAATCGTCATCGGTCGTCTGAGTTTCGAGCGCAATGTAAGTCGGCGAGCGGTCCTTGTGCCCCACCATGTCGATCTTCCTCCACCTCAGTAGGGCGATGATGTTCTCCACGATCTCCCGCTTCGGCATGCCGGTGAGCTCGTTGAGCTCGTGGACCGTTCGTGGTTCGTCGAGGTTCGCGAGGAGCATGTTCCTCGCGTACTCCGTGGATGCGGCCTTCGAGACTATGAACTGGTAGCGGCTCTTCTGCAGTTGCTCTCCGAAGACGTTCTTCTTCTCCGTGAGTGCCTCCTGCTTGCCGACGAGCCATCTGACGCGCTCCCCTTTCAGGGTCATCTCCGCCGCTTCCAACCTCGACTTCATTGACGCCAAAGAATTCAGCCTCCCCTGCCGGCCTCCCTGACCGGGCTGGGTCCCAGCTCCTGTATCTTCGCCGTGAAATCCCTGATCGTCTGCTGGAACTTCTCGCCCTCTCCGGCCGATATCCATTCCAGCCGGAGGCGTTCCTTATCTAGACCGAATTGCTTGATGAGCATTCTCAGCAGTGCAATCCTTCTCCTCGTTCTGTAGTTGCCACCGATGTAGTGGCAGTCCGCCGGGTGGCATCCTGCGACGAGGATTCCGTCGGCCCCCTTCTGGAACGCCCTGAGGACGAACTCAGGGTCGACCCTCGCGGAGCACATCACGCGGATGACGCGGAAGTTCGAAGGCATCTGAAGCCTGCTGACTCCCGCAAGGTCCGCCCCTGCATACGAGCACCAGTTGCAGCAGAAGACGATTATTTTCGCCTTCCAGTCGGCCGGAACCTCGTCCGATGCCGCCGCCTGCGCATGTACCGTTTCGCTCATCTTACTTCACCTCCTCTTCAAGGGCAGCGTCGATCATCGCGATGATCTGGTTGTCCTTGTAACCCTTCTGCGTCAGGGCGCCTGCCGGGCACGCTCCCACGCACGCCCCGCAGCCCTTGCACAGTCCGATGTTGATCTCGGCGAATTTCTTGTCCTTGAACTTCGGGTGCGCGACGATGTCGATCGCCTTGTACTCGCAGATCGGCTGGCAGATGCCGCATCCGTCGCACAGGTCCTCGCTCGCCATGGCGATGATGCCCTCCGCCTCGAGCTTGTCCTTCGAGAGGATCGTCACAGCTCTCGCGACCGCTCCGAGCGCCTGGGAGATGCTCTCGTCGATGAACTTCGGGCTGTGCGCCGTCCCTGCCAGGAAGACGCCCTCTGTCGCGAAGTCCACCGGCCTCAGCTTCATGTGCGCCTCGAGGAAGTAGCCTTCCTTGATCAGCGGGACCTTCAGCATCGGCGCGAGCGTCTTGTTGTCGGGATTCGCTCTCGTCGCGGATGCGAGGACGAGGTTGTCCGGGTGGAACATGAACGTGTCACCCGATTCGGCGTCCTTCACATGCACCGTGAGCTTACCATCGTGGTGCTCGACCTTCGGCTTCTGGTCGTCGTCGAACCTGATGAACAAAACGCCCTTGTCCGCGGCCTTCTGGTAATACTTCTCCCTGAACCCGTAGGTCCTGATGTCCCTGTAGAGGACGACGACCTTGGCGTTCGGGTTCAGCTCCTTGGCCTTGATGGCGTTCGTCATCGTGCTCGTGCAGCAGACCCTGCTGCAATTCGGGAAGTCCCCTTCCCTCGATCCGACGCACTGGATGAACACTATCGTGTTCCCCTTGACCTCCTTCTTCGAGAGCGCCTCTTCGAACTCGAGGAGCGTCTTGACCTTCGGGTCCTTTCCGTACATGAGCTCGTCAGGCTTCCATTCATGCGCTCCGCTCGCGATGATCACCGCGCCGTGCTCGAACTCCTTGCCATTCGACAGCTTCGTCTTGAAGTTGCCAACGTAGCCGTCGATGTTCTGCGCAGTCGCTCCTTTGTGGACGGTTATGTTGCCGTTCGATTCGACCTCGGAAACCATCTTCTTGAGTATCGCCTGCGGGTCCGTGCCCTCCTCGGCGACGAAGTGGAGTTTCCTCAGGTTGCCGCCCAGCTCCTTCTCCTTCTCGACCAGGTGCACCTTGAATCCCTGTTTCGCAAGCTCGAGCGCCGCCGTCATGCCCGCGGCTCCTCCGCCGATGACGAGCGCCGCAGGGTTGACTGGGATCTCGAGCTTCTCGAGAGGCTCGAGCAGCCTCGCCTTCGCGACCGCCATCCTGACGAGCGCTTTTGATTTCGCCGTCGCGGCTGTCGGCTCGTGCATGTGTATCCAGGAGCACTGGTCCCTGATGTTGGCCATCTCGAAGAGGTATGGGTTTAGCCCCGCCTCCTTGATGGTGCTCTGGAAGAGCGGCTCGTGAGTCCTCGGCGTGCAGGATGCGACGACCACTCTGTTCAGCTTGTTCTCCTTGATCTGCTCCTTGATCTTCTCCTGGGTGTCTTGAGAACATGTGTAGAGGTTGTTCGCCGCGTAGACGACGTTCGGCAGGGTCTTGGCGTACTCCATGACCCCCGGAACATCCACCACGCCGCCGATGTTGATGCCGCAGTGGCACACGAACACCCCGATCCTCGGCTCCTGGCCGGCGACGTCGATCTCCGGCGGGTACTCCTTCGGCGTGACCATCGTGTTCCTCGCCTTCGCGATGATGGTTCCCGCCCTCGCCGCCGCCGCAGACGCCTCCGCGACAGTCATCGGGATGTCCTTCGGCGCCGAGAACGCGCCGCTGACGAAGACGCCCGGCCTTGTCGTGTCGACCGGCGAGAACATCTTAGTCGCGCAGAACCCGTCCTCGTTTAGCTGGAGCGTGCCCGCTCGGGATGATTTCATGGCGGCGCTCAGAGCCTCCGCGTTCATCGGGGGTCTGAATCCCACAGCCAGCACGACGAGGTTGAAGGTCTCTTCCTTCGCCCCATCGTTGTCAGTGAATCTCACCAGAAGATCCTTCGTCTTGGAGTCCTCGGCGATGCTCGCGACCCTCGATCTCACGAACTTGATGCCCTGCTCGTTCTTCGCCCTGTTGTAATACTCATCGAACTGCTTGCCGAACGCGCGCATGTCCATGAAGAAGATCGTGGGCTCCACTCCCTCCGTATGTTCCTTCGCGATTATCGCTTCCTTGATGGAGTACATGCAGCAGACAGAGGAGCAGTACTCGTGGCCGACCTTCTTGTCCCTGGAACCGACGCATTGGACGAACGCGATCTTCTTCGGGATGTCCCCGTCCGAAGGCCTGAGCACTGTTCCGAAGTACGGTCCGGTCGCGCTGAGCATCCTCTCGAACTCGATGCTCGAGACGACGTTCTTGTATCTGCCGTATCCATACTCCGGCTTCTTCGCAGCGTCGAACTCGTCGAACCCAGGGGAAAGGATTATCGATCCGACGTTCAGCTCGATGACCTTCTCCGCCTGGTCGTATTCGACCGCCTTCGCCCTGCACTCGTTCATGCAGATGCCGCAGCCGATGCATGCGTTCGGGTCGATGCTGAAGATCAACGGGACTGCCTGGGCGTACGAGACATAGATCGCTTTCCGCTTCTTCGTGCCCTCGTTGTACTCGTCCTTCACCTCGATCGGGCATTTCTGGGCGCAGGTGCCGCAGCCAGTGCATTTCTCCTCATTGACCCTGAGGGCCTTCTTCTTCAGGGTGACCCTGAAATTGCCGGCGTCCCCCTCGATGATCGACACCTCGGAGTTCGTTATCAATTCGATGTTGTGGTGCCTCCCGCAGGCGACCAGCTTAGGAGCCATGATGCACATGGCGCAGTCGTTGGTCGGGAAGGTCTTGTCCAGCTGGGCCATGACGCCGCCGATGCTCGGCCTGCTGTCCACCATGTAGACCTTGTATCCCGAGTCAGCGAGGTCGAGAGCCGATTGCATTCCAGAGATTCCGCCACCGACGATCATCACAGAGCCGACGGGCCCGGTTGCTGCTGCCATGTTCATTCACCTCCGATTATGATCGCACGATAGGTCGGAGTCTGTCCGTGCCCATGATCCATTGCGATCAGGCTGTTCTTCCTCAGTTCAACGATGTGCTCCAGCACTCGGTCCGTTGGAACGTTTATCTTCTTGGAGAGGTCCTTCACCGACAGGCTCTTGCCGTGCGTCAGCGCGAGGATCAGCGCCCTCTCGTACTCCTCGTCCGCAGCGGTGTGGACGATGCTCTCGAGCTTCGACTGGTCCAGCTTCTCTCCGTACGTGTTCCCCTTCGTCAGGAGGTTGTACTGCTTGGAGGTGAGCGCGGTCAATCTGAAACCCTTCGCTGCCTCCTCCGCGGCCTCCAGGTTCTTGGCGATATCCGCATTCCTCAACGCCGGCGTGGGGCCGAGATTCTTTATTTTCTGGGTGAACTCGGTGACGACCTTCGAGAACTTCTCTCCCTCGGAAGCGGAGATCCATTCGAGATGCACCCTCTCCGGCTCCATTCCGCTCAGTTCCACCAGCTTCTTCAGCAGGTCGACTCTCTTCTCGGTGTAGTAGTTCCCGCTGATGTAGTGGCAGTCGCCGAGATGGCATCCTCCGATCATGACGCCGTCCGCCCCTTCCCGAAGGACCCTCAGCATGATGTCCGGGCTGATTCTTGTGCTGCACATGACCCTGACCACTCGCAGGTTTGGCGGGTATTGATATCTGCTGACGCCGCAGAGATCGGCACCGGCGTATGAGCACCAGTTGCATAGGAATCCGATGATCTTCGGATTGAATGTATCTGCCATCTCAATGCGCCTCCTTGATTCCGGCGACGGCCTCTGCGATCAGTTGCTCGTCCGTGAAGTTGGTCATCGAAATCGCGTTATTTGGGCAAGATGCCCCGCAGCAGCCGCAGCCCTTGCATGCAGCCGCTATGATCTCCGCGAGCCCATCTTCCTTCTTCGTCGGCGCACCGTACGGGCACACATCGATGCAGGTCCCGCAGCCCGAGCAGACATCCGGGTCGACTTTCGCGGACAGCGCCTCGGCCTGGACATATCCTTTCCAGAGCGGCGTCGCCGCCCTTGACGAGGCGGCCTCGCCCTGGTCGATGGCTTCCGTGATGTCCGCCGGTCCTTTGGCCGTGCCTGCGACGAATATTCCATCCGTCGCGAAGTCGACAGGCCTCAGCTTCACGTGGGCCTCTAGGAAGAAACCGTCCTGGCCCAGAGGAACCTTCAGCATCTTCGAGATCGTCGCCGAATCCGGTCCCGCGACCAGCGGCGTCGAGAGGATGACCAGATCGACGGGCATCTCCCTCTCCACCTTCAGCGTCTCGTGGAAGTATTTGACCGTCAGCTGGTCCCCGTTCATGACCACTTCCGGTCTACGGTCGGGCGTGTACCTGACGAACCTGACCCTCTTTTCCCTCGCCTTGTTGAAGATCAGCTCGTGCTCGAGGCCGTAGCTCATCACGTCTCGGTTGAAGACCGTGACCTCCATATTCTCGCCGGGCCCGTGCTTCTCCTCCTCGACCGCCTCATCACCGCCCCTGCCCCTGCGCCTTCTCCTTCTGTCCATTATCTCTTCGGGCGCCTTGGGCTCGACCGGGACCTCCGGGATGGCCTTGTTGTTCTGTTGGGCGATCTGCAGCATGTTGTCGTAGTTGTCCACGATGTTGATGGCGTTCTTGATCGCGACATTGCAGCAGATCCTGGAGCAATAGGACTTGTCCTGGCCGCGGGATCCGACGCATTGGATGAAGGCGAACCTCTGCGCCTTCGGGAGTATCTTCTTCTTGCACATCAACTCGAACTCGGCGAGCGTCACGACGTTCTTGAAGACGTTGTAGCCGTAGAGCCCTTCCTTGGAGTATTCCGTCGCGCCGGTCGCAACGATGATCGTCCCGACCTTCGTCTTCGTCTCCTTTCCAGCCGTATCTATCTTTATCTCATAATTGCCGATGTATCCGTAGACATCCGATACCTTCGAGTTGAGGTACAACTTTATGTTCGGATGGCTGGTGACCTTCTGGATGAACGGCTTGATCGATTCCATCGCATCCTTCGTCGTCACATAGAGGTTGTTGAGGTTCTTCACGAAGCCTCCGAGCTCCTTCTCCTTCTCAACTAGGTGGACGGGGAATCCCTGCTTCGCCACGGAGAGCGCGGCCGCCATTCCCGCGACTCCTCCTCCGATCACCAGCGCGCTCTTCTCGACGGGCAGCTTCGGCTCATCCTGCGGCGTCAGAAGCCTCACTCTCGCCACGCCCATCCTTATGAGCCCTTTCGCCTTCTCGGTCGCGCCGTCCTTATCCTTCATATGGACCCAGGAGCAGTGCTCCCTGATGTTCACGAAGGTGAACAGATACTTGTTCAGTCCGGCCTCTCCAACGGTTGCTTGGAAGAGAGGGGCGTGCGTCCGCGGCGTGCATGAGGCCACGATGACCCTGTTCAGATTGTGTTCCTTGATCGAATCCCTGATCGACGCGAGCCCGTCCTCTGCGCATGTGTAGAGGTTTGTCGTTGTAAAGACTACTCCTGGCAGTGTCTTCGCGTACTCGGCGACCGATTTGACATCGACGACGCCGCCGATGTTCGTGCCGCAGTGGCAGACGAAGACGCCGATCCTTGGCTCCTCAATTGTCTTTTGTTCTTGCATTGCCATCACCCCTCGCCCCCTGCAATGTCCTGCATCACTTTCGCCGCCGCGCTCGATCCCTGCGCAACGGATTCTGGTATGTCCGCCGGTCCGGCGCAGTAGCCTGCGAGGTATATCCCGGGAACGTTCGCAACTCCCGGCTCCATGACCTTGTCGACGGCGGTGAAGAATCCGAATTCGTCGGTCTTGACGCCGAGCATCTTCGCGACTTCGGTGCTGTCCTTCCTCGGGATCAGCGTGTTGGCCAGCACCACGATGTCGAACTCCTCCTCCACGGGCCTCCCTCCCACATCGTACACAACGATCGGGTTGTGGGTGTCGGTTTTCTCCTTCACGGTGCCGTCGGAGTTGATCGTCCTCACACCGTAGTCGTTCCTCGCCCTTTCCGCGTATTCGAAGAAGTTCTTCGAGCAGGTTCTGAGGTCCTTGTAGAATATCGTAGTCTGAATGTCATCGTAGTGTTCTCGCGCGAGCATCGACTCCTTCAGCGAGAACATGCAACAGACGGCGCTGCAGTACGGATGCCCCAGCTGCGGGTTCCTTGAACCGACGCATTGGATGAAGGCTATCCTGTTCGGCCTCTTGCCGTCGGAGCGCCTCTGGATGTGACCGTGCGTCGGGCCCGAGGCATTGATCATCCTCTCATATTCCATCGCCGTGTACACGTTCGGATACTTCCCGTATCCGTACTCCGGAGCGACTGACGGGTCCCAGAGGTCGTACCCGGTGGCGACGACGATCGCCCCGACCTTCACTTCCATCAGCTTGTCCTCCATCTTGAAATCAATTGCTTCCCTCTTGCAAGCTATGATGCACTGGCCGCATTGGGAGCAGGGGCCGCAGTTCACGCATCTCGATGCTTCCTCGATCGCTTCCTCCTTCGTGAAGATCTTCTCGACCTCTTCGAAGGTCGTCTTCCTCTTCTCGAGCGGCAGATGTGCGCGGTGCGCCCTCTCCTTCTTTGTTATCTGCCCCTTCATCCTCGCTTTGACATCCTCGAGCTTAATCACGTATCTGTCCGGCTCCTTCGGATCCGCCTCTAGCTTCTCACCTTTCAGATACTTCTCGATGAACTTTGCGGCTTTGTTGCCGGCAGCCATCGCCTCGATCGCTGACGCAGGGCCGGTGACCGAATCCCCTCCGGCGAAAACGCCGGGGATGCTAGTTGTCAAAGTGTCTGAATTAACCTCGAAGGTCCCCCACTTCGTGAGCGCAGGGACGCCGGATCCAAGAAGCTTCATGTCCGGCGCCTGGCTGATCGCCGGTATGACATTGTCGGTATCGATCGTGAAGTTCGACCCCTCGATTGGGATCGGGCTGCGCCTGCCGGACTTGTCGGGGTCGCCGAGCTTCATCTTCTGGCACTCGATGCCTTTCACCTTTCCGCCAGCGCCTATGATCTTCACGGGAGCGACGAGGAAGTCGATCTTGATCCCTTCCTCCAGCACGGCATCTACCTCCGAGGGGATTGCAGGCATCTCCTCCCTCGTCCTCCTGTAGAGAATTGTAACGTCGGAACCTATCCTGAGGGCCGTCCTGGCGGCATCCATCGCCGCGTTGCCTCCTCCAATGACTGCCACCTTCTTCCCAAGCTGGACCTTTTCGCCGTTCGCAACCTTGCGGAGGAAATCAATGCCGTGTATGACGCCGGTGAGATTCTCTCCTTCCACGTTGAGTTTCAAGCTGGTATGGGCGCCGATTGCCAGGAAGACAGCCTTGTACTCCTTCCTGAGCTGATCCAATGTGATATCCTTTCCGACCGTCTTGCCGTATTCGATCTCCGCGCCTGTCTTCAGGATGAAATCCGCTTCGGACTGGAGGACGTCTCTCGGCAGCCTGTAGGAAGGTATCCCCCACCAGAGCATGCCGCCCGGCTTCTGCGTTGCCTCGAATATCTTGACCTTGAACCCTTTGAGCACGAGCCTGTATGCGGCGGTCAGGCCTGCTGGCCCTGCGCCTACGATCGCGACCTTCTCCTGTCTCTTCTCGGTGATCTCCGGAGGCTTGTCGGCTCCGGATATCTTGGCGAAATCCCCTGCGAAAGCCTTCAACGCCGCGATGGCGACTGGGGCGTCGATCTCCTTCCTGTTGCACGCGTCCTCGCACGGGTGGTGGCAGATTCGGCCGCAGACCGACGGCAGCGGGACGGTGTTTCTTATCATCTCCACCGCCTCCTTGAGCTTTCCCTCTCTGATGAGGGCGACGTAGCCCTGTGCACTCAGGCCGCCGGGGCACGCTTCCGAGCAGGCGGCGACGCCCTGCATATCGATCGTCGCAACTCTTGGAACGGATTGGAGGAACGGGAGGTATATTGCCTTGCGGTTCCCCATCGACATGTCGAACTCGTTCGGGAGCGATACCGGACACGGGGCGAGGCAGTCGCAGCACCCAGTGCATTTCGATTCGTCGATGAAACGCGCCTTCTTCAATATCTTGACCGTGAAGTCGCCGACCTTCCCTTTGACCTCCTTGACCTCCGAGTAGGTCATCACGTTGATGTTCGGATGGGCATCGCAATCAGCCATCTTCGGCGCAAGGATGCAGATCGAGCAGTCGTTCGTCGGGAAGGTCTTGTCCAGCTGGGCCATTCTTCCTCCGATGCTCGGGGTCTTCTCCACGAGATGGACCGCTACGCCCTTGTCCGCGAGATCAAGAGCCGCCTGAATGCCCGCTATGCCGCCTCCAATTACTAAAACTGATTTTTCCATCAATTCACTCTCCAATATTTTGATCGCAAGCGTCTTCTTTCGACCCTGTTTCATAATGATTTAATCGCAAGTAGCCAGTGGTCGATGATGTGACTCGACTTCCTCGGTATCCCCTTCGGTGTATTAGTCTTTTCGACATGTGTGGCAGATCCTTTTTCTCATTTCGTCTTTTTATCGTTTCATCGTTATTTTCTGTAACTCGTTTTTTTTAACACTGTCAAGTAACGAAATCCGTCAAGATTTTTTCTTGCTTTTCGTCTTCGTTTTCTTCTCGACGAGGATTTCTGAGAGTTGCTGGTCGCCCTTCAGCTCGATCACATTTGCCCTGACGCTCTTGATTATCGGCTTTCCCCGATTCTCCCTGACGAATCTCTGGCAATTCGGATAGGTGCACGGCGAGCATTGCACGTTGCTGCACGACAGCTCGACCAATAGGAATCTATCAATCTGCTTCTCATCGTAGCGGACGATCTTGAGCTCCCCTTCTTCCTTCACGACCGGTGCCTTCACATCGAAGGTCTTCGTCGTCACGTTCTTGACTGCCAAGGCCGCGTTCTTTGTTTTCTTGTGCTCCCTGACGAATCTCTGGCAGTTGGGGTATGTACATGGCAGGCACTGTGTCTCACCGCATGACAGTTCCACCATCAAGTATCGGTTCATTTCCTTCGGTTCTTCAGCCATCTGTCTTACCTCCTTTCAGTGCTTTCGCGATGAAGTTGGTGAAATCATCGACCGGGATGTCCACCAGGCTCTTCTCGACCGGGACCTTGTTGTGCGTGGCGCAGTTGAAGTGTATCTCGCACTTCGGGCAGAAAGTCAGCATCGCATCCGCGCCGGTGCTCTTCGCCTCCTTCAGCCTGTCGATCTGCATCTTCTTCCCGTTCTCGTCGCAGTTCGCCCAGGCGTTCACACCGCAGCAGGTCGCCTTATCCCTCGACCGCTCCATCTCGATCAGCTGGACGCCCTCGATCGCCTTGAGCACGTCCCTCGGCGCATCGTAGACCTTCATGTGCCTCCCGAGCCTGCAGGAGTCGTGGTACGTGACCTTCTTCTCGACCTTCCCCAGCTTCAGCTTGCCTTCCTTGACCGCATCCGCGACGAACTCGGAGATGTGCTGCATCTCGAAGGGCATGTCGCCGCCGAAGTCCTGGTAGTCCATGTTGATCGTCCTGTAGCACTCAGGGCAGGTGAAAATGACCTTCTTCGCCCCGGACGCCTTCAGGATCTTGACGTTCTTGTCCATGAGCTTGAAGAAGGAATCCTCGTCGCCGAGCCAGAGCAGGTCGTGGCCGCAGCACACCTCCTCCTCGAGGACCGCCGGCGTGATCCCGGCCGCGTTGAGGATCTTCACTGCGGATCTCGGCACTTCCCTTTCGTAGTCGACCCTGTCCGCGAAGACCGTTCCGAGCTGGTATGCGCATCCGGTGAACAGAAGGACCTCCCCCTTGTTCTTCGTGACCTTGAGGTCTTCCGTCAGCCAGCCCAGCCGGTTCTGCTTGAGGTTCTCTTTCGCCATCAGGCGCTGCATCGTGTGGATGAGCCCGCCCTGCGAGCAGATCGGGAGGTTTCCCTCCTTGTAGGATTGGGTCCTGAGCCCCTGGATGAACCTCGAGTAGTTGACCTTGTACGGGCACATCCCGTTGCAGATCTCGCAGGTAAGGCAGACCCACATGTTCTTCGCCGTCACGGGGTCGTTCTTGATCCCCTCCAGCGCCTTCACGACGATGAGTCTCGGCGCGAAGTCCGTGTTGAAAGTCGCCGCAGGGCAGACGCTGGTGCATTTGCCGCACTCGACGCAGTCGAAGGCCTTGGTCTCCTCTATGAGCTTGCTGATCTCGTCAGCCATCGCCTTCACCTCCCTGCGCCAGCGGGTTCGGTCCTATCTTCCTGATGTGCTCTGTGAATTCCGTCATCACATTGGCGAACTTCTCCCCCTCGGACGCGGAGATCCATTCGAGCCTCATCCTGTCGTGCCCGATCCCCAGTATGTCCAGCAGACCGGCCATCATCTTCATCCGTTTCTCCGCCTGCTCGTTCCCGGCGATGTAGTGGCAGTCGCCGATGTGGCATCCACAGATGAGCACGCCGTCCGCCCCGAGCTCTATGGCCCGGAGGATGAACTGCGGCTCGACCCTGCCCGAGCACATCACCCTGATGACTCTCACGTTAGGAGGATACTGGAACCTGCTCACTCCTGCCAGGTCCGCTCCGGCGTACGAGCACCAGTTGCAGCAGAAGGCGACGATGTTTGGCTCCCAGGCGGCTGCCTTGGCGGCGCTGTCGGCTTTCGCTTCCGCGCTCATACCTTCGCCTCCTTGTCAAGCGCGCTCTCGAGCATCTTCATTATCTGGGTCGACTTGAAGTGCCTGCTGGTTATCGCACCGTTGCAGCACGCCGCCACGCATGTCCCGCAGCCCTTGCAGAGTATGTCGTTGATCTGCGACTTGAATACGCCCGGGGAGACTTCGGTCACTCCGGCCGCGCCGAACTCGCAGACCTCCTCGCAGTCGCCGCACCCGCGGCACTTGTCCTGGTTGACGACCGAAGTGGCACCTTCGGACTCGACCTCATCCTTCGATAGGATAGTCATGGCCCTCGCTGCGGCTCCGTTCGCCATCGCGATGCTCTCGCCGATCCTTCTCGGAGAGTGCGCGAGCCCGCAGAGGAATATGCCGTCCGTCGCGAAGTCGACAGGTCTCAGCTTCATGTGCGCCTCCAGGAAGTAACCTTCCTTCGTCCTCGGCACCTTGAGCATCTTCGCCAGCTCCTCGTTATCCGGATTCGGTCTCGTCCCGGCGTTCAGGACGAGGAGGTCGGGTCTGAACTCGATCTCGTCATTGATGAACTGCTCATGCACCCTGACGACCAGCTGCCCCTGCTCTTCAGTCACCGCCGGCGGCCTGTCCGTGTCCCAGCGCACGAACATGACGCCCAGCCTTGCAGCCTCGTTGTAATGCTCCTCGGCGAACCCGTATGTCCTGATGTCCCTGTAGAGGACATAGACGGCCGTCTCCGGGTGCTCCTTCTTGATCCTGAGCGCGTTGGCCATCGCGGTGAAGCAGCAGATCCTGCTGCAGTTCGGGCTCTCCTCGCATCGGGAACCAACGCACTGGATGATGACAACGGTCTTCGCGTCGAACTCCTTCTTCGCGATCCTCCTGCCGAGTTCCGTCTGCAATATCACGCGCTTGTCCTTGCCGAACATGTACTCCTTCGGCGTGTACTCGACCGCGCCGGTCGCGACGACGATGACCCCGTGCTTGAACTCCGTCCCGTCCGACAGCTTCGTCACGAAGTTGCCAAGGTATCCTGATATCTCCTTGACTGTGGAATTGAGATGGACCGTGACCTTGCCGTTTGACTCTAGCTTCTTCCTCGTCTCCTCCAGGACTTCCTGCGGGTCGAGCCCGGTCAGCGTGTGATAGATGCCGTTCAGGTGACCGCCCAGCTTGTCCGTCTTCTCGACCAGATGAGCGTCGAATCCCCCCTCAGCGATGCTGAGCGCGGAAGTCATGCCAGCAAGGCCGCCACCGATGACGAGCGCGGCGTGCTCGACCTTGACCTTCGGGACGCCCAGGGGCTCGAGCATCCTCGCCTTCGCCACCGCCATCCTGACGAGGTCCTTCGATTTCTCGGTGGCCTTCTCCGGCTCCTTCATGTGCACCCAGGAGCACTGGTCCCTGATGTTTGCCATCTCGAAGAGGTACTGGTTCAGACCGGCCTCGCGGCAGGTGTTCCTGAACAGCGGCTCATGAGTTCTCGGCGTGCAGGAGGCGACGACGACCCTGTTCAGCTTCTGCTCCCTGATGACCGTCTTGATCTTCTCCTGCGTGTCCTGGGAGCATGTGTAGAGGTTGTTCTCGGCATAGGCGACGTTCTGGAGAGTCTTCGCATATCCTACCACGGCCGGGACGTTCACGACTCCGCCGATGTTGATGCCACAGTGGCAAACGAACACTCCGATCCTCGGCTCCTGGCCGGTAATGTCTATCTCCGCCGGGTAAGTCTGAGGCGTTACGAGGGTCCCTCTTGCATCTCCGAGCAGCGATGCGATTTTCCCGGCTCCGCCGCTCGCCTGTGCGATCGAGTCCGGTATGTCCTTCGGGCCTGAGAACATCCCGCAGACGTAGATGCCTGGCTTGTTGGTGTCCATCGGCGTGAAGTCGTCGGTCTCGCAGAACCCGAACTTGTTGAGAGTCAATCCGAGCGTCTTCGCCAGCGCCTTCGCGCTCGCCGGAGGGCGCGCTCCGGCGGAGAGCACGACCATGTCGAACTTCTCCTCGTGGATCTCCGCCTCCTCGTGGTACCTGAGGATCAGGTTCCCATTCTCGTCCTGGTTCAGGTTCGATATCCTGTTGTTCCTGTGGACGGCGACCCCGTACTCCTTCTCGGCCCTCTCGAGGTAGTTCTCGAACTCCTTGCCGAAGGCTCTGGTGTCCATGAAGTAGATGTGCGTGTCGAGCTTGCCGGTGTGCTCCTTCGCGATGACGGCCTCCTTGAGCGCGGCCATGCAGCAATACGACGAGCAGTAGGTGTTGCCGCTCTGCTCGTCCCTCGATCCGACGCACTGGATGAACGCAATCCTCTCCGGGATGTCCCCATCCGACGGGCGGATGATGTGCCCCCTGGTGGGCCCAGACGCGCTGAGCAGCCTCTCGAACTCGAGGTTGCTGACGACGTTCGGGAAGACGCCGTAGCCGTACTCCCTCTTCAGCTTGGAGTCGAACATGTCGTAGCCGGGGGCGAGCAGGATCGCCCCGACATCCAGCTCCTCGATGTTCTCCTTCCCCTGGCTGTAGACTATGGCCCCGGCCTTGCAGAACTGCGCGCACTCGCCGCATCCGATGCAGAGCCCCGGGTCTATCGCGAATATCAGCGGGACGGCCTGCGGGAAGGGGATGTATATCGCCTTCCTCGGCGCGAGGTCGAGGTCGAACTCGTTCGTCCCCTCTATCGGGCAGTGGTCGGCGCATACGGCGCAACCGGTGCACTTGCTGGAATCGATGTACGTGGAATATCTCTTGACCTTGACCTTGAAGTTGCCAGACTTTCCAGAGATGCCCGTTATCTCGGCGTTCATCAGCAGCTTGATGTTCGGGTGCCTGCCCGCAGCGACGAGCTTCGGCGACAGTATGCACATCGAGCAGTCGTTCGTCGGGAAGGTCTTGTCCAACTGGGCCATCCTTCCACCGATCGTGGTCTTCTCGTCGAGCAGGTAGACCTTGAGGCCCATGTCCGCGAGGTCCAGCGAAGCCTGGATTCCGGCCGGCCCTCCGCCCGCCACGATGACGGCTCCTACCTTGTCGACCATGGCTCCTCACCTCCCAGCGGCCCGAGGACCTTCAGCTCCTCGGTCATCTTCCTCACCGTGCTCGCGAACTTCTCCCCCTCCGAGCCGGCGATCCATTCGAGCCGGAACCTCTCCGGTTCGATGCCGATCTCCTCGAGGAAGGTCTTCAGGAACTCCGCCCTGGTGGCGGCCTTCATGTTCCCGTTGATGTAATGGCAGTCGTTGATGTGGCAGCCCGCGACTATCACGCCGTCGGCCCCCTTCTTGAATGCCTCGATCACGAAGCTGCTGTCGACCCTGCCCGAGCACATGACGCGGATGATCCTCACGTTAGGGGGATACTGGAACCTGCTCACTCCAGCGAGGTCCGCCCCCGCGTACGAGCACCAGTTGCAGCAGAATGCTACGATCTTCGGCTCGAACTCCATCCCCGCGGCGCTCATTTCGGCACCATCCCTATCTTAGCCAGCAATGGGTTGCATGAGACGTTGTGCAGCTCCAGCCCGAGCTTGCCGACGTCCGCACCCATCGCGATCGCCATCAGCTGGGCGACGTGCACGACCGGTATCCCGCGCTTCGTGAAGGTCTTCTGGGAGTTATCGAACTGGAGCAGGCAGAACGGGCACGGGGTGACTATGACATCGGCATTCTCGCTCGAGATGTTCTTGAACTTGTCCTCGCACAGCGCGTTCGCCAGTTCCACGACGTGGCTCCTGACGCCGCCTCCGGCCCCGCAGCAGGCCAGCTTGTCCTCGTAGTCGACGCTCTCGGCCCCGAGGACCTTGACGATGTCGTCGACCTTCACCGGGTCGTTCGCGTCGTCAATGGCCGTATGCTCCGTCGGCCTGAGATAGTGGCATCCATAGTGGACAGCCACTTTCAATCCTGAAAGAGGCTTCTTTATGCCCTTTGCCAGTTCCATCATGACTCCGTCGGTGTGGATGACGTCGACGAAATGCCTGACGGACACAGGCCTGAAGATCCTCCTGGTGCCCTCGCCCTTCTCGGCGATGCCGGTGTATTTCATCCCGACCTTCGACAGGACCTTGTTGACCTGCCCCATCCTCTTCGGCTCGGAAAGGTACTCGGTCGCCTTAAGCAGCGAGCCGTAGCAGCCGTTGCAGACTGTCATCACTTCCATCTTTCCCCTCTGCGCTAGGCAAAGGTTCCTTGCCGCGAGAGCGAGCCAGGTGTCCCTGTCGGTCGAGTAGAAGATCCCCGGAACCGGGCAGCAGGAGAACTCTGGTATGTCGACGACGTCGAGGTTGAGCCCCTGTTTGCCGGTGACCCATCTCACTGCGTACTCGATGCCGGGATACCTGCTAGGGATTACGCACCCGAAGAAGTACGCGTAGGTCATTCGACCCCCTCCTTCGACGTGATGCCGAGCAGCCTGTCGTATTTCGTGGCCTCTATGATCGCGACCACCTCTTTCCTTACCTGCGACCAGCCAGGCTTGGTCTGCGGGAGGTCGGGGAGTCCCATCTTGACGCGCTCCTTGATCATCGCCTCGTCCGGCTTGACGGTCAGCCCGAACTGCATGAGGTTGGCAGCCGCCGCCTTGACGAACGGCGGGATGATTCCCTCGCGAATAGCGATGTGCCTTAGCGCGATCATGACCTCGGCTGGGTTCAGGTCGGCCGGGCAGTGTTCGTAGCACCTGTAGCATGTGGCGCACACCCATCTCGTGTTCAGGGTATGCTGCTTCATTCCGAACTGGCAGTACTTGATCGTGGTCCTGGTCTTGTACTCGATCTTCAGGCTGATGGGGCACACGCCTGTGCAGTTGCCGCACTGGAGGCAGGTCATTACGTCCTTCCCGCCGTACCTTATGATCTCGGTGGCGAATTCCGAGTCGAGGTCCTTCTCAGTGATGATCTTGTCCTCGGTGAGCTTCTCCGAGAGACCGCTGATGAAGACCTTCTCCACCTCTCCCATCCTCAGGCACCTCCTGCGCTGTCCTTCGCACCGTTATTCATACCAAGGGCCGCGGATATCTCGCTGGCGATCTGCTGGTCTGTGAATTGGAGCTGGGCGATCGCGTGCTGTGGGCATGCCGCCGCGCAGGTGCCGCAGCCGTGGCACAGGGCTTCGGTTACAACGGCCTTGGTCTGGCCGTCCTTGTCCAAGAGATCGATCGCCTTGTACGGGCAGACATCTGTGCAAAGTCCGCATCCGAGGCAAAGCTCCGGCGTGACCGTCGCGCAGAGCGGCTCGACGATGTGCTTGCCCTTGATCATGAGAGTCGTCGCGCCTGAAGCAGCGGCCTTCGCCTGGGCCACGGAGTCAGGGATGTCCTTCGGGGACTGGGCGCAGCCGCAGATGAAGACCCCCTCGATCGCCGTCTCCACAGGCCTGAGCTTCGGGTGCGATTCCTGCAGGAAACCGTCGTCCGAGACAGGCAGGCTGAGCATCTTCTGGATCGGGCCGGTTCCAGCTGCTGGCGTCAGACCCACTGCGAGGACGACCATGTCGTACTCCCTCTCAGTGATCTTGCCCAGCAGGGTCTCCTCTGCCCTAATCGTAATGTTCTCCGTCAACGGGTCTTTCGTGAGCTTTGCGGGCCTCCCGCGGATGAATTCCACCCCGTAGTCCTCCCTCACGCGGTGGTACAGTTCCTCGAAGCCTTTCCCGAACGCCCTGATGTCGTTGTAATATATCGCGATCTCAGCGTCAGGGGAGTGCTCCATGATTATCTGCGAGTTCTTTATCGAGTACATGCAGCAGACCCTGGAGCAGTACTTGTGCTGCAGTTTGATGTTCCTCGACCCGACGCATTGGATGAAAGCGATGCGCTTCGGCTCGACCCCATCCGACGGCCTGACCAGGTGGCCCCCGGTCGGTCCAGCGGCGTTGATCAGCCTCTCCAGTTCGAGCGCCGTGATGACGTTCTTGTACTCCCAGTACTTGTAGACGCCCCTTCTCAGCGGGACGTAGGCGTCAAAGCCGGTTGCAACAATGATAGTGCCGACGGTGAGGTCGACAATCTGCTCCTCCTGCTTGAAATCGATCGCCTCGTTCACGCACACCTTGACGCACAGCTGGCACTTCCCGGTCTTGAAGTACAGGCAGTTCTCTTTATCGATCGTGTACTTGAGCGGCACGGCCTGCGGAAACGGCACGTAGATGGCCCTCCTCGTTCCGAAACCGCAGTCGAAGTCATTGGGCACCTTGACTGGACATTTCTCCGCGCAGACTCCGCAGCCCACGCACTTATCCTCGACGACGTATCTGGGCTTCTTGCGGATCTTGACCTTGAAACTCCCCACGTATCCCTCGATGTCGACGACCTCGGAATAGGACATGATCTCGACGTTCGGGTTCCTGGCCACCTCCACCATCTTAGGTGCGAGGATGCAGATCGCGCAGTCGCCGGTCGGGAAGGTCTTGTCCAGCTGGGCCATGTGCCCGCCGATGCTCGGCTCCTTCTCGACGAGATAAGTCTTGAACCCCTTCTCGCCGATGTCCAGAGCCGCCTGTATGCCGGCGATGCCTCCGCCGATCACCAGTGCGCTCTTCTCCACCGTCACCTCCCTCGGGGACAGCGGCGTCAGAAGCCTGGACCGCTCGACGCCCATCCTCACGAGGTCGATCGCCTTTGCGGTGGCCATCTCGGGCTGCTTCATGTGAACCCAGGAGCACTGCTCCCTCAGGTTCACCATGTGCATGAAGTACGGATTGAGGCCTGCGCCCTCGACGCACTTCTTGAAAGTGAATTCATGGAGCCTCGGAGAGCAGGAGGCGACGACGACCCTGTTGACGCCCTTCTCCTTGATCGCCTTCCGGATTTCTTCCTGTCCCAGGTCGGAGCATGCGTATTTCAGATCCTTGGACACGACGACGCCGGGGATCTTTGAGGCGGCCTCTGCGACCTTCTCACAGCTGACCACGCCCCCGATGTTTGTTCCGCAATGGCAGACGAAAACCCCGATGGCCTCCTTCTCGGACGATTTGCTGTCAGTTGTGTTTTCTGGCTGCGTCATTGCAACACCTCTCACTACCTTCGAAGAGGCACCGATTCTCCCCGTATGGCCGATGCGAGTGATCAACGGCGTTATCGACCATCAAGGAGCCCCTCGACCCTGCGGTTCACTCGGTCGATATTCGTCTCAATTTATAGTCAGCAATGAAGTAGATGCAGGGGTGTTTTATTAAGATTCCGGCACTAATATGTCGAATTTAGTCCAATCTCTGACGATTATGGATTAAGCATTTCTGATTCCATCGGATTCTAAGTAAATACTGGCTAACTCAGAAAACCAATAAAGATTTATATCATTAAATCAGAAAAATAACATTGTTATATGATAAATCGCATGCCCGATCTTACGAATCAGATAGTTGAATGATAGGCTTTTCCTTTCGATGGCCAATAGAATCACTTATTCTGAGGTGATGAATATCGTATAGATAATATTAAAATGAAATCAGGAAGACCCAATAGACAAATATGTTGATAATCGTCAAGGGAATGCCGATTTTCGCAAATTCGAGGAATTTCAGCGTCTCTCCCTTCTTCTCGGCGTTCTGTATTATGATGACATTGCTCGCCGCTCCGAGTATGAATAGATTCCCTGCGATCGTGCTTCCCGCAGCGAGAGCTACCATATTGATGTCAGTCGAGTTGGCGAGTGTCAGGAGCGGCAGATAGAGGGCGACGAATGGCACATTCGATATTAACTGGCTCAATGCGACACTGATGACAAGGATGATTGGGATGGACAGCACATCCAATCCAGTCATATGATCCTGAAGGAATTGGGAATTCCATACTGCCCCCATGAGCACGAACATTGCGATGAAGAACACCAAGGTCGACCAATCTATGTTCTTAACGACAGCGACCCTCTCCCTTCCGAAAAGCACGATCGGAGCCGCTGCAATAAGTGCGATGTATGTCAGGCGAATGTCGATTTGAACCCCTGAGAAAACGAACGCTATTTTCAAAGCTATCAGAATAAATATTAATATCAGGGATATTTTTGAAAGCATCGCGAGTTTCGGGTTCGTGATGGGTTCCTCTTGGTGGTTCAGGGCGCCGCTCTTGAACTCGCCTTTGAACAGCAGTCGCAACAGCAGGTATGCGACAAAGAGGTTGATGATCGTCGGGATGGCCAGATGCCTGAAAAAGGTCACGAACGGGTTCGTCATTCCACCGTTGAGCGCGATCAGCAGGTTCTGCGGGTTCCCGATCGGGCTCATGACGCTCCCGGTGGTAACCGCGATGGCGAGCGCGAGCATCAGAAGCTTCGGTGAGGTCTGGTGCTTCTTGGCGAAATAAATCATCATCGGGGTCCCGATGATTGCCAGCGTGTCGTTCATGAGGAAAGCTGACAGGAATCCGAACCCGAACAGGATGAGCAGGATCAGCTGGTCGACGCTCTTCGCTCTCTTGAAGAGCCGGTAGGAAAGGTGGGACAGGTAGCCGCTCTCATAGAGGGCCTCGCCGACAATGAACATCCCCAGCAAGAAGAGCATCACGTCGATGTTGACGGCGGTGGCGGCATCGAGCGGCGATATCTCCCCCGTCAGGAGCACGGCGACCGCGCCGCCGAGCATGACCTGCCAGATACGCAGCTTGACCTTCCCCACTTGTCGCACTGCAATCAGTAGGAAGACGACGACCAGGATGATTATCGACAGTGGTAGACCAGCGATGACGATCATGCACTCATCGGTGCTGGCATAATCAACGGCAAGATATGATTTTTCGCACGATGTAAAATTCTTCTCACTGTTTGTGCTGGCGGTACTTGAAGCTGATGTTGCAGCTTCCCTCCCTGCTCACCATGCAGGGGCCTATCGGGTTGTCGGGCGTGCACTTCTTTCCGAAAAGCATGCACTCCTCCGGGGTCGCAATACCCCTGAGCAATTCGCCACACCTGCACCCAGGAGCTTCCTTGTACTTGGTGTAGTCGACATCTCCTATTATCGATTGGTACCTCTTCCGGGCGTTCCAGCCATCAAACCCCGGCTTGAGGTCGAGCCGGCTGCCAGGGATGACCGGGAAGCCGCGCCACGCGACATCCGTCTTCATGAAGACCTGGTCCATCATCTTCAGGGCCTTCGGGTTCCCCTCGTCCTTCACGACCCTGCTGTATTCGTTCTCGACCTGCGCCCTGCCTTCCAGGTTCTGCTTCGCCAGCATGTAGATCCCCATCAGGACGTCGATCGGTTCGAAGCCGGCGACCACCTGCGGGATGCGATACTTCTGCGCGAGGACCTTGTAAGGCCCGGTCCCGATTATCGTGCTGACATGCCCGGGCTGGATCAGCCCGTGGAGCCTGATCTCCCCCATCTCGGCGATCGCCTCCAGCGCCGGCGGCACGACCCTGTGCGTGCTCAGGACCGAGAAGTTCTCGGGAGGCCTCCCGAGCAACGCCGCGGCGGTCGTCGGCGCGGTGGTCTCGAACCCGATCGCGAAGAACACGACCTCCTTGTCCTTCTCCTTCCTTGCGATCCCCACAGCGTCGTCGATGCCGTAGACGATCCTCACATCGCCCCCTTCGCCCTTCACGCGCTGCAGAGAACTCTTCGTGCCAGGGACTTTGACCGCATCTCCGAAGACCGTGATCACCTTCCCAGCCTTCGCGAGGGCGAGGGCCTCGTCGACCTCCTGCGGAAGCGTCACGCAGACCGGGCAACCAGGTCCCTGCCGCACATCGATTCCGACCTGCGAGAGCCTGTCAAGCAGGCCGAACCTCACGAAAGTGTCCTGATGCGTCCCGCAGACGTGCATGAGGGTGAGCTGGAGGTTCATCGTCGCGATCCTGCCCAGGATCATCTCCGCCATTTCCCTGTCCCTAAGCCTGAACATCCGGCACCACCATCGAGATGTCCCTCACCGTGCAGCCCAGCCCTTCCTTTACATTCGCGATCTTGCCGCATTTCGGGCACATCAGAATCGGCGCGAGGATATGGATATCCTCGGGCTGCTCCGGGGCTCCCGAGTATCCGCAGGAACACTCGACGACCCCCCGTCTAGTAGTAATATCTAGATCGGCGCCTTCGGCGACCGTCCCCTTCGATAGGACCTCGAAAGCAAATCGCATCTGCTCCTCTCCGAGGAACGTGTACTCGCCGATTTCGAGGTTCACGCGAGAAACCTGCTCGGCGTCCCTCTTCTTCGCCTCCGAGAGGACGAGCTCGATGATCTGGCTCATAACGGCTACTTCATGCATCCAGAACATCCTCTCCGCTTCTGTCGGCCTCGAGCAGCTGCCTGAAGAGCTCGAGGGTCTCCTCGGCTTCGGTCGCGTCGAGGGTCTGGATCGCGTAGCCCGCGTGCACTATCACATACTCTCCCACCTTCGGGGTCTCGATCAGCGAGACATTGATCTCCCTGACGACTCCGCCGTAGTCCACCTTTGCTTTGGAGTCCTCGAGCAATCCCAGAATCTTGGCGGGTATGGCTAGGCACATGGTTCAAAAGTAGAGGAGCCGCTTATTTTAAGTCTTTCCGCCTACCTTCGCGCCGGCGATGGCGTTCTGGCCAGCGGAGATGCCGCCGTCCCCGTTCGGTATCTGGTTGTGCGCGACGAACAGGAGCTTCTCCTCTTCGACGCGCTTCTTGAGGATCTCAGTTATCACGCCGTTGTAGGAGACCCCTCCGCCGAAGCCGACGTACTTCAACCCCTCCGCCTTCGCTGCTTCGCAAGCGATCCCGCCCGCCTCGTTGACGAGCGCTTCGACGAACGACCTGGCCACGTTCGCCTTCGTCTTCTCCCCCTGCCATTGCTTGTCGAAGAGCTGCTGGAAAAGGAACGGCGTGTCGATGATCTTGATCCCGTCCTCGATCTCGGTCTTCACCTCGAACTTGACGGTCGGTTTGCCCATCTCGAGGAACCTTTCCAGCTTGATCGCAGGCTCCCCCTCGAAGGTCCTCTTGCATGAGATGTCAAGGGCGCACGCAAGTGTGTCCAGCACTCTCCCCATGCTGCTCGTCCTTGAGGACTTGGCGAGCATCTTCGAGAACACCTCGACATCCGCTTCAGGGAACTCGGTGACCTTCCTGTTGATCATCAGCTTGACGCCGGCGACCATCCTCCTCAGATCGACGACCGCCCTGTCCCCTCCGAGCAGAGGCAGCTTCTTGAGGCTCCCGACTCTCTTGTACTGGCTGAAGTCGCCGACGAGAGTCTCCCCTCCCCAGCTGCTCTTGTCGTCGCCGTATCCGGTCCCGTCCCAGGTGATGAACACGCCCGGTTCAGTGAGGCCTCGGTCCAGCATTAGGGAGGCCGCGTGCGCGTGGTAGTGCGACACTTCGACCATCGGCGCGCTGAAATACACCGCCAGGCTCCTCGCGACTATCCTCGTCGAGTACCTCGGGTGCTTGTCCATCCCGATGGCGTCGACCTTCTCTATGCCGAGCAGCCTCTTCAGGTGGTAGATCGCGTCCTCCAGGTACTGGAGCGTCGGGTACTTGTCTGTCTCCCCGATGTACTGGGTCAGGAAGAGCTCCCCGTTCCTCGAGATCGCACCGGTCACGTCCCATTGCGCTCCCACCGAGATCACGGACGCCTTGTGGTTCAGCGGGATCGGTATCGGGACGAACCCTCTCGACTTCCTGCCGAACGCGAGGTTGTCCCCGTTCACCCGTATGACCGAGTCGTCGCACCTGTTGAAGATCCTCCTGTTGTGCATCAGGTAGCAGTCGAGCTTCAGCTCGAAGGCCTTCTCGTTCTCTATTATCATCGGCTCCCCTGGCTGGTTCGCCGAGGTCATCACGACGCCTTCGACCGAGAGGTTCTGGAACAACAGATGGTGAGCGGCCGAATAGGGCAGCATGATGCCGATGTTCATCAGGCCGGGGGAGATCGAGTTGAGCATGTTGTAGAACTCGTCCCGCTTCTTCACGAGCACGATCGGCCTCTGCGGCGACGTCATCAGCTTCTCTTCCTGCGGCGATATTGTGGCGATCTTCTTGGCCGCCTTGAGGTCCTGCATCATGACAGCGTACGGTTTGTCGCCCCTCCTGTATTCCTTCCTCAGGTTCGAGGCGTTCTCGAACGTGCAGACTATGTGCATGCCACCCCACCCCTTCAAGACGCCGAGCGCCCCGGATTCTAGCTTGCTGGCGAAGGTCGCGAAAGGATGCGCCGTCCTGATCGCGGATCCAGAATCGTCGTACAGTTTGTACATCGGCCCGCAGACGTGGCAGGAGATCGTCTGGGCGTGGAACCTCCTGTCGCTCGAGTTCGTGTATTCCGCCTGGCAGTCCTTGCAAAGCTTGAACTTGTCCATCGATGTGCGGGTCCTGTCGAACGGGACATCGTCCAGGACTGTGAATCTCGCGCCGCACTCGGTGCAGTTGGTGAAGGGGAACTGGTATCTCCTGTTGCCAGGAGCGTTGAAATCGACGAGGCACTTGTGACATATCGCGGTGTCGGTCGGGATCAGAGAGACCCTCTTCCCCTCCGAGCTCCTCCTGATCTCGAACGAGGAAAGCTTCTCGTCGAGCTCCTCCTGGTCTATCCTGTCTATCCTCGCGAGCGGCGGGAGCTGCTCCTTCAGCTTCTTGACGAACCCGTCGGCGTTCTTGTCGACATGGACCTCGACGTTAGAACCGTTGTTGAGGACGTAGCCCTTGAGCTTCAGCTCGCTGGCCACCCTGTAGACCGTCGGGCGGAACCCGACACCTTGAACGATCCCGTAGAACGTGAGCTTCATCCGTTGTCATCCCTAGAATCCCATCGCCTTCATCAGTTCGCCAATGCCCTTTCCGTGCCGGGCGTCTGTCAGAACGATCTTCGCCTTGGGGTTTACCTTCCTCGCGTCATTGGCCAGCCCTTCCGGGTCGACCTCCATCGCAGGTGCCAGGTCGATCTTGTTAATGACGATTATGTCAGTGAAAGCGAAGATGACCGGATGCTTGCGCACCATGTCGTCGCCTTCAGTCACAGAGATGACGACGATCCGCTTGTCCGTGCCGACCGGGAAGTCTACCGGGCACACCAGGTTCCCGACGTTCTCCACGAAGACGACGTCGATCTTGTCGAGGGGAAGCTTCTCTATTGCATGTTGCACAAGGTGGGCGTCGAGATGACATTCCTTTCCGGTCGAGATGTTCTCTCCGATCACCCCGTGGCTGACGAACCTGTCATAATCATCGTGCCCGGCGACATCGCCGGCGATCGCAGCGACATTGAGCCCCCTCTTCTTGAGCTCGTCGATGATCTTCTCGATGAGGAGGGTCTTGCCAGAGCCTATCGCTCCCATGACATCGAATGATTTTATCTTGTGAAGCCTGAGGAGGTCGTGGTTCTCGTCGGCGAGCTCGCGGTTCGCAGCGAGTATGTCCCTCTCCATTTCCACGGAGACCGTCTTGTGCATGGGTGAAGCATGAACAAGAGGGGGTTCTAAAGGTTTTGGTGTGAGCGGATTTCGGTGTAATGGGATTGTTGCTGGCTTAAGAACACAATTGCGAGAAGCGCCACTCCTGATTATATATACTAAGCTAAGAAATCGAGCTTGTAGAAATATATGATCCCGAGGGGGAAATCCCCCTCTGCCACATAGGCCTATGCCGATTGTCTACCGCCATCGAGAGGAATTATTCGATTCTCAGTCTGGAATATTTCATCATCGATACTGTTGCATCGGCATTGCTAGCATAGGTTGCGGTGCCTGGTGGACAACCCCGATTAGTCCGCCGATAGCGACTATTATAGAACCGATAATGCAAATCCATATGCCAAATCCGATGGACGCTCCCGGGATGGATGAGATGGGACTAAGTTCGTTCCAGGCAGTGAAAGCTATAAGTGCAGAGATAATCCCCAACACTAGTACCAGCGCTCCGGCAATCTTTGCTACAACGGCTTCCATTATTGAAAAGACCACACAGATCAAGCCTATTGCAAGTAGCCCCATAACTTGCCATATTGCTCCAAGCCCCAACGTACCTGAGATGCTATTAATGTCCCAACCAGAAAAAGATATGGAAAAACCATAGGCACCGGCACTCACCCAAGGAAGAAAGATTCCGATAAGAACTAGAATGCTGCCAATGATTCCGACTGCGGCTCCGGTACCCGATCCCTTGCTTCCTTTGGACGCTGGAGCTGTCTGCTGCATCATGGGTTGAGGGCCGTACGCCTGTTGCCTGTAATCCTTCCCGCAATAGGGACAAACGTTCGCGTCCCACATCATCGATTTACCGCATGCAACGCATTGCCTCGTTTGAGGCGGAGCTGGAGTTGCCATTGTACATCCCAGTGCGCAATGGGTTTCAATATATATTTAATTATCCAGATTTCTCAATCAATTTTGCCAGTATGAATCCTTCAAGACTGGTGTCCGTATCCGAAACAGAAATCCTTATCTCCGCTGGAGAAATCCACCCGATAGAATTCGATCGTGGAGGTCAGAAGATGGCTGGATTTGCGGAAAGATTCAAAGTGAGGAAGCCAGCGCCGCTGCTTAAGGAAGAGGACAAGAAGAAGATCCATGAGTCAGCGCTTGACGTCATGTCGACCGTCGGCATCAGGATCCACAGCAAGGTCGCACGCGACGCGTTAAAGAAAGCGGGAGCAGCCGTTGACGAGAAGACAAATGTCGTCAAGTTCCCGATCGATCTCACGAAATCGCTGATCTCGAAAGTGCCACAGACGATTGTGCTGGCCGGCCGCGATAAGTCCTTTGACCTCCCAGTCGACGGATCGCACTGCTACTACACGACGGACGGGTGCGGCGTCACCGTCTGGGAGCAGAAGACCCGCAGCCGAAGGCTCTCCGTCCTCAAGGACATCACGGACTCGACGATCATCGGCGACTACCTGCCATACTGCAGCATCTACGAGCCGATGGTCGTCGCTTCCGATGTTCCAGAGAAGATCCACGTAATATCCGGCATGAAGGAAGCCTTCAACAACACCGCGAAGCACATCGAGAGCGAGTCCACCTCCACTCCCGAAGAGGCGAAGCTCCAGATCAAGATGGCATCGGAGATCGTCGGCGGGATCGAGGAACTCAGGAAGAGGCACATCATGTCGGCGATGGTCTGCACGATGTCGCCGCTCACCCTCGACGGACATGCCACCGACGCGGCGATGGTCTGGTCGGAAGCTCATGTGCCTGTATACATCACCGGCATGGCGATGATGGGCGTCAGCGGGCCGGCGACGATCGCCGGGGACCTCGTGATCAACCACGCCGAGACGCTCGCGCTGGCCGCGGCGATGCAGGCTCACACGCCCGGCTCGCCCTGCATCTACGGATCGGTCCTTTCCAACATGGACCCGCGCACCGGAGCGATACTGCTCGGTTCGCCGGAGGCACTCCTGCTCTGCGTCGGCGCCCACGAGATGGCGAAGCACCTCAAGATGCCCTCGGCGGCCGGCGGCATTGGATCGAATGCGAAGCTCCCGGGCATCCAGAGCTGCGTCGAGAACAGCATGATGGCGATGGGCAGCGCGCTCTTCGGCCAGGAGATCAACAACGGGATCGGACTGCTGGACTGCTCGACCGTGCTCTCATACGAGCAGATGATCATCGACAACGACCTCGTTCACAGGGCGATTACGCTCGCCCGCGAGATCCCGGTGAACGACGAGAGCATCCTCCTCGACGTGATAAAGGACGTCGGGATCCTGGGAATGGGCGCGAAGAAGGGCAGCTACCTCGGGGAGAGGTCGACGATGCTCGGGGCCCGCCAGTTCTTCCTCTCCTCGCTCTTCCAGAACGAGGCGCTCGACCAGTGGGAGGCGAAGGGCAAGAAGGAGGAGATAGTCCTCGCGAAGGAGAAGGCCGACTGGGTCCTCAAGAACCACAAACCCGCCGCGCTGGACAGGGATGTCTCAAAGAGGCTGGATCAGATAGTCAAGGAAGCCGCGAAGTAGGCATTATCTCCTTGAACAAGCTATCAATAGAAACGGTGATCGGTATGCGCGAAGCGAGGTCCGCATCAGGGGAAGAGCTGTCGAGCGGTGGAATGAAAACGGTACCGGGCGCACGGAGGCTACTTTTCACGGTCTTCATCATCGCGCTCATGGTCGGATGGCCCTTGTTTGCGATATCGATCGTTCCACAGGCGGACCCATCGCCCGATTCGATCCATGCCGGCGCGTCTTATGTCTCCCACGCCCCGATATACATCGCCTCGAACGCGGACTTCACCAGTGCGAATGGGGTGACTGGGGGGATGGGGACCGCTGCTAGCCCCTACATAATAGAAGGTTGGGACATCAACGCATCGACCGACTGGGGGATCGACATAGAGGACGTCGACGCATATTTCATCGTGCGCGGATGCTACATCCATGACGGGGCTTCGGACTATGACGGCATCGACCTTGTGTCCTGCGTAAACGGTGTGCTGGATTCCAACAACTGCACGAACAATTATGACGGCATATACATCGAGTCGTCGAGCGACATCATCGTCATGAACAACAGCTGCAATTCGAACGATTATAACGGCATCGACGTCGAGTATTCTAGTGGCATACTCATCGAGGACAACGAGTGCTCCTATCAGAACAACGGCTCCGGGATCTATCTCTACTCATCGAGCGACAGCACCGTCAGCGGGAACAACTGCTCGTACTCGGCCAGCTCGGACGGCATCGACTTGGACACCTCCTGCAGCAACAACTTCGTATTCAGAAATGTCTGCAACTGGAATTACTGGGGCGGCATATGGCTGAACGATTCCGACAACAACAACATTGACAGCAACGACTGCTATCATTCGAACCTTGGGGCGGGCATGGAGCTCGAAAATTCCAGCTTTAACATCATCACCAACAACAACTGCTCGTACTCGGCGAACGACGACGGAATCAACCTATGGCTTTCTTGCGACAACAACACTATCATCGGCAACAACTGCAGCTGGAATCATTGGGTCGGTATCTGGCTCGACTTCTCGGACAACAACACGATCAGCTACAACGACTGCTACTTCTCTGACCAGGGGGCGGGCATTGAGTTGGACAACTCGAGCAGCAACCTCATCGTCAGCAACAACTGCTCGGGCTCGATTACCGAGGACGGCATAGACCTCTGGATATCGTGCAACAACAACACTATCATCGGTAACAACTGCAGCTTGAATTTCTACGATGGCATCTGGCTCGATGCGTCTTCCAACAACACGATCCTGGGCAACAATTGCAGCCGGAATGGTTACGAGGGCATAGAGCTCGACCTGTCCAGCAATAGCAACACCATCAATGGCAACCTCTGCGAATGGAACAGCGACAACGGCATCAACCTATGGTCATCCTGCAACAACAACACCCTGAGCAGGAACAACTGCAGCTGGAACACCAACGACGGCGTATTCATTGAAGAATCGAGCGACGGCAACGAACTCTTCTTCAACCAGCTGGTCGGCAACACGCAATACGGGGTGGAAATAAGGACCTCGTTGGACAACCTGGTATGGAACAACACATTACTTGGGAACAACGGAGCGGGAACGGTCTATTCCCCAGCCCATGTACAGGCCCGTAACACAGTGACGGCCAACTTCTGGAACACCACTGGCGGGATCGGCAACTACTGGAGCGATTGGCAGGGGAGGGACTTCAACTCGGACGGTATTCAGGACGCCCCGTACAACACTTCCGGGAACGCGAACGCTCAGGACTTCTATCCTCTGGCCGTAATCCCTGATTCGACTCCTCCGACCACTACCGCCGTCCTCACCGGCACCCTTGGCACGAACGGATGGTACACCTCCGATGTCACAGTCAATCTGACTGCCACCGACAATGCCGGCGGAATGGGCCTACAAGTCACCTATTACCGGATTGGAACCTCCGGGAGCTGGACGGTGTTCTCATCACCAGTGATCGTTTCGACGGAAGGCATCACGACTCTGCAATTCTATTCCAGGGATAACGCAAGCAACGATGAGAGCGTCAAATCCGTTTCAATAGGCATCGACCTGACGCCACCGGACACAGCCTCCGATGTTACAGGAACGCTCGGCGCCAACGGGTGGTACACGAGCTCGGCGACCGTCCTTCTCACCCCATCGGACGCAGCGCCTGGCAGCGGCATCAACTACACGATGTACCGCGTCGGCACCGGAAGCTGGACGACCTACACGACCCCCTTCGATGTGTCCGCCGATGGCTCCCACCTGGTCGAGTTCTACTCCGTCGACAACGCGAGCAATGTCGGGAGCACTAACAGCACCGCGTTCAAGATAGACGCGACGCTTCCGAGCGGGACTATCGATATCCAGGGCGGAGCGACCTACGCCAACAAGACAAATGTCAATCTCACGCTGCAGGCATCCGACGCCACATCGGGCATCGAGCAGTTCCGTTGCAGTAACGACGAGGTCACATGGGGCTCCTGGGAATCCTGGCAGAATCTCTCCGACTCCTTTAGCTGGAATTTGGAAGTCGGCGACGGAAACAAGACCGTCTTCTTCCAGATAATGGACAACGCGAGCAACGTCGCGACACTAAATGACACGATCGTCCTCGACACGACGCCTCCTCACCTGATATTCGGGGTGGCGGACGGATACGTAATTACGACCAGCAGCGCAATAATAGGCTGGGCCGCCAACGATACCAATGGGATCGACCGGTACGAATACAGCCTGGATGGAGCTGCCCTCGTCCCCTGTGGACTCACGGCGCAAGTTTACCTGAGCAACATGACCGATGGCTCGCATTCTCTGACAGTCCGCGCAATCGACGTCGCGGGGAACATGGCCGAGGAGACGCTACAGTTCACGGTGGCTGCGCCCTCGCCCATCTCCTTTGAAGGCCTTCTCCCATGGCTGG
>Ga0315274_10000194_pt1 | contig 91837 bp, 70 predicted proteins | sample YL17G02_20_MG_FD_203700 | JGI IMG/M metagenome (GOLD analysis project Ga0315274, IMG submission 203700) | Sediment microbial communities from Yellowstone Lake, YNP, Wyoming, USA - YL17G02_20 | ecosystem: Environmental > Aquatic > Freshwater > Lake > Sediment | place: USA: Wyoming | collected...
GGATGAAATCTTTGTGTAACATTTTTACACCTCCTTGTTCTTGTCTGGCAAATCTTTCAAAAAACCGTGTTAAACAATCACAAGGAGGCCTTTCTGCAAAATCCGCGCCAAAACGGGTAATCACGTGAGAGTAACCGCTTGACAGGCGTAGTGCAGCAGGTACGATTGACGAATCGTGTTACAGGGTGCATTTGAGGTATCATAGATTGTGAGTCAGTATTGCGTTCAGGGATGAAAATAGCTGTCGGCGGCAAGGGAGGAGTGGGCAAGACCACGGTGTGTGCGGTCTGGGCGCAGTTGTTTGCACAGGATGGATACGATGTTTTAGCCGTCGATGCGGACGCGAATCCGACGCTTGCGTCGGCTTTCGGTATTCCTGCGAATCGCTCGCCCAAGCCGCTTATCGAAATGAAGGAGCTTATCGCCGAGCGCACGAGCACAGGCAGGGATGCTGTTGGTTCGTATTTTAAGCTCAATCCCAGGGTCAGTGATTTGCCGCAGGAATACTCGGTAAAGGCAGCCGATAATGTGAAGTTGTTGGTGTTGGGCGGTATTACTCAGGCGGGTGCCGGATGCGCCTGTCCCCAGGCGGCCTTCTTGAAAGCGATGCTGACGTACATCATCCTGCAGCATAATGAAATGGTGCTGATTGATTTGGCGGCGGGGGTTGAATGTATGGGCAGGGCCGCCGTTCAAGGCGTCGATGCACTCGTGGTTGTGGTCGAGCCGGGCGGCAGGAGCATTGAAACAGCCGACGCTGTCGCAGCAATGGCCGGGCAGTTGGGAATCAAAACGGTTGTGGCAATTGCTAACAAGATTACCGATTCCGCTCAAACGAAACTGATTGAATCACGTATAAGAGGTGTGCCCCTGCTGGGAAGCATTCGGTATGACAAGGCCATTGGCGATGCGGACTTGAAGGGCGAGCCGGCTTTCAATGTCGGCGGGCAACTGGTGGATGAGCTAAAAAATGCGAAAGACAAGCTGACTGCTCTTGTTCGCGGGCAGCAGTTAATGGGGACGGGTTATGCAGGCAGATAAACGAAGCACAGATAAGGCCGCACAGAAGATACTTGCGAAAATGGCCCAGGCAGGCCAGCAGAACGCCTGGGACCGGCTTGAGATGCAGTTACCGCAGTGCGGTTTCGGCAAGCAGGGAATATGCTGCCGGATTTGCAGTATGGGGCCTTGCCGAGTGTCAAAGAAATCACCGCTCGGCGTGTGCGGCGCCGACGCCGATACGATAGTGGCTCGCAACTTTTTGCGTATGATAGCGGCAGGGACGAGCGCACACAGCGACCACGGCAGGGCGGTCGCGCAGGTGTTTCTCGCCGCAGCGCGGGGCGAAGCGCCGGATTACCGGATAAAAGATACCGCTAAACTTAATAACCTTGCGGCCGAGCTTGGCATAAAGACCGAGGGACGCTCGACAAATGATATTGCAAAGGAAATCGGGCAAATCGCACTTGCCGAATTCGGTAAGGCCGAGGGGACGCAATTGATGGCTCGCCGCGCGCCCAAACCCAGACAGGAAATCTGGAAGAAACTGGAAATAACGCCGCGAGCGGTTGACCGAGAAGTGGTCGAGGCACTTCATCGCAGCACGATGGGCGTTGACCAGGACTACAAAAGCTTAATTGCCCACGCAAGCAGAACGGCCCTTGCGGACGGCTGGGGCGGCTCAATGCTCGCTACAGAGCTTCAGGATATCCTATTCGGAACACCTTACCCGGGCGCCGGACAAGTCAATCTGGGCGTTTTGAAAAATGACGAAGTCAATATCATTGTTCACGGCCATGAACCGATTCTGTCGGAAATGATAGTCGCGGCGTCGCAGGATAAGCAGCTGCTCGCCGAGGCGCGGGAAGCCGGGGCTAAAGGGATTAACATAGCGGGTATCTGCTGCACCGCCAATGAGCTCCTGATGCGCCACGGCGTCCCCATAGCGGGTAACTTTCTCAGCCAGGAATTGGCGATTGCGACGGGGGCGATTGAGCTGATGGCGGTCGATGTTCAGTGCATAATGCAGGGGCTTGCGGAGGTCGCAAGGTGTTTTCATACCAAACTTGTCACAACCAGCGATAAGGCGAGAATACCGGGCGTCGAACACGTGCCAATGGATGAGCGAACGGCTCTCAATACCGCTAAAAAATTGGTAAAAATGGCGATTGAAAATTACAAGAATCGCGGCCAGGTCTGTATCCCTGATGAGAAAGAATCGGCGGTCGTCGGTTTCAGCCACGAGTCGATAAATTATATCCTGGGCGGCAGATACCGCGCAAGCTATCGGCCTTTGAACGACAACATCATAAACGGCAGAATCCGCGGCATCGCGGCCATTGTCGGCTGCACCAATCCCAAAGTGCCCCAGGACTACACCCACACCACACTGGCAAAGGAGCTTATCAAACGAGACGTCCTGGTGGTGACAACCGGCTGCGCGACAATCGCCTGCAGCAAGCAGGGCTTGACCAATCCTAAGGCGGCGCTGGAGCTGGCAGGGCCGGGATTGAGAGAGGTCTGCGAGGCGGTCGGTATGCCGCCCGTGCTGACCTGCGGAAGTTGCGTTGATAACTCCCGCCTCCTTGTGGCTCTGGCTAATATTGTCCGCGAAGGGGGCCTCGGCGATGATATATCGCAGATACCGGCGGCAGGCGCGTGCCTTGAATCCATTACCGAAAAAGCAATTGCCATCGGGCAGTACTTCGTCGCAAGCGGCGTCTTTGTGGTCTTTGGCGAGGAGCTCCTGCCTGTTTCGGGCAGCCACAAGGTCAGTGACTATCTGTTCGCCGGGATAGAAAAGGACCTCGGCGGAAAATGGGCCGTCCAGTCCGACCCGGTTAAGGCGGCGGAAATGATTATCAGGCACATCGAAGGCAAACGCGACGGTCTTGGCATCAACGCCCAAAAGCAGCGAAAACTCTATGATATGGCCGACAGACGCGCACTAACGGTGGATTGACGGAGAGTTAGAAAATCTATGTCCAAAATCATTGCATCAGCAGCAATACGCGGCGCTCATAAAATAGCCAAACAGGCCGAAGATTATCTGCAGCAAGCCGTCAAAGCCAAAGGCGGCGACTGTCCCGTTGCCTTTCCGAATACCGGCTATTATGTACCCATTATTTATTCGATGACGGGCCTGGCGGTCGAAAAGCTGAGTGATTTTGAAGATGTAATGCAGCGAATAAAGGAGCTGCTTCCGCCGCTTGTCGATGACGACCTTTGGCTGCCCTATCTGGGGCCTGCGCTCGATGCAGGTATGGCGACCCTGTTCGCCGAGGAGATAATCGAGGCGTGTAAGTATTTGATTGGGCCGAATCCGGTCGATGACTTGTGGCTCGGTGCAGCCGATGATGTGATTTTACGCGAAAGGGGTATCCAGTTCGTCGATGGCACCGCGCCGGGTTTCGCGGCTGTTGTCGGCGCTGCGCCGGATGTCAAAACCGCAGTCGATATCGCGCTGAAGCTTCAGCAGCGATGCCTTTACGTCTTTATGCACGCAAATCACAACGGTACAAGTTTCGCCGAGCAGCTTGTCGCCGGCGGCGTGCAGTTGGGCTGGGAAACCCGCCTGGTGCCTTTCGGCAGGGAGATTACCTCCGCAATTTATTCGCTCGGCTTTGCAAGCAGGGCCGCCCTTAGCTTCGGCGGCGTCCAGCCGGGTGACTATAGAAGAAACCTTCTCTATAACAAAAACAGAATTTTCGCTTTCGTCCTCGCCCTGGGCAAAGTCACCGATGAATGGTATGCCACGGCCGCAGGTGCGATAAACTACGGATTTCCAACTATTGCCGATTCGGATATTCCGCAAATACTGCCCACGGGCGTATGCACATACGAGCACGTGGTTTCAAATGTCCCCCACGAAAAAATAGTCGAAAGAGCAATCGAGGTCCGGGGTCTGAAAATAAAGGTCTCGGAAGTGCCCATTCCGGTGCCCTATAGTCCCGCCTTTGAAGGTGAGCGAATCCGCAAGGAAGATATGCAATGCGAGTGCGGGGGCCAGCGGACGCCTGCGTTTGAATGGCTGCAAACTGCCGAAAGCGACCGTGTCGAAGACGGCAGGATAGAAGTCGTCGGCTCCGATATCGATTCGGTCGAGCAGGGCGGGAAACTGCCGTTAGGTATTGTGGTTGAGGTCTCAGGGAGAAAAATGCAGCCGGACTTTGAGCCGGTGCTCGAACGGCAAATTCATACATTCCTTAATGAGGCGCAGGGCCTTTGGCACATGGGCCAGCGGGACATCAATTGGGTGCGAGTCAGCAAAGGTGCCGCCAAAGCGGGATTTCGGCTCGAACATATCGGCAAAATCCTGCACGCAATGTATCACGAGCAATACTCCAGCATCGTCGATAAGGTGCAGGTAAAAATTTACACCGATGAAGAACAGGTTTTAAAACTGCGTAAACAGGCCCAGCACGTCTTCGCAGAACGTGATGCACGCCTTAAGGGTATGACCGATGAGGATGTGAATACGTTTTATTCCTGCACCCTTTGCCAAAGTTTCGCTCCCAGCCACGTTTGCGTGGTCTCGCCGGAAAGACCCGGTTTGTGCGGGGCGTATAGCTGGCTTGACTGCCGGGCGGCCTTTGAGATAACCCCGACCGGGCCTAATCAGCCGATTTCAAAAGGCAACTGCATCGAGCCGACAATCGGCCAGTGGGACAGAGTGAATGAATTTGTAGTAAACGCCAGCGGCCGCAAAATCGAGCGGATGAGCCAGTACAGTATGATTGTTGACCCGATGACATCGTGCGGCTGCTTCGAATGTATCGCCGCTGTGCTGCCGTCAACGGGCGGAATAATGATTGTCAACCGCGAGTTTACCGAGATGACGCCCTGCGGTATGAAGTTCTCGACCCTGGCGGGCACCGTGGGCGGCGGACAGCAGACCCCGGGCTTCATCGGTCATTCAAAGCACTATATCGGCTCGAAAAAATTCATAGCCGCTGAAGGCGGTATCCGCCGCATCGTGTGGATGCCGAAAATGCTCAAGGATGAAATCAAAGATGTGTTTGTGGAAAGGGCAAAAGAGCTTGGCCTTGGCGCAGAGGAGTTTCTTGCAAAGATTGCCGACGAGACAACCGCAACAACCGAAGAAGAGGTTTTGGAATTCATAACCAAAGCAGGTCATCCGGTGACATCCCTGCAACCGATGTTTTGATTTGTGATAAAGGAAAATTATTATGGCGTTGACGGGATTGGATATTTTCAAACTGCTGCCTAAAACCAACTGTAAGAAATGCGGCGTACCGACCTGCCTGGCGTTTGCGATGGCGCTTGCGCAAAAGCGGGCAAAGCTTGACGACTGCCCCTTCGTTTCGCAGGAGGCAAAGGATAAGCTCGCCGCCGCAGCAGCGCCTCCTATGCGAAAAATCACGTTCGGCGCAGGCGCATCCACCGTCGCCGTCGGGCAGGAGACGGTGATGTTTCGCCACGAGGAGAAATTCCACAACCCGGCGGTGTTGGCGGTGACTATCTCGGACAAGCTCACCGGCGAGGCATTGACCAAACGCATCGAGGCCGTAAAGGCGCTGCAATTCGAGCGCGTGGGGACAAAAATAGGTATAAAAGCAATAGCGGTTGTAAATGAAAGCGGCTCGGCTGATGCGTTTGCCAAGACGGTTCAAATTGTAAATGACGCCGGCCTTGCACTGATTCTTGTTTCCGATTCGCCGGACGCAGTTTCGTCGGCGGTTGCAAGAACGTCGCAGGCCGTTCCACTCATCGCCGGCGCCACGCTCGATAACGCCGAAAAAATGACAAAAATCGCCAAAGAAAATAAATGCCCCATAGCGGCTAAAGCGGAATCAATAGACGCTCTTGCCCAGCTTACCGAGAAAATCAAATCGCAGGGAGTTGAGGATATTGTACTGTGTCTTGAGGGGCTTACCTTGCGAGACCGGTTGTACGGCCTTTCGCGGATGCGGTCACTTGCGCTGAAGAAAAGTTTCAGGCCTCTGGGGTATCCGGTTATGTCGCTGGTGCGGGATGGTGACGCCGAAAGACAGGCGGGTGCTGGCGCTGCGTTGATTTGCAAATACTCGAATATAGTGGTTGTGGATACGGATAAGCCATACGCGATTTTGCCTATGCTGACTGCCGTGATGAACATCTACAGCGACCCGCAAAAGCCCGTTCAGGTTGAGCCGAAGGTCTATCAGGTCGGCGAACCGGATGAAAATTCGCCCCTGATGTTCACGACCAATTTCTCACTGACGTATTATACGGTTGAGTCGGATGTCGAGGCCAGCCGGGTGCCAAGCCGTATTCTTGTCGTCGATACCGAGGGGACAAGTGTGCTGACTGCCTATTCCGGAGACAAGCTCAATGAGAAAACGGTGGCCGAGGCGATGGCCAAGTATGGCGTTGACCGCCTGGTCAAACACCGAAAACTCATAATACCGGGTTACGTCGCCGTGATGAGCGGCAAACTTGAAGAGGCGACAAACTGGGACATCCTCGTCGGCCCCAGAGAATCGGCGATGCTCCCCAAATATCTGCGTGAAGTTTGGAAATGATGTCGCAGGCCCCGAAGACAAAATGCGTTGTCGCTTTCCAGCCGAGCGGGCTTAAAGTGGAAGTTGCCGCAGGGGCAAATTTGCTTGATGCCGCTCGCAAGGCGGATATTTACCTGACCAGTATCTGCGGCGGAGACGGCTACTGCGGCAAATGCAGGGTTGTTATCGACAAAGGACAATTTAAAACCGCCGACACCGATTTACTCACAGCAGACGAAACACGCACCAACATTGTGCTTGCGTGCCGCACAGACATCCTTTCTGATATGATAGTGACTGTCCCCAGGTCGCACTCGCTTCAGGTCGGTCAGATACTAAAAGAAAGTAGTGCCCAACAAGAGGCATTTGATTTTGACCCATTAGTCCGTAAATTGCGTATCGAGATGTCTGCCCCCACGGTTCACGACCACACAGCCGATAGCGGCCGCCTTGTTGCTGCGATACGTTCACAGGTTAATGCCACTGTTGCAGATATTGGACTTGACCTCCTGCAGGGGCTTTCAAGTCGCCTCGTGCAGGAGAACTATAAAGTATCTGTCACTATCGCACACTACACAGGCGCAATTGCGGTAACAGATATTGAGCCGGCTGGACGCAACGGTACCAATTACGCCGTCGCGGTCGATATTGGAACAACGACCGTTGTGGCACACTTGGTGGATTTAACCAAAGGCGCCACGGTCGATACCGAGGCAATGTACAATAGCCAGCTTGCCTTCGGCGAGGATTACATTAGAAGAATTATGTACGCTGAAGAGCACAACGCTTTTGACGAATTGCAGAGCCGTATTGTCGGCGATGTAAATAACCTGATAACGACGCTTGCCGAAAGACAGGGAATTGATTTGCAGGATATAACAACTGTCGTTTGTGCGGGTAATACCGCGATGATTCATTTCCTGCTGAAATTGGATTCCACGCGGATACGCAGGGAACCATACGTCCCTTCGGTGAATTTTGTGCCGCCGATTTACGCAGGAGAAATAGGAATACGTATCAATGAACGAGGGATGTTATATTGTCTGCCGAGCGTTGCCGCATACGTCGGCGGCGACATTGTGGCAGGCGTGTTAGCTACGCGGATTTATACGCAGCAGGGCACATCGCTTTTTGTCGATATCGGCACAAACGGCGAGGTGGTCCTCGGCAACAAGGACTGGCTCGTTTGCGCCTCCAGCTCCGCAGGGCCTGCCTTCGAAGGCAGCGGCATAAGGTGCGGTATGCGGGCCGGCCCCGGCGCCATCGAAAAATTGTCGTTTGCACAGGATGGGGCCATCAAATACAAAACAATCGGCAATGCTGCCCCTGTCGGGATTTGCGGCACCGGCCTTCTGGATACTCTGGCGGGACTTTACACGAACGGGATAATCGACAGAACCGGCCGACTGAACACAGGCAGTGAGAAAAGGTTGAGAGAAGGCGAGGACGGCCGGCAATTTCAACTCGTACCGGCAGGCCCCGGCAGAACGGAGATTGTCATCACTCAGCCGGATATAGATAATCTTATTCGTTCAAAGGCAGGCGTCTTTGCCGCTATCAGAACCCTTATGAATTCGACTCAAACGAAAACCGAAGACATCGATGCGATTTATGTCGCGGGCGGCTTTGGAAACTTCCTCGATGTCAAAGCAGCCGTCACGGTCGGTATGCTGCCCGATATTTCGCCCGACAAGATTCATTTTGTCGGCAATACCTCAATAGGCGGAGCAAAAACCGCTCTAATGAGCAAAAAGGCGTACGAAACAACACAGCAGATTGCCGAATCGATGACGTATTTTGATTTGATGAGCCATTCGCAGTATATGGATGAGTTTATCAAGGCGAATTTCCTGCCTCACACGGATTTGTCGCTGTTCCCGTCTGCTACCTCTACCGCCGGGAAGGTGCGGAGAAATTGAGGGCGAAGAGTTAATGGCAACGATTGCGATAAGCGGTAAGGGCGGCTCAGGCAAGACCACTTTGGCGGCGATGATTGTTAGATGTATTGTTATGCGCGGAAGAGGCCCGGTTCTCGCCGTGGATGCCGACCCGAATTCCTGCCTGGGTTTAATGCTTGGCGTTGAGCCGGCAGGGACTATCGCACAATTGCGCGACCAGGCCGCCGAAAAAGGTCGCGCCGCCGGCGGCATCGACCGTTTGCGCTCTTTTGAATACGGCCTGCAGCAGGTGATTACCGAGGCAAAGGGATTTGATTTACTCACAATGGGCAGGCCCGAAGGTCCCGGCTGCTACTGTTCGGCCAACAATATCCTGCGGACTTTTTTGGATAAACTAAGCTCTCAATATAAGTACGTGGTCATCGACAATGAAGCAGGAATGGAGCACTTGTCTCGCAGGACCAACGGCAATGTCGATGCCCTGTGCATTGTAGCCGAGCAAACCGCGGTCGGCGAAACAACCGCCCGCAGAATCTTTGCCCTTGCCAAGGCATTGCCGATAGCGGTAAAGCAAATCGGGATTGTATGGAACAAGACCGAGCAGGGTATACAGCTCGATGAAATAGAAACGCTCGGCGTCGTGCCGTTTGACCCACAACTGCTCGATGCGTCGGCGAATGGAAAAACCATTTTTACCGTCAATGAAACAAATCGGGCATTCTTGGCTGTCGGTCGGATGCTCGATGACAAGTTGAAACTTTGGAGGATTCTGAATGCAAATTCCGCAGACAGGTGAAAGATTTACCGGCTGTGTCAATCGAGTAACAATCGGTGCGACAAAAAGCGAAGGCGGGACCCGAACCTCAACTGTAACCGTTGGCGGCGCGCAAAATGTCGTTTATGGCGGCTCACCGCAGGACGCAGGCAACAGGCCCGTTATTGCAATGGACGTCCTCGACGTAAGACCTGATGATTGGCCCGACACGCTCATCGAACCGTTCAAGGATGTTGCAGGCAGCCCCGCCGACTGGGCAAAAAAATGCGTCGAGCAGTTCGGGGCGGAAATGATTTGTCTGAAGTTCGACGGGATTCATCCGGATAAAGCGAATAAGGATGCCGCTTGTGCAGTGAAGGTGACAAAAGAGGTGCTGCGTGCGGTCGGCGTTCCGCTTGTGCTGTGGGGCTGCGGCAATGACGAAAAAGATAATCAGGTTATGCCTAAGGTCAGCGAGGCCGCAAAAGGCGAAAAATGCCTGATAGGGACGGTCACGCAGGATAACTATAAGGCATTGACCGCTGTCTCGCTCGCAGACGGCCACGACCTCATAACCGAAGCCCCTCTGGATATCAATATCAGTAAGCAGGTCAATATCCTTGTCTCGGATATGGGATTTCCGCTTGAGCGGATTGTGACGTTTCAGACGACAGGCGCCCTTGGTTACGGGCTTGAGTACGTGTATTCGATACAGGAGCGGCAGCGATTGGCGGCCCTGGGCGGCGATAAAATGATGGCGATGCCCGTCATTAGCGACGTCGGCAGCGAAGCGTGGCGGGCAAAGGAGGCCAAACTTGTCGATGCACCCGGCTGGGGCGACCCCGCTGACCGCGGGCCTATGTGGGAGGCCGTAACAGCAGTATGTCTTTTGCAGGCCGGCGCTGATATAATTCGCATCCGGCATCCGCGCTCGGCAGAGGTCGTGAAAAATTTCATAAGCCAAATTTGGCAATAGGAGTAACGCTTTATCTGGAGAGATTTATGATACTGATAGGTGAGCGAATCAACGGAATGTTCAAGGATGTAGGCGCCGCAATCAAAGATAAGGACGCAAAAGTAATTCAGGAGCTGGCTAAGAAACAGGCACAGGCCGGCGCGAATTACCTCGATATCAATGTCGGCACCGCCGCTGCAGACCAGGAAGACGCGATGAAATGGCTCGTTGAAACGATTCAGGCAACGCCGGGCGGCTGCAAGGCGGGACTGTGCCTCGATTCGCAAAAACCGCCCGTCATTGCAGCAGGCCTGAAAGTCGCCGATGCCGCCAACGGAATCATCCTTAATTCAACGCCGCTGAATAAAAAAAGCGATGAGCAAATCCTGGATAAGTATATTGAAATGGCGGAAAAGGCCGGGCCCAAGGCGAGCATCATCGCACTTACAATGGATAAAAACGGCGTCCCCCAGGATGTCGATACGCGGGTGGCGATAGCAGCTCAGATTATTCAAAAGGCGATGGAAAAAGGGTTCAATACTGAGCGGATTTTCATTGACCCGATTATCCTGCCGGTCAAAGTCCCTAATGCCCAGGTCCAGCCGGGCAGCATCCTGGCGGCAATGGACCAGATAAGATTCCTCGCCGAGCCGGCGCCGCACATGACAATCGGCTTATCGAACCTCTCGCAGGGAGCTGTCGAAAGAGGCCTGATAAACCGCGTGTTCCTTGCAATGGCGATTTCGCATGGTCTGGATTCCGCCATAGTTGACGTGCTCGACAGGCAACTGATGGACCTTGTCGCAACATCGGAAATGCTTATGAATAAACAAATATATTCCGACAGTTTCCTGAAGGTCTATAGCGCCGGCTAAGACCGGGCGAATCCGAAAGGGTGAACTTGTGAAACTTGACCCGACAAAAATGAAGGATTGGCAGATAGCCGAAGCAGCCGAGGAAAATATCAAGCCGATTTTCCAGCTGGCAGATGAAATGGGTCTGCAAAAAGATGAATTGCTGCCCGTGGGTCACAAGCTCGGCAAGGTCGATTTCGTAAAAGTGCTCGAACGGCTTAAAGATGGCCCCACTGCGAAATATATTGATATCACCGCCATCACGCCCACACCCTTCGGCGAAGGTAAGACAACCACAACGATGGGGCTTATCCAGGGTCTGGCCAAATGCGGCAAACGGCCTGTCGGTGCAATCCGCCAGCCCAGCGCCGGGCCGACCTTCAATATAAAAGGCGGTGCCGCCGGCGGGGGACTGTCCCAGTGCATACCCCTGATTCCATTCTCGATTCGACTAACAGGCGACATCGACTCGGTTACTAACGCTCACAACCTCTGTATGGTTGCGCTTACCGCCAGGATGCAGCATGAGAGAAACTATGACGACGAGCGATTGGCCAAGAGGGGCCTTCGCCGGCTTGATATCGACCCGAACTCCGTCCAAATGGACTGGGCAATCGACTTCTGTGCTCAGTCGCTGCGAAATATAAGAATCGGCAGAGGCGGCAAAACAGACGGCTTCGAAATGGATTCCGGTTTTCAGACAACCGTTTCGAGCGAGGTTATGGCCATTCTCGCCGTGGCAAAAACCCTGAAGGATTTCCGACAGCGAATAGCAAGAATGGTCGTGGCAAGAGACCATAAAGGCCGGGACATCACGACCGCCGACCTCGAGGTCGATGGCGCAATGACCGCCTGGATGGTCGAGGCCATTAATCCCAATCTTCTTCAGACAATCGAAGGCCAGCCCGTCTTTGTCCACGCCGGGCCTTTCGCCAGTATAGCAATAGGCCAAAGCTCCGTCATCGCCGACCTGGTCGGCACTAAGCTCGGCGACTACCACGTCACCGAAAGCGGCTTCGGCACGGACATCGGCTATGAGAAATTCTGGAACCTGAAATGCCGATTGTCGGGCCTCAAACCCGATGCTGTCGTGATTGTCGCAACCGTTCGCGCGCTAAAAATGCACGGCGGTGGCCCACCCGTCAAGCCGGGTATGCCTCTCAGCGAAGAATACACAAGAGAGCATCTTGACCTTCTCGAAAGGGGCTGCGTGAACCTGATTGCCCATATCGAGATTGTCAAAAAAAGCGGCATTCACCCGATTGTCTGCATAAACAGCTTCCAGGCCGACACAAAGGCCGAGCACAACCTTGTGAAGAAAATCGCCGAGCAGCAGGGCGCTACAGTCATCGTTTCAGAACACTGGCTCAAAGGCGGCGATGGCGCCGTGGAACTTGCCCAGGCCGTCATTGATGCCTGCCGGTGTAAAAACAACTTCCGATTCCTCTACGAACCCGATATGCCCCTGCGAAAACGGATAGAGCTTATCGCCAAAGAGGTCTATGGCGCCAACGGCGTTTCGTATTCCGAAACAGCCCTCGAAAAAATCAAGGCAGTCGAGGCCGACCCCAATACCAATAGATTCGGAACCTGTATGGCAAAAACCCACCTGTCGCTCTCCTACGACCCCGAATTTAAAGGCAGACCCATTGGCTGGCAACTGCCCATACGCGACATCCTGGTGTACAAGGGCGCCGAATTTATCGTGCCGATGGCCGGAGAAATAAAACTTATGCCCGGCACCGGCTCAAACCCGGCCTTCCGACGCGTCGATGTGGATGTCAATACCGGAAAAGTGCAGGGACTATTCTAAATGTCGGCTAAAATCATTGACGGTAAAGCCATAGCAGCCCAGATGCGCGAAGAGCTAAAGGCGCAGGTCTCCGGACTCAAGAAAAAAGGTATTGCGCCCGGCCTGGGCGTAATCCTTGTCGGCGATGACCCCGCATCGAAATCTTATGTCACCGCAAAAGAGCAGGCCTGCGCGGAAATTGGTATTTATTCCGATGACAATCGTCTGCCCGCCAGCTCCTCGCAGCAGGAGTTAATGGCGCTTGTTAAAAAAATGAACAGCGACCCTAAAATTCACGGCATCCTCGTTCAGTTGCCTTTGCCGAAACATCTCAATGAATCCGAAGTTTTGCTTGCGGTTGACCCGAAGAAGGATGTTGATGGCTTTCACCCGATGAACGTCGGCAAAATGGTCGTTGGCGAACAGACATTCCTGCCCTGCACACCTCACGGCGTCATTCAACTATTGATTCGCAGCGGCGTCAAAATCGACGGCGCCGATGTGGTGATTGTCGGCAGAAGCAATATCGTGGGTAAACCCCTTGCTAATATGCTCATCCAGAAAAGCAAAAACGGCAACGCCACCGTCACCGTCTGTCATACCCGTACAAAGGATTTGGCCTCGCATACCAGATGCGCCGACATTGTCATCGCCGCCGCCGGCAAACCAAACACAATTACCGCAGATATGATAAAAGAAGGCGCCGTAGTCATCGACGTCGGCGTCAATCGCATTCCCGATTCCGCAAAAAAAAGCGGCTTTCGCCTCGTCGGCGATGTTGACTTTGACGCTGTCAAGCAAAAGGCCTCCCTCATTACCCCCGTCCCAGGCGGCGTCGGCCCTATGACCATCACAATGCTGCTCTACAACACTGTCGATGCAGCAAAACGCACAGCAACACTCGTTTAGTACGCAGTCGCAGCCAGGACTGGAAAGGACAAGAATAATGGAAAGACGTGCTTTTTTGACAGGGGCGTGCTTAGCGGGAGTTGCCGGGCTAAATTCCGCGCTTGCAGGTGCACAGGCAGACAGCGGCAACCAGCGCGATTACTACGAGCTAAGGCAATACCGCATAAAGACAGAAGACCAGAAACAGGCATTCGACACATTTATGCGGGATGCGGGCGTTGCCGCATACAACCGCATCGGCATAAATCCGGTGGGCGTTTTCTATCATACGGATGAGCTAAGCCCGATTTGGGTGCTGCTGCGTCATACGTCTTTGCAGTCGTTTGCAGCCGCCGCAGGCCGCCTGCTGGAAGACAAGGAGCTTCTGGGAAAAGGCGCTGCGTTTCTGGATTCGCCGGCAAAGAGTCCCGCATACGAGCGGATTGAGGTCTCGCTTATGGCTGCGTTCGATGGTATGGCCCGGCTGGAGACCCCGATTAAAGAACCGGGAAGAATCTTCCAGCTCAGGATGTACGAAAGCGCAAGCGAAAAGGCGGGGCAGAAGAAGATAGAGATGTTCAACAATGCTGAGATAAGTATCTTTCGAAAAACCGGACTGAATCCGGTGTTCTTCGGGCAGAACCTGTCCGGCTCGAAGATGCCGAATCTTACCTATATGCTCGTCTTTCGAAGTATGGAGGAAAACAAAGAAAACTGGAAACGCTTCATCAACAACCCCGAGTGGAAGCAGCTTCGCTCGATTCCCGAATACGCCGACGAGAAAATTGTTTCGAATATAACGAATATGCTTCTCAAGCCGGCAGAGTACTCACAAATATAGAGACGCAGTGCCTCAGTTCTAGATTTTCAGGTTCTCCTTATCCGGCAGGTTTGGGAACTGCGCGTGGGGTTCGGATTGGTACCAGAAGGCAACCGATGAAAGGTCGTCCTTTAAGGGCAGATACCTGCCGCCGTCCTGCCAGCCGAGCGCCTGAATCGTAACGCGAAGGTCCTTGTCAAATCGAATCGGGTCCATTATGTGCCAGCGATAAAGCGCAAATTTCGGCTGGGCATTCGGGTCGAAAATGGTTTTTTCTTCGACGAACTGGCCGTCCTTGTAAATCCTGGTTTTTCTGACCGGCTGTCCCCTGGGATTTATGACCTGCGGCATACCGGCGTATGGCCCGGTGAACGTCTGATACCCGCCGCCTTTGGGATTATCAAAACCGTATGAGCCGCAGAAATAATCCTCTGTGCCCGTGCCGCAGATTGTGGGAAATTCCGCGTCCCCGTCGATAAAGAATTTTATCTCGCCCTCGCCCCACCAGCCGGGACTATTTGAACCCCAGGTCATATATGTCCCCACGTAATGCCCCTTGCCGGTGACGCCGTCCAGAATTGTATAATCTGTCTTGTCCGGCAGCGGATTTACCCTGCGAAATTGTGCGTGCAGATACGCAGCCGATTCCGGTATTTCCGTGAGCGCATAATCAATCTGGTAATACAGCGTCATCCTTTTATCGTCGGTATTGGTCATTGTGATTTTGCATTTTTTTCTAAACGGCATCGGCCAATAACAATTGAAACCGCTCTTGGGATTGACGCAGACGGCCAACGATGTGACCATTCCATATTCGCCCAGCCCGCACGCAAAAAAATCGCCTACAGGACTTTCAATGGACGCCTTCTCTTCGCCGTCCCAGTAGAACCGAATGATATTCAGGCGAGTATCGCCCGCCGGCGTCATCCAGATATGCTGGATTGTCCCCGGCCCGTTTATGTCGGCCATCGTAAACGTCTGATTCGGCTCAATATGGACGTACGGATTGACCTTCCAGCCCCGGCCAAGCTCACGTGCCGCGTATGACGCCGTTCCCTTACCAAGCTCCGCCATACCCCCCTTGCCCTTTTCGCCGGTGAAATTCTCCGGCCCTATCGAACGCGTCCTGGCATCCGACAATAACGGCAGATTCCCCATCCCGCCGTCCAGCCAGCCCGGATTCGGCTCGCCTGCCTGTGCCAAACCTGCTGCAAATAGAACGACCACCACTCCGGCTAAACTTGAACGTTTCATAACAAGCTCCTTTCGTATGTGATTTTAATGTGACAAAGCATAATCGCGCAGCACCCGCAGATTTTCAGGCGGCGTCTGGCGCGTAACTTCGCATCCGGCCCCGACAATAAATCTATTGCCTGCCTCTTTGTGACAGGTCTCTACCGCTTTATGAACGTCCTGTGGTGTGCCATCCTGCAAAACCGAAACGGGATTTATGTTGCCGCAGATAACCTGTTTCGGCCCCATTTTCTCCCGCCCCATCCAGACCGGACAGGGAAAATCAAGGTCAACCATATCAGCACCGAGCCGGCCCATACCGGGCAGATTCGCCCTCGTGTCCCCACAAATGTGAAGCCGAACCGCAGCACCCATTTTGTGAATACCATCGACTAACCGTTTCTCGTATGGCAGGATAAATTCCTCATAAATTTTCGGCCCGACCAGCGAAGCCGCGGCGTCGCCAACGCCCATCAAATCCACTCCCGCCTCAATCTGCGCCCCGGCAAATCGAAGCCCCAGTTCAGTGACAAACTCGAACAGGTCGCGGATGAATTGCGGGTCCTCAAAGAAGTCCATCATAATAGTGTTGATGCCGCGAAGGTCCGCACCCTCGGCGCAAGGGCCTTCAATCCAGCCCTCGACCACCTTGTCTTTGACGACCTTCTGCTTGAATAGCGAAGCGGCCTTTATTCTGTCATACATCCGTCCCTCGCCAAGCGGGTCAGGTATTTTCAGCTTTGCAAGTCGGGTTTTATCGGCCAAGAGGGCATTTCGCTCGTCAATGTCGGGCGGAGTGTTTTCATTGAAGACAATTGCTGCACCACAGTCGGCGGCCTCGCGGGCGGGGTCCGATATGCACCCGACCTGGTCGATGTCAAACTCCTCGGCGACACGCAACTGTCCTTCGACGAGCACTCGGTAATCGGTTACGTATTCGCGGTATTTTCTGCCTATGCGGTCTGCGGCAAACTGCATCGTTATCGGCATAAAAGGCAAATGGTCAACCGACTTACCCGCAAACATCGCAAAAACCCGCTCTCGGCTGGTCATACTGTCCTCGGTTAAAATCCCGATACGAAAACCCCCAGGATAAACCCGGGGGCTAACCGAACTAATATGTTTCACTCTTGCGCTTGTGGTGATTGCGCCTCATTAAGGCCCGCGATTTCCTCTTTAATTTCCGCCGGTGTCTGCTCGTTTGGCTCCTGTGGAGTTTGTTGAACGGCCTGCTCCGTCTTCGCGGGGGCCTTATCTTCCAGCAGGTCGGCAAGTTTCATTGTCAGGTTCTCCGCCTTATAGCTCGGTAACTCATAGACCCACCCCTTGTGTTTCTCCGAGAAATTCTCGGCGCCGTCGCGGGCGAGCAGCTTGGACTCCTTTTTCTTCAGCTCCTCTTCCGATTCGACTTCGCCCTGTGTTTTGGTCACGGGCGTCTTGTCCGTAAACTCCGCATCGCATTTGACGTACCAACTGTCGTCCTGCTGACCAATCTTGAAAGTATAGACGGTTGAATCCTTGAGCCGGCAGATGTATTGCCTGTCAAAGTTGACCTCCTTAGCCATCGACGATTCCTTTTTAACGCTGTCGAATCGCAGGCCTGTTAAACCCGTCAGCACCCGGTTGGCTACGGTATCTTTGAGTTTTTTGCCTTCGGGTACATTATCAAGGACGACGGTTTTTTCATCATCGCCCGGCTTCAGCGTGTAGGTCTCATTTGGCCCGGCGACGGTGACTGACCCGATATCCTCAAGCTTGACGTCTGTAAGCTCCTGCTGCACGTAATCGACCGCGAGGTTCTTTATCCACGGCGATTTTGTGATGACATAGACCTTGTTATCGGTAAGCTGTCTTACATAGGTGCCCCGGCCCTGCCCTTTTAGCTTGCCGACAACTACGCCTGTAATAAGGTTTGAATCAGCGGTGAAAAACTTGACTAGCGCACGGGCGTCCTGCTCGGTGACACCCAGGTCCTTGTGGTTGGCGGCATCGTCGGTATAAAGCTCAGTCGTCTGGATGTCAAGGCAGGCGCTGATGAGCTTGTTTATCTCTTCCGAAAGCGCCGGGTAATTGTCTAATGGGCCGACAATAAAACCGCGCCCCTGTCGAGTGAGCGTCACCTGGCTCTCCCCTGTCCCTATGACGATGACGGCGATTTCATCCGGATTCAGACCCTGGATAAGATAGGTGCTCTCCGGCTCCGGCCTTGCTCTGCTTGTTACCTGCGACTGCAATACGGCCCAGACGACTAATACAGCCGCAATTATACACAAAATCGCAAGATTCCTGTTACTCATAAAATAACTCCACTTCAAAATCGGTTAAGCATCACTTGCGTGACTGATATAGTGCCTTTTCATAACGCTTCTGCGAACACCCAGCACGATGGCAACCGCAAGTATTACAGCCGGTGCTATCAGCATATTGAAGTTTCGCAGTGTGTTTCCCAGGTGCTCGATTCGCTCCCGCCGCATCATATTGACCTTGCGCAACTGCCGGCGTGCATTCAACTTCTTAATCTCGAGGTCTCGTGTCTTTTGAACTATCGTGCTGCCGATTATCTGCTTCTGCTCTTCTTTTGTCGTTGTCAGCAGCGTTCTCAGCTCCTGTTCAAAGCCGGCAATCTCTGTGTTCAACCTTGCGACCTGCTCTGCCGTCTCGGCCTCGGCCTTTGCCTCGATTTCATCAACGCGGACGAACGGCTTTCTGATGCTCCCTCTCGACCTTATTGATATAAGCTCGCTTGAGCCGCCAAGCTCGTCAATGGCGTTCATCAGCAGGGCGCTGTTGTCCCCGACAACCAGTTTGCCGAAAATCGTGTTCTGATATGCCAATCCGGGCAGGTCGCTTATGAAATCAACATCAGAAAAGACAATGACCGCGCAATCCTGCGGCGATTCCGTAATGCCTGTGACGCGCGTCTTGGTTATTAACGTCTTGTTCGGGTCTTCCGGGTCCTCGGATTTCACAGAAACCTCTATTCCTTCGGGGAAGCTGCTCTTAAATCTGCCTGTGAGCAGATAACCCATCACGACGGGCTTGCCGCCCGGGACGAAACTTTCCATCATCGAAGCCGCATCGAGCATTTGAAGCTCAAATTGACTGCTCACCGCAAAGCTGTTGCCTTTTCCTGTTGTCGTAATCAGCGGTATCCGTTCGATTAGCGGCTGCTCGTTGACGTCGTTGGGCGACGCAGTTTCTTTCAGCACACCGGCAAAGAGCATCCGCACCCGATTCAACTGGGCTGTGACGACATTGTCCCGGTTAAAGCAGCCGGGCGGCACAAGGTCTAAAAAACCGATAAGCTTTTCCGCCCTCTGCTCCGCGTTCATTTGCGTTTTTACCGCCAGGTCCCGGTCGCCCGCAAATGTGTTCTCCGGCATCTCAAGCCCCCAGGCATTCAAAAGCGTTTTCAACTGCGAACTCTGCGAGACCGTGCCCATTTGTGCAAGCGCCGGATTCGGCTGGTCGGCAAATGAATAGGGGTCAATGCACACAATTGTCCTGCCGCCCCTGAGGATAAACTGGTCGATTGCGAACAGCGTCCTCTGCACCAGGTTCTTGGGCTGTATCACTAATAGTATGTCAATATCATTGATTTCGTTGACCTCTGCCGGAATACTCTTGACCTCATACTGCTGACGCAACTGCTCGATGATTGTCCACGCCGGTCTCGGCTGCTGGCCCTGCATCCTCATCATTTGCGCCATATAGCCGCTCACGTCGTCGCCCATCACGCCGGCGGAGCTTAACACTCCGATTGTCTTTTTCTGCCGCGTGATTGCATTATCAATCAGATAACTTATGTCGTACTCGATGAAATTCTGCCGGTCGGGCGAGAAAAACGGAATCGACTTCTCTACCCCGAACTGGGTCTGCACCACAAGACCGAAGAAAAACGACTCCTCCTCCGTTATCGGAAACTTCCTCAAACCATAACGTGTTGCCTCGACCTCTTCATCCGAGAACGGCCTCGGGTCGATTATCTCAAGCGTAATCATGCCTTTTGCGGCCGCAACGTACTCTTCGAGCAGCGCCTTGACGAACTCGTAGTAGTTGTTGAAAAACTTAATCTGGTCCGGCGCCTTCATTGCCGCCGTCTTGGCGTAGTAGAGCTTCAGCCGGAGCGGCTGATTGAGCTTGCCCACGATGGTCTTCGTACCGTTTGAAAGCGTGTAGATTTTCTGCTCGGTTACGTCCAGCTTCAGCCGCCTGCCGATATTCTGGCAGATGCTTATTGCGCTGAACACAATAATGAGGATAAATAGTACCGCAATTATCGCTCGTATCGTCCTGTTCATCAGCCGGCCTTCCTTTCTTCCAAAACAACGCCGCTGGCGGCAATCCAGCCAACAATCAACAATACGAAATAGGATATGTCCCTGAAACCCAATATCCCTCTTTGCATCGACTCGAAATGTGTCTGTAAGCTCATAGCGTCCATCTGCAGCACCACACCCGCGGGCAGGAATGTCGACAGGTAATCCATCGTTGTCGGCATACCCGCAAATACGAGCACGGCACAGGCAACAACAGACAGCACAAAACTGATTACCTGGTTCTTACTTACAGCCGAGAAAAAGCACCCGACAGAGAGAAATGCCCCCGCCATAAGCAAGCTCGCCAGATAACCCATAACAATCAATCCACCGTCAGGATTACCCAGATAATAGACAGTGAGAACCATCGGGAATGTCAGCGCCAACGCTATCGCAAGAAACACCCACGCCGCGAAAAACTTGCCCAAAACCGCTTGCCTGATTGTAATAGGTAGCGTAAGCAGCAATTCAATCGAGCCGCTCTTGCGTTCCTCAGCCCACAGCCGCATCGCTGTCGCAGGCACTAAAAACGCGAACAGCAGCGGCATATTTATGAAGAATGCCGTCATATCTGCCTGCCGAATCTCAAAGAATCCCTTCTGGAATGTCAGATACCCCGAAAAACACAGAAATACCACCAGAAACACGTATGCAATCGGGGTCGTAAAATACGATTTCAATTCTCTCTTGAATACAGCCCTAAAACCGTTCATTCTGAACTCCTGCAAAATCTTTGTTCAAAACAACTGTCAGGCGACCTTGGTCCTTGTGATTTTCCGAAATACCTCGTCTAACGAGCATTTATACTGTTCCGTGAGCTTGTTCGGCGTCGAATCGACGAGGACTTTGCCTTTCGCTATGATTATCGTTCGCGTGCACACCGCCTCGACCTCTTCAAGTATGTGGGTCGATACGATAATACACTTGTCCTTTGCCATTTTGCTGATAAGCGCTCTGACCTCGTGCTTCTGGTTTGGGTCAAGCCCGTCCGTCGGCTCATCCAGGATAAGCACCTGCGGGTCGTGGATTAGCGCCTGTGCCAGCCCCACACGCCGCCTGTAACCCTTCGATAGCGTCTCGATGCTCTGGTGATACACCGATTCAATAGCACACATAGGGACAATGCGGTCAAGCGCCCGTTTGCGGCTGGTGCCGACGATTCGCCTGGCGTCGCACACGAAGTTCAGGAGTCCTCCGACCGTCATCTCATTATATGCCGGGACGTTCTCAGCCAGGTAGCCGACCGAGCGTCTTACTTCCACGGGATTTTTCAGAATGTCGTACCCGCAAACGCTCGCTGTCCCGCTGTCGGGCTTCAGAAAACACGCAAGCATCCTCATCACCGTGCTTTTGCCCGCTCCGTTAGGCCCGAGAAAGCCCATGACTTCCCCTTTTTGCACGTCGAATGATACCCCGTCAACGGCCACAATCGACCCGAAACTTCGTCGCAGCTCTTTAATGCTTATCATTTGAGCATCCTCTCACAAACCACCGTAAAATATTGGCCTTCTGCGTTTGTGTTCTGCCGGTGTTCGCTAAAGGCCAGCGCTCTTCAGTTACAGTATGCTGCGGAATTATAACCAAATTGAAAATCTGGTCAAGTGCTGCTCTTCTCTGGTTTTGGCATTAGTGATGCTTGATAATCAGGTAGTGACATTACTAAAAATAGTGCCTTGAAGCCCCCGCAACTCGACTCTGGGCTGCAAACGGTATTTTCTGCGCAAAAAAAATGACAACCGGCGACCTTGAATCGCCAATTGTCATTCCCGCCTCCTGCCCGCAGAGCCGTCGGAACAAATCTGTCCGGCAGCTCCCGGGATTCATATCAAATCTTATTTCCCCTCTCCCTTTTCTTTCCCGGTTCTCTTCCACCACTCCGGTTTTGCCACCTCCTGGACCTGCTGCTCCCACCGGTCGGCGTTCTTCTCGAATTCCACCTTGTCGGCGCTGATTTTCAAAATCTTGACATCGTGCATCACGTCGCCCTGGTGCAGTATCTGGTCTTCCATCAGTATCATCGGCTCTTCTTCGCAATATAAAATCGCCGTGACCACTCCGAATCGCGGCTCTGGACGCACGTATGTCTCTTCTTTTTTGTCCTTGCCGTCTTTGGATGCCTGCGTGGCTACTTTATACCCAAGCATCCCGCATATCGTTATCGCGGCCAACAACAACCATTTTATGGTGTTTCTATTCATAATTTGGTTTAGCTCCCGCTCCGCACCGTTCGTCAGCGGCTAATCACACTGGCTCTTATATTTTTAAGTCCTTTCCGGTACTCACTGTCCTCTTTGCCCATTGCAGGACAAACCGACAACAATCAATCGGCACAATTCTCGATGCGCTTAAGTTTCACATCCGGGCTTTAGCTGGGTCCGAAAATCTCACTCCTGCCTCTCCCGAAAGCCGTTGTTTTTGGTCTGGTCGGAACCCGGTGCCCTCTAATCTATAATATATGATTCACAGGCCAATCGGCAAAATCGTATTTATAAAATCGCCTGCTCAATCGCCAGTGCGACGATGTAATCAGGCATCCTGTTTAACGCCGGCTTAGCTTCGTATCCCGCTATTATGCTCCGGTCAGGATATGCGCCCCGCTGTCGAATTAACTGTTCCGCAAGCTCCGCTATTCTCTGCTCCGACATACCACCCTCCGCCAGTCGCTTCGCCGCCTCGACAAGCTCGTCGAATTCCTCGCGACCTCCGAACCAGTCAAGCTCAAGCTGTATATCTGCCGCTCGCCCTCTCGCACCCCCATCGAACGTGTATTGTGCGCCAAACGGATTATACTGCTCGATTCGCTCCTCCACAAACGCCAGACACGCATCCCGATATGCAGCATAACGTTCCTCGTCATCAAATTCTTCAAATCCTCTTTGCTTTACTTCTCGCCTTAGCAGCGAATCGATTGCCGTTCCGAGCTCGTCTCTCTTGCCCGTCAACTGGTCATACAGATTCTCCCAGTACCTCCGCAGGAGCAAATCAACATCATTCATTTTGTTAGTGCGGCGCCGCTCGCCCCCCAACGCCGGTATGAGACGACTGACGTTCAGTATGTGCGAAATCTGTTCCCTGCCCTCCGTAGCGCAGCGAAGGATGGGCCTGCCCGCCCTCGTCCGGCAAATACCCCCCTGTCCTCTTTGCCAATTCCCCCAGCGCCTCGCACTGGATATGTTTACTGTAGAGGTGATGCTCATCTTTGGCATAGACCGCAAGCGCATCGCTTTCTACCGCCCGCAGCTCGCCTCTGCGAACAAGCTCATTGAAACTGAAAGACCGCATATCGACGTCCCTGCGGTCATCGCCGTCCAATCCTTCCACAACCCCGACAAGAAATTCGGCGCCAAGAATCTCCATTCCTCTGCTGGTGTCTCTCTTTTTTCCTGTACCAAATCTCTTTCCCTCATCAGCCGCAGGTTCCTTCGTTCCCAGACCCGTCTGCAACTCCGTGGCGACTGCTGTGTGTTTGGCTGCACCGGAAAAAGCGCCTGTCCATTTCTGCGCCGCCGTCTTCGCAGCATCCTTTAACCGTTCAAATCCCCCGTATCGTGGTCGCTGCATTCGGAAATAACCCTTCCTTGTCCCTAATTTTACTCTTCTTTTTCTGGCGATACTGTAAACGCCGAATCCCGCCGCCAGTATCAAAATTACAAGCAGTTCCATCCATATCGCGTCTTCGCCGACACCGGCTGCGACAATCAGTCCCGCAAGACAATCGCTCATTGTCCCCCCTTTACCCACATGCAAAGCACTCCCGTTGGCTGGCGAATCAGACCATTCCGGTGCACATTACGCCTCTTTCAGCTCGCCCCTGCGGTTCTGCGCGTCAGCTCCTTTATCGCCGCACACTGGATGTCCTTGCCGTAAAGGTCTTTCTCATCCACCGCATACACCGCAAGGGTGCTGCTGTCTATCTCGCTTTGCTGCTCTCTGCGAAGTACCTCATTGAACGTCAGCTTCCGCATCGCCACGTCGTTCTTCTCTTCGCCGTCCGTGTTCTCAATGACCCCTAACAGAAAGTCCATCTCCAGCATCTCCATACCGCCTGCGAGGTTTCGTCCTGCACGTGTCTTCTTTTCCATACCTGCTTCTCCGCTCGTCTCTTCGGTTGTTCCGCCCAATTCCACGATTCTTGTGTTGGTGCTCCTTCTGGCCTCCATCTTCTTGTCTCCAATGCCCCAGGCCATTTTTTTAACCTCCTACGAAAATAATACCTGTCGGCTGTGACCCCACCTTCACCGCCGCTCATTTCGCCCGGCATTATACCCCTTCCGCCGGCTTTGTCGAGTATCAATTTTCTCTTCACTCCGCCTGTCGCGGCTCGTAGGGATTGCGCCCGGCGAAACCCGGCTCTACGCCGGTAAACCCACTGTCTGGGCGAATAGTACACGCTGCTCAGGCCGCAGCTTAAACTCCTTCGCGGTGTTCTCCTTATCGCAATTGTGAAACCACGCGGCCAGACCCTGCGACGCGGCGAACAAATAAACGTTTGCGGCAATCAATCCTGTGGCCGTGTAATAATACGACTTCTGTATCTCCGGGTCGCCAATCCGCCGGTCCGGTTGCCCTGGCCCCATACTGTACCTCGTCAAATCCACCACGTAAAAAATATTCACCGGTGCTGAACCCGCCGCTCCCCTGCCCCTCCCGCTCCGGCCGCGAAAGTCACCCGCCACGACCGGCTTCAGTCGGTGACCAGCCGCCTCATAAAGGTACACTCCTTCCGGTAGCGCAACATAAAGGTCGATTTCCTGAGAGTTACTCGCCGACGCCGCCGTTCTTCCCGGCTTTCCAAAATTCCCGCTCTCACGGTTCACTCCGAATGCCGCCCACAAAAGATTTGACAGCATCTGCGGTGACAATCTCTCTGCTTTGATGTTCCGGTTAGTCCTTCTTTCCTTTAGTGCCGCCAAAACGCTCTTACCCCCGTCCGTCTCGGGTTTCAAAAGTGTTATCGGCTCCAGCTCCTGCGTGGAGCTGGTCACAGTATTGGCATCCTCAGAAAAAACCGCCTTTGCACCAGCCAGCACCCCGAAAGCCGGCACTGCCCTTAAAAATGTCCTGCGATTCATAATAGTCCTCTATTCTTCTCTTATTTTGGATACCCTATCGTCTGGGCCAAAACTATCTGTTCCGGCTTTACTTTAATCACCTCGCCGAATTTCTTCTGGTCGATGATTCCACGAACTGTTGACCCCAAGCCCTCCGATGCGCAATACAGATATACATTTTGAGCCAGAAAACCAACCTCACAGTGCACCCAGAGTATCCGTTTTTCATCCGATACCTGCGAACGAGCATTTTGCCAGCCCTTGAAATTCAGAACATAAACCAGATTTACCGGTGCAATGTAAACAAAATCCTGCGTACCAGCCGCTTTCCTGAAATCTCCCTTTGCAACAGCCGTAAGCTGATGTTTCGCCACGTCATATAAATACACGCCTTCCGGCAGCACTACATAAATATCAACCGAATATATTGCCATTGCCGCAGGCGATGTCCGCTTGCCGTCCGGCCTGTTCACACCGTCAGCCGCCCAAAGCAGCTCCGACAACTGTTGCAGAGGTACCCTCTTGTCCGAGATATTACGCTGCGTCTTTCTGTTCTTTAGCGCCTGCATTAAGGAAATCCCTTTGTTCAGGTCAGGCGGATTAAGTTTGATTACCTCCGTCTGCGCCGAGATGGACGCAGCATTGGCATCCTCGCTGGTTCTGGACGCCGTGTTAGCATCTTCTGAAAAACTGGACCTTGTCGCCGCCAGCACCGTCAATCCCGGCACCGCACTTAAAAATGTTCTCCGATTCATTTCATTCTCCTGTCTTTGATTTGTTTATATTGGAAACTCTGACAATTACACACACACGCCTCTTTTCGCGTAATTTCCTGATTTCTGTTCCCTATGGACTTGTGATTTTACCCATCTCCACACCTGTTCTCAATAAATTTATCCCCGCAGTTTACCCGTCGTAGGCGGGGTCTGGCGGAATCCGCAATTAAAAATCCGCCGTCCCATTACTTCTGCTGATAGTTATAAACGCCCAAATCCCGCTCTATTGCGTTCCCGAATTTGCTTGCAAAATTGTCAATTGAAACGTAAATTTGCGCTTGAATCGGGGCCCGTAGCTCAGCGGTAGAGCAGTGGACTCATAATCCATTGGTCGAAGGTCCGAATCCTTCCGGGCCCAGTCGAGGAGGTGGTGGGCCGGGCAGTGCGCAAGTATTTGAAAAAACATGAAAAAAAAGCTTGACATAGGGTAGGGGGGTATGGTATGCTTTACGCAGATAGTCAGGGATAAATATGGAACAGCCAACCAGACACGATGAGCAGTTGCAGTTTTTGAAGAAAATCGAAGGCCAGGTCGCCGGTATCCAGCGAATGATTGAGGAAAAAAGATACTGCGTGGATATCCTGACTCAGATACGCTCTTGTATCGGCGCGCTGCACAGAGTCGAAGGCGAGATATTCAGGAAGCATCTCAACGGCTGTGTAGCACAGGCGCTGAAGGGCAAATCCGAAATGGAAAAACAGAAAAAGATAAACGAGGTTATCGAGCTGGTGGAAAGATTCAGGAAGGCATAACTTCAAAAGGAATTTGCTTGTATGACGGGTTTTAGCCGTTATAAGAGGATGACAAAGTACGAATAAATCCGGTAGATAAACAGTTTTGAGGGGACGTATAATGAGAGCAGTCAAATCAATATCGCTGGCGGCGGTTGTCATTATCATATCACATAGTGCAGGTGCATTTGCCGAACCGAACGAGCCGAGTCAATTTTTGACGCTGAAAGATTACTTGGCGTATGCGGAACAAAATAATGCGGGATTGAAGAGCAACCAGCAGGAGTGGATTGCAGCGATGGAGGATGTGCCGCAGGCAAAGGCGCTGCCTGACCCTCAGATTCAATACGGCTATTACACTCGACAGTCGGATATGCAGATGAACCAAATGGTAAGCTTGATGCAGATGTTCCCGTGGTTCGGAAAGATTGACGCCAGAACCGAGGCGGCATTAAAGAACGCTCAAGCAGCACACCAGAAATACCAGGCGGCGCGTCTTGCTCTATTCAGGGAAGTGAAGGATGGTTTTTATGAGTACGCTTATTTGGCCAGTGCGACTGAGATAGCGAAAGAAAATCTTGAGTTGCTGAGGCACTTCGAGGAGGTGGCGAGAATAAAATATACGGCGGCCCAGGCGGCACAGCCGGACGTTATACGCGCTCAGGTGGAACTCGCAAATATGGAGTACGTTTTACGAGGACTGGAGCAGTTGCGTAAGCCGACCGTAAGCAAATTGAGAAAAGCGCTGACTCTGCCCGAAGACACAAACCTACCCTGGCCTAAACAAGAGCAGTTTGAGGTATTGCCGCTGGAGTATGAAAGATTGGTGAATGTGCTTCGACAGAAGAACCCGGAGTTAGCAGGTCTTGATTTTGAGCAAATGGCGGCAAAGAGCCGGCTTGAGCTTGCGAAAAAGAATTTCTACCCGGACATAGGAGTGGGAGTTGAGTGGACACAGTTTGAGCGAAGCGGCGGGATGAGCGGCCGGGATTCCGTAGCCCTTATGTTTCAAATGAACTTGCCTTTGTGGCGAGACAGTTACGCCGCCGGCGAGCGCCAGGCACGGGCGATGGCGGCAAGCATCGAGCAGGAAAAAATTGACACAGAAAATACTCTGCTGGCCAAAGCGGCGCAGAGCTACTATGACTACAACGACAGCATCAGGAGAATTCGGCTGTACGATGATACGCTGATACCAAAAGGAAAGGAACTTTTGCAGGCATCGGAGACGGCTTACAAGGCGGGGACAATTGATTTTTTGAGTTTGATCGATTCGCAGCGTATGCTGCTGGACTATTACCTCTCATACCAGCGTGCTTTGGCGGACAACCGGCAGAAGTTGGCGGAGCTGGAGATGTTAGTGGGCGTTGAACTTGTATCGGAAAGGACAAACTGATGACTTTATTAAGCAGAAAATCGAGATGGTTTCTTTTGCTTTTAATATTGGCTTTTGTGGCCGGATATGTAATCCGGGGACCTAAGGAAAGTAAAAAGGAAGGCCCCAGCGTTGGTGAGACGACCTCAAAACAACAATGGTGGACGTGCTCGATGCACCCGCAGATTCACCAGCCCAAGCCGGGCAAATGCCCTATATGCTTTATGGATTTAATACCGGTTGCAATGGAAGAGCAGGTCGCAGGCAGCCAGATAGTGTTTTCGGAAGATGCCCTGAAACTTATGGAGGTTCAAACGACGCTTGTCGAGAGGAAGTTCGTGGAGGCGGAGGTCCGAATGGTCGGCAAAGTGGAATTTGATGAAAGCCGGGTCAAGGAAATCGCGGCCTGGGTGCCCGGGAGAATCGACCGCCTGTACGTGGATTTCACGGGGACATTGGTGCGCAAGGGCGACCATATGGTTTACCTTTACAGCCCTCAGTTGTTGAGCACCCAGGCGGAGCTTTTGCAGGCGGCCAAAGCGGTGCAGGAAACAGGCGGCGCAACGGAGCTTATAAAACGGTCGAGCGTCGCGACGGTTGAGGCGGCCAGGGAGAAGCTTCGGCTGCTGGGTTTGCAGAAGGAACAAGTAGAGGAGATTGAAAAGACAGGTAAGACCACGGACCATTTAACCATTTACGCACCAATAGGCGGGATTGTAATCGCCAGGCACGCCAACGCGGGTGACTACGTTGAGACGGGGGCAAAGATTTACACAATCGCGGATTTGTCGGAAGTTTGGGTAAAACTGGACGCCTACGAGTCGGATATGACGTGGATACGATACGGCCAGGATGTCGAGTTTACGACTGAGGCATACCCTGGTGAGGCGTTCAAGGGGAAAATCATTTTTATAGACCCGACGCTGAATTCTATGACAAGGACGGTGAAACTGCGGGTGAATGTTGCGAATCCCGACGGTCGGCTCAAGCCCGAAATGTTCGTTCGTGCGGTTGTGCGGTCGAAGGTGGCCGGGGCGGGAATGGTTATGGATGAAGATATGGCGGGCAAGTGGATATGCCCGATGCACCCGTCGGTTGTGAAAAGCGAGCCGGGTAAGTGTGACATCTGCGGGATGGATTTGGTAACAACGGAATCGCTCGGCTACGTCAAGGCAACTGAGCCGAACGAGGCGCCGCTTGTAATTCCTGCATCGGCAGCGCTTTTGACGGGCAAGCGAGCAGTTGTTTACGTGCGGGTGCCGGACGCGAAAAAACCTTCCTTTGAGGGCAGGGAGGTGATATTGGGGCCGAGGGCGGGAGATTACTATATAGTGGCATCTGGTCTGCAAGAAGGCGAAACGGTTGTGACAAAGGGGAATTTCAAGATAGATGCATCCCTTCAGATACAGGCCAAGCCGAGTATGATGAATCCAGAAGGGGGACAAAAACAGGAAACGGAACATCGTCATCATTAAAACAAATAGTTAACATTAAATTGAAAGGACAGAAAAATGAAAACAAGACAGTTAATAATGTTAGCAGCGGTCGCGGTTTTGGCGGCAGGATTGGTTATGTTCGGCGGGTGCAAGAAGAAAGAGCAGCCGGTTGCGCCACCGAAAGCGGCTACACCAACTAAAACGCCGACAATGGAGGATATGACAAAGAAAACGACCACGGCGGCAAAGGAAGCGGAAAAGACGGCAGCGACTGCAGCAGAGGATGTAAAAAAGACAGCAACTGCAGCGGCAGTGGATGCGAATAAGGTGGTAACGGCGGCGGTCGAGCAAACGATGTGTCCCGTGATGGATGGCAACAAAATCGACAAGAACGTTTTTGTCGAGTATCAGGGCAAGAAGGTTTACTTTTGCTGTGCAGCGTGCAAGGCAGCGTTTGAGAAAGAGCCGGCAAAATATATAGCAAAGCTGCCGCAGTTTCAGAAATAACTTGATAACCCCCAGGATAAATCCGCAATCTGTTTCGCGGATGAACTTGGGGGCTTTCAATTTTTTAAATGATGGGGGGCAGATATTATTATGGAAGAATTGCAATACGAGCAGACGCCGGAGCAGAAGTCCTGGATAGGCAGGTTACTGGGATTTTGCATTTATAACAAGCTGGTGGTCGGATTGGTTACACTGTTCATCATCGGCTGGGGGGTATATGTTGCGCCGTTTGACTGGCATTTGGGGGAATGGCAGCGTAATCCCGTGGCGGTGGATGCCATTCCCGATATCGGCGAGAACCAGCAGATTGTCTTCACCGACTGGCCCGGCAGAAGCCCTCAGGACGTTGAGAACCAGGTTACTTATCCTTTGACGACGGCTCTTCTGGGCATACCGGACATCAAAGTAGTACGCAGCAGCTCGATGTTCGGCTTCTCGTCGATTTACGTGATTTTCAGGGATTTTTCGTCATACGAAAAGCTGGTAAACGGGAAGGACTTCTACTGGACGCGAAGCAGGATACTGGAAAAGCTGAACAGTTTGCCGGCGGGGACGCTGCCGCCGGGCGTTCAGCCAATGCTGGGGCCTGACGCTACTGCCCTTGGCCAGATTTTCTGGTACACACTTGAGGGCAGGGACAAGGATGGAAAACCCACAGGGGGATGGGACCTTGAGGAGCTAAGGACGATAGAGGACTGGCAGGTCCGGCTGAAACTGCGCTCGGCGATGGGAGTCAGCGAGGTCGCCTCGATTGGCGGCTTTGTCAGGGAGTATCAGATAGACGTTGACCCGGACGCGATGCGGGCGTTCGGCGTCGGGCTGGAAGAGGTATTCGAGGCGGTGAGGCAATCCAACATTGACGTGGGTGCGCAGACGATTGAGCTAAATCGCGTCGAGTATCTGATACGCGGGATTGGCTTCATCAAGACGGTCAAAGACATCGAGGATGCCGTAATCAAGGTGAATGACAACGTGCCGGTGCAGATAAAGCACGTGGCGAAGGTGGCGTGGGGACCGCAGGTGCGGCTGGGGGCCTTGGATAAGTCAGGTGCCGAGGCGGTGGGGGGTGTGGTCGTGGCTCGCTATGGCTCGAATCCTCTGGAGGTAATCAAGAACGTCAAAAAGAAGATAGAGGAGATTTCTCCGGGTTTGCCTGCAAAGACCTTGGATGGCGGTACGGTTTCGAGAGTTGCCATTGTGCCGTTTTACGACAGGACCGGTCTGATTTACGAGACGTTAGGCACGCTTAACGATGCGATATATCAGGAAGTTCTGGTAACGATAATAGTAATTGCGATTATGGTAATGCATCTTCGCAGTTCCGTCCTTATAAGCTCTGTGATGCCGTTGGCGGTGCTGGGCTGCTTTGTTGCAATGAAGATGTTCGGTGTGGACGCCAACATCGTCTCGCTGTCGGGTATAGCAATCGCAGTGGGCACGATAGTGGATATGGGAATCGTCATTTGTGAAAATATTCTCAAGCATCTGGATGAAGACCCGGTGGAGATGCCCAGGGCAGAGGTGATTCACCGGGCGGCAGCCGAGGTTGGAAGCGGAGTGTTTTCAGCGTGTGCATCGACGATTATCAGCTTTCTTCCTGTGTTTTTTATGGGTGGGCCTGAAGGAAAGCTCTTTAAACCCCTGGCCTTTACAAAGACCTTCGCGTTGTTTGCCTCGATTGTGATTGCATTGACAATCATACCGCCTGCCGCTCATATCATTTTCTTTCCCCGCAAAATCGCCTCTAAATCCGCCAGAACGCTTCTATACGGCTTACTTGCATTTTTCGGATTGATTATCGGCTTTAAGTTCGGTTGGCTGACGGGCCTTGCGATTATCGGCTTTGCGGCGTTTTATCTTTTCAAAGACAGGATTCCCCAGCATATTCAAAAGAAGGCGCCTTTGGTCGCCAACATCATAGTCCTGGCGCTTGTGGCCGTTTTGCTTACCGCCGATTGGGAACCGCTGGGCGTGCAGAAAGGATTGGCAGTTAATCTCATATTTGTAGTTATTTTAATCGGCGGGCTGATGGCCTTCGTTTTGCTCTTTCAGCATTACTATGAGCGAATACTTGGCTGGTGCCTGGTTCACAAGATTAAGTTTATGTCGATACCTGCGGCACTGGTAGTTCTTGGGGTATTGATATGGTTTGGGTTTGACAGGGCGTTTGGTTTTATGCCGAGGTTTTTCAAGGCCAATTCCCTGTGGTCGTCGGCGGCGCATACGTTTCCCGGCCTGGGCAGGGAATTTATGCCGCCTCTGGACGAGGGGTCGTTTTTGTATATGCCGACGACAATGGCTCACGCCTCAATAGGCGAGGCGCTGGATATTCTGGAAAAGCAGGATGTAGCGATAGGAAGCATCCCTGAGATTGAATCGGTGACGGGCAAAATAGGCCGGGCCGAGTCCGCGCTTGACCCTGCGCCGGTGGGAATGATTGAGACGGTGATAAACTATAAAGATGAATATATCACCGATAAGGCCGGCAGGCGGGTGAGCTTCCGATATGACAAACGAAAAGGCGACTTTGTGCGAGACGTCAACGGCGACCTTATTGAGGATTCGCAAGGCAGGCCGTATCGGCAATGGAGGGAGCATATTAAAGCCCCCGACGACATCTGGAAGGAGATTATCGCGGCAGCGCAGATACCCGGCACAACAAGCGCGCCGAAATTGCAGCCGATAGCGGCACGATTAGTGATGCTGCAAAGTGGTATGCGGGCGGCGATGGGGATAAAAATCAAGGGGCCTGACCTTGATACTATCGAGAAGGTCGGCTTTGAGATAGAGAAGATGCTTAAGGAGACGCCGGGCGTTGAGCCATCGACTGTAATCGCCGACCGGATTATCGGTAAACCCTATCTGGAGATTGTGCCAGATAGGAACTCGCTTGCACGTTACGGCATATCCATTGAACAGTTCCAGCGAGTGGTGGAAGTCGCCATAGGAGGGGTACAGGTAACGACAACGGTCGAAGGCCGATACAGATTTCCGGTGCGCGTCAGATACCTGCGCGAATTGCGCAGTCAGATTGAGACGCTGGGCAGAATTTTGGTGCCGGCTATGGACGGCGCTCAGATACCAATTATTCAGCTTGCAGAGATTCGCTATGTGCGCGGGCCTGAGGTGATAAAGAGCGAGGACACGGTGCTGGTTGGCTACGTCCTGTTCGACAAGAAACCCGAATTTGCCGAAGTGGACGTCGTAGAGAACGCGGCAAGAGTCATAAAAGAAAAGGAGGCAACGGGAGAATTTGTCAGACCGATGGGTGTGGATATTACCTTTGCGGGGACATACGAGAACCAGTTGCACGCGGCCAGAACCATGATGGTTATGGTGCCGATTTCACTGTTTACGATATTCCTGGTTCTGTATTTTCAGTTCAGGATGGTCTCCACAACGCTGATGGTTTTTGTGGGAGTGATAGTGTCGTGGTCGGGCGCGTTTCTGCTCGTCTGGCTGTATGCCCAGCCGTGGTATATGGATTTTTCAATGTTCGGCGTTAATATGCGCCAGCTTTTCCAGGTCCACCCTGTGAATTTAAGTGTTGCGGTGTGGGTGGGATTTCTGGCCTTGTTCGGCATAAGCGACGATGACGGCGTGATAATGGGGACATATCTCGACCACTCATTTCGGGACAAAAAACCCTCGACCATCGAGCAGATTCGCCAGACAACCATAGCAGGAGGTAAACGGCGAGTGAGAGCGGCGCTTATGACGACTGCGACAACGATACTTGCACTGATACCGGTTTTTACATCAACCGGCCGAGGCAGCGATATTATGGTCCCGATGGCCATCCCATCCTTCGGCGGTATGACTATCGAGATACTTACGATGCTCATTGTGCCCGTATTATATTGTGCAAGGGAAGAGTGGAAGCTGCGGAGGTCGAACACGGCCTAATACTTGGGCCACGGATAATCATTGCATTTACGCAGTTTCCCGATAACGCAACTCGGCTTCACAGAAACCATTATCTCCCAAAAAACCTGAGGAGAATTGATAATCGATAATTGATGATTGATAATTTGGCTGACGCCGACAAATAGCCAACCCGCCGCTTATGGCCGATGCGTCTGCTAATCATCAATAATCAATCATCAATCATCAATAGAAAATGCACTGTCCCAATCCTTACAGACGGCTTGCGCAGGCTTTCTGTTTTTTTGCCGACAGGAACCCTAAAGTTGCTGAAAAGAGAGGTCGATGAATTATATAGTCACTTTTTTCAGGAGAACTATATGAAATATTTTGTCGCTATAGTAGGAGGTTTGATAATCTTTATAGGTGCGTGGCTTATTTCGGGGATTTTATTGGCAATGATTCTTCCCGTTTCATGGTCGCAAACATGGATTAATCTCGGGCTACTTTCAACAAACATCCCATCATTGATAGCATTTGTGATTGCGGGTCTTGCTGCCACCCACACTTTCAGGGCTTCGCTTCGCATAAAGACCAAGAATTCACAAGTGCGGATGTAAAAGGGAACTGAAATGTTTGAATTTACCGTAGGATCGCTTCTGGTGCTTTTTTACGTCTTAATGTTACTGTGGCGCCGACGCTTATCGGAATACAGCGCGATGCTTCAAATCAAACTCCCCGACAAAGAGGAAGACCTCGCAACCGACACCTCTTTCCTATTAGTAACCACCGCACTTAAACGATACAGGACTGCAATAGCTCTGGGAGACAATGAACTTGTGGAAGCCGCCAGAAAAGCCCGCAATTGTATATACTGGATGACTTGGTGCACTACAACTTTATTTGGTCTTGTATGGCTAAAAATCCTCGGATTGCTCTCAACCAATATTTCCTTACTGATAGCATTTGTCATTGCCTGCCTTGCCGCAACTTATACGTTCAAGGTTTCACTTCGCGTGAAACCTAAAAAGCAAATAAATGGTTGATGCGGACTGAAACAATCCGCTAAACCGGGGATTAAATATCTTCGGTTTGCATAAATGCACTGTCCCAATCCTTCCAGACGGGTTCGAGGCCGTTGGCACGAAGCATAGCAACGATTTGGGCGGGGGGGCGATTATCATTTATTTCAAATTGCCCTACAGAACTGGCCTGTCCTGAGCCAGGTCGAAGGGCGTGTCCTGTGTAACCACCCGGATTAGTTTTGCTGCCTGCGCTCATTTTCGTTATGCCAAGTTTGACCAAATTGTCTCGCAGGTCGGCGCCTTCTCGGGTCGATAGGACCAGTCCGGCATCAGCGAAACACAGCCGAAGTGCCAATATCATTTGCACAAGATTCTTGTCGGTAAGCAGGTGTTTGAACTGTGAGCGTTCGACATCGCGTGCGGGTCGCAGGCGAGGAAACGAAAAAGAGACATGTGACTGCCAGTAGCATTTCATTAGATAATGAGCATGCTCGGCAAGGGCTAAGGTCTCAATTCGCCAGTCGTCAAGGCCCAGTAATGCACCTATACCGATTTCGCGCATACCCGCAGCAGCCATACAATCGGGGGCTTGCAGGCGGTTGTCATAGTCCGATTTGGGACCTGCTGGATGATAAAAACGATAGGTCTCGCGGTTGTATGTTTCCTGATACAGGGTGACACCTTCGATGCCTGCGGCGAAAAGTTTACCATATTCGTCACAGGGCATTTGATAAACTTCTATCGATAGCGAGCTGAATTTTTGCCGCAGTTTTTCTGCGAGGTCAGAGAGGTAATCCACGCTGATAAAATCTTTATCTTCGCTGCTTACGAGAAGTAAATCCTTGAAGCCCTCTTTGGCAATGATGTCGGCTTCAGCGACCGCCTGGTCGATTGTGAGGCGGATTCGGGGAAATTTATGGCTTTTATTGAAGCCGCAATAGAGGCAATCATTTACGCAGAAGTTGGAAAGGTACAACGGGGCGTACAGCCGAACCGTTCTGCCAAACCGCTGCACCGTGAGCTGATGTGCGATTTGCGCCATCTGCTCAAGATAACTCTCAGCGGCGGGCGACACGAGCATCATCAGGCGGTCGAGGACATAATAGCCCGGCGGGCGAGACAACGCCCACTCGACATCGGCTCTTGTAACTTGCTCAAGCCGCTGCCGCCAGAGGTCGCCGCCGGACCCATCCAGCCCCCTCTCGGCAATAATCTTTTTGATGTCGAGATGTTGAGCGGTGGTCGCCATAATTTTAATCATTTCGCAGAAAACCAGTGAGGGGACTTGAAGCGCTGGCGCGTTTTGTTGCGCCGGCGGCGCCCGACAGATATGCCGTTCTGCCCGCCTGGACGGCAAGTTTGAACGCCTCAGCCATTCTCGCTGGCTCAGTCGCTGCTGCAATTGCGGTATTGACAAGAACAGCGTCAGCGCCGATTTCCATCGCCTCAGCCGCGTGAGAAGGCAGGCCCAGGCCGGCATCGACCACCACAGGGACATTCGCCTGTTCGATTATGATTTCCAAAGCCGTGCGTGTCTTCAATCCCTGATTTGAGCCGATGGGGCTGCCTAAGGGCATTACGGTGGCAGTTCCGACGTCCTGAAGACGCTTGCTTAATACCGGGTCTGCGTTGATGTAGGGCAGGACGACGAAACCCTCTTTGACGAGAACCTCCGCGGCCTTGAGCGTCTCCACGGGGTCGGGCAGGAGATAATACGGGTCAGGTGTCACTTCGAGCTTCACCCAGTTTATGCCCGTCGCGGCCCTGGCTAACCGAGACAGGCGAATCGCCTCATCGGCAGTTCGTGCGCCTGACGTGTTGGGAAGCAAAAGGTACTTGCTGCGGTCGATTGCGGCTAACATATCGTCGCTTTGGTTTGTGATATCGACCCTGCGAAGAGCGACGGTTACGATTTCTGCGCCGCAGGCCTCGATGGCTTCAGCCATAATGCGGCTGGACGAGAACTTGCCCGTGCCGATAAGCAGCCGCGAACCAAATTCCCTGCCTGCGATAATGAGTTTATCCATTAAATCAACCTCCGGGGACGAATCGCACTAATTCAATGTTCTGCTCGCTGTGAAGTTCGGTCTGTGCAAACTTTTCACGTTCAATGATTTGTCCGTCAAGCTCAGCGACCACCGTGGCCGCCTCGACGCCGAGCTGTCCTAACAAATCCGCAAGCGTCACAGGAAACTTTCCCGTTGGAAATTGTTTTTCCTGACCGTTTATTTTCAGCGTGTCCATTTTTGAGGACCTATTTTACTATTTTCTCAACTATCAGTTCTACGATTGCATTTGCCTGATGGGCGGCGGCGACAGCGACTCGTGGGGCGGTAAGAATTTTACAGGTATCAACGCCGCTTTGCCCGTCGCCGATGAGAATAAAGCGTGGAGAAATGCGACGAGTTTGTATTTCATTGCTTTTGCCGTAGCCGGCCAGGCCGCTTACCGAGACGATTATGGCTCTCTGCATTTTGGTCAAAACCGTCTCGACAATCATTTGTTTTTCCCGCGCCAAGTCAAAACACTCGGCGATAACATCTGCGTCGGCAAAAACACTCGGTATGTTGTCGGCGGAAAGCTTCACCTGATGTCCCTCGACGCGGACGTCTGGATTTATCCGCCCGATATTTTCAATCATGCAATCAACCTTGCTTTTGCCGATTTGGTCGATGAAGTACTGCTGCCTGTTGAGATTGCCTTTCTCGACCTTATCGAAATCGGCGACAATGAGGCGACCGATGTCGGCTCTGGCCAAAGCAATTGCGACGTTTGACCCCAGTCCGCCAAGTCCGGCTATCCCGACAACCGAACAACGCATTTTTTCGCTTATCAAATCCATAAAAAGCAAAAGACGCTACTGCAACTCGTCTCGGCGAAGGTACCGATATGATAACAGAAGCAAAGGGGACGCCGAGCCGTAGCCGGAAAGGAGCGCCTTTTAATTTTCCACGCCTCCCTTCGCAGGTCCTAACCTGTTCAGGTTCATAGGGTCATCCGCCCTATTTTGAGCAATCGAATCTCACAGTCGTCTTCAAGGTTCTGTAGTCAAACAGACCCTCGACTACAACCGCCGCCATTTGCTCAAAATAGAGCTGGACCTCTCAGCCGTCTGCCCCGCTTTAGCGGGGTCGGCTCCCCTGGCTTAACAGATTGTCCAGAACATACCACAAGGGCGTCAAGATGCTTGTTCGCAGGTAGGCAGAAGGATACCAAAACAGCACAAGGAAGTCAATGTGGTGCGCCGCCGGCAGACGACACAGGTTGACAATCAACAGTCAAACGGCTTGAGACCGAGTAGCAGAACGTCTCGATTTACCCGTACTTGTCCGGCTAAGGTCGGTTTTTGGTGCTGAAAAACGAGTTTTGTGGTTTTTATGGTAAAGTGAGGGGTTTTGTGGAACGAAATATAGTTAGTATATTTTTTGTATAGGGCGACGGAATGATAGCCACTTGTCCACATTGTCGGAACGGCTTTTACATAGCGGCCGAACTCGCCGGGAAGGTATTAAACTGTTCCCGGTGTAAAAAATCGGTACGCGCACCAGACCGCCGAGCCGGTACGGAAAGTCCGCCCATCAATGACGGCATACCTCTGGCAATAATGGAGGAGACAAAATCAGAGATAGAGGAGCGGCTGAAAATAGAGGTCGAAGCAAAAGCGGAACTGCAGAAAAAACTTGACACTGAAGTTCAGGCCAGAGCGGAAATTGAGAAACGCCTTCAAGCAGAGCTGGAGGCAAGAAACAATGCCGAAGGAGCGTCCGGTTCAGAAGCAGGAGCCGACATTGAAAATGAAATAAAGGTGGAGATTGCGGCACGGGTAAAGGCAGAAGTGCAGCTCGAGATGGAAATAAAAGCGATAAAAGAGCTTGAAGAGAAACTGAAGGCCAAAGAAGATTCACACGTACAGACAGAAGAAAAACTGCGTGCCGAAATTGAGGCAAGGTCAAGGGCACAGATGCAGGTCGAACATGAGCGCCAGGCAAGAGAAGACCTCGAGGCAAAGCTAAACGCCCAGTCACAGGCGAGAGCCGAGACCGAGCAGAAACTGCAATCCGAGACGGAGGCCAGGGCAAAATTGGAAGAGATGCTCCATGTGGAGGCACAGGCCAGGGCCAAGGCGGAGCTACAGGCCAAGGCCGAGACGCAGGCACGATTGAGGGTTCAGTCGCAACTGGAGGTTGATGCCAAGTCGAGGGCGAACGCAGAAAAGGATGCGGCTGCTGCAAAACTTGACTTCGATAATCTGATAGAAACACAAAAGGCAAAAAAACCGGTGGATATGTTTAAAGGTTTGCGACGGCTGACCTGCATTGTCTCGATAGGCGCCGCCGTTTTGTCCGGGCTTATCGCGTTCAGGGACGGTTACATTCTCAATAGTCACTTTGACAGGCCCGTGAGTGTGCCTTTTGCGAGTAAGCCCGTTTATCTGCCCATAAATCTTATCGCGATAACGATTGCCGGTTTTGCGGCGGTATGGGTGTTGTACTGGGTGGTGCGGTTTATTACGAAGGGCTTCAGAGAGGTCAGGATGCCGAAGGTGATAAAAGAGCACAAGATTGAACCGCCTGATACGCCGCAGACCGAGATGTCGGATGCTCAAGATGCTGCTTCTTCCCGCCACGCATGGCGTAGTTCATAGGGGTTTGCATATAGAGAAGACCTCGTTGTTCGCAGGTTTACACTGAAGCATCGAGACGTACCGCCGGATTTACCGTGAGCTTGAAAGCAGGTTTTTAGTCCGAGAAATTTTTGTTTTTGAACACGCTATGCCGTTTGCAGCGTTGATTTGCGGTTTGTGATAAAGACAGTAATGAAAGAGGCCAAATCGACCGAAATATATACAGAGGACGAAAGTCGTCCGAGTTACAGTGAACCCGAAGAAACAAAAGGACTAATACAGAAACAACCACACAATATTAGGAGAAAAGAAATGGCAGCGTTAAAGATGTTGGAAAGACCCATGAGCATGAACGACATAAAGGAAAAGGCAAAGAATCTCGGTATAGACGCCAGCAAAATGAAAAAGGCCGAGATCGTCCACGCCATCCAGAGGGCAGAGGGTTTCAATGCCTGTTATGGGACTACAAACGGTACGTGTTCCCAAATGGAGTGCTGCTGGAGATGGGATTGCCTTAAAATAAGACCATAATTTCGCACAACTGAGTTCTTAACAGCAACCTCGATGCGAGATTGAACGAAAGGACTCTGAAGCCGGGTTTAGTGCGCTAAGCCCGGCTTTTGCCTTTTTCCATTATCCCTTTTACATCCTCAACACAAGGCACATCGGGGATAATCCCTTGTTCTGAAAGCCCCCTGACTAACAGAAAAGCAGTATCCTGCGTGTGCTTGCCGGTGAAGATGGGTTTTGTCGTCAGTTGGTCCGTTTTAAGATTGGCCCTGAGGTTAAAGCCCGAATTGCCCACAAGCACCAAATCGGGAGCATTATCAAGACAAGAACCGCGGTACAACTGTTCTTTTCTGTAAATGCTTCTTATCACCTTCCTGCCGTCAATGTGGAGAGAGCCAAACAGATTTTCCATATCAGCCAGTAACTGCCCCGCTTCGGTCGGCTCAACCGTTCCGCAGGGGTACCTGCCTTTGTAGTTAAGATAAATTCTTGCCGGGTCGAGAGCGAACGCCTTTGTGCCGTAGCAGATATTGGCCGGCGACATTTCTTCGCCTTGCTTGAATTGAAGCAAGCCGTGCCGGGTAAGCAGGTAATTTATGAACACATCGCAATCGAGGTGTTCAAAGCCGTGGTCGGAAAGCATAACGACCAAATCATCATCATTCAGACAGGCCATTACGTCGCCGATTGCGTGGTCAACGTTTGCGAAATAGTCGAGGAAGAGCTGATGGTACTTGTGGTTGGCGCTGTCTAAAGCATCGAACAGAAAGTGCATCAGCCGGTCCGTGCCCGTGAAGACGACCATAAAGGTTTGCCAGTCGCGGTAATTTAAGAGCATTTTTACGACTCTTACAAGTGCAAAATGTGAGTCGTCGAGGTCCTTTATGAACAGCTCCATATCGCGGTGGGCCAATTCCGAATCAACGTCGAGCCGATAGTCCTGCTGTTTGAGGTCTGGCAGAAGCGACTGCGGATAAACGCTTTTTTCAAGGTCTATCGAGACAAAGCCGGATATGTGAATGCCGTTCATCGGTCTGACGGGATATGTCGAGGGGACGTTGATTATGACGGATTTGCCCGGCCACAGTTCCCAGAACGGCGGGGCTTTCAGGTCGTTGAAGTTTGGAAACTTCATCTTATATGAGCTGGGATATAAATCCATAAACCCGAAGATGCCGTGAGCGCCCGGATTTGCGCCGGTAATTATCGACGACCATGCGACCGACGAAATATCGGGTATCGAGGAGTGCATCTTTTTGAAAATGCCGTCCTTAATCAGAAGTGCGGTGTTGGGCATAACACCGGTTTTGGCGAGGTCCCTGAGCATATCGAAAGGGACGCCGTCGAGTCCGATTATTACGGTTCTGTGTTTTGTAGTCATTGTGAAAACTTACGCGGTGATTATTCCGCCTGCACAGATGTTCTCGTCCTGCACGAGGACAAAACGACCAAGCTCCTGAACATCGTTGAAGTTTCTTATGGCCAGCGGCTTTTTGGTTTTGATTACGACCTGTGCCACCTCGAGATTCTTCAGGACGTTCGCGTTTTCTTCGATGACCTGTAGAGTCGAGGAGTCGATTCTTTTGTTGATGCTCTCGATTTTGCAGGTTGTTTCCTGGGTGGCGCACCTGATGGTCAGCTTGGTATTTTTGTCGAGGTCGCGTCTGGTCATCCAGAAGATGTTGGCGGAAATTCTGTCCGTTACCTGCGGTTCCTCGCCGGGCAGGCAGACGATATTGCCGCGGTCGAGAAATACCGAATCGGCCGTTGTAAAGCCGATGCACTCGCTGGCGACGGCCTTTGCCGGCTGCTGAAGAAATTTTTCTATCGACTTGACGCGAGTGACCTGGCCGCTCGGAAGTATCTTTACTTCTGCGTCTTTTTCGATGACCCCTGCTTCGACTCTGCCGACGTTTATTCTTTTTTCGTCAATTCTATAAACATCCTGAACAGGCAGCAGCAGCGGCTTGTGCTCTACAGGCAGCTTGTTCTTCAGGGTGTCCAAGCTTTCGAGGAATGTCGGGCCTGTGTACCAGCCCGTATGGTCGGAGCGTTTGGCGATGTTGTCCCCTCTTATTGCCGAGATGGGGATATAAAAGAGCGGCTCTATGCCGATGGATTGCAGCCATTTTTGAGCATCAGACCTGACTTCGTTGAATCGCTGCTGTGAGAAAGCTGCAAGGTCCATCTTGTTCAGGATGACGACGACCTGATTGAGACCGAGCATCGACAATATGTACGAATGTCTTTTGGTCTGCTCTTTGACGCCTTCCGAGACGTCTATAATCAGGATAGCCGCTTCCGCCTGCGATGCGCCGGTAATCATATTTTTCACGAACTCGACGTGACCCGGGGCGTCGATTATAACGTAGCGTCTCTTGCCGCTCTTGAAAAAGACCTGCGTCGTATCGATGGTGATGCCCTGCTTGCGTTCTTCCTCCAAATGGTCGAGCAGGTAGGCAAATTCGGTTTCTCTGCCCTGGCCCGCCGAGACCCTTTTGACTTCCTCGATTTTGTCGGGGGCAAGAGAATCGGTGTCGTAAAGCAGCCGGCCAATCAGGGTCGATTTTCCGTGGTCAACATGACCGACAATAACAAAACTCAATACATCCATTTTTACGCTTCCGTAAACCTCATAATGGTAGTCAGGCAAAACCGGTGTCGTTCACATATAGCCGAGGGAACGAAGTTTTTGCATTGTGTAGGCGTTTTCCTTGTCCTGCGCCCGGCCTGACCTCTCGGAAATCTTTGATACTTTCAGCTCTTCGACGACTTTTTCAATGGTGTCGGCGTTTGAGTCAATGGGCATACAGCAGGTCTCGCAGCCGATACTACGAAAACGTTTGCCGTTCTTGGCGAAGTAAAGCCCAACAACGGGCAGGTTTTCGCGTTTGACATATTCCCAGACGTCAAGCTCCCGCCAGCCGAGCAGCGGGTGAACCCGCAGATGCTCCTCTTCTGCCGCCTTTGTTTTATACTGGTCCCAAAGCTCGGGCGGCTGATTCTTGTAATCCCACTCGAAGTCCTCATCGCGGGGACTGAAGACCCGCTCTTTCGCACGGATGCCGTGCTCATCCCTTCTGATGCCGAGATAGAGTGCCTTAAAATGATATTTTGCGATGGCTTTTTTAAGGGCCTCGGTCTTCATTTCGTTGCAGCACTGGAATTTGCCCTTGTCGGGTCCCATACCGGCCTGGATTGCCTCTTCATTTCTGGCGACGATAAGATTCAGCCCCCATTCCTTCGCACGGCTGTCTCTGAATTCGTAGATTTCCTTGAACTTGTAGGTCGTGTCGAGGTGCATTACGGGAAATGGTATCTTGCCGAAAAATGCCTTGCGGATTAGCCAGAGCAGCGTGGTGGAATCCTTGCCTATTGACCAGAGCATAGCGACGTTTCTGAACTGGCTGTACGCCTCTCTGATAATGAAGATGCTTTGGTTCTCCAATCGGTCAAGGTGCGACAAATCCGCGCTCATATCACTAATTACTCCCTGTAATAACAACTCCTGATACTAAACAAATTGATACTTGACGCCGCCAGAATAACACAGAGAGCTGTAAAACTCAACTGAAAAGGGGGCGAAGCAAAAGGCATTGCTCCCGCGGGGCGTGCTTATATTACGTGCAATCGGGGTCGTATGGATTTGCGCAGTCGAGCCAGGAGGCCGCCATAACCGCAAAGTCGGCCAGGTCTATGAAACAATCGCCCGTCAAGTCACCATCCAATACACATTCATAAATGGAAAAGACCCCGTTACTGACGTCGTAAGCGGCGAGATTGCCCGTGTTTGTAATGCGTACAAGGCACTGGTCGGAATCAACTATTGGGACAAGCCAGTCATAACTGCCGGTGTTTCCGACATTCGGCGGACAAACCTCTGACCAGATATTGCCGTTGTCGATTGAGAACTCGATAAGAACATTATTGACGGTTCCAGAGCTGGTCCAGGCGACCGTGTATGTAGAGCCGCCTTTTATTATCTCCGAACCGTTGGGAGACAATAGGGTCAATGTGGAAGGACTGGGAGCAACACTGCGTAATTGATTAAAATCCTGCACGCCCCATCGATTCGGTGCGCCAAAAGTGCTGAAGTCCTTGCCGTCGTCATAATCGGCGGAGTTGGCGGTTATTGTAGCATCGGGATTGGCTTCGAGCCGAAATATCTCCGTACTGCTGATTCCGCTTGGAGGGCTTACTCCCTCGCCGGCCGGTCCAAATATGACAGTACCGGCGGCGTTTCTTATCCTGAGTTGCCAGTTATTGCTGGTGACGGGAAAGTTTGAGGCCTCAATATAAAATCCGTCGGCGTCATTGTTTGCCTGGACGTTTATCCACCAGTCGCCTGCCGCAGGATTGTAACTTATATCACTGGGGACGTTTTCGGAAACGGTAATAATTGTTCCACTCCGCAAATCGGCCCAAATGGCGTGATTGGTCAGGTCAAGCGTCTCATCAAGGGCGCCATTGTTATAGATATCAAATCTCCAGTTTCGCATATCCAGGTGGTCAGTAATCACGACTAATTCAAACCAGTCGCCGCCGTTACCTTGAATTCTCCCGAAATACGAATCGGACGCCCGGACGCCTTCCGCATCGGCTGATGAGCCGCCGCCGTTTAGATACTGCGAATCATCCACCGCGCTGTATTCGTTAAGTATAACGTCAGCGCCGAAGGCGTATCCTGAAAAACTGAGGATTATACAAGCGGTCACGAATTCTCTAACACTGAACATTTTCCACTATGCTCCTTTTATTAAGGATTGGTAAAAATGCTATTTGATACGCTCAGCAAAAGCGGTTTGCCACATTCCGTCGGGACGAACCTCAAGAATCTCGACGTCGCGGTAGAAGCTCAGCAGGGCAACGGTATAATTAACGAGGGCTTGAGTGGCGGCGCTGCGAGCTTTAAATAGGTCTTTCTGTGCATCAAGGACATCGCGAGTATTGGCGCGGCCGTACTCCAGCAGAAGCACAGTGTTGTCAAAGCGCTGTTTGGCCAGTGCCAGTTGCTCGGAGTGTCCCTTGTAGCGTTTGGCTGCCTCCGCCATATCGCGGTAGGCCTTTCGGACCTCCAGTATAATTGTATCCGTTGTCTGTTCGTAATCGCGGCGACGCTGGTTCAATGTTATCAGCGATAGGCGATACTCATTTTCAGCGGCGACTTTGTCGAGATTAAAATCCATTTGCAGGCCCGCTGCGCCGGTAACCCTGCCGGCCCTTAAAGTGGCGGGGTCGCTGACGTCTCGGTTCTTCTGCCTGGTCGTCGCTACAACGTTCAGTCCCATGCGCAGATTGTCGAGTGCAACGATTGTCTTTCGCTCCGCATCCTGGACGGCATCGGCGCTATTTGTATAATCGCTTCTGCATGCCAGAGCAGTTTCGATGGCTTCGGTCTCGGAGAAATCGGGGCCTGTCATCTTGACGGCGCACAAAAAAGCAAGCTCATTGACGTCGAGCTGAAATTCTGATTCAGTCGGCAGTGCAAGAGCGATTTTAAAATCATCGAGCGCCTGTTTGTATATCTTTTCGTCCTGCACGTATGTGTCCCAGGCAAGGAGCTTGTCCTGACGTGCCTGTTCAAGCTCAAACTGGGGCAGCCGGCCTGCGCCGGCAAGTTTCTCGGCCCGGCCGCAAACCTCGACAAGGGTATTGTAATTGTCCCGCCCGTTGCAGGCGGCATCGTACATTTTTAAAACAGAATAATACTGACTTATAACGGAGACCACGAACGTCTTTCGGAAGCGATTGAACAAGCGAATTTGATACAGCATATCGCGTTCGGCCTGGGTGAGGTTTTCACGGACGATATTCGGGTCACTTCCACGAAGAAGTGGCTGAGTGACAGTGGCTGCAAGCACATTGGATAGCCCCCCACTTGCGTTGCCGGTGAGGACATCGACCCAGGCGGTGGTAAGGTTGACGCCAATATGTGTGCCGGTTGACAATAACTGCTGTATGCCCAGACCCGCCTGCTCTTCCATTGCCTCATTTCTGTTGCCCTTGACATAACCGGCGCCGGCTGTACCGAACAGCCAGGGCTCAAATTCGTGTCGCGCGAGCCGTAAATCGAGCGCCTTTACGTACAATTTCTCCTTCTCCATCTGGTATTGGCGGTTGTGGGCGGTGGCGATGGAAACGGCCTCGGACAGGGTCAGGATGCCGGTTGCTGGCACGGCTTTTTCAACCTGAACGTCGTTTGGGGACGGCTGAACGTCGCTGATTTTATAATTGGCCTTGCCGCCGAGGTTATCCTGCCAATTCTCGTCAATGAGCTGATACGCTGCCCGGTCAACCTTGGCTTTGTAGCCATCGGCTTTGCGCCTGGCGCAGCCGCAGAGAACTACCGCTGCGCATAAAACCGTCAGAACCGATTGAACAGGATACGGTCTGAATATCACTAAGTTATATATCTTTTTTCTCGCCATAATATAAGCCGGCAGTTGCGCCGTGCCGATACGTCTATGCTGTTATTCGCACTTCAACTACATTCGGCGAATACCAACCAGCTCACCTGGAACAAGTTTCATTCCATCAGGCACTTTGACCAGGAAAGGTCTGCCCCATTGAGGAATGTTCGGATTTTGCCACAGCCGCGAGGGCACTTGCTCAACAACCGGCCCCACGTAGGAAATCTCGGAGCGGGCGATTTGAGGCGGTTCATCGGTCTTTATGAGTTCTACTTTGGCCCCCTGATGAAGCTGATTGGCCTGTTTTTCCGCTACATAAGCAATGATTTCAGACGGCTCGGCCTGGGCAATAATCAGTATTGGGTCGCCGGCGCGGACGAACTCGCTTGGCCCGCGAAGGAAGCCCTCTGCGGGTCTGCGCAAAGGCGCCTGATTTGCGTTTGATTGAATCTGGATGATAACCCCGTCTATCGGGGCAGTTACGGTCAGGGCTTTTTCCTGAACGAGCAGCTCATCAATGAGTTTTTCCTGAGCGGTTATCTGCTTGCGTATTACATCGAGGGCGGTTTCCACCGAGGTTTGGTACGGCACGGTCGCTGCAAATTCATCGCTGCGTCGCTGCGATTCCTGTAGTTGCTGCTCGGCCTGCGTGAGCGCGAGCTGGGTTTCCTGTATCTTTTTGGCCAATGCGTTGTATGACACCTCGGCTTTTTGCAGTTCGTAAGGTGCGATTGCGGCTTTTTCCAAAAGGTCTTTTGCGATCTTCACCTCCATAGCCCGGTCTTCAAGCATAACGCTGTCAGATGCAATTTGGACTTTGATTTTGAGCACCTCCAGCCGGGCGTTTTCAACATCGACTGCAAATCTTCGCACTTGGACCGTTCTCCCCGCCTCGCGGTCGGCTTTTTCGGCGCCGAACCGGTCCTGCGTTACCAGCAACTGAGCCCTGAGGCGCTCTATCTCGGCAGAAGCTGTGGCGATTTGGGCCTTAAGCAGCTCGTCATCAAAAACAGCGACTGTCTGGCCTTTGGCGACTTTGTCGAACAACTTGACTGCGAGGGTTTTGAGCACGCCGTCACAAGGCGCCGTAAGCTGGGAAACTTGGCCTTGAGCAACACCGACGACCTCGAAACGCTCTGCACGATGGCGAAACATAAACGCTACGCCGGCGACTGCCACAAGCCAGACAAGGGCAGGCAACAGGTGCGGGTGAATACGACCGGAACGGAAGATGTTATACCACATTGCCTTCATTCGCAAATCAGACCTCCAGCAACTGCTCCTGCATAGTCAGCGAGACGTTCTCGACGCCCTCTATTTTTCCCAGTTCTGCGAGCATCTGCTCGTTCCTTTCAGCGCCTCTTATCATTAACTGGTATGCGTATTCTACCGACGGGCTGCCGAAGCCGCTATCCTGCGCGGAGATAAGAATGAAATTGCTGCAGAAGCGTCTGAGGATAGCAGGTATGGGATGGTCGGGGCCGATGTGGCCTTTGAGCGTAAAACGCAGGAAACCATTATGAGGCTGATGCATACCGAAATTGGTCAGGTGCAGATAGACGATTATCAAGCTCAAAAATATTGTCCCTATGATGGCGGTCAGATACCGCTGAGAGCCGGCGGCCATACCGACAACAAGCGAGCAGAAAATGAAAGCCACGTCGCGGGTATCCTTGATTATGTTGCGGAAACGTATAATCGCCAGGGCACCCATAAGGCCGACTGCGGTTATGATATTGCTGCCGATGACGCTCATAACCATTGCGATAACGACGGTGATAAGGATTAGCGACTGTACAAAGGACTTTGAGTAGGAAAGCCCGCTGTGGGTGAAATAATATAACCAGGCGATGACTTGGCCGAGCACAAAGGCCAGCAGCAGCGACAGCAGCACTGACTCCGGGCTGAAAACGCCCGCAGCCGATGTTGTATCTTGCAGAATTTGCCACATTCTTTCCATTATTATCGCACCAGTAATTCGGGTGGGAAGAAGCCCAGCGATGCCGAACCCTTAACTGAGCTGACATATTTTGAAAAAGATTGCTGCTGCAGGTCGAGGCATTTAGCCATTCTACTAAGCCATGCGGGGAAACGCGATGTGAACTTAATTTCCAAAATGACGTCGTTCAAAAGAGAACGATACCAGCCGCCGTTATTCAAGGAAAAATCCGGCTCTTTTGTAACCTTGAAGGCGAGCTGCCGGTCAAAAGTTACTCTCACCCGGTTTTCCGAATCATCTTCGTATGCCCTCCTGATATACCGAACACTTACCACAGGCCTGGCGTTTAATCCCGCCATATACAAAAGAAACTGTTTGAGTGCCTCCTGTTCGGTGCTGTAATACTGGGGAGGCAGCGACCACAGCGAGATTAACGGAACAACATCGCGTTGCATAACCCTGTGTCTGTCCTTAATGATAACGGTGTTCATTCGGCGTTTAATCTCGAAGAATTTAGGATAATTAGGGTCATCGTTGTAGCTGCGGATGCGCAGCTTGAAGCGGTTTTTCTTGCCGATTAAACTTTCCTGGCAGAGCTTAAAGTCCGGTGAATCGAGATACAAGCTGACTATCGGATAATTCTTTGTCGGCTGGAGTTTGCAGTAACGGTCGAGATGAATGTACGGCTGAATGAAATGCTCGACAGTAGCTGCCTTGGCCTCGGTGATTTGGTATTTCAGCTCATATCTGCACCGCAGCATCGTATCGGCAGGCGCAGTAACAGCCCTCAAGGCCTCGACTCTGGTCTTGCGCGGGCGTGAACCGGCATCTTTTATAACACTATGCTGGAGCGAGCCGTCCAATCATCTCACCCCCTTTCCAAAGGCGTAAACTCCATTGCGGCTGAAAAACTAGAGCAAACAGATAAAACCCACCCCCAGGAATTGCCACAAAGGTCGAATCCCCTGCGTTTGGACTGTGACATCGAAGATGCATAAATCCTTAATTTTACCTATTTTAACATTATTCTAACACATCTAATACGCCAAGTCAACACCTTTTATCCCTCAAAGCAGGCCTGATTCAACCTTTCCCCGCGCCTTTTCCGGCTTAAACGCCGCTGGTTGTGCCGCCGTAAGGAGCGCCACAGCCAGAAGTTATCTATATCCCTGATATTCCGTAAGGGTATCAGGGATTTGTAGCGCCTGGGGAAGGCGTGCCTGCCTTCCAGTTGTTCGGGTCGTTGCTGTAATTGGCAAGCGTGATTCTACTGAGCGATTTACCGCCGCCATCGGCCGCTGTCGGCCAAAGGTCAACCCCTTCCGGACAATCCTCCGGATGCGAGCCATCGCTGTAAACCACCCTGTCAACACGAATATAATACTGCGTTTCGAACTCATCTCTGTGGCCGGGCTTGCTAATCTCAACCGTCTCACCGCTGTTGCTCAATTTCCCGTCATAAGGCCCAAGCACAGTGATGCCGCCGGGGACAGAGTATTTCGTCTTAAAGTATGCCGGCGTCGTTTTTACCACCAGCATATACCCATTCGCAGGAATGTTCGCATCCGCAGGGAAGACAAAGTCGATGCCGTCCGTAAACTCCCAGGGCACAATAGTACCATTGACATCCTCGTACAGATTTACCCTTGCGCCAGTAATGTTGCGTAGCTCGATGTATTCCTCGTTCTGTCCTCCTGATGCAGGGTTATACTGAATCTCGTTGATTACGACAGGGCCAACCTTGGGATAAGAGTTGGCTGCGCCGGGCGTCTTGCTGCTCAATGCCACAAAATTGTATGTCCCCGTGCTCTTGAGATACTGCCCAAAAGCCACCCCGTTCTCAGAACAGCCGAAGTCCTCCTGCTCGCGGTAGCCGGTAAGAACACTGCCATCGGCGCTTGTCAGATATACCGTCTCACCGTATTCGCTCAAAGCAAAGGGAGTAAGACAGCCGGAATCGTTCGTATCGGCAAAATTGGCATCCTCCGTCAAAACCAGATATGCGCCCGCGTTGAGGACTGTACCCGCCTTAATCCGATATTTTAGCAAATCCTCATCGCTGTCGCTTAAGTACCAGCCGCCTATATTGATTGAAGAAGCGGTAGTGTTCTTCAATTCAATCCAGTCGCCGGGAGTGGCATCCTGATGCGCCAGCACCTCGTTAACCGCAGTCGAACGCTCCTTCAAAAGACCCGTATCTGCAATATCAGGCGTCCCGCCCGCGTACTTGCTTGCACACCAGTTGGCCTTGTCTTTCCAGCGATTTGGCTCACCGTTGGCATCGGCATCGAAGAAGTTAAGCGAGAAGCCGTCATCTGTGACGGGTATCCAGTTATCGGAGTATTTGAAATCGAGGATTGTCCTGCCTATTGCATCTTCGAGTTTGATACGCTCGCCGTTATTGGCAAGAGCGCCTGTATATGTCCCTGCAATATTTTTGCCGCCGCCGTAGTGGGCGTTAAAGTCGTTTGCGTCCTGCACGACAAGGACATAGTCGCTTGCGGCAAGGGTCATATTCGGGAACGTAAAGTGTATGCCTTCCGTGAATTTGACTAAGTTGAGATTCAGCGCACTCGTCCCGATATTTTTTAGCTCGACAAACTCTTCGTTGGGGTCGTTCGGGTCGCAGGGGTCTGTCGGGTGATACATAATCTCCGTAATCCGCAATTTGTCCTTAACAGGCCCGACAGAGAACGTGGCCTCATTCAACGCGCTCCAGTTGCCGCTGCCAAAATCAGACCTTGCCTTTAGAGTCAGCGAGTTGTTTATGGTAACAGTTCCGCCGCTTACAATTGTGGAGCCGTATGTCATCGGCTCTCTGCCATCTGTGGTGTATTTGATTGTCCCTGAACCGGTGATTGTTACACCCGAACCAGCCGCTATCTCCCCGCCGTGCTGACTAAATACCGGCGCAGGCCGACTATCCGGCGGATACGAGCCGTCCCCTTGGAACTGGTCCACAAGCGTGCTGGTCCTCTGAGGGAAGTACGGCCCAAGCCACCATTCTTCGAGAGGATGCGCGGGGTTCACCATCCTGTCCCGTTCATTATCCCAATGGGCAGGGGTGAGTGTGCCAAAGTTCACATCATCTTTGAAATCGTGAATGAAATCGCCCCAGCGGCCCGACTCGCCGAGAACGGCCTGCTCGATTTGTTCGGCCCGAACCTGGTAGCGGTCGATGTTCTTCTGCTCCGTTAGTACGCCGCTGTTGAACAGCAGCTTGCGGATGCGGTCGCCTAAGAGACGATTGTACTCAGAATTCTTGTGCAGCCGGTTGTGTATATAGCCCGGCCCCGGACTGTAATAGCCCTGAAACGGCACAGTATGGGTCATCGTATGTTGCAATATCGATATCTCGGCGTCCCAGTTGTAAAACGTCCATTTGGCGGCGGGAGGGGCGCCCGCATCGAGCACGTTTCGCGTGCTTCCGGCGTACCAGTTCTTCGAGCACCAGTCCCAGTTGCAGACGAAGATATTATAGACGAGATAATCGATGAATTCGCTGACATCGAGATAGTTCTGCAATTCGGTGTAGTCGGCGGAATTCATGGGTGACTCGAAGGTGTACGGGTCGAACAAACTCCACATATAGTCCCAGTTTGTTCGCTGACCTTCCTTGAGCGTGAAACCTCCGCCTTCAATGGTCCCTTCGATTACATCATAATCCTCGCGCTGGCCTCCCAGGTGCTCGGCGAGGAACGGACCATCCGGGCGTTCGCTGGCCTGATAGATACCCCAGTAAAGGCCGTCTATATACAGGTGAACGAATCTGGAATCCGGCGACAGATAACCCATATCGCGCAGGGTATCTTGTGCAAACTGGTCCCGCAGGTACTGTGCTCTTACGCCATTGTTGGCCGTGTCGAGCCAGCCCCAGTGATAATTGGCCCTTAACGACAGATTGTCGAAACGCTTCGCGTCGCTATTCTGATAAAGCGGGAATTCAAGCGACGACGGTCCGAACTCGCTCTTGAAGAATATCCGCAACGAGTGCTTTGAGTTATAGGATGGGTCCTGGCTTTGATTGCCTATAAGGCGCAGACCCGCGTTTATCTGGAAATCGGAACCACTGCAGGGGTCGAAATATTCTACTGAAACAGGATTTTCTATCGATTCCCACGGGTTGACATAGATGCCAACCACAGGGTCAAAGATATATTTCACATCTGTAACAAGCGAGAGCGTCGGTATCGCCTTCATCGCGGTCTCGAACCTGCCGCTGTAACAAGGGTCGTTAAGAACACACGGGTCCATTTCGTAATCGGTAAAACCCCTGTCCCACGTAACCGGAAAGCCCTTCGAATAGGCGTAACTGTTGTTCTGGTTTCTCACATTGTTAAGGAAAATGTAAGTCGCGGTATCGACCGTGCTGGCCTTGTAGCCGGGCTTAAACGCTGCGGCGCGAAGACACGTTGTGCCCGTAATCTGAATTCGAGCGTTTGGATTATAAACCAACCCGACCATGTCGGTGGGTGTGTTGCCGTCTAAGGTGTACTTTATCACGGCATCTTCATCATCGCAGAAAAGCTCCACGACAAAGTTGCTGTCATAGAATCCGTGGGCGTGACTGATTTCGACCTTATCAACCAAACCAAGCCAGCCATCGTTATTTTGTGCTTCCGGCGTAGGTATGCCCATATATCGCCAGTTCTCCGTGGCATCCGGGTAACAGCCAAATGAGACGTTGCCTACCTGCTCGCCAAACTCGATGCTATCGACGAGGTTAAGGGCGCTATCATACAGGCCGACCGCCTCCCCGCCCTTGGATAGTTGAAATCCTACGTGAAGGACTCCCTCGCCTGGCTCGCCGTCCGCCCAGAGCAGCAGGTATCCGTGCGCTCCAATCGTGGTGTCCGCCGGTGAAGTGGTTGGGATTCGCCATTTGTTGGGTTCGTTCAAATCGTCTGTGATATACATACCGCCTATGTCAACGGACTCGGCTCCGGTATTGTAGATTTCAATCCAGTCGTCGTAGTCGCCCATGTTGTCGGCTCTGATTGATGCGTTGGATGCCATTAGTTCATTGATGACCGGCAGACCAGGCGGAGGCACAACCGTCCAGTTGGCAATAAGGATTGCATAGTCCTCAAAATCAACGTTGCCGCAGCCGTCAAAATCGGCGCAAGTTGTTCCAGGACAGCCCGACGGCGCAAGCCACTGGTCAATGAAAAGTGGAATGTCAGCCCAACCCACCTTGAAGTCGTGAGACAAATCGCCTAACGGATAGCCCGACTCCTCCGCCGCCGCAAATGCAGCAAGCGAATGTGTCAGCCGCATATAACTGGTGCTGGTGTGTTGCCAACTCAGCGTTGCCTGGCTGGCCGTGGCAACTGGTCTTGTGCAGCCGGCCGCAGAGGAAGCGCTGGCAGATACATCCCATCGTTCCGTCATATTGCTGCCGGTAGCGGTAAATGAGCCGCTGTTGCTCGACATAACGGTATCTACAATCCAGGCACCATCAGTCAGCGTTGTTATGTTGGTTGAGATACTTTGTTGGTCGGCATTTGAATTTGCTGATACAGCTTCGGGCGCACGCTGATCAACGCCCGCCAGAGAAACCGCCCCTCCATTGCGGTTATTTACGTCGCCTGAATAGGTGACGGTTACGCTGTAGGTTCCGGGGGGCGGAAAATCGGAGTCAAGCAGATAATATAGTTCGGTCTTGCGGAAGGTGCTTGAGCCGACAATGGCCGTCGAGCCGGCAACGAGGGTCATACTTACGCCGTTATATTTGACGCTGCTTATGACAAGGTCACTGCTGGCAGTACCCCCTGTGTCCTCGGCCCCGACCCCCACAACAAGCAGGCGATTGGTACCGGCGTCAATGGGATGAGACCAGGTCAGTGTCGAGCTGTCCCCGTTACCGTAAGTGGAGCTCTTGTTGTCAAATGTGATGGCGGCGTTTGCCCGTCCGGCCATAAGGCAGGTCAGAATCATCGCTGCGCGAACCAGCAATAGTTTAGGGCTGAGCGAGGTCATATACACTCCTCTTGCATCTTTAGCTTTATCACTTCATATATCCTGCTTCCCAATGGAATCAGGGATTTATAGCGCCTGGGGAAGGATTACCTGCCTCCCAGTTGTCCGGGTCGTTGCCGTAATTGGCGGGCGTGATTCTGCTGAGCGATTTACCGCCGCCATCGGCGGCAGTCGGCCAAAGGTCAACGCCCTCAGGACAATCTTCGGGGTGCGAGCCGTCACTATAGACCACCCTGTCAACACGGATATAGTACTGATAACCAAGCTCCACGTCGCCGGGCATACTTAGATCAAGCTTCTCGCCGGCGTTACTCAACTTCCCATCATAGGGACCAAGCACCGTCACGCCGACCGGCACAGAAGGATATAACGCCCTGAAGTATGCAGGCGTAGTGTTGACCACAAGCAGATAGCCGTTGGCAGGAATCGTTGTACCAACGGGGAACTCGTAGTCAATGCCGTCTGTGAACAGCCAGGGGACATTATTAACGTCATACAGATTCACGGCGCTTCCAGTGATATTGAGTAGTTCAATGTATTCCAGGTTCTGTGCGCCTCCTGCCGGGTTGTAGTGAATCTCGTTGATTACGACAGGGCCAACCTTGGGATAAGAGTTGGCTGCGCCGGGCGTCTTACTGCTCATAGCAACAAAGTTGTATGTGCCTGTGCTCTTGAGGTAACGCCCGAACGGGACCTCTCTTTCCGATGCGTCGAAGTCCTCCTTTTCACGATAGCCGGTAAGAACACCATTTACTGCGCTGGTCAGGTACAGCGTCTCGCCGAGTTCACTGAGTGCAAAGCCGACAAGTCGGCAGGGGTCGGGGGCGACTGTGCCGAAGTTGGCGTCCTCCGACAAGACCAGGTACGCGTCTGCGTTGAGGATAGTGCCCGCCCTGATTTGATATTTCTTCAAATCCGCCTCGGTCTCATCGCTGTCGCTCAAGTACCAGCCGCCGATGTCGATGGCACCTGCCGTGGTGTTCTTCAATTCTATCCAGTCGCCGGGGGCAACGTCACTGTGAGCTAAGATTTCATTTATGGCGATTGAACGTTCCTTCAACAGACCCGTATCAGCCACATCGGGAGTGCCGCCTGTGTATTTGCTGGCGCACCAGTTCGAGGCATCTTTCCACCTGTTGGGTTCGCTGTTGGCGTCGGCATCGAAGAAGTTAAGCGAGAAGCCGTCATCTGTGACGGGTATCCAGTTGTCCGCATACTTGAAATCAAGAACAGTCCTGCCTATTGCATCTTCGAGTTTGATTCTCTCGCCGTTATTGGCAAGAGCGCCTGTGTATGTCCCTGCGACGTTTTTGCCGCCGCCGTAGTGGTCGTTAAAGTCGTTTGCGTCCTGCACGACAAGGACATAGTCGCTTGCGGCAAGGGTCATATTCGGGAACGTAAAGTGAATGCCTTCGGTGAATTTGACTAAGTTGAGATTCAGCGCGCTCGTCCCGATGTTCTTTAGCTCGACAAACTCTTCGTTGGGGTCGTTCGGGTCGCAGGGGTCTATCGGGTGATACATAATCTCCGTGATTCGAAGCTTATCGACAATCGGGCCGACTGCGAAGGTCGCCTCATTCAACGCGCTCCAGTTGCCGCTGCCGAAGTCGGCCCTGGCCTTTAGAGTCAGCGAGTTGTTTATGGTAACGGTTCCGCCGCTGGCAATAGTATTGCCATAGTCAATCGGCTCTCTGCCGTCGGTTGTGTATTTGATAGTCCCTGAGCCGGTGATTGTCACACCCGAACCAGCCGCTATCTCCCCGCCGTGCTGACTAAACACCGGCGCAGGATACGATGCGCTTGGATAAAGTCCATACCCGCGGTAAGCGCCTATGATGTAACTGGACTTGCCCGAGAAAAAGCTGCTTACCAGCCAGTTTCTTTGCGGGGTCCAGTGGCCGTTGAGGGTGTAGAGCGGCTTATTGGCGTCTATCTGGTCGTGGACATAATCTCCCCATCTGGCCGATTCGCCTACGACCGCCTTCTCAATCTGCGATGCTCGCTTCTGGTATCGCGCGACCGACGGCTGCGTCGTAAGAACTCCGTTGTTTTCACAGAGCTTGCGGACGCGGTCGCCAAAGAGGCGGTTATATACGGGATTCTGGTGCATCGCATTGTGCATCTTGCCGGGGCCGCCGTCGTAGTAACCGGCGAATGGAATCCCGTGCATTTGGCTATACCATTGCAGAGTGATTTCACTGTCCCAGGGGTAGAACTGCCATTTCCCCGTCGGGGGCCCCGTCGGTCCTCCGCGTAAGCTCGCAGCATACCAGTTTTTGGTACACCAGTCCCAGTTGACCGCCCACGTCATATATATGATGTAGTCCACCATCTGGGACGTATCGATATACCGCTCGACTTCCTGGTATTCAGTCGCATCGAGCGGATTAGAATAGTTGTGGGAGGTAATCAAGGTCCAGATATAGTGCCATGTCTGGTCGCCGACGTCGCCTTTGTACTCGACTCCGTCGCTGCCGCCAATGATGCCCTCTACGACTTCATAGTCATCCGGCTGGCCGCCCAGATGTTCGGCCATAAAGGCATCGTCAGGCCGTTCAGTGGCCTGAAAGAGGCCCCAGTAAAGACCGTTGATGTAGAGGTGCACGAACCTCGAATCAGGCGAAAGGTATCCCATATCACGGACTGAATCCTGTGCAAACATATCTCTTGTAAATTGTGCGGCGCTGTCGCCCTGTACCCAGCTTATGTGATACTGAGAGCGCAGGCAAAACGTCTTGTGAGAAGTTACGGTCGTGTTCTCAAAGAGAGGAAACTCAAGCTTGCCCGGGCCGTATTCTGAGGTGAAGAGAGCCCGGAAGGAGTGTTTTGGATTCAATGTCCACCGGCTCTGGTTGCCGGTTATGCGAAGCCCACAGTTAATCTGGAAGTCCTGTCCCGTGCAGGGGTCAAAGTACTCGATGGACGCCGGGCGCTCCCAGTTCCAGTTCGGATTGCCTTCTTGATGGATGGCATCGGCGTTGGCATAGATGCCCTTCTGGGGGTTGAACAGATTTGCGATGCCGGTGACAAGCGATACTGTGGGGATGGCCTTCATCGCGCTACTGAACTGCGGCCCGTAAGCCGGGTCATTGAGGACGTCGCCGTCCATTTCGTAATCCGCAGGTGTAGTGCCGCCGCTTCGGTTGATCCAGTTGGGCCATGGGAAACCCCTGGCCTGCGCGTTGGCAGTGCTCTGCGTTTTGACATCGTTGAGGAAGATGTAAGTAGCCGTGTTGACAACGCTGGATTTCCAGCCGGATTTGAAGGCCGCGGCGCGCAGACAGGTCGTTGTTGTGATGTTTATCCTTGTATTCGGGTTATAAACAAGACCGATACTGTCATTCGGCTCATCGCCGTTGAGCGTGTACTTTATCGTTGCGCCGGCGTTCTTGCAGAACAGCTCCGCAACGAAATTAGCGTCGTAGAATCCGTGAACGTGACTTGTATCAACCTCTGCGAGCTCACCTATGTAGCCATCGTTGTTCCGCGCTCTCGGCGTGGCGATGCCCATATAGCGCATATTACTGGATGCGTCCGGGTACGGTCCCCACGAGACGTCCGTGGCCTGCTCGCCGAATTCCATCGAGTCGATTAAATTGCCGTCGGCAGCATACAGCCCGACGGCCTCGCCGCCCGCGGACAACTGGAAGCTCAAATGAAGCGGCCCATCCTGCACGTCGTTGTCGGCCCAGAGCAGCAGATAACCGTAAGCGGGGATAGTCGTCTGGACGGAGTAACCGGTCGGAATCTGCCATTTGTTCGGCTCATTCAAATCGTCGGTGATATACATGCCGCCGATGTCAATTGGCTGACTGCTGTTGTTGAATATCTCAATCCAGTCATCGTACTGGCCGTGTTCATCGGCGATGTTGGAATCGTTGGAGGCCATAACCTCGTTGATAACAAGACCGGTCCTGGGATGAGGAAACGCCAGCGACCAGTTTGCCGCCAGTAGAGCAAAGTCATCGAAGTTGACTCCATTCTGACCGTCGATATCTGCACAGGCCGGGCCCGAGCAACCCGCATCGAGCCACTGCTCCATGAAGATGTTGGCGTCTTCCCAGTCAACTTCCCAGTCCTGGTTAAGGTCGCCTGCGGGATGCTGCACCGGCTGCACCGGCTCATGGACAAAAATGTCTACTTCGTCGGAGGCAGTGAACTGCCCGTCATTTACATCGATTCGCAGAACATAGTCGCCATACGTCGAGAAACTCGCGCACGGGTCTTCAACGGAGGCATTAGGCAGGAAGGAGACAGTCCCCGGACCGCTGACCTTGCTCCATGTTTTGGATACCGCGCCGGGCGGATTAGGCAGCCCGTCATCTGTAATCGTTGCGTTCAGTTGGACCGTCGATACCGGCCAGGCGATATGCTGCTCTGTTCCGGCATCGACACTTGGCGCCAGATTCGTTATTTCCGACGGAGCAAATGCGGCCACCGAGTGAGCTATACGATTACCACTGGCGCCGGTGCTGTGCTGCCAGCTAATAGTCACTAGTCCTGCCGTTGGAACCGGCCTTGTACAGCCGGCTGCGGATGATGAGTTGGCTGATACGTCCCACCTCTCGGTCATACTGGTACCTGTGGCAGTAAATGAGCCGGCATTACCAGAAACTATGGCATCAACCACCCATGCGCCGCTTGTCAATGTGGTGATGTTGGTCGAAATGTTGTTCTGGTCGATATTTGAATTTATTGCTACCGCTTCTCTTGCCTGCTGGGCAGCACCCGTCAGTGAGATTGCGCCTGCGTTTTTGTTGGACACGCTTCCGGCATAAGTAACCGTCACCGTATATGTGCCGGCGGAAGGCAGGTTGGCGTTGAGCGTATAGTATAATTCAGTTTTTCGCCTTGTTGAGCTTGTACCGCCGAGAGAACTCGAACCGGCCACGAGGGTCATATCTATCCCGTTGTACTTAACGCTGCTTATGACCAGGTCGGCTTCGAGGGTGTCTTCCGCGCCAAGCCCTACAATCAGGATGCGGTTTTGACCACCGCCGATTGTGTGGGACCAGCTAATGGTGGGGTTAGCTGTGTTACTGAAAGTGGCGCTATTGCTGTCGAACGCAATGTCGGCAAATGCTGTTTGTGCGACAAGGCAGGTAACTGCAAAAACAAAAAGACCCCTAAAGACGTTTCTTACGACCGACTTCATTGGCATACTCCTGTCTGGTTAGCCCGGCGAAAAGGGAGTGGTTACGAGCAATTTGAAAACAAAACCCCGCACATCCGGGTGTGTCTTTTCATCCTCCTCACCGGTTCATAAGGGCGTGGGTTAGAAATCAACGGCAGTTACAAAAGGAAACTACCCTTATGTTGGTATTATAACACAAATACGGGGATTCAGTCAAATTTTTTCGTTAAAAATCGGGGTTGAAGGTGCTGAATAGTCCCATAACCGGGGATACGCATACTCTGACAGCATTTTGAAACCAACTGTCAAATCCGTCAGGCCTTTATGGTCTGGGTGATTTGTTTGGTCAGCTCGTTGAGAGTGGCGTGCATTTTGGGGTCGGTTTTTTGCATATCGCCAATCTTGCCGCAGGCGTGCATAACGGTCGTGTGGTCGCGTCCGCCTAAGTGTCCGCCGATTTCCTCCAAACTGTGTTTCGTTAGGTGTCTGGCAAGATACATACAGATTTGCCTCGGCTCTGCAATGCTTTGGCTGCGTCTTTTGCTCTGCAGGTCGCCCAGCCGGACGTTGAAATGCCGGGTGACGACATCAGTGATATCGGTGATAGAGATGGGCTTGGTGGTCGATTCGATTTGGCCGTCCAGCGCCGTTTGGGCAAGCCCCAGCGTGATTTGTTTTCCGGTGGTCATTGCAACGGCATAAATGGTGGTCAGTGCCCCTTCCAGCTCTCTGATATTTGCGCTGACCTTTCGGGCAATGAACTGGGCAACGTCATCGCCGAGCGTCAGGCCCCGCAGGTGTGCTTTTTTCTGTACGATTGCGATTCGGGTTTCGTAACTTGGCGCATCGATTCTTGCGACAAGTCCCCAGTTAAATCTGCTGATAAGCCGCTCTTCGAGAGATGGTATTTCGCCGGGGGGACTGTCGGCGCTTAGGATAATTTGCTTGCCGCCGCTGTAAAGAGCGTTGAATGTGTGGAAGAATTCTTCCTGACTTTGCTCGCGTTCGCTGAGGAACTGGACATCGTCGATAACCAGAACATCGGCGCTGCGGAAACGGCTCTTGAAGCCGGGCAGGTCGCCCTGCTCGATTGCGAGAATGAACCTGTTGACGAAATCCTCGCAGCTTAGAAGTTGAATGACCGCCTTGTCATACTTGTGTTTTGTTTCCCAGCAGACGGCGTGGAGCAGATGCGTTTTGCCCAGGCCGGAGCTGCCGTAAATAAAAAGCGGATTGTAGGTGTTGCCGGGCGACTGGCTTATCGCTACGCAGCTTGCGTGTGCGAGCCGATTGCAGGGGCCCACGACGAAACTGTCGAACGTATAGTCGGGATGGAGATTGGGTTCGTCTTTGCTGCGTGGCGGATGCAACTGGGTTTTGCCCTGGCCGTTGACGGAAAATTCGACAGAGACGAGATGGCCTGTTATCTGCTGTGCGGCACGGGTGAAGCCGGCTCTGCAATTATCCCGCAGGAATTGTGCGCACGACTCATCGGGACAGCCAATCTGAAGCAGGCCCCCGCTAAAGTGGACAACGCACAGATTGTCAAACCACCTTCTGGTATTGACCGGGTCGAGCGCCTTCGCCCGGTCCAAAATATCGGCGAAAATGTTTTCCAGCCGCTGAACTGCCAAGCCGCACTCCTTTATGAACCCCTGCCTAATACGAACAGCACGTGCCCATCCGAAAACATCCTTGAATTACAGATAGCAAAAAAAATATCACCCTCTATAGTCGAACGGATTCCATCCCAAAGAAAAACTTGATAATGGAACTGTAGCGGGCCGGACACATTCTGTCAAACGAAATCTGCTCGCGTGTGAAAAAATGAGCCGATATTTGTTTCTATCTTGCACGAGTTGAAACACCGGATGATTAACCATCCTGCGTCCGGCGGATTGGACTTGAATTTCCTCCAACATTTTGCGAAACTTGCTTAACTATGGGTATATTTTCAAAAACAATTGGTTACTTCAAAGACCGACTGACTAAAACCCGCGACAAAATAAGTAGTTCCCTCTCGGCGGTCCTGTCGCTGGGCAGAAATATCGACGATGAGCTGCTTGATAAACTGGAAGAAACCCTGATTAGCGATGATATCGGCGTTGAAACGACCAATAAGCTTATTTCGGATTTGCGGGACGCCTATCGAAACAGGCAAATCGGCAAGGTCGATGACATTGTCCCATTCCTTAAAGAGCACATCAAGGGCTATTGGCCTCACCAGGATAGGCAACTTCTTTTGGCAGCAAACGGGCCGACGGTGATTTTGGTAGCCGGCGTCAACGGCTCAGGCAAAACTACCAGTATTGCCAAGCTTGCCTATATTCTCAGCAAAGACAATAAAAAGGTAATCGTAGCCGCCTGCGACACGTTCAGGGCGGCTGCGGTTGAGCAATTATCAATCTGGGCGGAACGTATCGGCGTTCAAATCGTCAAACACAAAATGGGCAGCGACCCTGCCGCCGTTGCTTACGATGCCTGCGAGGCCGCCTCGGCAAGACAAACCGACTTCCTTATCCTCGATACCGCAGGCCGACTCCATACACAGAAAGACCTGATGAGGCAACTGACCAAAATCCGTGATGTCGTCGCTCGCAAAATACCCGGCGCTCCGAGCGAGGTCCTTTTAGTGCTCGATGCAACGACCGGCCAAAACGCAATCGCCCAGGCCAAGATGTTCACCGAGGCCATAAGCGTTTCGGGAATTTTCCTGGCCAAGTTAGACGGAACCGCCCGCGGCGGAATCGTCATCGCCATTAAAGACCAGCTTAATATCCCCGTCAAATTCGTCGGCCTCGGCGAAAAACCCGAAGACATCGCCGAATTCGACCCCGTCACCTTCACCGAAGCACTGTTTGCATAGCACATTCGCAGCCGAGGTCGCAAAGCCCGCAGAGAAAACCTGTTTTTAACAAATATTGACTCTGCGGTTTCGGCGTGCTCCGCGGTAAAATCCAGGTTACCTTGAAGATGAATGTTCCAGTTCGTCTTTAAGCCGTTCCGCCAGGAATATCTTCAGCAGCGATTGATAAGGAATATCTCTCTTGTTTGCAAGCACTTTAAGCTCTTCAAGCATCATTTCCGGCAGACGAATTGAAATGGTTTTAACGGACGGCTTGAGGTTCGGTAAAACAACCTTTCTCGCCTTCCTCCATTCGATAAACTCGGTCGAATCATGCTTGGCCCAGAAAGAACGTTCCTTGTTCTCATTCTTTGTTTTCAATTTATTCTTCATACATTTGTCAAGTGCAATTGCCTCCGGCAACAGACCCGAGGCGCGGGCATTTTAGCTAATGGCCGCCGCGCCCGCAAGGCATCGCCGAATTTGACCCCGATAAATTCGTCGAAGTGATGTTCGATTAGATGGGCAAAATAACCTCGGTGTGCTGGGGCTGGGAAGGCGGAGGACTTAGCGTTCTCGAAAAAGCAGGGCAAAAGCGGTAAAATAAAAGACAATCAGGAGCAGAAAAAGCAACTCTATCAGAAAATCCGAGAGACCGTACGAAGTGATATCTTCATAGCTCTCCGCCAGGACAACGACAACAGACAACGCCAATATCGTGTTATATTCGAGTTTCAGCCAGGCCAATTTTATGGGGAGGTACTTGGCTGAATTCAAACTGAGTATGTCCCGCAAACGCGGGAAAAAGGTCGGTGTTGTGCTACGATAGTCGAGGAACTGCTGACCGAATTTTTTAACAAGCCGCTGTTCTTCGTTGCGGACCTGCGGCCAGTACCAGAGTGCGAAGAAACCGAGATAGACCGGTAACATCCACCAATTCAGGAGGATAACCACTATTCCCAGGCCTATCAAAAAGCTGGCCAGGTACATAGGGTGACGGACTATGGCGTATGGGCCTTTAGTGATGAGACCGTTGTCTTCCGACCGCGATTCAGATTTGTAGCCGCGGGCTGATATACGGATGTATTGACCAAAAAGTATGATAGTTAAGCCGACAGAGTCCAGAGTTAGCTCCGCTAAAGCACTTTGCTTATTCGGATGCAGGCGATTGTAAAACAGCACGCACACAAATCCGGCAATCGCTACTATGATGCCATTTAAAAATATACTTCTTCCTCTCATTGTTTAGTTACCAATAAGGTGTTTCTTTTCAGCGTTTAATCGTCCAATGGTCATTGTCAGTAGTCTGTGAATTTTTTCATCCAGTCCGGCCATACCGGCGGCGGAACATGTTCATTGGTCCAAGGGCCGTTCACATCAAACTTTCGATGCCATTTCAACTTCCACAACTCTTTCAGTCCGACCTTTCTTACAGACCAGTCCATAAAAAGACAGTTTGTGTGCCTTTCATGCCGGTTGATGCAGAAGTTTTTCATTTGTTCCGCCAGCGTGATATCCTCGAGACGCTGACCGTCGTATGCGGGCGGTATAGAGGTATGGTCTGGCCAGCCCACAATCCCAAGACAATCCAAAAACACCGGTATATTTTGTGCATCTTTGGCACTGGATTCCCTCCAGTAAGGTTCATCCCCAAAAACGGCTCCCCGGTCTGCGTTGCAGACCCAAGCATTTAAACCATAGCTGCCGTAATCACCTTCCGGATCATTCCAGGCCGTAAATATCCCTTGTCCTCCCTTATCGCGAGTCTTGGTGGCTGTGGGGCAACAGGTTATCCCTCCTCGTTCGCCATAGAATGGTCGCAGGACCTCTATCCAGTCATTCCACGTGCTGTCGAGCATGCCTCTAAAGAAAGTGTTGTCGTTATCGCTGGTGTATGCGGAAAGAATAAGACCCAATTCGTGAAGATTAGACTGACAGACGACCCCCTTCGCCTGCTTTCTACTCCGCTGCAAGACAGGAATCAATATAGCCAGCAACAGCGCAATGATAGCAATTACCACCAAGAGCTCTATTAGCGTAAAGCCGTTCCGTTCGCGCATAATAGCTTCCTATTTTAATAAGAAAGGGGGAAAAGTCAATGGAAAAGGGTCAGGAGCGTTCCGGCGATTGGATTTTGCGGCCCAATTGTTTTGTCCATGTAACCAGCCCGTTTATGGCAAGGGCCAGAAAGAAGATATAGAGGACCGCGACGAATTTCACGCTCCGGGCGTAATACAGACCAATACAAATAACGTTTACGCAAATCCAGAGCATCCACGACTCGATTTTCTTATGGGTCATAAGGGCCGCTGCGACAAAGCCCATCACCGTGGCAATCGCGTCGATATATGGGTATGCGGCTGGCTGAGGAAACAAAGAGGGCAGCCAGGTATGAATCCTGCTCATTGTAAATCCTAAGAGGGTTCCACCGGCTGCTATTATCGATGCAATGACAAGATAAGTTTTGCTGGCGCAATAAGAGACATCCGGCTCATTTGGGTTTACGTTCTTTTTTCGAGAAGCGAGCCAGACCCACCAGCCGTAGAAACAATTGCCGATGTAATAAAATTGCTCGAAGAAATCGGAATACAGCCGGACCTGGTAGAACAGGACTGCAAAAAGCGAGAACGTGAATATCCCCAATGGCCACGCCCAGACGATTTTGCGGGTAATCAGCAGGACATAGACGACGATTAACAGCGTAGCCGAAAGCTCGATATAGCTCATCGGATAGCCGAGAACCGTGAAAAGCACGTTATGAACGTTAAGGATGTTCATTTCACCGCATTATGGCAAAAATGGTCAGGAAAAAAAGGCCTGTTTCCCGATAAATCGGGACAGAACAGGCCTTGTCCCCTCCGGAAAACATTTTCCGGGCTGGCTACGGCTCGGCGTTTTCGGCAATTGCTTACATTTATAGCTCTCGCCTTCGCCGAGACGAGTTAAACCCTTGGATAGCCGGCAAGGTATTCGGTTTTTGGCAATCCGCCGGTCAGAGGCATTGCGTATTTGACAAAGGCGTCTGTGACGCCATTGCCTTCGGCGTTAATGAACTCGTTCGGCATCGATTTTGTCTTTTCTGCCACGTTAGCCAGGTCAGTGCGGAAAAGTTCCACTTTGTATTTGTTGCCTGGCAGACGTTTGATGGCGACAGAGCCGCTCTGCTCTTTCATTGCGTATTTCACGGCTTGTCTGCCGCACATTCGCGCCTCTTTGGCATCGACTTCGGACTGAATGCCGGGAAAGCTTCTTTGCAGATAGCCAAACGTATCTGCGCGGACGCGCTTAATTTTGAGCGAGTTCCTGACTTGGCCGGCTAAGAAATCGGCCAAGGCGCCGGTGCCGGAAAGCTGGATATTGCCGTGTGCATCTTTTTCGCCGGTGTCGGCGATTTTCTTTGTCCAGACAACGCCATCGACATCAGACATTCCTTCGCTGACTGCGATGACGCAGCGGTTATATTTTTTATAGACCGCTTCGACATCGGCTAAGAATTTTTCCATCGAGACGCCCCGTTCGGGTATATAGACAAGATGCGGGCCATCATCGTCCCTGGTCTTGCCGAGTGCGGCGGCGGCGGTGAGAAAGCCGGCGTGTCTGCCCATAATGACGTCGATTTTTACGCCTGGCAGCGCCCGGTTATCGAGGTCATCGCCCAGACAAGCGCAGGCGACAAACTTTGCGGCTGTGCCGTAGCCGGGGCAGTGGTCGGTGACAAGCAAATCGTTATCGACGGTCTTGGGGACGTGGAAGGCGTGCAGCTCATAGCCGGTCTTTTGCGCCATATTGTTAATGATAAAGCAGGTGTTGGCCGAGTCGTTGCCGCCAATGTAGAAAAAATACCGAACGTCTCGCTTTTTGAAGACGTCAAGGATTTTGGCACAGTATTCCTCATCGGGCTTGTCACGGCTTGTGCCGAGCGCCGATGAGGGTGAACCGGCGACAAGCTCAAGCGTTTTGGCAGACAGTTTCTTTAAGTTGATAAACTGGTCTTTGACGATACCCGACACGGCGTGAACCGCGCCATAGAGGTTGGCAATTTCGGAATGTTTTTTCGCTACTTCGATTACGCCGACTAATGAGGCGTTGATAACTCCTGTCGGCCCGCCCGATTGTCCCACTACTGCATTCGCCTTTGTCATTTGAAAGTGCTCCTGTCCTAAAAAAAAGATGTTCTTTACATCATCACTTGTTGAGGGGGCATTATACAAATGCGCATCGGCTATGCAAGCCCGCCTTGCGTCAGACGGGCAATTATTTGCCCGCGAGCCAATTGTCGCAGAAGACATCAAGGTCGCGAAGGTTCACAACTCCGTCCGGAGGATTTGATATATCGCAGGCAACGTTCCAGCGGGGCTGACCATCGGCAGTAAGCCAGGCGGCTGCAAGCGAGGTAAAATCCGCAAAGTCAACGCTGCCGTCGCCGTTGAAGTCGCCTCGCATCGCAGCGAAAATATAGGCAGAGCCAGAGTTGGCGCCGTTATCATCAGCACAAGACGCACCAACAATAAGGTGTTGACCACAAGCGAAGACCGAAGCCCCGAACTCATCATCCAGCCTGCCTTCGGAGGGTGTCAGGCGGTCGTGCTGTACCCAGGTGTCGCCCGTACGGACAAACTCGAACACAGAGCCCGTCTTTTCGCCGTTTACCGAGTCATTAACGCAACCTGCAAAGATACTGCCGCTTGCAATGGCAACCGACCTGCCAAAGTCCTCGCCGATGTTGGGGTCGATGGTATCGGCGAGTTTTTGCTGCTCAAGCCAGGCGGAGCCGGTTTTGGCAAAGACATAAGCAGCCCCCGCATCGGGAACACCGTTGACATCACACTCATACGCACCAATGACGGCCAGGTTGCCGTCAAGGGCGACCGAGCAGCCAAAATAGTCATACTGGCTACCATCGGATGCGCGCATTACGTTCTGCTCAATCCAAGTTGGTCCTTGCCGTTCAAAGACATAAACAGAACCGGTACCTTCCGGGTGTTCGTCCTTATAAGCGCCAATAAGAATTGTATTAGCATTCATCACTGCGGCGTAGCCGAAATAGTCGCCTTTTGCACGGTCGGAAGCGGTCAATTTCTGCTGCTCGCTCCAGATAATGCCGTTCCGGATAAAAACATAAGCAGCGCCCGCGTCTTCGTCGTCACGATACGCACCAACCACGATTAGATTATCCTTAACGGATACGGAAATGCCAAATCTGTCGTTCGAGGCGCCATCGGTGGCGAAAAGTTTTTGCTGCTGTGTCCAGAGGGCGCCGGTGCGGGTAAAAACGTATGCAACGCCGGTGTTCGGCTCGTTGTTATCACCATAGTAGCTGCCTACAACAATAGTATTGCCGTCAATGGCTACAGACCGGCCGAACCAGTCACCCGAAGATGCGTCCAAGGCGACCAGTTTCTGCCGCTCAATCCATTGCGAACCGGAAAGCTCGTAAATGTATGCGGCGCCGCAGTCGGGAGAGTTTGCGTCATTGTGATAAGCGCCGACAACAGCGATATCGCCGTCGATTGCCACGGAAACACCAAACCTGTCATCTGTATTTGCATCAGAGGCAACAAGACGTGCCGTTTCGTAATGCGCCGGAGCGTAAGAATTCCCCACAGCCAGCACAAGCACTGCCGTTAGAAGTGATGCTCCTCTCATCCTATGGTCTCCAAGGCCGGTAAATCAAAATCCTGAACTGCCGGGAATTTCAACACATTCTACAGGAAATTTCAACTAAAAAATGCGCCATTTTAGCCGCAGCAGGCATAAATCTATCAGACCTCAAATTCGCATCCGGGCGTCAGAAAGTACAGCCATTTGCCGCTTATCTTTGCTTTCACGATAGCGGAAGCCGCTCTGGCGTAAAGGTCCAATTGCGGTTTATACAGTTTTGCACGTTCGGCGATTTGACTGGCCAGGATATGGTCGGTCTTGAAATCAACAACCACCAGGCCATCGAGGGTTTGGATGAGCAGGTCGATGATTCCCTGTATGATAATCGGTTCGTCGCTTGTGACCCGTAGCTCGTGACTCGTAAGAGAAAATTCCGAGGCCGGGGCCGCGAATGTGAAGGGCCACTCCCGCAGGACCTTATTGCGTGCGTCGGCGGCGAGTCGGCCGGGTTCTGTTTCAAAGAATGAAACTATTGATTGTGTGTCGATTTGTGACGCGACAGCAGCAGTTATCGCATCGGCGGAAACAAGGTCGTCAATTACTCTCTTGACGCCTTCCTGGGTGATGGGCCGCGATAAATCAAGACACGAAATCACAAGGTGTGCGGCTGTCCCTCTTAATCGCGCATCAACAAAGCCGGCAGACAAAACCGCCTTTGGTCTTCGCTCGAGGACGTTCAGATAGTCAAATCTGCGATATTCGTCATTTCTGTGAGTCCACTGTGTCACTGAGTTCTTGGCAGGCAAATGTGTCTCCTCGCTGAACCGATATCGCCAGTCAAGCGATTGTTTAACAGTGGAGAATAGTTTGGATGCGGCTTTTTCTGCCCTGGATTTTTCAAAGGCCAAAGCAGGACGCTTCGACTTGGCCGCTTTAAGTCCCTGGATATATCGAGACAGATTATCCATCTCCGGCTGGTCATAAAGCCGTATGCTGAAGAGCTTGCGGTCTGTTATATCGCCTTCAAGGCCGGTCTTGAACGCCTCGTGAAGGGACCTCTGGTCGCCAAGGCCGAGACAAATCCAGTCGAGGTGACTTCTGCAGCGGCGCAGTTGCCAGTCGGGAATCGGCCTGTCGGCACAGAAAACAGCGCTGCTTACGAGGTCTCGACAGTGCTTGTGCTTTTCGGAACCGACGAGAATGAGCCGGTCTTTGGCCCGAGTTACCGCGACATAAAGGATTCGCATTTCCTCAGCCACTGAGTCCTGCTGCTTTCGCTCAGCGATGATTTGGTAAGCGATTGAATCCAGTTTTGCATTTGCCGCTCGGTCGATTACCCGCAGTCCCAGGCCGAAGTTCTCGTCAACCAAGCAATCAGGCCGGGTGTCGGCCTTGCTGAACTCGCTGTTTATATCGGCAAGAAAAACGACCGGAAATTCAAGCCCTTTGCTCTTGTGGATGCTCAGAACTCTGACGGCATCGCCGGCATTGGCCTGCGGCTCGGCGGGCGACCAGTCCTGACCTCGCTGCTGCAACTTTTCAATGAACTCAATAAATCGTGTCAAAGACGGGACAGGTCTGCTGCTTATGAAATCCTCAAACTGGATTGCACGCTCGTGCAGTTTAAGCAGATTGGCCCGGCGTGCCAGGCCGTTCGGCATCGCGCAAACGAACGACAGATACCCGGTTTGACGGTAGATTTTCCATATAAGCTCGGCGAGATTGCCGCGGCGTGCTGTCGTCCGCCAATCTTCGATTTGCCCGAGTATATCTTTGAGCCGTTCGGTCAGTTTCCTGTCGCTGCCGGGAAAACCTGCCACACAATCATAGAAGCTTCTCGATGTGTCTATCCTGCCATAAAGCCGGATTTTCGCAAGGTCACTGTCGCCCACACCAAACAGCGGGCTTCGCAGGATTGCGGCCAGCTCGATATCCCGCCGCGGGTTATCGAGCACTTTAAGCAGACAAAGCATATCGGTTATTTCGGCTGTCTCGAAATAACCGGCTGTCCCTGTGCTGCTTACCGGGACGCCGGCTAACTGGAGCATTTCAATAAAGTCGGCCTTACCGACCAGGGAGCGCATCAATATCACGATGTCGCCGTACTCAACAGGCCTGTATTTGTCCAACTGCTTGTCATAGATTTCACACCCTGCTTGTCCGGTATCTGCGCCCGTTAGTTGTCTTATCCGCTGGGCAATAACTGCGGCCTGGCGTTGCCTGGGGCTAAAATCCGTATTCTGTCCACCATCGAATTTATCATCTTCTTCGCTGGTCTGTGATTGTTCCTCATCGAGCACAATCAGCTCGACTGCCGGCTGAACATCACGGGACTCGGACTTGTTGAGCTGTCTTTGCGAGCCGGGTTGCAGCATCGCCGACTCGTCATAATCGATTTTTGCAAACGAGCCGGTCATTATTCGTCCGAAAACCTGATTGACAAAATCGAGAATCCCTTTTGTAGAACGCCAGTTTTCACTGAGCGGGACGCGAAGGGGCCTTGAGCCGACGTCGGGTTTGGCAGATGCCTGTTTGAGGCGTTCGAGGAACAGCTCGGGCTTTGCGCCGCGCCACTGGTATATGCTCTGCTTGACGTCTCCGACGACAAAGACGTTGCCGCCGGGGCTAAGCATATCGAGTATCGTCTTCTGGACGTCGTTGATGTCCTGATATTCGTCAACAAAGATGTACCTGTACTTTTTTCGCAGTGAAAGTGCGGCCTCGGAAGGCGCCGGATTATCCTCGCCGGACTTTTCATCGGTCAGCAGCTTTATGGCGTAATGTTCGAGGTCTGCGAAATCAAGACAATTAAGCCCCTGTTTTGCCTCGCAGTAAAACCGGTCAAATCTTTTGACAAGCTCCAGCAGCACAAGGGTCTGTAATCCCACCGCCCCACCAAGCCGGTCAAGATAGCCGGGATTAAGGACCGCAAGGTTCAGCAGTTCATCGAAACCCTCTCTGGCCTTCTCAGCGTTCTTTTTAATAACATCTGCCACGGGACCGTCTATGTCTCGCGGCTTGTACTCATATCTCGCGGGCTTTTCAAAGGTGCGTATTGCCTCCACAAAACCATCCCAGTCATTCGATTGAAGCATCCTTGCCCATCCGGTCAGCGGCTCAACAAACGTATGTTGCCATTTCATCGCCCACTTCCCGGTCGTGTTTTGGGCAGAATATAACTTCAATGCAAAACCGACCTGCTTGATGATGTCACTTAGCCGACTCAGTATTACCTGTTTTTGTTTTTCGCCGAGGTCGCCTGTGAAAGGATTGACTGCCTCCGCAAGTGCTTTTGCCCTTTTGTACCAGTTTTCCCGTGATGCTACGCCGTCGAGAAAATCGCTTATACTTATTATGCCTGTAAGGAAGCCGTTATTTTCGCGCAGGTCTCTTCGGCCAAGGAGCCGGCGCAATCCCTGTGCGAGGTTTTCCTGCTGCCAGGCCCAGTCGATTGTCTTTTCGAGCGCCTGGGATTTGAGCAGGTTCGCCTCATCGCTTTCGATTACGCCGAAGGTGGGGTCGAGACCGAGCTTGTGGAAATGCTCTGTTATCAGCCGTTTGCAGAAGGAGTGTATCGTGCCGATGTCGGCGCCTCCGAGCAGCAGAAGCTGGCATCGCAGATGGCGACGAACGGAAGCATCGTCGGTTTGCAGAGAGGCGGCATTTAGCATCTCGGCAATCCGCGAGCGCATCTCCTCGGCGGCCATATTCGTAAATGTCAGGACAAGTATGCTCCAGACATCGGGACAGGCCGACTGATTCGAGACAACATCGACGCAACTGCCTGACAGCACCGCGGTTTTCCCTGTTCCTGCCGAAGCAGTGACAACAACGTCTCTGTCGTGCTCCTCAATCGCGAGCTTTTGCTGCTCGGTCCATTTAATCTTCTTGTCGGTCATTGCGTTTTTCATTTAGGTTAAGAACTTCCGCTTTTCCCGCTCGCTGCAGATTATTGTAGTCGTTTATCTGCCAGTCAAAACGGCAAACTGGTTTATAGTCGCATTTGCTGCAGGGTGACTCAGTGCCGAGACGATAAGGAGCGACGTCAATCGTTCCCGACACAATCCGCTTCGCCAGCTCGATTATCTTTTTCCGGGCGAGCACTAGGACATTCTGAAAATCGCCGGGCTTTATCGCGCCGTATATGTTGTAATGCCCATAAGGGTCACCGTCTTCTGTAACAAAGAAATTATAAAAGGCGCTGTCTTTCAATGCCTGCGGGTCGAGGTGCTCGGCAAATTCACCGCTGAACATCCCTTTTGCCTTATGAGCAAACCTGCCTTCCTGCCCGACCAGCTCATCAGGTTCTGCCCCTTTCGGAGTTGCTTCAATTGGAATGTAGAACGCCCCGGCGACATCGTCTGCGACCTTTTTTGCGCCGGCGGCATTGCGGACGGCAAGCATATAAACGGGCAGTTGCATATCAAGGCCGTGATGAAATTGCGACCAGTTGAAGGATTGGCCTTTGCGTTTGTAGTCAAAGACGACGGCCGTTCTTTTGCCGTCGATTTCTGCAACGTCGAGCCGGTCGATTTTGCCGTTAAGCGCAAGCGTTTGACCTTTGCCGATGTCGATGCAGAAGTCGCCGATGCTCTCCGTGCTGTCTTTGACTTTGCCGAACGAAACCTCCGACATTACAGGTCTGAACTTGCCTGCACGCATCATTTGGGCGACGGCCTTGACGCAATCCTCAAGGTATTCCACGGCACAATCTATAATGAATTTATTGTGTGCGCTGCGGGCGGCAAAGTTCGATATGAAACTGTCTTCCTGAAAATAGCCGGCAATTTCATCTCGCAGGATTTTCAGTATATGCTCATCCTGTATTGCTGCAAAATCACTGCGCTCGAGGATAATTCTTTTTGTCAGACGGTCGAGGACGCTGTGGTAGAAATTGCCGACATCGAGCGGCTCTAATTTAAATTCTTTTCGCTTCTGCAATTCCAGCACATATCGTGCAAAGTATTGATATGGGCAGGCGGCATAAGTGCTCAGACGGGACGCCGAGCTGCTGATTTGGCCGGTGAAAATCTCATCAATGACTTTTTTTCCCAACTGCGCTTTATTGTCGTATCCGATTGCACCGGCTATTCGCGCCCCCATCGCTGAGAGTTTATCATCACGACACACGTCGTGAAGCAGTTGTGCACACTCACCGCCGTCTTGCTCTGGCTGCCGAGCATCTTTCCCCAGCCGACCGCACAGGAAATCCTCAAGGTCATATCCGCTGCGAATCTCATCCGCGCCGAACTGCTCGGCAACAACCGATTGCTCTGCAAGGCCGTCAAAAAGCGATTGCAGGTTATCGACAAACTGCGAACGCACCGCGGTGCTTCCGTCTTCATCAACAGCCGGGTACGTCACGCACAAATACCGGCAGGGACGCGTAAAGGCGATATAAGCGAGATACTGCCGAGAGGCAAGCTCCTGCCGTGTTGAGGGCGCCAAGGTTAGATTGGCGGACTGCGCCGCCGTTCGGTCATCCTCTGTTAGTATCCCGGCAGAGGAAACAGGGACAGGGAACTGCTTCGCAGCAGCACCTATGAGAAAGACGGCCTTTAGGTCGGGATGCCTGCTTCGTTCAATGGAGCCGACGAGAACCTGGTCGAGATTCGGCGGGATAAACCCGAGCGCTATATCAGATAAAGCCGAGTTGAGAACAGCAAGATAATCTTCGCATTTCATCGGACAATCGGCGAAGACATCGACAATCTCGTCAAACACATCGACCAGCCGGTCGTAAAGTTGTCGATGCTCATCGGCCGCTGCGTAATCTTTTTCCCGGTCGGCCTGTTCAATCCACTGCTGCATCTGCTGACATACGCCGAGCTTGTCGAGAAAATCGAAAATACCCTTTGTGAATTCTTCAGCGCCTATTGTCTTTTCGCCGGCGTTTTCAGGTATAAGTTGCTGCTTGAGCTTAAGGAGCGGCTCGACTGCCTTTTGATGAACTTCGTTGACTCGCTGCTCGTCGTACAGTTCATCCTTTTCGCCGGCGAATCGCCATTGCTTTGGATCTATCCAGTCATTGCCCCTTACACCGAACGCAGTGCAGTAATTCTCCAGCAGGTCAACGTCACTGCGGTCAATCGGCACAAGGTCGGTCTTGAGGTATGCAAAGATGTCGCTGCCGGAAAAGCCGGTAATCACGGTTTGCAGCGCCGAACAAATCAGCTCCACCAGAGGGTGCTGATTGAGCCGTTTTCGCTTGTCGATGAAAACCGGAATTCCGTAATCGCTGAAATAGGCACGTATGTAATGCTCATAATTATCGATGTCGGATGCGACGACCGCGATGTCCCGATAGCGATAGTTTTGCTCCCTGACCAGCTTGAGAATCTCGGTTGCGACAAACTGCGCCTCGGCGCGCGCATTAGCCGCCGATACGATGCGAATGTTCTCGCCCGCGGGGACCTTGGCAGGGCTGGCCTGGAATATGCTGCGTTCGATATGCGCAAGTGGGGGGCAGCCGGCGAATCTGCGGGGCTTGTCAAAAATCAGCGGCCTTTCCATCCTGAGTTTTGCCTTCTTTATTCGCGCGACAAGCGCTGCGTATGTCAGCTCAGTTGGATTAAACAGGCCCGCAGGGTCGATATTCTCCTCACTCGGATTTGCCAAATCCATTTGAGACGGGTCAAGACAAAGTGCAATTTGCGCATCGGCAGCCGTGCAAAGAAGCTTATCTAACATTTCAATCTCTGCGCCGGTAAAACTCGCAAAGCCATCGACCCACAATCTCGCGTCTCTTATAATATCCGATTTGGCAACCTGCCTGCAGGCATGCATCAATTGCATATCAGGGTCGAGTAATTTGCCCTCGATAAACTCAAGGTACTTTTCATAAATAAGGGCGATGTCGCGAAATTTTTCAATAGTCAAATCATCGGCGCCGTTTTTCTTAAAGAGTTCCTGTGACTGTTCAATATCTTCAGGCATCCTGCCGTGCTGCTGCATCTCCGCAATGGTTTGCGCCATACGCCGGGCGATGCCGGGTCCCGCAGAAGAACGCCCGAGAACGTGAAGCTTATCCTGGTTCTCCAGCAGGATTCTCTGGATTATCATATTCCTGCCGATTTGCGAAACGGCCGGTTTTGCAGTGTGTCTGCCTAATAGCATATACACCAGACGGTCGAACGAAAGTATGTGCAGACGATGAAACCCTGGTACTTTCCTGTCAGATAAAATTGCACGCTCGGCTTGGTACGTCGCCTGCTCCGGCACTAACAAAATCAGCTTTTGACTGTCGGCAGTGTCCGACAGCGCATTGACTATCGCCTCTATACACCGGCGGGTCTTACCCGTCCCGCTTCTGCCAAGAATAAACTGAACCGACATAGAATCCTGCTCCGAATCAGCCGCACTTGCAGCAGTTTGTCACATCGGCTAATCTTTTACCATAAACTGCGGCTCTTTTCAATTTTTGTAATACTGTGGGCTGCGGATTATGACCACTCATTTTCATTGCATTCGGTTACAGGTGTGAGTAACTTACCTGCGATGGTCGTTTGAGGGAATGGCTGGATAATCTGGCAGGTACGGGCGTTAATAAAAAGATGAAGGTGCTTGGAATATCAGCGAGTCCGAGGGCGCAGAGCAACAGCGACATACTGTTGCGTAAGTCCCTTGAAGGTGCGAAATCGGCAGGCGCACAGGCCGAATATCTGCGGCTTTGCGATTTAAATATTCAGCCGTGCACCGAATGTAACGCCTGCTACAGTACAGGCGTTTGTCCTATTAAGGATGACTTCCAGATAGTGATGCAAAAGATGCTCCTGTGCGACCGGCTGATTCTCGCAACGCCCATATTCTTTATGACGGTCTGCTCACAGGCAAAAATCCTTATTGACCGCTGCCAGTGCTTATGGGCACAAAAGTATGTGCTTAAAAAACCGCTTGCGGAAACCGCAGACCGAGACCGCCGAGCTATGGTCATTGCGGTCGGCGGGACAAAAAGCAAAAAGATGTTCGACAGTATTCGGCTGACTATGAAATACTTTCTGGATGTCCTTGATATGTATTATGCCGTCAATCTTTTCGTCAACAAGGTCGATATGCCGGGACAGATTGAGGAGCACCAAAAAGCCCTGAATGAGGCGTTTCGGCTCGGCGCTGAATTGGCCTGTGCCGATGCATCGCGGCCGGAAAAGTGTACCGATGTCGAATTATTCAGTTAAATCAGAAACGTGTCATTTCATATTCGTTAAGGAGAAGAAAAAATGAAAACGAGCACGGCAATACGGGATTTGACGGCGATTGTGATTGTGACCGGGATTTTGTCTTTGAATACGCTGGTTTATGGTGAGCCGAACGAGCTGGCCAAAGGCCCCACGGCAGATGAATTAAAAACGGGCAAAAACTTCATCGTGACAAAGGTCTATAGCGCCGAAGACGACGAGCAGATACTGAAATTATTTGCAGGCCTCCGCGTCTCTGATGTCACTGACGGTATGGACAAGGTGGGCCTGAAGAACATTGGTCTTGTGTCGCCTGAAATACACCCCCTCTGGCGCGATACCGAGCACTTCACGCATCGCGTTATCGGCATTGCCGTGACCGCCAGGTATGTCCCCACAAACAAATCCCCCGCGCCGGAAATGGAGACAAAGGCGTTCGACTCCTGGGTAAGCAACTGGTATAACACGTTATCGCCTGAGCCGTTTGTGCCCCTGATTCGCAAAGGGACGGTGCTGGTGATTGACGAGGCCGGCGACGCGGATGTCGGCACTATCGGCTCGAACAATATAATGGGCTGGAAGCAAAAAGGATGCGTCGGCGTTGTGACAAACAACACCGCCCGCGACACCGACGAAATTACAACCGAAAAAATCCCTCTTTACCTCAAAAAGGTCGGCAGAGGCATTCGCCCCGGCAGAAACGAAATTGAATCGGTGAATCGTCCGATTGTCTGCGGCGGCGCTCTTGTCGAACCGGGCGATGTTATCGTCGCAGACGGCGACGGCGTCGTCGTTGTCCCCAGGGCAAAGGCAAAAGACGTGGCTGAATACGCAAAAATAATTCTGGATGGCGACAAGGCGGCCCGGCGCCGACTTTACAAAGAGATGGGAATTCCCAGCGATGACTCAGTCAGGTAACCGGGTATCTGACACCGATTAGTACAGGCCGTTTCATAACTGTCATTCCCGCGAAAGCGGGAATCCAGAAACCCATTTTTGCCGCAATTTCTTCGATTAAATTATTTCCGACGATAAAAAACAGGGTTATGAAATGGCTTCTATTCATCTGTTCGGTCAAAGACCATTCTTTTTCTTTGCTGCTTGAGTCGGCTGCGTCGTCTTTTCCGTTCAAGACGCTTCTGTCTTGCGGCGTATGGAGTGGATGTCGTTTTGCGGACGGGTCTTTCCTTAAGGGCTGTTCTGAGCAGCTCGACTAATCGTTCAATCGCCGCCTTTCGATTCGCTGCTTGAGTGCGATGCTTCTGAGAGACGATTCGCAGAATCCCTCTTTGGGTAATGCGGCGGGTAAGCCGATTTAATATGCGCTTTTTTTGCTCTTCGCTGAAACTTGCACAACCGGCAATGTCGAACAGAACGGTCGTTCTGGTTTCAAGCTTGTTGACGTTCTGCCCGCCCGGCCCGCTACTGCGGGAGAATTTGAAGACCAATTCGTCTTCACGGATTGTTATGCCATCCGTGATATAAATCATCGCGGTATTATTCCCCTAAACAATAATCCGCCGGCAGCTCACAATCCTTCGGCGGCTTCCTCTGTCTTCATCTCCTGCTCGATTTTGTCTAATTCGCTCGCCATATTGTCCTTGTTGATTTCTTTCTTCGCCTGTGCCTCGTATTCGGCGTCGGTCTTCACCTTTTCCTCGGGTTTTGGAGGCGGACTCGGCTTGGAGCTTTTCTTGCAGCCCGCGAGACATATCGTTATTACAAGGATGGCAAGTACGACTATTATCTTTCGCAACATTTTCTTATCTCCTCGAAAAAGACCTGTTTTGCCGGTGATTTGCACAATCCATATTCGCCGTCCGGCTTACTGGTCGCTCTTGTCCTCCTCCTGCATCTCTTCAATAGAAATCCCGACAGCATTAAGGTCAACGGGTTTATTGACGTCGGCTTCTTTTTTGGCAAAATCCAGAATCTTTTTCTGTCTTGTCTGCATACGCTGCGACCTTACGTCGTATCGCTGCATTTGTTTTTCGACAAGTTTGTCGGCCCGCTCTAATATTTTCGTATCGCCGGTCTGCTGTGCAAGCTCGCGTATCCGGTTAAGCTTTGCAAGGCGTTCGCGGTGCTTATTCTCTTCCCGGGCAATCTGTTTGCCGACCGCCCGTAGCTGGCGATTTCGCATATCTCCGGAGACGCCTTTCTCTTCGAGTGTCGCGCCTGTCGGCTGATTTGCATCCCTTGCTCTTTCAGCACGTCTTTCGGCAATCCGCCTTTGCTCGTTCTTGTCCTTCGATTGCTGATTCGAATCGACCGGCTGCTGACCTTCGCCGATGCGCCCCTGGCGACGCTGCTGTGCAATCTCTCTGATTCGGTCTCGTGCGCCTTCGCGCAATCGCTCGCGCTGCTGCTCCTGGGCTTTACTGGCGCTGTCATTTGAATCCCGGCTTTCAACACGTCCGGGCTTTACATTCGGCTCAACGTTTTCGCCTTTGTTTGCATTATTGCTCTGGGCAAGAACCATTTCAACGCCGAGAAGCAGGCAGGCCGCAGCAGTCATCAGGACAACAATCCTTTTCATAATTTCATCTCCTACAGTCGTTCAGTTTTATACTCCTTTTGGAGTTATCGGCTGATACGATGTTCTTCAGGGTGATGTTCAATACTATCCATCCCGACGCAGACAGAGAGAAACTGTCGCCTTTTCATTTTTTTTCTCTGGCCGATGCTGTCTTTATGCCAGCTTGCTTACCGCCTCGGCGACAAACTTGCCTATGGGCAGATGCTGCGGGCAACGCGCCTCGGCAACGCTGTAGTCAATGTTGAGCAGCCTTTTCTTCACATCGGCAGGCAGTTGTGCGAAAAGCTGCTTTGCCCCTTCTTTGTCGCCGTTGCTGTTGTAGTACATCAGATATCGCATAACGTCGCTTATCGGCGCCTGCGCAACAACCGACTCGCATATCTCGGCGCAGCCGGCACAGTAACCGCTGCACGTGGCCGCCGCGTACTGTCTCAGCGCCTCCATATCGGCCTGTGTGAGTTTGGTTTTATCCAGTACCGCAGCAATGTTCGTCATCAGCATTGCGGTGCTTCCCATCGCAACGCAGGCAGTGCTTATTCTTTCATCCTGAATCACCGCCTTTATCTTGGCTTGTCCTTCGGTGAATCCTTTTTGGAGAAAGTGGGCAATCATTTTTTTATCGGCTTCGCTGTCCGCGGCGGCCTGCCGGCCTCCCTGCGTTTTCATAGCAATCAGGCCAATGCCGGCCTTGTGACAGGCGTCAATCGCCGCCTGCATTTCGACGCCCTGCATAAGGCGGAAGTTACAGGAAAATTGAATGGCATCAATCCAGTCGGTCTTGGCAGCGGCCATCAGGCACTTTTCGATGTTGGCGTGCGTGCTGAAACCGAAAAACTTAATCAGCCCCCGGTCTTTTGCACCCTTCGCCCAGTTTTTCACTTCATCGGTCAATTGCGCCGGGTCGGACATTCTATAGACGCCGAAGTACAAATCGGCATAGTTGGTATTCAGCCGTTTCAATGATGTTTGCAGGCACTTCTCCAGGTCGGCAGCGTTTTTCGACTCATTCTCTTTGGTGACTATGAATATCTCTTTGCGCCGATTCGGATTCTTGGCGATAAACTCGCCGATACTGGTTTCGCTGTTCCCGCCTGCGGCAGCCAGCGACGTGTCCCAGTGGTTGACGCCCCAGTCAAGCGACTGGTTGAGGACAATCGACTCGCCTGCAGCGCCGAAACCGAGCGCAAGGATGGGTACATCGACTCCGGTTTTGCCTAATTTGCGCCTGGGCACTTTTGTTATTTGTATTTTCTCTTCCTTTGCCGGGGCGTTCGGCTCTTTTGCGTCTGCGCCATAGCCCTTTGCGCCTGCCATTGCACCACCCAGCCCTGCTGCTCCAATTCTCTTTAGAAATTCTCGTCGTTCCATATTTTTGTTCCTCCTCTGGCCCGCCTGCCGTTTTGCGCCGGGCCGAATTAGTTTAGAATTTCCGCCTCTTTCAGCGATTTAGTGTGTCTTAAAATCCTCACTTGTTTTTTCATCATTTGAAAACGGATTATCGGCTATGGACGTGCAATAATCAACCATAAAAACGCAGGAGCGTAAAATGTGCAAGCGTCTGCAAAACAGGCACACAATCCATTGATTTTCAGTTGTGCTCGGCGATAAATTCTACCCCGTTGCGGCCTTGTATGCGCAGAAAAGCGCCAGCGGCAGCAGCAGCAGGTCCGAACATTCCAGCGCCCGGATAAACGCTACAGTAAAACCGTAACTTGTCTCACTAATTTTCATATCTCCTGACGAAACGCTGTTGGCCTCCTCTATTGCCCGCCGGAAACCTTTCGGCACATTACTATCACTGAACGCCTTCTCCATCATCGTCCTGCCTAACTCTTGGAAGGCCTGGACGTCGCGCCTTCCCTGGGCTATTATCGCCTGACGTTTCTGCTCATCCGTCCATCCGCTTATCTTCTCCCCAACCTGCTTTACCCCCGCCAGTATCTTCTCCGCCTCGCCTATCGGCGCCCTGCCGTCTGACTGCGTCTGAACAACTTTCTCCGCAAATTCCTTGCTGAATGTCCCCTCGTCGGCCATTTGATATGCCGCTGCCCTGAACATCTCGTTCGGGTCGTTCATTCGCCGCATTATTTCTTCCTCGCTCAGCACCGCCTTATCCGGCGCCTTCTCCCACTCGACCTTGGCGGCAGCAATCTCACTTTCCATTCGCGGCAGCACAACCCACTTTGCAATGCAGACCTTGCCCAGGAATATGCCTGCCAGTCCTATCAATATCGCCAGGGTGCCGATTCCAGGCCCGCGCTCATCGAGAGCCATTTTGAATCCCAGTCCCGCAAGCACCGCCACCCCGACACAGAGGAAGTTCATCCATCCATAACCTATCAGGCCGGCAAGAATTGTCCAGACAATCACGCCGACCAGGGCAAATCCGATGCTCGCCGCCAGGCCCACAAGAAAACCGGTCCCAGGGCCGGCGCCGGCGGCAGGGGCCGTAAAGCTGTATTCACAGCCCGCGCAAAACTGTGTACCTATTGGGTTCAACGTTCCGCATCTGGGGCATATATTTTGCGCCCCGTCTGCCGACTCAGAGGAAAGTGGTGCAATCCTCAGCGGCTCTTCCACAGATGGTGCGTTTGCCTCGGCTGCAAGCATCTCTTTGTTAGCCAGGTTGTCGCCGAACATAGCAGCGAGTTCTGCGTCATCGTCGGTTACGGCCGGCGCCGCAGGTTTCTTCTGAACCGCCGGCTGTTGCGTTGAAGGCACCTGGATTGGCTTGGCGCACTTGGGGCACTTCACGGATTTGCCGATATAAATTGCACCGACGGCAATCCTCTGGCCGCAGTTCCAACAATTGAATGTGACCTTATCCGGCTTGCCCGCATCGGTGATGGGCTTGCCTGCTGCCGGCTGTGCCACTGCCCCGGGTACCTGCAAAGGTTGTTTGCATTTGGCGCACCGAACTCGCTTGCCGGCGTAATTGTCATCCAGTCCTATCTTTTGATTGCAGTGCGGACAGTGAAACTTTATCACAGATTAGACCTCCCTCTGTTTGTTCTCCCCCAACTGTTTGTCGCCCCTGTTAAAAGCAACCGCCTCTCCACTAATCAATGCATCGGCCTCAAACCGCTCACCCGGCAGTCCGGGCCTGGTTGCTGCCGAAAACAGTATATCATTAACCGGCGCAATTTGTCAACAAATATGCTTATCCCCCCGGTATCTATACGCTATCACCCTGCTTGCCACGGCGTTTACCACGGCATAGCACAGCGCAGCCGGGTAGCTTTAACGAAGCCGGGTCCTCCGTCCTCCGTCTTCCGTCTTCTGGGCTCCGACCGGTCCTACAGGTCCAACTGGTCCGATTTGTCCGATATGTCGAACTTCTTTAATCTCAAGTTGTCCCGATGCTTACCCGCTTTTACCCCGTGAGATACTTTTTCGTTATCTCACCGGGGTTTGCCCTTCCGCACGGCTCATTACGATTGTGAACGGCCTATTATAGCGATATTGCCTCTCATAGATAGCCCCGATTACGGTGACCTTCTGCAATGAAGATTCATTGTTAGCGTCTGAAATGTGCGTTTTTACGCTGAAAAACTTGTCCGCCGTCTGTGTAACGGGGTTTCCCCTTTTTGTCATTCCCGCGCACGCGGGAATCCAGAAATTTAGCCCCGCAATTTATTGCGTGGGTTACTTCTCGTTTATCCCGTGAGATGATTTTTATATCTCACAGGGATTGACCACGCTTGGCTTGCCCTTCGTCTGTTTGTCGGACAGAACCCAAAACTTAAAACTCAACACTTAACACTCAAAACCGACCATAGGTCGCCCTGTCTGCTCTACTTTCTCGCTCTGCGCCTCTTCTGCCGGCAATCCCTCTATCTCCCCCCAAAACCACACAAGTTCATTCTTGCGATTAGACCTCCTTCCAACAATTTCAAGGTATGATAATTCGTCCTTTTCCTCCGCCTCTTAGCCAACCTTGAATCACATCTTTCACCTTTTCTGCGTTTGCCACATCTATCCAGAAAATATTATATATGTTTCTTAACCAAGAATTTATGACATTCCTTCCTTGTGGCCTCGTAGAAAGCCGTTCTAGTATTCTTATGGTCACTGTTTGGCTGATACTTTCTAAGTGCCCACTTTGCCAAAGGCTTTTGAGAAACATAGCGCCAATATGAGCTATTCCTTCAATTTTGACATTTGGGTCACCAAACCAGTCGAGAGCTTGGTATAGGGGGCCTTTGTCTACATCTCCATTCGTTTTTTCGACGGCTTTTAAGAAAATCTTTACGTTGGGCCTTGTATAATAGTATCTCATATGCATGAGATTCGTAGCTACTTCGGTATCAAAATCCGGATCAAACTTGCCTTCAGCACAAAAATATTCAACTATCTGTTGTGTCCATACCCTTTGACACCCAAACTCCATTCGACTTAATTCAGCCGTTGCGAGGTCGTCGGTCCAAAGAATATGTCCTGCTCTGGCTGCCAACATCATTGATTCTACGCCCAATTGCCCAAATATTTTCACTAATTTACTACGACGTGAGGCTTCTAACCCTCCAATAATAAGACCTGATTCAACTATGCAATGGTTTTCTATCAAATCAATTAATTCTTGTAAGCTTTTTTGTATCTTTTCTATGTCTTCAGGAGACCAGGGAATAAATCCGTTCTTACTATATGTACCACCCAAGCTCTTGGGGTTATCATAAGTCCGTAGTAATTGTCGGAAATCATCAATCGTGCCCTGTGAGACGATCAATCTCCGTGGAATTTTGATGAGCATTTCGTAAGATTTCATTATAAATAATGTGCCTAAAGCTGTTGCGTCGATAACTATATTTTGTGATTCTCGTAATGCATGTTCTGCTATTTCCATATCCTCATCGGTTCCTGTGCAGCATCTAAGTCGTAAACTCGGAGTGGATATTATATAGTTTATCGCTTCAACAATATGCCTACCTTTCAAATTGGCCACTGTATATATAGGAATAAGATGCTTGTTATATATCTCTTCAATTTTCTGTACAAAACTTGCATCTTGGTCGACAAGTCGATCCAATGGAGAAAAGTCTGGTTTCCCTCCATCTTCTTTTATAATCATTCTCTTTATTGCTTTCTCTCCCGGAAACCGGTTTTCGAATTCTTCTAAGCACTTGTTGGCTCGATAAATATACTTGCTAAAAATATTCTTTATTGTTGCAGTTCGCTCTTGAATCCTATCTTTAACTAAATAGAAATGTTCATCTATTTTTTTCCCAAGCATTTCTTGAGAGATAGGGTGGTCTACCGGAAATTCATTTCGGCTAGATTCCGGATTAGTTATGGCGGAATTTTCTATTATGTGCCAATGTAACTCGCGAGTGTCATCTTCTTGATATTGAACAGCTATTCCGGGTGCTATTATTTCCTCAGGGTGTTTTATATCTACTGTTGGCCCCATGGGTGTAAGAATCGACTGTATAATTGCCAAGTGTGCTTCTTCTTGGTTCCAGTTTAATCTTACCAGTTCATACGCATATTCTACGCCTCTGATTGGCTCCGGCCCATGTCGGAGAATGATTGTTACAATTCGGCCCACTTTTGCATTGACATCCTTGACCAGAGGCAATTTCTCTGGGTCGGTTTCTATCAAATTCTTATTGCCTGTTCGAATTCCAAGGTATGACAATCTTACTCGAACATATGGAGCATATTCTTTATCAGGAGGGTTTGACAAAAATTCCTCCATTACTTTTTTTGCCCCTTTATCGTCATTAAATATTTCACGGTAATCTAATTCCAAATCAAATAGCTTTCTTTCCCATAATCCGGTTGAACGCAACTTTTCAGCAAACTCAGTAATGAAAGTAACGTCTTCGCATTGGTGAGCACATTCCATTATTCTATAGGTATCTTTTCCGATATAGTCCGGCTGCACAATAGCCTTCCATAACTCTAATGCCTCTTTGTACATACCTACCGCTTGAAGAAATGTTGCAATTCGTCTTTTTTCTTGAAAGGTTGTATTGGAGTTTATTTTCGTGAGTATTTCTTTAGCTATATTTATGGCCAACGGCTGATTACCTGAAAGTCTGAATAATTCCCCTTTGAGAACCAAAATCAATTCAACACTGGCTATGCCCTCAGGTAAATTCTCAAGCGTCTTAATAGCAATATCAATTCCGTGTAATTGCCGTTCAAGATCCGCCAAAGTTGCTAAGTATTCCGCTCGGAAGATAGAATCCTCTTGCCCTAAATCGTTTATTTTATTCCTTAATAAACGGACAGCTCGCTCTGTATCTCCTTTTGCGTTCCGTTTATCGAGACATTGTGATATAAAAAGTTCAACAGTGCACCTCAGATTCTTCTGGCCAATCAAAGTTTCCAATAATGCAATTGCGCTATCCAAACTTCCATCTCTCGACTTTATGCTTGCATATCTGAATACAGCTTCAGGGTTTTCGGGGGCATGGTTATATGCAAATATAATGTCTTCATCCATGCTCCTCTTATCATTTAGGCCTACATAGACATTTGACCTCTTTAGGCACACACGCACCATATTTGCAGTTAGATTGTTCTTCTGGTATTCATTTAGAACTTCTGTGAATAGCTCTTTAGCTTTTTTGAGATATCCTATTTCTTCTTTAGTTGGTTCCCTGCTATTAACTGCTTGTTCGGATATCCTAGCCCTTTGTAGTAATAGCTCTCCTAATATCTCTTTTATTTGGGGTTGATTTGGTTCTTTTTTAAGCGCTTTGCCGATGTATGTTTCTGCGATATCAAAATGCCCTCGATACATAGCAGCTTCACCTAGCGCCATTGCTATTTCAGAATCTTCTTGTTGATGTTCTGGCACCTTCTTTTCGATTTCATCAAATCTAAGTTCTTGAGGAGCGCTTCTCACATAAACTGCTCTACCAAGCTTTTCTTCTGGAAAATCATTTAGTAAATCTTTTGCTAATTCGTGTGCTTTCCGCGGATTACCTAAGAGGTGATAGGCCAGAGCTTCTCTTGCTCTTGCTCTTTCATTTTTTGGGTCATATTGTACAGCTTCTAAAAAACAATCAGCAGCTTTTTCATATTGTTCTTGTGCGATATATGCGTGCCCCATATTCGCACGAGTCCGGTACTTTTGATTACCGGTCATGTCACTTTTGTAAAGTTCCCATAATCTTTCAAGCAAAACCAGAGCTTCTGATGGCTTATGTTCGTTTAATAATTTGGTGGTTCGTTCGATCTCTGATTGCAAGTGTACAGTTACTTCAAGGGGTAGTTCTATTATTTTGGAGATATCGGTTTCATTAAATTGTATGATTTTTTCTGTTAGTTTTTTATGGTCCCAAGTTTCGATGTTAACCTTGGGGTTCTTCGTTCGCAGGTACTGAACATGCGTCTCAACATCACCTACTAAAGTATAATTCGTAAGAAAAATCCATGTTTCTACTTCTTTATGTTGTTTCAAACAACCATTCAAATCACTTTCAATTTTTTTCTTAATAGCATAAATTTTTTCTCCCCTTGTCGCGTGTGCAGCAAAATAGGTTTTAGCTTTCGGGCAGTAACCGTCCATTTTCATATCGCCTTTTGGCCCACCTGGTCTTACAGGAGTATAATCATTAGGATAAAGCTTTAAACACAAGTGGTCACATAGATCCTGAAAACTATTCCCGTTAAGATTGAAAATCCGATCCTCGATTATTGTTTGTAACGTTGCTTTATTCATCTTTACACCGCTCGAATCTTAATGCCTCCCTAATATTTCTCCTCTCTGTTTTCCGCCAAACCCACTATAAATCCTCATTTATCCCGCGTCAACATAATTGACGCGTAGCGTCATCCCCGACCGATGCTCTTTTGGCCAAGAACAGGGGACCCAAACCGAAATTCCAAATCAGCGTTTCGTCCAACGGCCGTTAAGACCGGCCAGCAAGTCGTAAAATGGGTCGTCTTTACCCGGTTTCTTTAAGTCGTTTCGCCCTTTAAAAACAGTGTTAATCTGCGTTACCTGTCCTGAGCAGTAGTCGAAGGAATCCGCGTCTAATTTTCTTTCCTCGGCTTCATTCAGCACTTTCGGCCAGACCGCCGCCTGCCCTGCATAGTCCTTTGGGGATGTAGTAGGGCCTGCCGGCGGGGGCAGTTCCACTGCCCGGCGAACGAGAATGAGACCTTTACAGAAGCTCGCTTCGAAAAAGGGCTTATTCGAGTACGCCCCGGCTGACAAAATCCGTGAAAATCCGTGCCAATCCGTGGTTTACGAGATTCTCTGTGGCCTCTGTGACCTCTGTGGCCATCAAATCCGTGTCTAATTTTATTTGCCCGGCTTTACAAAGGGGGGGCTATTTCGTCCATCCGGCGGAAAAGCAATGTCTTATGAATTCGTTTCGGCTGGTTCCGGCAATTCTGCTGGTGGACAACGCAGTTGGCCATGCCTGCCCTCGGGGTGAGCTTCCTTGAATAGTCAAGCGGAGGGTGGACGAAACGCGGGCCAATCGCACCCCGGCTTCCATATCTGATAACATCAAATCCCACTAATCTCTCCCCCTGCTTATTAAAATGCTCATAGTCCTTTTGATTAATCAAAAGGACTATGACACTTCGCACTCAGTTTATGTTGCTGGCCGAAACCTCTTTAATCTGCGTCAATCTGCGTTACCTGTCCTGAGCAGTAGTCGAAGGAATCTGCGTCAAAGCAATCCGTGAAAATCCGTCAAATCCGTGGTTAAGAATTTTTGTCTTTTTGTGCCTTTTCGCGGCCAAATAAATCGGTGTAATCTGCGTAATCTGTGGTTAGGTAAGAATTTCACTTGACACAAAACATTTCATATAGTATAATACCCCCCCAACAATGAGAAAGTGAATACTAAATGTTAAACTCGCAGTTCTCAATAATGGCCGCTCAAGCTCGGCTATCTTGCCCCGTGAGATGCGCATCACCTATTTCGGCGGGCCTGCCCAAACCCCCATCTTGCCCCGTGAGATGCGCAGCTATCTCACTGGGGCTGCCCAAACTCCTTCTGCCGACAGAGTGTGATTATGCAAAACAAACCCAATTTTCAAAAACCCAAAACAATTATAATCCCTTTTTCAGTAATGACTTATGAAAATATTGCCGCTTACGATGACCCAAAAAACAAACCCAATCAAAGCCAATTTTCAATGCTTCTGCCTTACCCAATTTAACAAAATCACCTCAAAACTGGGGACAAGGGAAAATCAGACCTTAGCGGGGGCAGGTTGCGGCTTGCGGGCAGCGGGTTCGGGGGCGACTTTGATTTCGATTTTGGCCCGGAGGATTGCAGTCGGGTCGCTGCCAATGGCTCGCAGTTTTTTGTACCTGGTTTCGAGCAGGTCATCGATTTTCGTTCGTTTCAGGACGGCCAGGGTTCTGGCGATGTATGATTCGACGTTATAGACGGTATCGTGGATGTTTCGATGAGCGCCGCCGAGCGGTTCGGGGATGATTTCGTCAATGAGCTTGAGCTTGTACAAGTCCCTGCTTGTAAGTTTAAGCGCATCGGCGGCCAGGGGGGCCTGGGAGCCGTCGCGCCAGAGAATACCGGCACAGCCCTCCGGAGAGATGACGGAATAGTAGGCGAATTCGAGCATTGCCAGGCGGTCGCCGACGCCAATACCAAGTGCGCCGCCTGAACCGCCCTCGCCGATAACGATGCAGATAATGGGGACGGGCAAGCGGGACATTTCGAAGAGGTTCGCCGCGATGGCCCGTGCCTGGCCCCGCTCTTCGGCGCCGATGCCGGGGTATGCACCGGGGGTGTCGATGAGAGTGACGACAGGGACGTTGAATTTGGCGGCGAATTTCATTTTGGCGATTGCCTTTCGGTAGCCCTCTGGATTGGGGCAGCCGAAATTGCAGGCGATTTTTTCTTTGGTGGTTCTGCCCTTGTTCTGGCCGACAATGAGGACCTTTTCTCTGCCTATCTGGCCGAGGCCGGCGACAATCGCCCTATCGTCGCCGAAGCATCTGTCGCCGTGCAGCTCGCGGAAATCCTTGAACATCAGATTGAGGTAGTCATCGAGCAAGGGTCTTTTGGGATGTCGAGCGACCTGGACGGTCTGCCAGGGGGTGAGATTTGAATAGACGCGTTTAAGCTCGGCGACCTGTTCCTGCTGGAGCTTGCGAATCTCTGCGGAGTAGTCGATGCCTTTAATCGAGCTAAGTCGGCGCAGCTCGTTCATCTGGCTGTCAAGCTCGGCAGCTTTTTGCTCGAAGTCGAGGTAATCGCCTTCGCCTAACTTATTATTGTTTTGTGCAGTCATTATCGAAAGCCGTTGCTGCGCAATATACACGCCCTAACGTGCAAACTTAAAGAATATTCACAAAGAATTCTGTTCGCCGAAAGCGTGTTAGCGAAATATCGTTGAGTCGCCGAACCATCGGCATCCTCGTTTCAAAGATAGAATGTTAGCATTTTAGCAGCGTAAATGAAAGAAAAAAATTGACATATCGGAGTGCCTGCTGTACTTTCTATTATGATTTGGTGCAGTGTTATGATTTCATAAGGTCTTTAATATGAAGAAGTTACGGCAAGTAACCGTAATAGGTATGGGTCTTTTGGGCGGCTCGATTACGCTGGCGGTTTCGCGTGCATCGGGAGGCATCAAGACGGTCGGCTATTCGCACCGTGCAAGCACACGCGCAAAGGCCAGGCGGTTAAGGGTAGCCGACGAGGTTGTCAACAACCTGCAGGAGAGCGTGGCGTGCGCGGACATTGTGATATTGGCAACGCCCGTCTGCACTTTCGAGGATATGTTCGCTCAAATAGCCGATGCACTGCCCGCGGGCTGTATTGTCACTGACATCGGCTCAACGAAGGTTATGCCGCACCGCTGGGCGGCCAGACGCCTGCCAAAGAACGTTCATTATGTCGGGTCACATCCGATAGCCGGGTCGGAACAAAGAGGCGTGGAGTTTGCGCGAGACGATTTGCTCGACCGGGCGTTATGTATCCTGACGGCAACGCAGAGCACCAACCGCAGGGCACTGGAGACGCTGAAAAGATTCTGGCTGTCGCTTGGCTGTACGGTGAGATTATTGTCGCCGCGGCAGCACGACAGGATTTTTGCGGATGTTAGTCACCTGCCGCATATCACGGCAGCAGCGCTGATAAACGCCAGCGATAGCGCCGAGCTTCGATTTGCCGGCAAGGGCTTTATGGATACCTCGCGGATTGCATCGGGACCTGCAAACATCTGGGCGGACGTGCTCTTGACTAACGCGGCGAACTGCGCCAAGGGAATCGACAGGGTAACTCGTGAGCTGGCGAGATTGAAAAGAGCGATTCGCAGCGGAGACATAAAACGGATTGAACGGCTTCTCGACGCGGCAAGAAACAAACGCAGCAAACTCATAGAATATAAAATGAGCAGAAAGGAACTGATTTAACAAAGCGTGGCGAAAAATGAAGAAGCAACGGGAACTTCTTATACTGAAGGAATTGAAAGGCTTGTCTGCGTAGCCGAGCGTGGCGCAATGGTATTGGGGGGTTATGTGGATCAATACAAACAATGTTAGGCAAGAGACGACAGGATGAGACCCATTCAGTGTGATTATGCGTATCTATTCCCGGGAGGAGTCCCAGGTTGGACCATCTTCGGCATGCAAGTACAAGATATTCGGAAATTGCTTAAACGGACGATTGTAATCGACTCAGATGTTGAGCATGGGAGTGATGTGGCGGAGTTGTGCTTGGTCGGACTTGTCGCGTACTTCGAGGGTTTCGTCCGCTATCACTTTGCTTCGTTGATTAATATCTGTCCCAAGCTCCTCGATGCCCTGTCAAAGAACCGACCGAGTCTCGTCATTCCCCTTCGCGACATCGCAGACCTCGATGATGTCCATACGCATATCGGTTTTCTGGTTGCCGACCAATGTGCATTCTCATCACCGCGCGAGATCAATGGATTGTTTCATGATCTGCTGGGGTTATCACCCTTTAGCAAGAAGGACATTGCTGACTACGACGCAGTTCTGCACAATCGGCACCAGATTGTGCACAGCGCTGGTCTCTACACAACGAAGTACCTCCGCGCACACCGGCACAGAGTCACTCCCGAACGCAATCGCCCCTATCTTGACTCAGTCGAGATTACTACGTCGAACGCCTTGCGTGTTGCTGATTTCCTCCTGGATATGGCCAAGAAGATCGTCACGACATCCTATAAGAGGCTGCTGATCCCGACCAACTGGAATTCAAAGGCAGAGAGAAAGGCACGTGCGCATCATCTGAGTTTTTTGAAATGGACACCGGAAGCATTCGCCCAACAAGAAGATGCATGTGATTCTAAATAGTCGCTCCGAAATCTGGGTTAAGAGAAGAAACGGCACATGAAACCCATTATACTTGGCTGGCGGTGATGCTGAGAAGGAAACTTTTTAGGTGAAGTAGCGGTGCCCTTTTTTATTGCGCCATTAGCATTGTCGCAAGCCGTAATACGATTGCTGTTCTTGCAGTTACAAAGATTACCAAATCTTTTACGAAAGGATGAAGAAATGGAACAGTTGCTGGTGGAATTTATTGCTTTCGCCATTATTGGAGCCCTTCTTTGGGGTGTAGCGATAATTTATGTAAAATTCTTCCGAAGAAATGATAATAGCGGCGGACAAGAAAAATCTGATTCTGAAAAATACAATAAATATGGAGAGCCAACATTTTGGGAGCCAACTCCCCCTAAAAATAAACAAAGAGTGAATAAATGCAAATCGAACTTGCAATCTGAAAAACTACCCAATGAACTTAATGACCTTATTAAGGCCGCCGAGGAGGGGAATGCCGATGCTCAGTTTCATCTTGGCAGTATATACAGCTACGGCAAAGGCGATGATCAGGATTACACGGAAGCGATCAATTGGTATGCCAAATACGAGCAAGGTGATGTCGCTACACAGTCTCATCTCGATTTGAGGGGTGACTACGCCAATAGCATTCTCTTCAAAAAGGGAGCAAAGAAGGACTATAAGAAAGCGGTAAAATGGTATACTAAGGCCGCAGAGCAGGGGAATGCCTATGCTCAGTCTAATCTTGGTGTGATGTATGAACAGGGCCAAGGAGTCTCACAGAATTACAAAGAGGCAATCAAATGGTACACTAAAGCTGTAGAGCAGAGAAATGCCGTCGCTCAAAATGATCTGGGCATGATGTGCCGCGATGGAAAAGGCGATGATCAGGATTACAAGGAAGCAGTAAACTGGTTCGCTAAAGCAGCCAGGGCAATTGCATCTAAATTCTGAGGACTCGCAGTAAGTATTTTTCGTCCCAGCCGGCCATAAGGCGTTTGGCTTTGATTCCGACCTTGGCGGTTTTTTCCTGCTTCAAGAGCGTAAGTGCGATGC
>Ga0315274_10000195_pt1 | contig 91581 bp, 85 predicted proteins | sample YL17G02_20_MG_FD_203700 | JGI IMG/M metagenome (GOLD analysis project Ga0315274, IMG submission 203700) | Sediment microbial communities from Yellowstone Lake, YNP, Wyoming, USA - YL17G02_20 | ecosystem: Environmental > Aquatic > Freshwater > Lake > Sediment | place: USA: Wyoming | collected...
CGTCTCTCTCGCCACGGTCTCTGTTTCCTGCATGAGGCTGCGCGGTTTGACCTTGCTCATTGTGCTTTCCATCACAAGGCCTGAGGTTGTGTGTATGGCTACGGATGCGAAAAAGATGCCTGCTAGAATATACGGATTAATCACTGCATGAATGGTCTCGCCGAACATCACGAGAATGCCCTGGTCCTCCATAGTCCAGGCCAGCGCGCATCCGAGAATGACCCCCACTGATGAGGCCAGTACAGACATAATGAAAACATCCCTGGTGATAATCTTCCTGAGATAATTCCTGTTCGCCCCAACTGCTGATATGATGCCAATCTCATAGCGCCTTTCAATTATTGCCCTCGAGACTATTGCAGAGGAACCGATGAATGCCAGGGCACCGTCCAGGATGATAAAAGTCCCGACAACGACCTTGATGCTGCTTGCCCCCTCCCGGACAAACAGACTGACATAGCTTCCGTTCGAGGCCTTGAATTGCGCTGTGTCCAGGTATTTGATTGCCAGCTGCTGCTGCGCCCTCTCCTCTTCGGTGAGTTCTGTGTTGACCGGTGTGATTGTCCCGCCCGAGGTGGTCACGACAACGGGCTGCTCCTGTTGCTGCAGCGTTTCTATGAAGGCAGTCTGGTTCGTGGTTTTCACTCTGATGAACAGGACGCCGTCCTGCCCGAGGCCAGCCATCTTTCTGGCATAGGTCAGAGGCACCAGCATCTCGTCCTCCGAATGTCCGCCGCTGTAAACGGCACTGATTTCGAGCTGGAAAAGGGCTGGATTGGACGAGCCTGTCAGAAGGAACCTGTCGCCCACGCCCAGGCCCACGTTGTCCGCAAGCTTCCTGCCTATGACGGCGAACCTCGCGTGGTCAACCACGCTCCCCCTGATAAGCTGGCATCCCTCAATCTCCAGGAAGTCGTCCAAGTTCACGCCCCTGACCAGGACAGGATGGTCCCTTATCACCCCAAAGCAGGATATCTCCGCGCTGGCGGCGATTACGTTTGTTTGATTCTTCAGGGTGCTAACCATGCTCTCGTTTAGTATAACGGAGGAATTCACCTGGGATACTGCCACCATGTCCCCGCCAAAAACAGTTTTAGGTGTTTCCTGGATACCAAGAAGGAGCGGTATGGACGCGCTAAGGATAAGTGTGCAGAGTATCAAGCCCATGACATTCTTCATCTTGAGCATCATCATGGTTCTGACCTCCTAGGTGCAAACATCCTGGAGGCCTTTATCGCAGGCCAGAGCCCGCCTATCATTCCGGCCGCAACGGATATGAGGACTGGCAGGATGACGGAACCGAAGCTTGCCTTCGGTGTGATGAATGTCATTATGTTCAGCAGGCTTGATACTGAGGAAATAGCATTAGCCGCGCAGAATCCGAGTGCCATTCCCAGCACTCCACCGACAAAGGTTATGAACAGAGATTTGAGCAGGAAAATCCCAATGACATAGTTCCTGCTTGCCCCGATTCCCCGCAGAACCTTGATGGTCGGAGCGCTGAACTCCGTCTCGATGGAGATGATGCAGTAGACGAGAAGGGCAGTAATAATCCCGCTCATCAGTATGATGCCCCACAGGCCTTGCTCAACCTGGTATATGCCGTTCTCGAAGAAACCCACAACTCCCGACGTTGGCCTTGATGATGCATCGCCCGAAAAGCAATCCTGTTCGTCCAGCTGGATGTCCGATTCCAGAATCATTACGAAGGAATAGTTGCCTGCAAGGTCGGGCCTCAATATGTCCATTTTTTCTCTGGAGATAAGGAGCCAATCGTCCGGGAATATAGACCCTTCTGCGTACAGCGCACTGACATGGACAATCACTGAATTGTTTCCCCTTTCAAGGATATAGCTGATGTCCGAATGGTAATTGATGGAATCTTGGGCAAGCATGTCAACCAGCTGCGTGCCCATCCATACGCCGCAGTCGACAGATTCGTTCGTCATGTTCAGGCCCAAGGAATCTTCCGGGTCATAGACGGAAACCGCATACACATTGTCCGAGGATCTGCCATTGAAGTCCCAGAGTGTCACGTTCGCAAAGCAGAAGGCCACGAATCTTGTGTCATTTCCCGGCAGGCAGCTTCCGTCAATGTTGCTTGCCGCAAAATCGTCGTCAGTGTAAACCAGCACCGGCCCCTGGTCGAAGCCCGAGGCCAGTGTTGAAGTTGTATCATGAAGGCCGCCCACCATTGCTATCGTGCCGGTAAGGTATGTCGCGCAGAATGCGATTCCGATAATCGTGGCGAATATCCGGCGGTTCATCTTTGTTGAAAGGCGGGTAGTGATGGACAGTGCTGTCACTCCTGTATAAGTGAGCATGCATGAGTTTCACGGATATATTTAGTTAATGCAGAATGCAAAGGCTAGCATTGCAGCCTATGTTGAGGCCTTGCGCATCACGACAATCAGTTCGCTGTGCCTTCCGGCCGCATTCAGCATCTTGTCCACAGGCAGAAATATGTATTGGATTATTTGTATGAGAACTCTGAAAGGCGAGGAGGACTGAAGACTATGCATGCGGCCCTTTCGAAGTATCCAGCCGAGGATGAGGCTCATATCCCCCCCGAACGATCCAGTTGTCGCCATCGAGCTGAATCGAAGTCCGTGTCTGGCAAAGATATTCTTGATGCTTTCACCCGTGAAAAATCTGATGTGCATGGGCGGGATCATCCACCATATATTCCTGTAAAAGCTGGACCTGAATCCTTCTATGTCGTTCGGCACCTGAATCACCAGAGCGCCGTTCGGTTTAAGAGTGTCATGAATTTTATTTGTAATCCGGCCTATGTCCGCCATATGCTCAAAGGTTTCAGTCGAGACTATCAAATCAAAGTGATTGGCGGGAAATCGCTGGTCCTCAAAAAAGCCATGGAGAACCTTCAGACCTCTTTTTCTCGCTTCAGAAACAGACACATCGCTTATCTCGGAGCCGCTTGCCTCGCAGCCGCAGTCTGAGAAGCCCCGCACAAGGTCGCCCTTGGCGCAGCCGATGTCAATGACACGCAAGCCACCGCCCTCCCTGAATCCGGCCAATTTCAGAATAGATGCCGCCCTGTTCTTGTGTTTCTGCCTGGCCAGGGAAGGAAATAGAGGCGGTGTCAAGATCGGCCCGCCACCGGTATGGATATTATCAGGGAAATAACCCGTGAAATATCTTTCTTCATTGTAAACCGCAAAAGACTCCTTGAAATAATGCGGGTGGAGGAAGACACTGCCACACTCTTCGCAGCGGAGAATGACATATCTGGAATCCGACGGGTCCAGCTGCTCTTCGGTCCGGACCACATAATTGCAGTCCTTGGGGGAACGGGCAAAGGCTGTTCGCACTCTGTCCCCCCCGCAATCGATGCATTGCGTGACTGAATTGCTCATGATTTGTCGTCTCCAGATGCCGGGCCATGTTTGGCTGGACCATTTCCGGGTTTTACCCTGACCTCGTAGAAAAGAGTGTGCCCTGTGTGCTGGAATGCGTCGAGGACAAGCCTTTTGAACACGCGGCCCCGAATAGTTTTCTTCGCTGGCATGCAAGGCGCCAGGCAATATTGGAACGCAATCACCTCAAATCCGTTTCCGCTGAGCAGGACATCCATGGTGCCCTTGGAGGGCCAGAACCTGTGGTCCGGGTGCACTACTTCCTCCCTTCTAAAATGGTTCAGGACATGGATGATGCTCCAGGCATTTGGAGCCGTGATTATGACTGTTGTATCTGGATTGCAGAGGCACCGGATGTTCTGAAGGGCTGTGCCCGGATTGTCCAGGTGTTCAATGACATCGGTGAAAAGAATGACATCGTAATTCTTGGTTGTAATGTGCTCGTCGTATTCACCTTTGATGATGTCCCCGAAGTAAATATCGTCCACGCCGTATTTCTTGAGGTCCTTTATTGCATTCCTTTCGTAATCCATTCCGACAACGCTCTTGCACACCTTTTTTATTTTCTGGTGCAGCAACTCTCCATCTTTGGCCTTTTCAACATGATAGGGGTAATTCGTTGCCCCGATGTGGAGCACACGCTTCCCCCTGACTTTTTCCAAGATGAGTTCATGCTTGTAATTTATCGGGGGCATAATCTATCATACTCCATCATGATTTTTTCCGCGACCTTCTCACCGGTGAAATTCAGCGCATATTCGCTGATATTTTTACTGTTCCACTCCTTGTCAAGCGCCCTATCCATAAGATCTTTCAGCCTCTTCGTGTCCTCCGGGTCATCATACAGGAATCCGTATTCCTCAGACGTAATTACCTCGCCAACGCCCCCAACCTTGGTTCCCACATAGGGTGTGCCGCAGGCCAGCGCCTCGAACATCACTGCAGGGTTGCCCTCGGAATAGCTCGGCAGAACAAAGAGGTCTGCAGCGCACATCCAGATCGGCAGGAAATTTTCTGGCGAGAGCGGAACCCCGCCCACGACTTTTACATAATCGGATGCACCGAGGGATTCGACTTCCCTCTGGATACTTTTGCGGCCCTCAGCGCCTCTGCCGATAAGGTATGCCGTGAAATCCTCTCTGCCCTTCCTGAGCTCGGCCAGCGCCCTCACCAGGTTAATTTGGTTCTTGTGGCTGATTTTATAGTTTCCTACATGGAGAATGATTTTCTTGTCAGGCAAGTCAAGCCTTTTCCTGCACTCTGTCTTGGAGCGGGGATAAAAATCCCTGTTGGAAAATCCACAGCCAGCAGGCAGAGAGATGGTGTTTGGATTGTAAGCCCTGAGTTTCTTGACATCTGCCTCGTTCACCCTTATAATGAGATCGACACCTCTCCAGGCCTCCTGAAATTTCCTTTTGTTCTGAGCAATCTCTCTGCTGAGCCATGAGCCGTTCTCGTGTATTGTCAAGACCGCTTGTTTGCAGAATTTCCTCTTCAGCTTGACGGCTAGGTATCCATACGGATATGTGAAATGCGCGTGGATCAGGTCGAAGCTGAGATTGTTCGCCTCGATGCATCTGATAATAACCCTGAACCTGTAATCAATTGCTAGCCATTTGATGTATTTCGGGAAATACACCTCGACATTGTCATATTTGTAATCCTTGAACAATATGTTGTTCCTGTGGACTTCAGGGATAAGCGAGACATTCCTCAGGAATCTTGGGACAAACATCACAGGCGATATCACCACGACCTTCCGGAAATATCTCTTCAGCTCGTTTACCTGGTTGCGCACGAATGAAGAAAGAATGCTCTCGCCTTTCTCTGTGGGATAAGGTGCCACTATCAGCAATGTCCTCTCATTCTTGCCCGCGGAAGTCATTCTGGGAAGCCATTAATGAATAATCTATTTAACATTTTGTAATTATCATCCAGCCCGAAACCATTTAATATACCCATAATAGTCAGCCAAATCTGGAACATGCATGTATTCCATGGTTTCAACGGAAGGAGATGTATATTAAATGCGCCCATTCGGCGGGAATATGAGGAAGCTGTTCGGACTTGCCGGCGTTATTGCAAGAAATCCCAATAATCTGAGACTTGGCCTCCGGGCTCTCAACGACGCCTTCGAGGTCAAGGACAGGAGAAAGCAAGTAATCAGAAAGCACGGCTTCGGGAAAGGCCTTCCGACAGTGTGCATACTCGACTTCCTGCCTGAATCCGGTGAGAATGTCGACCCATACAGCTTTCTCTGCGGCATGTCACCGCCCATGGACATTGCCCTGCTCAGGGCATTGGCCAGGCAGTTTGACGAATGCCATTACATGGAGATAGGCAGCTGGAGGGGCGAGAGCCTCGCCAACGTTGCCAGCATAGCCAAGGAATGCGTGTCTGTAAGCCTGTCTCCCGAAGAGATGCGGTCCTTCGGAGCAAGCGAGAAAGAAGTGAGGACATCCAACTTCTTTTCCAAATCCTGCGGAAACGTGAAACATATCGGGCACAATTCCCACACATTCGATTTCACGCCCTATCACGGCAAGTTCAACCTGGTTTTCATAGACGGGGACCACAGCTATGATGGCGTGCTGAAAGACACTCTCAACGCCTTCAAATTACTTAGGAATGACAGATCCGTTATTGTCTGGCATGATTACGGGAAATCGCCTGAGCACATCAACTGGCCTGTTTTCGCGGCAATTCTGGATGCTTGCCCCGTCGAAGCCAGGAAACACCTGTATCAGGTTTCCAACACGCTGTGCGCCATATATCATCCCGGGAAACTGAAGGTCTCGCATGAAGAGTTCGCAGACATGCCAAAGAGGAACTTTTCTGTCGCGATAAAGGGGAAGAGAACTGACGCTCAGATTCCTTAGCCATCCTTTTTCATAAAAATTATTAGTTAGGCTAATCCAACCCCCGAAACCCTTTAATACGAACAAAGTGTAGCTGGGTCATATTCGGGTCGGCTGGCATGGTGAGTGCCATGGGGTAGCCGGCTTAAGGTGGAACCAATGAAGGAGATGAAGATAGTCGTCAAGGATGTCTGGAAGTCCTATGACGGCACCAGGCAGGTTCTGCGGGGCGTGAACCTCGTAATACCTCCAAGGGAGATGATTCTTATAAAGGGCAGGTCGGGCAGCGGCAAGTCCACCCTCCTCAACCTCATGGGCTGCATAGATGTCCCGACCAAGGGCGAGATACAGCTCAACGGGTATGATACGGCGTCTCTCTCAGACAAGGAGCTGGCCAACATAAGGCTGCACAGAATAGGCATTGTATTTCAGTCCCACAACCTGATAAACGACCTCACCGTGTACGAGAATGTGCTTCTGCCGATGAAGATTGCCAAGTGGCAAGGCGGGGATTTCCGGGTGAAAGAGCTGCTGCACAGCTTCGGCCTTGAGGCATATTCGGACAAGTACCCGGACGAGATAAGCGGGGGCGAGCGCCAGAGGGTGGCCGTGGCAAGGGCTCTGGCCAACAGCCCATCCGCGCTTCTTGCAGATGAACCGACCGCCTCTCTGGACATTGACAACTGCGACATCGTGATCGACGCATTCAAGAAGGCCAACAAGGAGTTCGGTGCGACTGTCGTGATCGCGAGCCATGACCCGGCTTTGGAGGGACATGTGGCCAAGTCATATCTCCTGGAGAGGGGAGGGCTGAGGGAGGACAGGGAATGAATGACGGCTTCCTCAAGGATTTTCTGGATGGGAGGAAGTACCAGACAGACCTGCTCCTTATATTGCTGCTGGCCATTCTGGGATTCGCAATCGCCATAGCACTCCCTGACGGAAACATTGTCCGCATTGTTTTCGGCATAGCCATGCTCATATTCATTCCAGGGTATGCGCTTGTCTCGGCTCTTTGGCCGAAGGCCAGGCTGTCTAATGATTCGGAATCCAGCGATGGCGAAATGAATAGCCCTTCCGTGGACAATCTCGAGCGTGTCGCGCTGAGCTTCGGCTTGAGCATTGCTGTTCTATCCATCACCGGCCTTCTGCTCCATTTCACAGGCATCGGAATTACACTTGAGTCAACAGTCGTTTCCAATCTGGTCCTCATTATTGCGCTCATTGCAATAGCCTTTTTCAGAAGAGCAAAGATGCCTTTTGAGGAAGTCTTCCATATGGCCATCGTTTGGGAAGCCAAAGATTCAAGCACTAAAACAGACAGATTAATTACCGCGGCCATAGCCATCAGCCTTGTTCTGGCGGGCGCTGCCCTGGTATATTCGATCACGGTGCCGAGCGTTGAGAACCATTACAGTTCTTTGTTCATCCTTGATGCGAACGGAACCGCCAGTGATTATCCAATAAGCCTTAACACAACCACAACCGGCACTATTATAGTCGGTATTTCCTGCCATGAATTCAAAACTACCAGATACACGATACTTGCCGGAATCGATGGCGCAAACAACACTATGGATTATCAAAATTGGAGTCAGATATTTAATCTGAACAACTCGGCCCTCATCTCCAGGAATATAACCTTGAACCATCAGGAATCATTTGAGGAGGAATTCTCCTTCAGAATATTTACGCCAGGCACATACAAAGTAAATTGGGCGGTCGAGATGGATGGCGCCCCTACCGATTATTCAACTCATCTGTGGGTGGTTGTGATTGCTGATTAATGATGCCCTCTCGGTGCGCAGAACAAAAAATTATTTGATGAAGAGCCAATTCTGGCCAAGGGAGAGAATTAATTATTATAAATCCATTAACTGGCTTAACTCGGGCCAGCACAGGTTTACAATTTTCGAGGTGGAAGCCAAAAATCTTGACTGTATAAACACAATTAAAAAAGAATAAATACTAATAATGAATAAATTGATGTGCTAATATGCCTAACAGAACACCACGACCCTCGGATGAAAAATCGCAGTATTCCTTCTCCTATGATGAATTGAGAGATTTTCTCGTTTTCTTAAAGGGCCAGGGCGATATCGGGTCGATGCGGGATGTTCGGAGTGGCAAATACATCATACTTCGCCAGGACATAGACATGGATTTTTATCCATCATTTGAGGTGATGAAAATGCAGTTAGAACTGGACATAAGATCAACCTTCTTCGTTCTTCTTACCTCTCCCACATACAACCCGCAGGCGCCAGGAATTCGCGAAAAGCTTCGGGAGATGTCAGTCAATGGATACGAGATAGGGCTGCACTTCGACCCTTCTGTTTATAGAAATGCATCAGAGGAAAGAATCATCGAATGCGCAAAGGCCGAGTGCCGGATACTTGAAGACATAACCGGCGAAAAAGTAAATTCTATATCACTGCATAATCCGTCAGTGAGTGGCCAGTATCCTATTTTTAATGGATACAAAAACGCATACTCAAAGGAATTGTTCGCAGACAATAGGTACATCAGCGATTCGATGCGCGTCGACCCATCGGCCCACCCTTTCAGGGGAAAGAATCCTTACGAGTTCGTGAGAAATGCCACGGAATTTCCCCTTCAGATTGTCCTCCACCCCGAGCAATTCCTTAAAGCTGGAGGAAATTATACGGACAGCATCGAGAGGTACATCTCCGAAACTCGGGATCATCTTGCTGGGGAATACCAGCACACTTTGGAAACGATAAGGAGGAATCGCCTATACAATTTAAAATAAATGAAATCCTGAAAGTGTTGGGCATGACAGATGCCGAAATAATCGGAAAGCTAGACACAAACTTCTCAAGACCGGCCTCGCTTTGGGAAGCGACTCCCGACTCAATTACATTTTGCGTCCGGGAAAAAGTACCCAAGCCTTTGGATATAATAAGGTCGTCCCAGGCCTCTGTCATCATAATCGACCGGGACCTTGACCTGAAAGGGGAGACATTCAACGACAAGGCCCTTATTCGTGTCGACAATCCAAGGGAATCCATCATTAAGATTCTCAACCACTGCTTTTCCGCAGAAACCCCGTGCAAATGCATCGACCCGACAGCCAGCGTTCACAAGGATGCGATAATCCATCCTTCGGTCCACATTGGTCCGAACTGCGCAATAGGGAAGGCCACCATCCGTGAAAACACAATCATACACGCAAATGTTGTCATCAATGACCAGGTTCAGATTGGCAAGAATGTGATTGTTCTCCCAGGGTGTGTAATCGGATTTACTGGATTTGGTTACTACAAAGACGGAAGCAGCAAGCTGGTCAATTTCCCTCACTATGGCGGTGTGATAATCGGCGACGATGTGGAAATCGGCGCCAACACATGTATCGACCGGGGGACTCTCGGAAACACTGTGATAAAGAATGGCGCCAAAATTGACAATCTCTGCCACATTGCCCACAATGTCACCATCGGGGAAAACAGCATGGTGATTGCGCTGGCCATGGTCGGCGGAAGCACAAAGACAGGAGATGGAAGCTGGATAGCGCCGGGAGCAGTCCTGAGGGACGGAATCAGCATCGGAAGGAATTCATTGGTTGGCCTTGGTGCGGTCGTGGTCAAGGATGTCCCGGACAACACCACTGTGATAGGAAATCCCGCAAAACCGTTTATCAAAAAGGAGAATCAAAAATGAATTGTCATATCCCCCTGATGCGGCCCTATTTTGACTCCGAGGAGATCGAGGAGATCAAGAAAGTACTCGATTCTGGCTGGGTATCCCAGGGTCCCGAAACGAAGACGTTCGAGGAAGATGTATGCGAATATCTCGGAATAAAACATGCCATACCGGTCGCCAACTGCACCGCAGCCCTCCACCTGGCCCTTCTTTCAATCGGAATAAAGAAAGGTGACGAGGTGATTGTTGCCGATTACACATATCCAGCGACAGGCCATTCTGTTGTTTATTGCGGAGCCAAGCCAACATTCATAGATATAGATCCAAGGACATACAATCTAGATCCCTCTCTGCTTAAAACAAAATTTACTTCCAGGACAAAAGCCATTATTCCCGTTCACACGTTCGGCCAAACAGCTGACATGGACCCGATTATGGAATTTGCAGGAGAACATGGATTGAAGGTAATCGAGGATGCTGCCTGCGCCTTCGGAGCCACATACAGAGGGCGCAAGGCCGGAACGATTGGTGATATCGGTTGTTTTTCTTTCCACGCCAGGAAGGGCCTGACCACCGGCGAGGGCGGCATGATCGTTACTGCTGACAGAAGCCTGGCAGAGAAAATGCGCCATCTTTCCGTGTTCGGTATGAAGACAGCATGGGACAGGGAGGGCAGCAAAGGGTTTTCGGTTCCGACATTCACGGATATAGGCTTCAACTACAAGATGAGTGACATCACCGCAGCCATAGGGGTGGTCCAGCTTAGGCGGCTTGACAAGGTGCTTGCGAAAAAAAGAAAGCTGGCAAAACAATGGAATAAGCTTCTTTCAGGCATCAAAAACATCGAACCGCCCTTTGTTGACAGGAAAGTATCTCATGTCTACCAGACCTATGCGGCATTACTTGACAGGAAAATCGATCGCAACAGGATAATTGATAAACTAGCAAAGCTGGGAGTTCAGGCGAACATCGGAACATACGCATCCCACATCCAGCCAGTGTACAAATCCAGAGACAGATGCCCAACATCCTTTGACATATTCAACAGGGCGCTTGCCCTTCCTCTCTATTACGGAATGACAGATACGCAGGTTGAGGAAGCAGCGGGTACGCTGAGGAGAGTGCTGAAGTGAGCCTTAAGAACAAGGTGGTGATGGTCACGGGCGGTGCCGGCTTCATCGGCAGCCATCTTGTGGACCGGATCATGAATGACAGGCCGGCAAAGCTTGTCATTGTCGATAACTTTTTCCTGGGGAAGCAAAGAAACATAGAATATGCCATGAACGCCTCGAAGTCTGTCAAACTATATTACCAGGATGCAGGGCATTATGAGAAAATGAAGAACATAATGAAGCTGGAAGAGATTGACGTGGTGTTCAATCTCGCAGTCGTGCCACTGCTAACGAGCCACGAGCTTCCAAAGATAACCTGTGAGGATAATATCAACATCACGCTGGCAATGCTGGAATTGGCGAAGAACGATTATTTCAAAACATTGATTCACTGCTCCTCATCAGAGGTCTATGGCACCGCTGAAACAATCCCGATGAGCGAGGACCACCCGTTTCATCCGACGACGCCTTACGCGGCCAGCAAAGCTGCGTGCGACCTCATTGCCCAGACCTATGTCAACACATTCGGCCTGGATCTCTCCATCGTAAGGCCATTCAACAATTACGGTCCCAGGCAGAACGAGGGCTCCTATGCGGGAGTCATTCCCATCACCATAAAGCGCATCATGGAGGGCAAGAAGCCGATAGTTCACGGGAAAGGGCTCCAGACGAGGGATTACATATATGTCGGTGACACGGCAGAGGCAATGGTTCAAATATATGAACATAAGAACACCCGTGGCAAAGTACTTAACATTGCAACCGGTAGGGAAATCACCATCCTTGACATGATAAAGGCTATTGCCAGAGAAATGGACTACAAAGGCAAGTTCGAGTTTCAACGGATAAGGAAGGCCGATGTGATGAGGCACAAGGGCGATATTTCCCGGGCCAAGAATCTAATTGGTTTCAGACCTGGAACAAGCTTCGACATCGGGATAAAGAATACTGTGCGGTGGTTTGAATCTGTGATGCGAGAACCGGTGGTGAAATGACAGGTGGGAGCGAACGCACCGGTGCCAGTGTTGTCTCGGACGGGAAAAATATCGATGAAACTGGCATCCAGGATATAAAAAAATCTTTATCTCGGACTCTTCCGTGTTACAATCATGATCAGTACATCAATTACCCTTCAAGAGTGAGAAGTGGCTGGGTAACCTATGCCCTGGCCAGAATTGACAATATGCTGACAGATCCGGAATACCTTGTTTTTGAAAAATCGGGAAATCTTTTGTGCTGCAGGGTCTCGCGGTGGGATACAGAACACTTCGGGTTCGGCATGGCAATGATATCCCTGCCCTTGACTCAGACGGACGACTGTATGATTGTTGCTAAATTGCTAAAGAAATGCCTCAGAGAACTGCGTGCAATGGGCGTGAGATTCGCCTCGGCCAGAATCTCGGGCGACGATTCTGAATCCATCCATGCCTTTGAGCAGGCTGGTTTCAGGTATTACGAGACCATAATATGGCCCGTTCTCCGACTGGATGGGTCCGATGGTGTCTGTTCAACCGATATAAGGCTTATGATTGAGGACGACCTCGAGCGGGTAATCGACATAGCCAGCAGACATCAATTCAAGCGCAGCCATTATCATGCAGACCGAGGATTCGACCCAAAGAAAGTGGACGAAATGCACGCAAAGTGGATAAGGACAAGCTGGCAGAACAGGGAACCGGTCGCAGTCATAGAACGGGAAAGCCGGGTTGCCGGTTACTTTGCCTTCAGGATGGACAATGCCCTTTCGTCAGCCCTTGGTTACAAGTATGCTCGAATGCGCTCTCTCACACTGGATCCGATATTCAGAGGCACTGGTTTAGGGAAACGCCTGTTCGGCGGAACAATATCGCTCATGCGCGGGATGGGCGCGGAGATGGTGGACTCCGGATATGCGAGCAAGAACCATAAATCAGCCAGGCTTCATGTCCAACGCGGGTTCGAGTCGGTGCATGAGGAGGTCACGCTTCATCTGTGGCTGGGGGCCGGGAAATGAAGCAATGCACCCGCTGCATCTATGACGATAGTACGCCCAACATCACGTTCGACGAGAAAGGAATCTGCAACTACTGCAAGCTGCAGGACGAGATGGAGAAAGAATATCCCACTGGAAAAGAGGGCGAAACCCGCCTTATGAAGCTGGCTGAGGAGATAAAGCGTGCCGGAAAGAGGCGGCAGTATGACTGCGTCGTGGGCGTGAGCGGGGGCTGCGATTCGTCATATCTGCTGTACCTGGCCAAGGTGAAGATGGGCCTGCGTCCTATCGCGGTCCACTTCGACAATACCTGGAACTCGAAGACCGCGGTAGAAAACATCGAGCGCGTCCTCAAGAAGCTGGACATCCCTTTATGGACTGTCGTCATGGACAACGATGAGTTCAATGACCTTGCCGCAGCGATGTTCAAATCGTCAGTGCCGGAGGTTGACGGCCTCTCTGATATCGGGCTGGCGACAACGCTGTATCTGGCAGCTGAGAAATTCAAAATCAAATATATATTGGAGGGTCATTCATTCAGGACAGAGGGAATCACACCGCTTGGATGGCTCTATTACGATGCGAAATACATACAGGATATTCACAACAAGTTCGGCAAGCGGAAGATGAAGAATTTTCCCAATCTCTGGCTCGGGCGCTGGATGAAATGGATGCTCATAAACATCAAGAAGGTCCGGCCTTTGTATTATGTCGAGTACGACAAGGAGAAGATTAAGAAATTCCTCAACCAGGAATTTGGTTGGACCTGGTACGGCGGCCATCATATGGAAAACCGGTTCTGCGCTTTCAATCACTGGCTGCTGAATACAAAGTATAAGCGAGACTTCCGCTATGTCGAATTATCCGCGTTGGTGCGGTCCGGACAGATCACGCGGGACCAGGCGCTGGTTGAGGTGGTCAAACCTCCTTATTACCCTGATGAAATCAAAAGGGAGATTTTAAAACGTCTGGATATTACAGAGACGGAGTACGAATGCATACTGGCTCTCCCTCCGAAAGGCGAGAAGGACTACAAGACTTACCACAGCACCTTTAGAGCACTTAAGCCTGTATTCTGGGTGCTATACAAGACCGACCGCGTGACGAAGAGCTTCTACGTTAAATACTGCAAATAAATATCGTCGAATCGATGATTGCAATAGTGAATTACGGTGTGGGCAACCTGGGCTCAATCCAGAACATGCTCAGGAAGGTCGGGGCGGAATCAGAGATCACGGCCGACCAGGGGGCAATTTCCAGGGCAGACAAGTTAATACTCCCCGGTGTCGGCGCCTTCGACAGCGCCATGGATAGCTTGTCAAATTCAAGATTGGTGCCTGTGCTGAAACGTAAAGTCGTCGACGAAAAAACACCGCTCCTAGGCATCTGCCTGGGCATGCAGCTCCTGACTAGATCAAGCACGGAGGGCCAAACACCCGGGCTCGGGTGGGTGGATGCCAAGACTGTGAGATTCGAGAACGGCGGCCTGAAAGTCCCCCACATGGGCTGGAACACAGTGACTATCCAGCGCGACGACCCGCTGTTCAGGGACATGTATCCGGAGCCGAGGTTCTACTTTGTCCATTCATATTATGTCAGGTGCACTGACAATGGCAATATTCTAACCACGACGTCATACGGCCATGAGTTCTGCTCCTCACTGATTCAGGGAAATATCAGGGGCGTGCAGTTCCACCCAGAGAAGAGCCACAAGTTTGGCATGAAGCTCCTCAAGAACTTCGCGGAGATGGTCTGATGCTCAAAACCAGAGTCATGCCCTGTCTCCTGCTTGACGGTAAGCGGCTTGTCAAGACTGTGAAATTCAAGGATCCGAATTATGTGGGAGATCCTGTCAACGCAGTCATGATATACAATGAGAAAGAAGTGGACGAACTGATATTCCTGGACATCAACGCCACTAAACAGGCCAGGGAGCCGGCTTACGGCGTCATAGCCAACATCGCGACCGAATGCTTCATGCCCTTCACCTACGGCGGGGGCATCCATTCGATAGAGCAAATGAAGCGCATCTTCGCCTTGGGTGTAGAGAAGATAGCCATCAACTCGCACCTTGTAATGAACCATGACCTTGTGACAAAAGCATCGGAAAAATTCGGGAGCCAGAGCATTGTGGCCTCAATCGACGTGAAGAAGAGCTGGTCAGGTCAGTATCGTGTTCACACGCACGGCGGGACTAAAAACACAGGCCAGACCCCGGTCGAATGGGCCATGCACGTCGAGAAGCTGGGCGTCGGGGAAATTCTGCTGACATCCATAGACCGGGACGGCACTTATGAAGGATACGATCTGGAACTGATCAGGGCTGTTTCGGATGCTGTGAATGTGCCAATAATCGCATGTGGCGGCGCGGGGAAGGTCCAGGACTTTGGGGAAGCCGTGAAGGCCGGTGCATCGGCCGTGGCAGCTGGGAGCATGGTTGTGTATCACGGGGCGGCCAGAGGCGTTCTAATCAATTTCCCGAGTGCTGAAGCGTTACGAAACATTCTACCGTAATTGCCCGATTATGCGTTTACTTGTATTATTAATAAAATAATTCCAATAGCAGAGTTCTGGCGGACATACACACATACAATATATAATATCAACCTGCAGTACGAAAATTGAGCAGTTGTTATCCTATCGGCCATCCTATACTGGCTCTGTGAATTGTCCTTTACCATCTCCAATAAATTTCGCAATCGAAGTGGAGCAAAGTTTTTTATTGACCCAGTTCATGCAATGTGTAGCAGGTTGCCTGGAATTATGTCGCATTCATCTAAGCTGAAAGCTTTTGAACTTGCTGTTGTGCTCGTGTTCTTTGCCGGAGCCGTCGCAATCATGTGCCTAGCCGCTAATACTGGGATTTCCGATACCTTTGTTTACTCGAACACAGCACTCGCAGAAACCGCAGGGAATGAGGGGCATCTTGAAATGGCGCCGTATTCTAACGTCGGCAACAGTGTGCAGCGTCATGCGAATGGCCAAAGCACACGTTACCTCACAACAGCGGTCATTACTGAACTTTCGATGATCAGCGGGATAAATCCAGTGAATTTAGCATTCGTTCCGGTTTGCGGCATGATGTTATTTTTCGTAGCCTATGCATTTGCCAAATTCCTGTTTAATAATCTGCTAGTAGCCGGTGCAATCGCATTCTGTGTGTCAATCGAACCAGTCGTACTCTCGCTTAGCTACAGTGTCTATCTTCAAGGGTGGGCGTTCGTACTTTTATTCGGTTTCATATTAGCATTTCTCAAGATGATGGAGGTTAAGCAACCACTCGCTAGCAGAATGAAGATGCTAGGTTTTTGCTTCGCTATACTTATTGCACTATATTTCACCTATTATAGCGCGGTTGTTTATGCTCTGGGATTCGCTGGAATCATACTTCTCCTCACTCTTTATTCTGGAGAAATGCGGGAGCATTTTGATAAGCAATTACTATTGGTGATTACTATATTTATTGTTACCTCCATGGCATTATTCATCGCATATGATCCGACAATTAGGGGATTTCTTAATGGACTGGACACAAAGTTCACAGTAGCGATGGAACTAGCTGGAAATTATCTTTCGAGATTAATGGGGTGGGGAAGTCAATCAAGCGCTGTTGTCAGTGGGGGCGCCATCTCAGAGGGCTCCAAGATGTTAATCGGATTGATATTATATATGATTTTAATGGTTCCAGTCGTGGCATTGATTCTAGTTTCAATCCGTCACGGGGAATGGAAGAGGAAACTATCATCAATCCGGAACCAAGCGTTCTTGGCAATCCTATTTGTCATTGCCTTGGATGTTCTGGTTTATATGATGGTGGGAACCGTATCATTGAAAATGGTGCTGCTCCTCGCTCCATTTGCGAGTGCCTACGCGGTGACTAAGCTTAGAATTAATTTGAAAAGACATTTCAGAATTCAATTTGAGCCCGCAAAAGTTCTTTCTGTGTTCATCGTTCTGCTGCTAGTTCTCGTTACTTTAAAAGCTGGTGCTTATATCGAAACCGCGGGGGATAATAGTATAGATCCGTCATTGCAATCCAGTGAATGGCTCATGTCGCGTGAGAATTCCAACACGACAACTCTTTCAGAAATGGTGGCTGCAGAGAAACTATTCATGTACCAGGTCTCAATTGGGATAACAAATGGTGAATCGACTGTATTCGACACATACACACTTCATTTCTTCTACACGTACAATGCAAGTCTAGCCAATAGAACGTTGACCGAAAACAGTGTGGAATTCCTGATTGTTACATGGAATGCAATAAATGAGGGATTTGCTGGAACAGACTGGCTCGCCGGAAGAGCATTCGGAGACATTGAAATGGCGTTCGGTAAATACCCATCCCTTGATTTAATTTACATGGATGATTACTGCGTCATCTATCGATTTCAAAGCGGTTTTGGAATGAGTTAGATTTGGAATTAACTCACAATCACCCACAAATGTAAAAAATACGATGATTCCACGGAACCTTCCATGTAAAGTTGGAATGTTATTCGGTATCGGTCCGGTTGGGTGAAAAACAATTCGGAAATTTCACATGCTTCTATGCCATTCTCGACCGTGCCATTGAGTGTTCCTTGTGTATAATTTGAAGTCGGAATCGTGCCATTTACGATTACATCTATCCGGTACGAAACTTCCTCGCCTTCCCAGTTTTCGAATATTAGTGTAATATTATTGTGTTCACCAGGAGTCATATTCTTCGAGAGATTACTCAATATACTACCTGAGTCCAAGAAATAGAATCTAGTGGAATGATTCTCTGTATCTAGGTTAATAACGACGATTGAGAGTGTAATACATATCACGATACCTATCGCTATAATACTAACGATTTCGAAGCGCTTGCCTGGGACTCTATCCGATATCATATTAAATAAAGAGGAACCGGTGATTGCGAACAATTTTATGTCTGCGTGGTGCGAGGTGCGTTTAAACCATGCCAATAGAGATATACAAATCGTAGTAGCACCCATTGAAATCAATAAATTACCAATTGTTAAGGCGAACAGACTTGAGAGAACGATACCGTTGATGGTTGAAACCAAGATACTAAGGCCTATTGAAATTGCAACACGTTCTGGAAGGTTTATTTCATTTCTAGATACCCATATAACCGATGTTAAAGCCCATCCTGGCACGAAGAACAAGTAGGGAAGCCCGAGCAGGAATCTCAGAGGAGTCGCATTGCTGAAAAAATAAATAATGAGCGGTACTACAATAGATATGAATATTGCCAGTAATAAATCCAGTTGAATCTTTCTGTATCCAATAACAGAGCCATCACTCATTGGTCAGCTCCCTTTCAGCATCATGATTTGTAAACCTCTCGTTGAGCAATATTTATCAAATGGTAATCTGGTTCGTTGATAAAAAGGTTGTGAATTCAGTAGTCAGCTCACTCAATATGAATCCTATGGTTCAATGTGATGGTCTGACTGAAAAGATGAGTTGGAATTTTTCAGGTAGTTATATCGTTCAGATTTTGATATCGGGAAGGATTACATCTAGGATTTTTACTGAGAATTATATCTCATCTAGTTGATTCATTATCCATATGCAATTAAATCCAAATATTATTGTAATGCATCATATTATGTATAATTATCAATGGTGCTGCACAAGGATTTAATAGCTGCAACATTTAATGGCACATAGTGTGGTAATGTTCTCTTTCATATTAATAAACAAGAGGAGGGTGCGCGTCTGAGAATATGCTTCATCGGAAACCTAGAATCCATTCACCTTCAAAGGTTCGCAAGACACTTCGCGGACAGAGGGCATGAAGTGCACGTGATCTCTGACAAGCCTGTGCCATTACCCGGTGTTGTAGTTCATCCTATTCTATTGATGCCGAGGCTTGAAACCAATCCTCTGAGAAGGAGCTTTGAGCTGTTGATTCGCACAATGCAGGTTCGGCACATTGTGAAGAAGATTCGTCCTCATGTCGTGCACTCGCATTTTATGCTTGCTTACGGAGTCTATGGAGTCCTCTCCGGAAGACAGCCGCACATACTTTCGATTTGGGGTTCAGATGTAACGTTGACAAAAAAATGGTCTATCAGGCATGTGCTTTCCAAAATAGCGTACATGGGAAGCGATACGATATGCATTGGAGACATGGTTAGTAGAGAACGATTAATTTACCAGGGGTGCGAGCCAGAAAAGATATTAATCCAACCTTGGGGAGTTGATAATACTTTGTTCTCGCCAAGTGCGAGGTCCATGGCCATAAGGAACCGTTTTTTAGGAAATTCCGATGGTATACTATTGACAATGGTCTCGGCTATCGACCCAGTTTATAACATTGAATGCCTTATTAATGCGTTGCCTCTTGTGAAATCCGACATTCCATTCAAGCTGATTCTAATAGGCGAAGGCAAGCAGATGGGTGAGATAGAGAAGCTCGCTCTCGAATTAGGGATTCCTGACTGTGTTGCGTTCCTGGGACGCATACCGCATGACCAAATACACGAGTATTACGCTAGTGCAGACATATATGTGGATACATCTCACCCAAAGGATGCGGGAGGGGGAATCGGAGTGGCTGTTATGGAAGCCATGAGTTCTGGTCTTCCCATTATATGCGCGAACCGACAAGGGATTGAGGCAGCAATTACTGATAGTATTAACGGTTTTATCTTCCGGGGCGGTGAATCCGTGGAATTAGCTGAAAAAATCAGCACGCTTATTGCAGACCCTGGCCTAAGAGCAATGATGGGAAAGACAAGCAGGGCAATCGCTTTGAAGATAGGTAGCTGGAATCAGCAAATGAACGAACTAGAATTTTTGTATCAAAGGCTAATCGAAAAAACATCGCGTTAGCGTCCGTCAATTGTGATATTTTCTCAGTAGGATCAGCCCTGCTGCAACAGCGCAGACCACCTGTGATAGGAGCCAAGAAAGGGGAATAATTTCGATTCCATATGACCCAACTGTGAATGCTGATATTGCAAGTGGAATCCCTCCTGACATTGTAAAAATTACAAGTAAACCCTTGACTCGACCAATGACTTGCTCGGATGTCGTATATAACGAAATAACTACCATAGGTGGCACGGAGAGTAGGAGCAATCTAAAAATCATTAGCGAATCGTCAGCATAGGTTTGTCCGAAGAGCCAAAGTATTTGCTTTGATAAGATTAACATAATCACTACAACTGGTATTACAAAGATGAATCCAACTCTCGCGGCCTGCCAAAGTCGATATTTAAATTTCTCAGGTTCCGAAGCTCCTTCTGCGAACAAGGCCGTGCTCAGGGCGTTGACAGCCATTAAAAGCATCGAAACAACAGTCCATGGAATCACGAACCAAGCAGTCTGCTGGGAGCCAAGGGATTGTGTTATTAATATCGGAAAAATCAACGCAGGAGCATTGCAAAGAATGCCTCCAATGTAATTTCCAAATGAGAACCTTGCAAGGGCAGGAAGTTCTTTAGCGCTAATAGAGGCCGAAGCATGGTAACTCCTCTCTACAAAAGGTAAAAAAATGAGTATCCCGAATATTGCACTGAGGCCAAGAGCAACACCCCAGGACAAGTAGATGCTCCAAGCACTTTTGAATCCAAGATATATTAGTATGGCGAGCAGTAAAAGCCTTATCGCCGAGAATAATATGCTATCTTTATAAAAAACAAACCTTGATTCCTTGTTTGATATGTACAGGCTGTTGACGAATGCACCCAGATTATAGGAGACTGCGAAAAATAACAGGCTAGCTATTGTCATGACTCCGAGTGTGGGCACATAATCCCCAATGTTAATAGATTGGAGCAGAAGTAACGCTATACATCCTCCAATAACCGAGGAAATAGTCAGGATAATTAAACAGGTGTTTATAAGCTTGTTTCGATTAATGGCTTTCGGGAGGAAATGGATAATGCCTAAGTTGAGACCCAGCCCCGAAGCAAAGCCTACGAGTGAAACCAATGAGATGAGCGTTGAGCCAGCTCCAAGCTCAGCTTGAGATATATATCGCGACGCTATCAGTATGAAAACAAATCCTAGAAGGGCACTAGAACCACCGTTGACCACGAGGTAGAAAATGTTCTTGAAAAGGCTCCCTTGTATCAAGCCCTCAGTTTTATCATGGTCTTCATTTATTATTAACATTAGAGACCTCAATGAAGATTTATTCCTATTTGAATAAATCGCTCATATTAATTCATCTTCAGAGCCTTTGTAAATATGTCGTGGTATTTCTCCGCTATTTTAAGCCAGTCCATATTTTGAGCCGCAAATTCACGCGCAGCTTTTCCTAAACGCACCCTTTCCGCTTCGTCGGTCTTCAATCTCAATATTGCATCAACGATAGCGTTTTCATCTCTAGCTTTTACAATCACGCCATTTTCGCCGTCCTTTATGGGAGTTGCATACTCGAAACCTTTGATACCGAGGACTATTGATTTGCCCATTGCCATAGATTCCGAGAGAACGGTTGAGAAACCTGGAAGGTTTGTCACATCCGGGTAAACGACTAAGTCACTCGCGGCCTGATAGCCAACCATCTCTTTGTGCGGCACTTTTCCTGTAAAATGGATATTTTTAATATGATAACTTGCCGCCATCTCTTTTATCGCTATCGCATCGCGTTCGATGATATTACCACCCGCGAAGAGGAAGAGATAGTGTTGTCCAAGACCCATGGATTGTATCACACGTGCGGCTTTAAGAAGATAGATGCATCCCTTGTTGTTGGATAGTCTGCCAAAGTATGAGACTACAAATTTATCTCCCGCACCGATTTTTTTCCTTGCATCATCGCGGTCTTTACCAGGCAGGAATTCAAATGTATCGATAGGTTTCGGAATTACTTCTATTTTGTCCTTTGGGTATCCATACTCCCTGACGAACCTCTCCTTTCCTAATTCATTGTAAACGATTATCCTGACGGCGTTACGAATCACAGGCCTCTCTAAATAGGAAAGAATCTTTTTTAGAGGGCCCTTCGGAGGTATGTCCCCTGGATCGACGTAGACAACGGGAATCTCCATTACCCGTGCAGACAGCCATGTTTGATAAGATCTCGGAGTCAGAGTGGTATATGGATTTTCAAAAATCAGGTCAGGTTTCAGTTCTTCCATTGCACGTTGATAGCCTGAGGAAAGCTGAAAAAATCCGCCCAAACTGAGGTTCTTTTTGCTAAAGTAAATCAATCTAGATTTCAGAAACCTCACACCCATCCCTTCCGGGAATACGGGCAGTTTATCCCTGGGAAATCGGACCGTGTCGAAGAATACAGAATCCGCTGGTGATGCAATGTCCGGCACTAGTGCTGTGTATCGTATTCCGAACTTTTTACAGATCCCCATCCCGAGTCTGAAGTCTTTGTCTCCCCGGTACATTTCATAAAATTCATGTGAATCGACTATGTGGATGGGATTTCACCTCCTGCAATTGCTAGGTAGCGCGTAATATATTTTTTCGGGGTGTACGTAGAATCGTATATACTCTTCACGAAATTCCGTTCCAATTTTGGGGGCTTAATTTCACGGAGATATTCTGCCAATGTGTCCATAGGTATTATAAGTTTGGGAGAAACACGTTCCACGATTTCTCTTGTTCCTCCTAGATCGGTGCAAAAAGTCGGAGTCCCTACCGACATCGCCTCTAGGACAGAGAGTGGGCTATTTTCCGGCCAGAGTGATGGTAAGATCAATGCACACGCCCCCCTCATTACAGCCCACTTGTCCTCTGCCCAGCCAATGAAATGAATCTTTGGACTTAATTTTTTACTGGCAATTTCTTTTTTCACATAGCCGGAGAGTGATCCAGTGCCTGCGATGACGAGTCTCTGATCGTTCAGCGAAAAACCTTTGACAAGTTCCCTCACTCCTTTGTGCGGTTCCAGAACTCCGAGGTAGAGAAAGTATCCAGGCTCATCTAAATCCACGATGACATTCGGCGGAAATGGCGTGAAGTTGGGCAGTACATTTACAGGCCTCTTCAACCCTGCCAGCTTCTCCGCCATGAAACTCGAAGGAGCAATGATGGTGTCCACTTCACTTATATCGAATTTATGTCGCCAAAATTGCAGCGGTCTCCCCGAAGAGATGACACAAACATTGCATCCCCTCCCATCGCAGAGTTTTCCTCTACGGGTTAGATCGTTCCGTTGGCATACAAGCCAATAATCGTGTGCTGTGTAGATTTGCTTATAATTGCTCCTCTTCCGAAAAAGTGTATGTCCAAGCAATGAAATATTATGATGATGAACCACTTCCGGTTCAACTTCATGAAGAATACGTTCATATTCTCGTTCGTGGAACCTTGATCGTCCGAAAACATATGCCCCGTAGATGGAAGCAATTCCCTGGGGAGACTGTAGCGAATGGATGACAAGACCCTCCACAAGGTTAGCATCCGCCGTCATATTTCCCCGTTTCATTCGGAATGCATCCACGCTGTGCATAACATGAACTTCGTGTCCATTCCTCGCAAGTTCCTCAGCGAGATATTTAACATGCATTGCATCCCCCCCCAAATGATAAGGCGGATAGAATGTGCTGGTCATAAGGAATTTTAACGTTTCCATGGATATGCCCTCTCAGTGGGAATGCTCCATTCTATGAAACACGAAGTTGTTTATTATCTTAATTGAGTATCTCACGGCTAGCCTGAAATCGCCTGGGTTTCTCATGACATGCGCGACATTCGCCAGGTACCAAGGCGGATAGGTGTAAAGCGTGCTATATGCTTTTTTCCTTGCTCTGCTAAGCTCGTGAGGCCGCATGTCCTCTGTACCTATTAATGACTCATGTTGGTACAGTTGTCGCCAATCAGTTTCCTTGAGCAGGCCTTTGGACAAGGCCCAATCATATAATTTTGTCCCGGGGTAAGGGACGGCAACGTTGAACTGGACGCCTGTCGGCAGCGTTTCCTTCACGAACCGAATGGTCTCTCCAACTGTCTCCCAGGACTCGCCAGGAAGTCCGAAAATAAAGCTGCAAAGCACCTTGATTCCATGCTTCTTGGCGATTTTAATGGTATTCTTTGCCTCCTCTACCGTGATTCTTTTCGAAGCCCCGTCGAGTATTTTCTGGCTTCCAGACTCCACGCCTATGGATATTCCCCTGCAGCCCGCCCGTTTCATTGCAATTATCAGTTCCTCGTCCAGCAGGTTCGCCCGCGTGTTGCAATACCATTTGATGTCAAGTTTCTCAGACGCAATCGCGCTGCAAATGTCAAGCACCCTCTGCCTGTCGATGGTGAAGGTCTCGTCGAAGAACGAAACCAGGGTCACCTCATATTTGTTCTTCAGATATTTCAGCTCTGCCACAACGCTACCGGCGGACCTAGGTTTCCATGGTGTGCCGGCCACCGTGCAGTATATGCATCTGTATGGGCAGCCCCTGCTCGTGTACATGATGGTGAATACTTCTCCGACAGGCGTGTTGATGAAATAGGGGTTCAGGGATTCAAGCAGGTCATATGCAGGCATGGGGAGCTCGTCCAAGTTGGCAATCAATTCTTTTGCGGGGGGGTTTTGTCGGACCCCGCCTGCGCCACGCCAGACCAAACCGCCAACCCCCTCCGGATCGTGCAATTTTTTCATAATGGCCGGCACAACAGCCTCATAGTCCCCAGTCACAAAGAAATCTAGGTCGGGAACGTATTTCATGACATCTAGCGGAACCCTGTTGAGGGTCCAGCAAAGCCCAATGATTTTCAGTTTTGCATTCTTCCGCTTCGACAGGGAGCAGATGGCCGTGTCATGGTCGAAGGTTGTCGGCGTGAACCTGAAAATAAGCACATCGGGATTGAATTCAACCAGCTTATTCTCCACCTCGGCATAATCTAAGTCGAACCCGTTCGCATCCACGAGGGCGACTGAATGACCCACCGCCCTCAGAATCGCGGCCAGCTGAAGGAGGCTGTAAGGCTCTAGAAGCGAGTATCTCTCGGTGATTTCGCACCGCTCCTCCCGTATCACCGGCAGCCCCTTGTAACGTGGGGGGTTCACAAGCATTACTTTCATCAGGCCTCACCAGCTACGGAGATGAACATTTCCCTGGTTTGCCTGACAGTGTCTTTCAGGGAAAAATGTCTGACTATCTTTTCTCTCGCCCTCCGACCGAACTCGGTCCTCAGTGTGGGATCCCGGACCAATGCATTAAGGCAGTCAGCCAAATCCTTGGAATCGCCTGGCTTGGTCAAATACCCGTCTTTTCCGTGGGTGATTATCTCAGGAATTCCGCCAACTTTCGATGCCACGCAGGCTCTCCCGCAAGCCATGGATTCCAGGAGCGAAAGGGGCATGCTCTCGCTTATACTGGGCAGGACGAATATATCTGCCGTGTTGATTATACCCGGCATTTCCTCGTGCTTCTTCTGGCCGAGGAAGGTAATGGTTCCATCCGGAACTCCAGAGGACCTGGCTGTGTCCGCCCACTGAATCGCGTCCCCGCCCCCGACAAGGGTGAGATGGGTCTCTGGGTTAGTTTTATGAACCATGGCGAAAGCTTCCATGAGATTGTTCAGCCCCTTCAGTGCCAGCAATCTGCCGCAGTACATTATGTTCAATTTTCTCCCGGCATCGGCAGCGGCCAGGTTCGTGAAGCGGTCCAGGTCCACGCCGTTTCTGACGACTATCCCTCTTGGCGCAGCCCCACCCAGAATTCTCTCAACATCCCTTCGGATGAAATCCGAGACGAAAATCATGTTGTTTGTCTTGCTGAGGTAATATCTCTCCAGGACATTGAGGAACGGATACCCGAACCTGACCATCCTTTCGGAGCCATCCATATGGCCGAAGTATCCAGCTGACCGCTTTATGCCCTGGTATTGGCTGAAGACAGTGGTGTGAACGGTTGTTATGCTGTTTCCCGGAACCTTCCTGAGTTTCAGCACCAGGTCAGGCATGTGGGCATGGTTTGAATGGATAATGTCGAATTTTTCTTTCTCGAGAAGGACGGGCAGGCGCCTGGCAACGTTAAGCTGGTAAATACCGTTGTAGAAGAAGCGGTCCTTGGCCGTACTGAGGATGTGCACCTTCAGCCTGCCATCGAAGTAATTCTCTATTTCCCTGACGCTTGATGCCTGTCCGCTTCCCCGCAGGGTTGTGAATACATGAATGTCATCTTTTTTCGATAATTCCCTTGCCAAAAGAATGGTGTAGGTTCCTGCCCCGCCCCAGTTGGGGAGAAACTCCGGGGCGAGCATGGCGATTTTTAGGGACTCCATGGTTGCCAGTAGATGACCTGTCTATTTATTCTTTGTGTTTTTATCATGCAAAATGATTAATATCAATGCGGCAGTCACAATTCGATATCATGAAAACCCTGGTAACCGGCGGAGCCGGCTTCATTGGCAGCAACCTCGTGGACGCGCTCATCGAGAAAGGCAACGATGTAATAGCGTTCGACAATCTTAGTTCAGGCAATGAGCTATATGTCGCGCATCACAAGACGAATTTCAAACTGGTCAAAGGGGATTTAACGAACCCCGTCGAAATCGAGAAGGCCATGAAAGGCGTTGAAATGGTCTTCCACCTGGCCGCGAACCCGGATGTAAGGCACGGCATCGACCACACAAGGATAGACCTGGAGCAAGGCACGATAGCGACGCACAACCTCCTGGAGGCCATGCGCAAGGCCAGGACCAAGAAGATTGCCTTTTCCTCCAGTTCAACGGTCTACGGTGAAGCCTCAGTCCTGCCGACCCCAGAGAATTACGGGCCCATGCTGCCCATATCCCTGTATGGCGCCTCCAAGCTGGCCTGCGAAGGTCTGATATCGTCATACTGCCACTCGTTCGAGATGCAGGCCTGGATGTTCCGATTTGCCAATGTCATAGGGCACAGGGGCACCCACGGCGTGCTGGTGGATTTCATTGCCAAGCTCAGGAAGGACCCGCACAACCTCGAGATACTGGGCGACGGGAAGCAGAAGAAGAGCTACTTCCTGGTCCAGGACTGCGTACGCGGGATACTCATGGGCACGGAGAATGCCAAGGACCAGATAAACATCTTCAACCTGGCCTGCGACGAATGGACTGACGTCACCCAGGTGGCGGACATCGTTGTCTCGGAGATGGGCCTGAAGGACGTGAAATACCATTACACGGGCGGTTCAAGGGGCTGGGTCGGGGATATTCCGAAGACCTGGCTGTCGATCGACAGGGCCAAAGCGATAGGCTGGAAAACACAGTACAGCTCCGAAGAGGCCGTGAGGCTGGCGGTGAGGGAGTTGCTGAAGACGCGCTAAAGTATCTTCACCCGAATACCCTGGCTAATTACAGGGTTTTCGCGTACTCGAAAATGTTGCCGGCCTTGAGGATGTCCTTCTGGACTGTAGATAGCGGATCAAGTTTTCCGATTGCCTGCCCGCCGGTCTTTATCGCGCCGGCCTCAGTGTCCATCTCGACAATGTCGCCTGTCTTGACCTTGACCAGGTCTATCTCGGAAATCGTGAGAATTGGAAATCCCGAGTTGATGGCATTGCGTTTGTATATAGCCCCGAAGGACTGTGCAGCCACGCAGCTGATTTTCAGGGCCGCGAAGCAGTCCACGGCGTGCTGCCGGCTGGACCCGGACCCGAAGTTCTGGCCGGTGATGACGATGTCGCCTGGCTGCGCTTTCTTGGCGAAGTCCTTGTAGCCCTCCAGGTTGTCGAACGCGTACTGGCCCATTTCAGCAATTTCTGTTATGGCCAGATATTTGTTGTGGAATATCATGTCCGTGTCTATATCGTCTATCAACCTGCCCTGCCTGAGCAATACCCAGGCCCTTCCCTTGTAAATCATCACTTCACCTCCTCGAGAGTGGCAATCCTGCCGAGTATGGCGGAAGCCGCAGCAGTCTCCGGGGAAGCAAGGTACGTATCCCCGGCTCCCTGCTTTCCCGCGAAGTTGCGGTTAGAAGTGGAAACGTGTACCTGGCCCTCGCCAGTCATGCCGATTTGGCCCGAGGCGCAGCCTCCGCATCCCGGGTTGGAGACTACGAATCCTGACTCGATGAGGGTCATGATGTGGCCTTCCTTGAGCAGCCGCTTCCATGCTTTCATTGTCGCTGGCACCAATGTTGCCACTATTCCAGGTTTCACTTTGCGGCCCTTCATGATTTTGGCGACAGTAACGATGTCCTCGTATGTCCCGTTGGTGCAGGAGCCTATGAACACCGAGTGAATCGATATCTTTCCCAGGGAATCAACATCGACAACGGCGTCAGGCTTCGGGGGCTTGGCAATCTGCGGTTTCAGGCCGGAGATGTCCAGGTCTATGGTCTTCTCGTAGACCGCGTCCTTGTCCGCAGCCTCGGCTTTCTTCTGGCCGAAATGCTTCAGCACCTCCTTGTTCGGGACTATAAGGCCGATGATGGCCCCCATCTCCGTGGCCATGGATGCAAGGGTTATGCGGCCTGCCAGGTCAAGCCTGTCAATCGCCGGTCCCTGGAACTCGATTGCCCTACCAAGGGCTGTCTTGGTGCCCAGCTTTCCGGTGATAAACAGGGTCAGGTCCTTCGCGGAGCAGTTCTTCGGCAGGTCGCCGTGTATGTTCACAACGATGCTTGCCGGAATCTCGAACCATGTCTTGCCTGTCTTGAAGACGAACGCTATGTCCTGGTCGCCCATTCCCTGCCCGAATGCCCCGACCGCGCCCATGATGTTGAGATGCGAATCCGTTCCGACCACAGTGGAACCCGGGTACCCGATGCCCTCCTCGATCATCACGTGCGAGCCGATTCCGGCGTCCACATCGTAGAGCTTGATGCCCTGCTCCCAGGCGAAGTTCCTACATACCTGCTGGTTGTTCGCGTACGGAATCGTGTTGGCAGGGACATTGCAGTCGAATGTGAAGAATGTCTTCTTGGGGTCCTCGACCTTGGCGCCTGGATAATACTTCTTGAAATTCTTGACCACGTTCGCGCCTCCGAAGTCGCGGGCCGAGCGCACGTCAATGCCTATCCAGACGATCTTTCCAGCGGACACATCCTCGGTCGCATGCGTGGCTAGTATTTTTTCGACTAGGGTCTTTCCCATTGGAGCACCATGGGGGAATTCCATTCGGGATTTAAGGGTTTAGACAGATTCTCGTAAATAGTTGAAAAAGAGGGGCAAAGGTGGCACAAAATACATTATCCATCTCAATGAAAAGAAAAAAGATGGACTCAGCGGGAATTTCAACGAAGTGCTGGCAACTCGACGAGCAAGCTCGTCTCGGACCCGCTCGAATGGCAAGCCATTCGGCACGGCCTCGACCAGCTCTGCCGGCGTTTATGTTAAACGCTGGCCTTCGGTTTGAACCCGCGGCCTCCGCCTTGCGAAGGCGGCGATCTACCGAGCTGATCTATAAGCCCATCTGAACTGATGTAGCCAACCACATAACAGATATAAACTTTTGTTAGCAAAAGGCTCGGTATAGGCCCAATTTTCGGATATTAAAAATGTCAGTTGAGAAAATTAGGCCGTATCGCCAAACTAGCGACTATTAGCAGAGATGAGAATAGTCTGTTTGGCGCTAGATTCTCTAACACAGAATCGTTTCTCTCATCCTTCCGAATCCGCACCCTTAAATCCCCCTCCGCCCATTCCGTATCCATGCCAATCTCCACATCGGGAAAAGACTTCGACATCATCCTAGTCACGGCCGAATACTGGGACGACCATCCCCTCTCGCCGGTCGGCGTTATAGCGAGGGTGCTGGACGCACGTGGATTCTCTGTCGGCATAATCGAGAAGCCCAAGTCCGACAGGGACTTCAGGAGGCTGGGCAAGCCGAAACTTTTCTTCGGAGTCACTTCCGGCTCGATCGACAGCATGCTGAACAATTATACACCGCTCAAGCGGGAGCGGTCAAAGGACCCGCATGCCAAGCCCAATCCGATGCCGGACAGGGCCATCATAGTCTACTGCAACGCCCTGAGGCGGCTTTTCAAGGGCTGCAGAATCATCATCGGCGGCTTGGAAGCCTCGCTTCGGAGATTCACGCATTACGATTACTGGGACAACAAAGTCCGCCGCAGCATTCTCCTTGACTCCAGGGCCGATGTTCTGGTCTACGGAAACGGGGAGCTTCAGATTCTCGAATTAGCTGAAAGGGCCAAGGCCGGAAAGGATTTCCCCGGGGTGGCAGGAACCTGCGTCCTGGCCAAGGAAGTCCCAGAAGGTTTTGAAAAGCTCCCGACCCACACCGAAGCCGCGACGGATAAGAAGAAATTCTGCGGGATGCAGAGCCTTTTCTCGAACCGCATGAACCTGGCACAGGAGTACAACAGGAATTACATCCTGCAGTTTGCCGCCACCAAATGCACGCCCGAGATGCTTGACTGGATCTACGGCCTCGGTTATTCCAGGGACATGCATCCCCAGTCATTGTTGAAAATGGCCCAGTTCTCGGTCGTAACCCACCGCGGGTGCGTTGGGAACTGCTCGTTTTGCTCACTTGGGCTGCACCAGGGCGACCGCATAATATCCCGGAGCGAGGGAAGCATCCTGGCCGAGCTCGAGAGGATTGCCCTGCACCGCGAGTTTCGGGGCATCATCGACGACCTCGGAGGGCCAGCGGCCAACATGTACGGCATGGACTGCGGGAAATGCGAAACAGGCCAATGCCTTGGGTGCCGGAACCTTGACAGGTCCCAGTTTCCCGTTCTTAGGCTGCTGAGGCAGGCCAGGAAGGTCAGGGGCGTGAGAAAGGTATTCGTCCGTTCCGGTGTGAGGTATGACCTTGCCGTGGAAAGCCCGGATTATGTCAGGGAACTTTCGGAGTTCCATGTCTCGGGCTGCCTGAAGGTCGCCCCGGAACATTTCTCTAGCGAGGTACTCAGGCTGATGAACAAGCCCGGGGAGAGGTTCGACGAGTTCGTCGAGATGTTCGGCAAGTTGAACGTCGGAAAGGGCCAGAGCCTCAGGTATTACCTGATGATTGGCCATCCGGGCGAGGATGCCGGGACACTGGACACCCTTGTGAGGAAAGCCTCCGGCCTGGGGAACATAGAGAACTTCCAGATGTTCACTCCAACGCCCATGACCCTGTCCACCTGCATGTACTGGACGGGCCTGGACCCGAGGACGATGAAGCCTGTAAAGGTGGCCTACGATTACAGAACCAAGAAACGGATGAAGGAGAGGATGCTGGCCCTAACCAGGAAGCGGTCGGAGCCGGGCCTTGACGGATTCTAGCCCAGCAGAATTATATGTGGCTCCCAGCATCCCCCGCAACCATGCCCCAGCAATGCGCCTCTCCAGGCCGGCAGGTGCCCTGGATGCGGCAAAACGATGCTAAAGTAATAATTGTGAACTGATGCTGGCTTGAGTTCGGACTAAACCCCTGGCAGATGTTGGGTGGCCAGGGATCTGTCCGGTCAGCGTTCCCACTGATGTGGTCCGCTGGGGCGCGAAATAAATTTAAAAGTTATTTCGCGCCTAACCGAACAGAGCACCCAGGCCTGCTGCTGCCTCTTCTTCCGAGACCTTTGGCTCTTCTTTTTCTTCCTTCTTCTTGTCGGCTGCCGCCGCCGGGGCTCCGGCCGCAGCTGCGGGTGCGGCGGCCGGGGCCGCCACTGCTGTCTTCATCGCCTCTGCGATGTCGACTCCATCCAGGGATGCGGTTAGCGCCTTCACCCTGGCCGTGTCAGGCTTTACGCCTGCCGCTGTCAGGATCTTGGCCACTGCGTCCTCTGTTATGGGCTTTCCTGCCGAATGAAGGATCATTGCGCTGTATATATATTCCATTTTTCATACCTCCATATCATTTGATCTTTATTTTCCTGAGAGCGCGCCTCTCAGTTCTTCGTCGAGGGCTTCCGGGACCTTCGTTGCCAGCGCCAGCATCTTGCCGTTCGCCAGGCCTATCAGGGGATTGATAGTCTTCTTGTTGGCCACCCCCGCGAATAGTGCGACGTTCATAGCCTCGGCGTATCCCTTGGATATCAGCGGGCGTATTGTCATCGGGCATGTGTACCCGATGTGAATGGCGACTCCGAAAGAGCCGTTTATGGCCCCGAGCATGTCGCCCATGAACTTCTTATCGTCAATCGCAAGGACGTCGGACTTGAACACAAGGCCATTCTCGTAAACGCCCCTGAGGTCCATTCCCACTATAAGCGGGAATATTTCGAGCTTGGCAAGCATTTGAGCTACTTTGACGGGTATCGGGTCCCCTTCCTTGACAAGCATCTTGTCCTTCTTGATGACGACCTTGCCGCCCTCGATTGCGGCAGGAATTCCTGCCTGCTGGAACTCTCCGACGATTGGGCCAGGCTTGAACGGGGTTTCGCCTGCCTTGACCTCTATGTCCATGGGAGCTATCTCGCCGCCTTTGGCCGGAGCCGGAGTCTTGGTCGATTCCATGATCTTGTAGAGCTTGAACGGATTGTCAATGGAGCCGATTAGGGCGCATTGCCCGTCAATAAAACCAGAAAGCTTGCCCAGGCCCGGCAGCTCGGCATCCATTTCCTTCAGGGCCAGGTCTATCAGGTTGTTCTTCGCGACAACGAGCGTTATCTTGCCCCTCAGGCCGCCCCTCATGTTCTGAAGCTGTGGCGCCGGAATGCCAGTGACATTGACCACGGCTATGACCGGGTTGGACTTGATGACCTGCCTCAGGTCCTTCATGTACTCCTTCTTCCAGGTGGCGGGTTCCCTGTCCATCACATCAACCTCACTGACGGCCCCATGGTGGTCTTGACATATATCGATGCAATGTTGTTCTCGCCCTGCTCCAGTTTCACCGTGACCCTCTGGACTACTGCTTTTATATTTGCAACAAGCTCGTCCGGTTTCATGTCCTTGGTGCCGACCATCGTGTGGAACGTCTTCCTGTCCTTGCTCCTCACCCTGATCGTCTTCCTGAGCGAGCCAATCATGGCTGTCGGGTCAGAGCCCGGCGGTATGGGCTTCGGCATCTTCCCCCTGGGGCCCAGAACCGGGCCAAGCCTCTTTCCGATGAGCGGCATCAGCGGCGCTTCCGCGATGAAATAATTGTGAGCTGTGACCAGCTTCCTGGCCTTGCGTTTGTCTTCGGCGTATTCCTCTATCTGTTCGGGTATGATGATTATGTCGGCGACGCCCTTGGCCTTCGCGGCAATCTCCGCGCCTCCGAAAAGGCCGACCTTGACGTTCTTTCCCCTGCCATGCGGCAGGAGAATCTCCTCCTCAATCCTGTACTTGGGCTGGCTGAGGTCCACGCCCTTCAGGTTGATGGCCAGGTCAACGGATTCCTTGAACTTGCGCTCCTTGGAGCCTTCAAGCGCCTTCTTGACCAGTTCGACTATGTCTTCTTTCAACTTCAGTCCTCCTGTAGTCCGCGGGGCAACCCCCTACTACAGTATGCCACAATTGAGCGCCCCCACTATTTCCACCCCCTTATTAAGCATTTCGGTTTGCTACCAGCATCTTGTATTCAACTGAACGGGGTAATTATTTATAATTCGGTCCCATCGAACTTGCCGGATGATAAATGACAGGGACGGAACCGAAGCCCGGCTGATACAGAAATATGCCGAACTGGAAGGCAAGACCATTCTGGAGGTGGGCTGCGGAAACGGCAGGGCATCCATAATATTGTCCAGGGATGCGGGAAAGCTCATCGCGATCGACCCGGACGCCGAACAGCTGGCCATAGCCAGGTCCAATGTGCCGGGGGTGGATTTCAGGCTGGGTTCGGGCGAGTCCCTCGAATTCCCGGACAGGACGTTCGACATCGTGGCTTACACCTTCTCCCTGCACCACCAGGAAAGCGCTCGGGCTCTGAAGGAAGCCCACAGGGTACTCAGGCAGGACGGCCAGGTTCTCGTCATCGAACCATCTGTCGAGGGTGAGATGCACAGGTTCTTCAGGACCTTCAGAGATGAGGACCAGTGTCTGGGTGAAACTCTCAATTCATTGAGGGACAGCCGTATATTCAAACTAGATAGGTCCGAGACATTTTGTATTGAATGGGTATTCGACGACAAAGAGGACCTGTATGATTATTTCTTCACTCACTTCAGGATGGCCCGGAATCCAAATTACATTGGGAAAATGGATAAAATCCTGGGGAAGAAAAAAGCTGACAAGCCGATAGTGCTTGCTGAAGTTGTCACAATATTCTCCATGACCAAAATATAATCATTTTTATAATCGGCACGCATCCCCGCCTTCATGCACAAGGGCCCCGCGCTTACAGTCGATGCAATCATCATCGTCAAGGGAAAGATAGTGCTGGTTAGGCGGAAGAATCCTCCGTTCGAAGGCAGCTGTGCCCTGCCAGGCGGATTCGTGGAGCAGGGCGAGACCGTCGAAGCGGCGGTTGTCAGGGAGGTGGGGGAGGAGACAGGCCTGAAAACGGCAATCAAAAGCCTTTTCGGTGTCTATTCCGATCCTGGGAGGGACCCCAGAGGCCACACCGTGACTGTTGTCTTCGAGATGGCCAAGACCGGCGGTGAGCTGAAGGCCGGGGACGATGCGTCAGATGCCTGCCTCTTCAGCCTGGATGAACTGCCGGAACTCGCGTTCGACCATGCAAAAATCATAAAGGATTTTCTTGAAAGGTCGGACTGACAATTCTCACTGGTGAGTCGTGACCTTGTACATGCACTTCGTGCCCTTCAGCATCTTGTGTACCTTCTCGGTGACTTGGGTATACTCTTCGGGGGAACTGAAGTCTATGACGAAGTCATAATCTCCGACATTCGGTCCGAAGCCCATTTTCTCGGCCTTCTTGATGATGTCCATGGTCGAGGCCCCCTCGCTGCTGAAGTAGATTTTCAGATATAGTTTCATACTATTCCCTAAGGTGAACATAACCAGGGGTGGATATAAGGTTTTCTCAGGCTTCGTCCCCGGGTGTCTTGTCCTCGGTCTTCCAGTCCGAGAGCAGGGGCATGCCGTATTCCTTGATGTAGATATATCCAGTGCCGAACAGGGGCACGAAAATCAGGGTACTGAGGATATGATAAATTGTGAATGTAACCTGCCCAGCCAGGACCAGTTCGAAGGATGTGCCGCTCACCAGCCACCAACCGATCATTGTCCAGGTGTCATAAACAAGTACCATTGCTATTCCTACGCCCGTGAACACGGCCATGTTCCTCATCCTCAGGAGCATCCTGGGCCTGAGGGCCTTTCCCGCGTACCCAGCCAGCATCATGCCGGACCAGGTGAAAAATGTCACACCCAATATGAAGTCCCACCCGAGAAAACCGCTTCCGCCGAGCGCGTACAACGCTACGTCAGACAGCACCATCATGACCAAAGGCACCCATAGGGAATACCAACCGCCAAGAATGAAACCCGCAAGCAAAGCCAACGGAAGTATGGGCTCGATGTTGCCGATATCGGTGCCTTCCAGCGCTGTTCTGAGAATTACTCTCAAAGCTATGCCCAGGCATATGATTGCTATCGCGGTCTCCAGTTTATTTCGGTTGAATCGAATAGTCATGCTTCACCAGGGCGAAGTTTCGAATTTGAACTCGACCATGTCCCCGTCCTGGATGACCTTGAGGGCGGCCGATTCCATGGGCATCTCCCCGTTCACGTAATACATCCAGTATCTTGCTTCGGTTCCGGCAAATTCGGGAACATCGTCCACAGAATCCACGCCATATATCGAGGTGATGAAGCCACCGCTGTCCGCGACATTTTCCTCACCGGCAAATGCTCTCAGCAGCCCGAGCGCTGTGTTGTTGTCCGAGCCAATTTCATCTTCCATCACTGTTCCGTTGCCGAAGTCGATTCTTATCGTTGCGGTGACTAGCGCGGGCTCGGGCTTCAGGAACTCATTGTACAGCAGAATCCCCCCGACTGCGGCAATCACCACAATTGCCAACACCAATATCGGCAGCAAGCCGGGTCCGGTCGCCTGGCCAGCAGGTTTGGTTATTGCATTTTTCTCGTCCATAACATCACTGTTGGATATATTATCCAACCTCAAGGCAATGAGAATATATTAACCTTCCCACCGATTATATTTTAACTTAATTGACGATGTCCCCGTGGTAACATGGTGACGGGATTCGACATACTCGGCCACGACAAGAGCCTGCGCAGCCACTGGTTGTACAGAATAACAGCGTTCATCGCAGATGCCCTCATGATATTCGTTCCGCTGCCAATAATCCTCTATATCTCAGACATCGAGGACCCATTCACCATAGGGTTAACTCTGAGTGTCGGATTCTACATATTCACTTCCGTGACAGAGACGCTGACAGGCGCATCCGTCGGAAAGAAATTGCTCGGCCTGAAGGTGCATCCCCCCGAGGGCGAGAGCCTGGGCGGGCGCGTGTGCCTGAGAAACCTGGACAGGCTGTTTTGGTTCATATTGCCGCCCATCAACTTCGCCTTGGGCATGGCAATGCGGGGCGACCCCAGGCAGACCGCGCTGGACAGGCTCGCGGGCACTGTCGTGGTCCATGTGGGGGAGAAGGAAAAATACGAGAGACACATCGAAGCCCTGAAAGAGGCCGAGAAAAAATCAGCGTCTGCAAAGCCCGATGCGTGCCAGGAATGCGGGGGCGAGCTGATGCTGCTGCCTGACCAGAAGCTGCAGTGCGGAAAGTGCGGGCTGATACAGTGAGGTTTGTCTATCACGAGGATTACCTGAAACCCACCCAGGGACCGGGACACCCCGAGTGCCCCGAGAGACTGGAGGCCATAATGGCCTATATCGACCAGCACGAACTTGGCGCCCAGCTAATCGCACCCGAGCCAGCCGACATGAAGGACATCCTGACGGTCCATTCACAGGACTATATGGATCTTCTGAGGAATTTCGGCCGGGGAAGGCTTGACATGGATACGGCTGTTTATCCGCACACATACGAGATGGCCTTGCTTGCGGCGGGCGGTGGGATATCGGCAGTGAGGAACATGCTGGACAGGAGGGAGCCAACGTTCGCCCTGCTCCGGCCTCCGGGCCACCATGCCACAAGGGAGATGGGCATGGGTTTCTGCTACATCAACAACGTGGCTGTCGCTGCCAATTGGCTGAGGAAAAAACTGGACAGGATTGCGATAGTCGACATTGATGTCCATCACGGCAACGGCACCAATGACACTTTCCTCGACAGGCCCGACGTTCTGTACATCTCGACTCATGAGTGGGGCATTTACCCGGGCACAGGCCCGGCTGTGCAGACAGGATCTGGCAAGGGCGAAGGTTACACCGTGAATATACCGCTGAGCGGTCGTTCAGGGGATGCGACTTTCACCGCAGCTGTCGAAAAGATAATCCTGCCAATACTGAGCCAGTTCAAGCCAGACGCCATACTCGTCAGCCTGGGCGTGGATGCTCACTATATGGACCCGCTCTCCTCCCTCACATTGTCCAGCCGCAGCTATCTTGATATCCTCACCATGCTGAAAGAAATGGCGGAAGAGCTATGCGAAGGGCGCATTGCACTTTTCCTCGAAGGCGGATACAACCTAAACGCGCTAGCTGACGTGGTTGGAACAGCCATGGGGATGTTCCAGGGCCAGCCTGTCGACACTGTGTTCAACGAGGTCCTTGATTCCGAATGCACAGGCATCGAAGGGGTGGAGCATGCCCTTGCCGTTCAGGGTAGGTACTGGCAGCTGTAGCTGATCACTTTTTAACTGGCCACACCGGAGCCACTGTCTTACCGTAAACTTCGTTCAATACCTGGGCCAGACCTGCGTAGATGGCCGAAGCGCCGCAGGCGATGCCCTCGATTCCAGCTAGGCGGGTGATGGACTCGCTGCCAGTGTAGTCGCCTATGGCAAGCAGGAAGAACAGAACGGCCAGGGAGCCGAACACAAGCTGCAGGGCTCCGTTCATCTTCAGCGTGCCGATGAACATGATTGCGGTGAATATCCCCCACATTGCCAGGTATGCTGCCATCGCCTTCGGTTCGGTGGCGCTTCCTATGCCCATGGCCGGAAGGGCTATCAGCCCGACCAGGGAGAGCCAGAACAGCCCGTAGGACACGAAAGCAGTGGTCCCGAAGGTGTTGTTCTTCTTCCATTCCATCCATCCGGCAAAAATCTGGGCCAATCCTCCGTAGAATATACCCATTGCAAGGATCATCGAGCCTAGTGCGAAAAGGCCTGCATTGTGCAGGTTCAGGAGCACAGTGGTCATTCCGAATCCCATCAGACCAAGCGGAGCCGGGTTGGCTGTAGTGTCCACAATCTTTGTCTCATTTTTCGGTTTGCTATTGTCTTCCATGATATCACCATAATGTTGCTAAAACTGGAATGGTGAAATCATCAAGGTATTATAAAGTCTTCTGCAAAGCACATACGGTTGTGGTTCCTCTGCCCGACTATTCAGGTGAAAATACGAAGGGTCAGGTCCAGGCCTATACATCCTCGTGTAATTGCTTGGAAATCATGGGCATGGCCTTTGTCAAAAGGCAATGCGGAATGTCTTGAATGTTAAGGCTCGCGCCATCTGGCCATCTTGATAACCAGCAGCGTGAATGCAATCACCGTGATTATAAGAATGAGCCAGTGCAACACGAAGGCGGTTTGGTTCCATTCAGTGAGGTTTGCGGAGTATCTCATTAATGCAGCGGCATTCGATGTGGGCAATAGATAGACTATCCACGACATGCTTCCCAGCATTTCTTCCGAGTAATACACGGGAGGTAGGAACACGAAGAGGAAGCTAAGCATATTGGCAATGATGCCGAGTGTGTTCGGGCTTGTCTTGTGCTGGTAAGTGGCTATTGTGAAACCTATTGCCGACAGAGCAAGCCAGCAAAGGATGGTTGACGCTACGACCACGGCCAGAGAAAATAAATCGAATATTCCGAGATAAATTCCGTAAAGCGTGAATGCGATGAATCCGGGGAACGAGAAGATCAAGTATCCGAGAGTGAGCCCCATTGAATATGAAAGCGGATGGACCGGCATGGCTACGACCATCTCCCGCAATTTGACGTACCTGTCCCACGTTATGTCCTGGATGGATGCCGAGATGGCTATGAAGCCGATGCTGGAGACCATTACGCCGATGAGGCCGATCCGGAATGTCTCCCCGGAAGCACCGCCCTCTGCGAACAAGCCGATGAAGAACAGCGGCGTTGCAGCCAGTGCCACGATGAAAATCAGCATCAGGGGCTGACGCTTGATATCAGGGACCGATTTCATGTAGGCTATTATCCAGGTGTCTCTGAGTATCTTCTTCAGGTTCATTCAAGTTCGCCTCCTGCGAGTCTCACGAAAGCGTCTTCCAAGGTGACGGGTGCGGCTTCAGCCTGGACATTCTTCTTCAACATAACCCTAACCAGTTCGATTGCCTCGTCATCTGTTTTCAGGTAAATGACAAGGCGGTCCCCAATCTTTGTTATATCGGAGAATTTGGACTTGTCTATTTCATTTTCCGGCACGATGACCCTGTACTTGAAAGGCACCTGCCTCTTTATCTCGGACGTGGTCCCGACTGTAACGAGCTGGCCCTTGTTTATAATCGCCAGGCGGTCCGAGACCATCTCGGCCTCGTCCATCATGTGCGTCGTCAGTATGATAGTCTTTCCCTGCGCGGCGCGTTCCCTGAGCGCGGACCAGACATTCCTGCGGCCTATTGCATCCAGACCGCTCGTGGGCTCGTCAAGCATCATGACCTGGGCATCGCTTGCGAGCGTGGCTGCGATCAAGGCGCGTCTCTTCTCGCCGCCTGACATGGACTGGCATGGTGTGCTCTTTTTGTCCCACATCAGCATGGCCTTGAGCGAATCCTCGGCATGCTTCTTGGATGTGGCCTTGTCCATTCCCCTGAGCAGACAGAAGTAGTAGGCATAGTCCCAGGGCGTGAAATTGGCATAGGCCATTGCGTCCTGCGGCACCATGGCGATGTTTGCCCTTACTGCCTCCGGGTCGCTTATCACGTTGTCCCCCAATATGTATGCATCGCCCGATGTCGGCATCAGTTGAGTGCACAGAATCCTCAGGAACGTGGTCTTGCCCGCGCCGTTCGGACCGAGCAGGGTGAAGACCTCCCCTTTCCTGATTTCAAGGTCCAGGTTCTTCAGAGCCTCGACTTTCTTCTCGTAGGTCTTGGAAACGCCCTTGGCAACAATTGCGTTCTGCTGACTGTGATTGTTCATCGCTTCACCTTTCTGTCCCTCAATAAACTGTGCAGCGTATATAAATCAAGTGGAAACCATTGACCATTTCGCAGTCAATCGCAAAATTCATATCCGGATTGCGCAATGGGGTGCATGATGGCCAAAAGGAAACCGAAGAAGCGGGCAAGAAAAGCGGCAAAGCCCAAGGACACCAGGCTGGAACACCTCAGGAAGGAGAATGCCACGCTCAGGAGGGAACTGGCGGACCTGAGAAAATCATCCGCCGCCCATTCAAAACGCCTGGCCAGCCTCGAAAAGAAGATGATGACCAGGGCGAAACGGGAAGACATATTCATGACCGCCCTGGACCTGAGACCGCAATCGAAGAAGGGCGAGAAAGGCGCAATAAGCGGTCTCACAGCTTCTGTGCTGAAGGTCGACGAGGCGGTTCTGTCCATGGGCAAGCGCATGGAAAACATGCTGTCCGCGCTTAAGAACCACAGGGAATACCTCATACGGCTGAACAAGAAGGTCTACAGGGTGGACCCGGTGAAGCGCATCGAGATGCAGCTGGAGATAATGAAGGCCACGCTTTCAATAATGGCCCTCAGCGGCTTCGACATCAACAAGAGCCTTTTCAGCGAGATGAAGAAGGTCAACAAGATGCTGGAGAAGGAGGATGCGGACATAGCCAAGGTTCACAAGCGCATGGCCACAGTCAAGCGGAAATACGAAGAGGAGATGGAGAGATTCGATTTCGAGAGCATTTTCAAGAAGGCAGATAACATCCCCGGGTACAGATGATTAAACATGTTCTCGCCCGCATACCGCGACTTTTAAGTCCGCGGATAAGGGCGTTTTCATAGTTACGAAATTTGTTATATTATTTAAGTGGTTCGTAATCTATGTGACGAATACGAAAAACACTGCATTAGGAAAAAGTATTCGACTACAAGCGATTCCTTTGCGAGAAATTGTTTAATTAAAGTGCTCCCCACAATATCCTGTTCCATAAATTTATTGAATCAGCCTGAATGAGCATCCGGCGATTCACGAAATTCAGGAAGAAAACAGTTAATGGATACCCCATGCTTTAGCTTGGGGAGCACTCATTCCCTACCTCAGGGCTTTCTCCCTGGCCGCCATGAACTCCTTCACAAGCTTTGCCGCAAGCACCGCTGTGTTGCCGTTGTCTACCGGCGGGCATACTTCGACTATGTCGAAACCGACCGACCTGTGGGCAACATGTCTGACGATGTCCCTGACCAGTACAGGGTCGAGCCCGAAGGGTTCGGGCGTGCCGACGCCAGGCGCATAAGCCGGGTCTATTCCGTCCATGTCAACAGAAATGTACAGGTTGCCCGGGAGAATGTCATCGATGAGGTCGGCGAGACGCTTCGTTCCCAATTCCCTCACCCGGTCAGCCGTGATGTAATTCAGGCCGTCGCGCTTGGCCTGGGCATACTCGGATTTGCATATGGACCTTATGCCGACAGGCAGTATGGGCTTTCCCCGGAGGGCCTCTCTCATGCGCATGGTGGCGCATGCATGGTTGTCCTTGTTTCCTTTCAGTTCCTCCCTGTAATCCAGATGCGCGTCGAACACCAGCACCGAGATGTCGCTGAACTCGCTGACGGCCCATGGGGAAATTGAATGCTCCCCGCCCAGCATGACGGGCACGCTTCCCGCATCAAGAATCTCCCTGACCTTTTCGGAAATTTCCCTTTTCGGGTCCTTCATGGGCAGGTCGCCGAGATCGCATGTGGCAATCTCAGCCAGGTCGATTTCAAGGTCCGAAACAAACGACTCAAACGTGTAGGATTCGTGCCTTATCGAGGCAGGGCCCTTCCCAGTGCCCCTCCTGTGGGTGCCTGTTATGTCCAGCGGTGCTCCGAAAATGGCATATTTGCTGTTTTTCAGGTCCGACTCGGCGTCGGAGAATAATGTTCCGCCCATTGGGCATCAGACTCTTGTGATTTTCTTCTTTTCCATTGCGACGAGGTACTGTATCTCCGCGCTCCCCTTGAGCGTGTCCTTGAACTCGTCAGGAATCGGGATGCTGAATGTCTCGTATGTGACCATGTCCATCAGCTGGACCTCATTGCCCATTATGGCAAGGACCTGGGCCGCGCGCTTGTCTATAATTGGGACCTTGACCTTGTGGGATACCGGGTGAACAAAGCTGTGCTTCTGGTTGTCGAATATTCCGACGCCCTCAACCCTGGCCTTGGCTTCGCCGTGTTTCCCTGGCTTGGACATGGATATACTCTGGATTTTGCAGGGCTCCTCGTCAATGATCACGTATCTGCCCTCTTTCAAGGTTCTGACTTCGGCTTGTTCCCATGACATAATAATCGGCCTTGGTATTTCGCAGTATATAATAAGCCTTGCGTCTGAACCCGCAAAAGGATTTATATGGAGGCCCCAATCGGCCATTGATGCTAGGTTATGTCAGCCTTCTCAGGCCAAGGAACTGCATCATGGCAGTTCTTTCTGTCATTATAGTCGCACTTGTCGCGGCAGAGCTGGATGTTTCGGGAATACCCTGCGTCGAGGTTATGGTCGCCGCCCTTGTCGTGTTCTCGTTCATGGGAGCTGGGAACACGCTCAACGACGTATTGGACAGGGATATAGACAGGCAGAACCACCCTGAGCGCCCGATACCGTCTGGCCTTGTGAGGCCGAGGAATGCGGCCGCATTCTCTGGAGTGCTGTTTGGATTCTCGGTGGTCCTCGGGTTGTGGCTCAGCGTTTGGTGCATGGCCATAATACTGCTCAACCTCGCAATCATGCTGGCCTACGAGTTCAAGGCCAAGGCAATGGGCTTCTTGGGCAACATGATGATAAGCTGGCTCACGGCATCGCTGTTCCTGTTCGGCGGCTTGGCGGTGATAAGCCAATTCCCGGGCATCATGGAAACTGTGCTGTTCATGTTTCTCCTGTCATTCTTTGCGACGCTGGGCCGCGAGATTGCCAAGGACATACAGGACATGGGCGGCGACATAGGCAGGAAAACGCTGCCTATGCAAGTTGGCAGGGGCAAGGCCGGGCATCTCGCAGCCATCGCATTCATGATGGCAGTCGGCTTCAGCCCGATGCCATATATATTCGGTGCATTCGGCTTCCTGTATTTGCTGACCGTGATGCTCGCGGATGCGATATTTATTTATGGGGCATGGCTGATTTCCCGCAACCCGGAAAAGGCCTCGGGAACAGCCAAGCTGGGCATGTCCGCGTCCCTTGCTGCCTTTCTGCTCGGAGTGATATGATGAAGGTCATGGAAACCCTCTGCAAGAATCTCGGCAAGGGCAAGCTGCACATGACGCTGCTCGACCCGGACGACCAGACACCCACGCAGGCCGCTGCAATTTCCTCGGAAGCCGTGAAAGCCGGAACAGACGCAATAATGCTGGGCGGCTCGACCGGCGTGACCCAGGAATTGCTGGATGCCACAGTTATCGCGATCAAGAAATCCGTGGACATCCCTGTAATACTTTTTCCCACGGAAGCGAAAGCCGTATCCCTAAAGGCCGACGCCATCTATTTCATGAGCCTTCTCAACTCACGCAACCCCAAATTCCTGCTGGGCGAGCAGATGAAGGCCGCGGCTCTCGTTAAAAAGAGCGGTCTGGAATCCATATCCATGGGCTACATCATCGTTGAACCCGGAATGAGGGCCGGCATGGTCGGGGAGGCTGAGCTCATACGACGGGACGATGTCAAAACAGCCGTAGGGTACTCTGTCGCTGGGGAATTGCTGGGCATGAAGCTCATCTACCTTGAAGCAGGCTCGGGAGCGCCCGAACCAGTACCAGCAGCATTGATAAAGGGCGTGAGCCAGGCAATAGACATCCCACTGATAGTCGGCGGCGGCATAAGGTCCCAGGAGCAGGCCAGCACTGCCATCAAAGCCGGCGCGGACATAATAGTCACGGGCAGTGTGGTCGAGGAAGAGGGCATTTCCGATAAATTCCGGGCCATTGTCAAAGCTGTCAAGGCTTGAGCATCACGAGAAACATTGCATGGACCCGCGAGTCATGGGCCAGCTCAGGGTGGAAAGTCAGCGCCATGACATTGCCCTGCCTGACAAAGACATGCTCGCCATCCAATTTGGCCAGCGATTCAACCTGCTTACTGATTTTCTCAATCCCGGGAGCGCGGATGAAAATCCCGAGAAAATCCGAATCCAGGCCCTTGATGCTGAGCGGCTTTTCAAAGGAATCCACCTGCCTGCCGAATGCATTCCTCCTTACTGCCATATCGATCAAGCCCAGCGGCTTCACATTTTCAGGGTCTCTCGAGCCAACTATTTCCGAAGCCAGCAGTATGGCCCCGGCGCAGGTGCCCATGACAGGGTTTCCTGCCTTCGCAAAGTCCATTATGGGCTGTCTGAGCCCGAACCTGTCAATCTGCTTGGCCATGGTGGTGCTCTCCCCGCCCGGCACCAGCAGCGCGGAAATGCCCTCGAGCTCCGAGGCGCGCCTGGCCTCTACAACGCTGCCTTGAACAGACAGATGGCGCATGGCTGATTCGATAGCTGCGACATGCTCGCTCACGTCGCCCTGCAGCGCCAGTACTCCTACCTTCATACCAGGCGCCATAATCATGCCGGATAAAACATTTGCCCTAATAAACCCTGAAGTCTATCTCTTCGAGCCCTTTCTTGGCCACATGGTCTTCCGGGTCATTGCCCAGAACCTCGATGTAATAACTGCGGGCTTCCTGCATCCTCTCCGGGCTCTGGACCTTCCAGCCCACCCTGTACAATGAATCGGCCTTGAAATTGAGAATGACATTCTTCATGGCCGGCTCTGGTTCGTGCTTCATGGCCATGTCGCACAGCTGGACCGCCCTGCCGAACTTCCCAGCGTCCCGCATGTCACCTATTCGTTTGATGTACATGGCAATCTCCGGTCTCACACCTTCAAGTTCGTCGTCTGTAAGCATATGCCTCCCTCGATAATGGTAATGTACTGAGTGGATTTAAGGCTTTTGGGAGAGAAAGGATGAGAGAAACGGCTCCATAAAAAGGACGAACAGACTTCGCCATATACATTTATCAATCGCTAGTTCGTCGGCACGGTCGAATCCGATGCGGTTGTTGTGATTCGACCTGCCATTTTCTACCCATGTTTTTGGATCAAGAATTCCTCAACGAGAAGAATGAAAGAGACGAATCAATGTGATGACGAACAGACTATGCTAATAGTTGCTGATAGCCGCTAGTTCGTCGGCACGGTCGAATCCGATGTGGTTGTTGTGATTCGACCTGCCATTTTCTACCGCTTGGTTAATAATCAAAATGAAGAAAATGGACAGAGCGAGATTCGAACTCGCGGCCTCCTCCATGCCAAGGAGGCGATCTACCGGGCTGATCTATCTGCCCATGTTTGCTGATGCTGCCAATAAGATATTGGATATAAACTTTTGTTAGCAATGGAGGGGGCTCCCTTTAACCTGAACGAAGATTTATTATAACCGCCGCGATACCACGGGATATCTGGAAAGGCCTCCAGCGCCCAGATATCATTCGCAAACACAGCGGACCTGTGGCTTAGCTCGGATATAGCGCTGGCCTTCTAAGTCAGATGTCTCGGGTTCAAATGCCGTGCGAGAGAATCTCGCAGCATTTTCTCGCATGGCTCGAAAATCCCGACAGGTCCGCTTATTTATTTATTGCATGGATTCGCGGACCGTCTTAGTCGCAAACATTGCTAATAGTTGCTGAAAGAAAGTTTCCTCCTCCCGCCAGGTCCGCTCACTTTATTATTATAATGTCCTCAGCTTTTCTGAAGTCAGTATCCAGGGTCAGTAACCTCTGCCCGATATATCTGGCGCTCGCCAGGATGAATCCGTCCATGAGACTGAATTTTGCCACATTCTGCGCCCTCATCTGGCGCTTGATTTCCGAGGCTTCGATGCTTATGGTTTCATTCAATGGAATGATATGGACTATCTCCTTGAGCTGGGAAATCCTTGCGGCCGGGTCTGAACAATTAGCAATGCACCAGTCATTGATCTCGCCCAGCTGGATGACGGAGACGAAGAGCAATTCGTTCTCGATGTAGCCAAGGATTTTTTCGGTTCGTGCGCTGCCCCTGCCACCCCGCATAAGTTCCACTATCGCGCTGGTGTCAAGGAACATTAGAATCTGTCCCCTTTGTCCCGTCTGAACCTCTTCCCGCCTTTCTCTGTGCCGATGAAGGCCAACAGTCTCCTGTTTCTGGCCTTTATATCGGACGATGGTATGGCCACGTGGATGATGTCCCCATCGCCAAAGCCGAGCTGCTGGATCAGCTCATTGGGTATTATTATGCCCAGGGAATTGCCAACACGGCGGACTTTAGCTTCGAATAATTCAGACATGATTGATGTTATAACGTTATAACTATATAATGGTTTGGAGGGCTAGGCTTCCCAAACTGACCCTTTGAACAGCCACACATTAACAGTCTCATCCCCCGTATGGAATAGCGGGTCAGCAATCTTCGGCGGCACTTTCTCGATGAAGACACCAAAGTTGATTCTCCACCGCCCTATCTCTTTACCCACCAGCGCTGCAAGGGCCGGGATGTTGGCTTCGATGCGCCCGGCCAGTTTTATCGGGGCCATCTCCTCCTCTGTTCCCGCGGCTTTCTTGAGCATCTGGGGCATCTGCACAAGGCCATAGAATTCCAGCCTGACGAACAGATGCTCAGGAACATCCTCGGCAAGCTTCGGGTACTGGGAGGGTTGGGAAGGTTTGCCGAACTTTGAGAGGAATGCGGCCACAGACCCGATTATCCATCTCAGTACCGCGGCCAGGGTATCGCCGCCCTCTATCACGAAGCTTAGGGTGATTCCCCCGCCGCCCGAGCCAGTCATATCCGTGAGCATGACATCCAGGAAAAGAATGGTCTCCACCACCGACCGTTCTACGACCTGCAAAACATCCTCGATGAAACGCTGTATGAACTGCGTGACCAGCTTGACAATGAAATCCAGAGAGAGGGCAAGCTCGTCCTTCAGGTCCTGCCAGGTAGTGTTGAACGCGCCCTTCAGCAATGCCCAGACAAGCGGTTTTAATTCAATATCGATTGCTGCATTCTCGGAACCGATTGAACCCTGTGTGAAGTTCCATTTGCCGGCCAACGTCAGATTGGCGCCATTCGGGTTCCGTTGCCATGTGGCTCCGCATCCTGACGAGCCAGTGGATATGTTGTTGATGAAGTCATTGTCCGGCTCCGAGAGAATGGGTGTGCGGTCGATGGCAGCGCCTCCCGGGTCTATAAGTTCCAGCTTTACGGATTCAGTTGGCAGGGTAGTGTTGCCGAAATACACAATCCAATACCCGAACGGCTCCATTACAAGGGTTTCGTTGAATGTGATGTTGTATTCTGACGAATTTCCATGGCTCAGCGTCCAGTTTCCGAGGCTGACATTCGAACCAAGGGGATTGTACAGCTCCACCCACTGGGCGCCTTCGTCCAGGCCACGTGGGTTCAGCTCCACCTCGTTTATGACAAGATTGTCCTCTTCCAGTCCTCTGAGTGTGTACTTTATCTCTAGGCCGGCATTGACAGAGGCCTTCATCCCGAGGAACGGTATGGGTATGTTGGAAAGCGCCGCACCGACGCCCGCTATGTCATGGAGCGAGTATTGGACAGAATCATAGACATTCTCGGCAACGGGCGCATCAACTGCCATCCGCCAACCAGCACCCTGCCCCCTTATCTCGACGATATGTTCCTGGAGGAGCATGAACGGGTCCACATCGATTTCCAGTTCGAAGCCGAACATCTCGATGTCCGCGTCCAGCAGCACATCGTATTCCATCTCGGCATCGGCTGATACGTTATCAGAGAGCGACCACAGTTCGAGGCCAACATCGAAGCCGGTCCCGAGGAGTTTCCCTTCGGTACGGACAGAAAAGAACTTTCCACCGTATCCGGCCTCTATCGAGTCCATCTCTTCGTCGGTTGCAAACGAGAACAGGAAATCAAATCCGAAAACGCTGAACCTGAACTCCGAGCCGTCAGGGAGCAGGTCTATTATCCAGTCAACGATTGAATTCAGTATTTTGTCAGCAATTTCAGTAATGAATTCCTGCACTCTCTCCACCAGGAAACCCAGCATTTCCGTGACCTTGTTCATGATGTCCTGGGCGTAGGCCAGCAGCTTTCCCACCAGATCGGCGAAGAAATCCACAACTTTCATGACCTGGTCAATGACCCAATTAATTGGCGCGACAATGGTGTCCCATACCCAGTCGAAAAAGGCCGATACAATGTCCATGAGCTTCTCTATGTCCCCTGCCAGGCTGGCCGTGCCCGTGTAGTTCACTCCGACCAGGTCCCATCCGGAGTATGTCAGAATCGGAACGGCAATGTCAAGTTGGAATACCTTTTCCAAAATGACAGGGCTGTAAGTGCCGTTTCCAGCATAACAAGAGGAACTACTCTGGGCACGGACCGTGAAATTTCCTGTTATGCTTATGTTCCATCTATTCTCGAACGGTCTCTCGTTGAAAGTCACGGCATTGGTGTAATGAATTCCCACAGGTTCGGAGATATTCACGCATATGCATCCCAGATTGGGAGCAGCGCCCGGTGGCGCGGCCTCCAGCCATCCCTCGGGTTGGGTAACTCTGAACCGCTCCTCCGACACGGCTCCGTTGGCAAAGGCGGAGTCTCGCTCGCCCTCGTACATCTCAAACCCGCCTGCCGCCTCGGAGAAAACCAGCTCGGGGGCGTACTGCGTATTTGACACTTCCCCGCTCCAGATAATGCTGTCCATCACACCGATGACCATGTCCCTGGCCAGGCATACGAGGGATGAGGAGTCCGAACCGATAAACCTGGTCAGGATGCTGCCTGTCAGGCTGGCAATTTTCCCCTCCAACGCCTGTATGTAAAGGCCGTTCTGTAGATTACCGGAATACACCCATGCGGACTCTGCCTGCTTCAGTGTTGCGTAGGCCGCATCGGCAAAAGCCTGGAGGTCGGTGGATATGGCAGTCCTGCATTGCTCACGCAGTACGAAGGCACATATTTTCGTGTCCGGCGCTGTGGTGCAGTTATAGGGCTTTGGCAAGTCAGAATAGCCCCTGGATAATCCTAACTCATTGTATACCAGATAATCGGTCGAAATTGCATTGGCGCTCTGGAAAGATATAGTTGAGTTACACAGCATCGAGAGTGCCATGGTGTCCAGTCCGGCCTGTTTGCATGATTCCATGCCGACAATCGTGTCATAGTTCTGCGAAACAAATTCGATGAGTCTGAGCGTGAGTTTTGACTGGCGGTTCGTGAGCACAGACAGCAGGGCATTTATGTTTCCCGGGTTCTGCATGAGATGTTCTGTAGCGCTGGTTATAGCATCGGATATCATGTCCCTGAGGCCCTGAAGCGTCGATATTCTGTCCAGCGGGTTGACCGCATATTTCCCTCCGGCATACTCGGAAAGGCTGAGCTCGGTTTGCCCCATAAACGATGTTATCAGTCCGGACAGTTCGTAGGTAATGTTTTTCACAGCGTCCCTGATGGTGTTGTAGATCACATCCTCCTGGTCAGCGTAGAATTGGTTGTAGAACTCGGTCCAGAGCGCGAGCATCTCCGGGGTTTGGCGGAGCAGGCTTACTGGCGTGAAGTCGGCCCTGTACCCCTCAGGGTGGGGACTGGATGCGCTCGGGATTGTGTTGGCGGTGAGATTGTGCATCTGCACGGTCGCATGCCTTCTCTCTCCGATGACTGCCCCGTCGAGGTCAAGGAGAGGTTCGGAATATTCTCCCATAAGCTGGCCGCATTGCCCCGAGTACTGGAAAACTGAGCCGACAGGCTGATTCACATCCAGGACGGCAAGGTCGGTGGAGGAAGCGGAATCCGTGCCCCTTGCCAGTCCGGGTCTGGAGACATTTGACGGCGGCCAGGATATATCCATGGAATTCTTCACGAGCCAGTTCGTGACCTGGGCAATATCCTTTCTGTTCTCCCCGTCGTCACCCCAGATGAACCCGCTGAGGCTTCTTCCGATGTCCTCGACCCATTGGTGCAAAACTTGGCCGGTCCTGTATATGTCATTGGCAATGTCCGTTATGCCGAAATAATCCAGATACTTGAGTATGAACTGGTCGATGATGGCATTGAACGCTTGGGCCAGAATGATGTCCGCAGGCATATTTACTTCCCCAAGGCCGGAATAGAGGGCCACGATGTCTGCCGGGTCCAGTGTGCTGTTGCCCAGATAATCCTGAATCAGGGAGTTCAACGTGCTGCCGCTGAACCCGTCGCTGTCCTGCCCGAGAAGGATTGATTCGTCATAGTCCCTGAATAGCCTGACTGTTTCCAATATTACAGCCAGGTTCACTGCCAATTCTACATCCGACAGAGTGATTATATCCGAAGTCTGGCCGGGTGCCGAAACAAGGCCTGAACCATATCCCTCAAGCACCCTGAACTGGGCTACAGTGGTGAGAATATATTTCACGGCCCTCACGATGCCCATTGCATTGTTCTCGGTGGAGCTTTCCAGCACCGCGGCTTTGGAATTCATGAGCGGGAAAGGCGAGTCTATTCCCTTCTGGAAAGATACTGGCATTTCTGTCGCAGAACCTGACCTGAGGTTTCTCACAGTGCAGTTCCCGCATCCGCTGACAATGTACCGGACAAGTGCGGATGTCTCAGCGCATGACTCGGTCGTGACTGTGTCCAGTACCTCAACTGTGGCATTGGTGGCAGCGCCGGACTCATCCACAAGTGTCATATTGACTTCCGAGCTACTGTTCGAAGGGACAAGGTCCCGCAGGTTCCGCTCCTCCAGGAAGACAGAGGCCCTGAAATCTCTCACATCCACAAGGTAAGGGTCTTGGTAAACCGGAAACACATCTTCCAGATACAGGGTGTAATTCTCCTGGAAGCTGGTGTCCAGAAGGGTCTGGTTACACAGAAACTGTGTCGTAGCCGCAACAGACTTGGCCGCGATGTAATAACCTTCGAGAGCCATTCTGTCCTCCACCTCATGAACGAGAGTCTGCTGGCGCGAGACCTCCGCGCTGACTAATCTGGCTGCCCCTTCCTGCCTCTGTATCCCGCTCAAATATGACATGCTGAAAACCGACAGCATGAGGATGAGTACCGCGACCATTGCGAAGGGCACACGCGCACAGTCATCACGGACAAGCCTTCGGAAGGGCATCAGACCACCCACACGAACACAGTTATTGCAACGTCGCCGCCCAGGCCCTCTCCCGGATAGACCGTCATCATGTTGGCGCATCTGTTTCCCGGCAGGGAATCCAGGTCGGGCGCATTGCCTGAAATGAAAACCGAGCCCATGCCGCAGGATACGGCGAAATCCATTCCCGGGCGGATCAGATTCCTTCCGGTGGCCAGTATCAAGGCATTCATGGTTTCATATTCTTCAGTGGTGACACCCTGCCGCAGAGCCAGGCATTCATCGCAAAGCACCTGGGACACGGACCTAAAGCTGCAATTTGCCTGGTTCAGGTCGACAGCCATTAATGTTTCCATGAAATCTGTGGAATATTGCTGAATAGCAGCGAAATCCTCGCTCGAATTGTCACGATAGCCAGATGAACCGAGTATCACCGCGGAAGCTACAAGCATTATAGTCATGAACAGTATCGCATCCACCATGGCGACCTGCGCCGCCGAACCGGAGATTCTGTGCCTCATGCATCAACTCTCCATATGGTCACGGTCAATCTTGCCGCCTCCCTGATTCCGTTATTGTCCACTCCGATGCAGCTGCTGAACGTTGCCAGGTCCAGGCTTTTCGGAATGTCCGCACTCTGCACTGTCCAGTCTAAGATGATGTTTCCTGTGCCTGTGTCCAGGCACTGCACCGAAACCCTATAACCGATGCCGAGGGAAGTGGCATTGAATTCTCTGAGAAAATCCTCCCCCGTGAGGTTTTGAAGTTTATTGTGACTGAAGACCCCGGGCTTGCCATCATCGGAAAGCGTCTCGGATGCTCTCACCATCCCCGAGAAGGTCAGGCAGTCTTCCCGAAGTCCGGAATAGTCCTCTGTACTGTCGAAGGACAGGACAGCATGGGCAACGCTGACCGAGAACAGCGAGACCGCTACAAGAACGACCATCAGGGTCGGCAGTTCCTCGAATGCCCCTGCTATTCCGATATTATCGGCTCTCAAACTCTTCCCGCACCTCAGAAGGATTGAGAATACTAATAGTTTAGGATATGTCTTTAGTCATGCTACTTCTACATTTTACATCGTTAATCACGAGCTTATTTCCCCTTTTCTCTCCGCCCTATATTGCTCAGATACCCCGGCCTCAGCTGTATGCCGAGAAGCTCCTCCTCGAATAATTTTACGACAGCCTCGATAGCCTCGGACTTGTCCCTTAAGCCGTACTGCGCCTTCACGATGTTGAGGACCTGGTTGGTATGCTGGTCTATGTCGATTATTGCCTTGACCATAACATCACATTAATATGGTATTAATTCTGTGTATATATATCTTTGTTTTTCATGCAGAAGGTATTTATCCATACCCGCAATGCAAGCCCCGAAAATAGCGGAGTTGAATCAAATGTCAAGGAACATAGTTGTAGAACCACTAAGCACCATGCACATCGAGAAACAGGAAGTTGAGATTGTCGAGAGAAAGGGCATCGGGCACCCTGACAGCATCGCAGACGGCCTCTCAGAGTCCGTTTCAAGGGCACTGTGCAAGATGTATCTATCCAAATACGGAAGGATTCTTCACCACAACACAGATGAATGCCAGATAGTCGGAGGCCAGTCCGCCCCCAAATTCGGCGCAGGCGCCGTGCTGGAACCGGCACAGATAATCCTTGTCGGCAGGGCTACGACCGAAGTCGATGGCGAGAGGCTGCCCTATCGTTCGGTAGCCATAAAAGCAGCCCGCGATTACCTCAAGAAGCACTGCTCCCATCTGGACGTGGACACGGATGTCACAATGGAGTGCCGCATTGGCCAAGGCTCGGTTGACCTTAGGGGCGTTTACGAGACCGGGATGCTGCTGTCCAACGACACATCATTCGGAGTCGGATTCGGCCCGCTGAGCGAAACAGAGAAAATCACACTTGAGGCAGAGCAGTTCATCAACGGCCGCCTGAAAAAGAGCATGCCGGAAGCCGGGGAGGATGTCAAGGTCATGGCGTGCAGGATGAGGGACAAGATAAAATTGACAGTCGCCACCGCAATGGTGAGCTCTGAAATACCCGACAAAGGCCACTATGTAAGCGTGATAAAGGAACTCGGCGAAAAAGTCCTGGACCATGTCTCCAACTTCACTGACAGGGAAATAACTGTCGAAGTCAACACTGCTGACGATTACAAGAAGGGAATTTATTACTTGACTGTTACTGGACTGTCCATGGAAAACGGTGACGACGGTTCTGTGGGCAGGGGTAACCGCGCAAACGGCCTCATCACGCCATACAGGCCGATGAGCATGGAGGCGACAGCCGGAAAGAACCCGGTGACTCACGTCGGAAAAATGTACAACATTCTGTCCAATAAGCTGGCAAATGACATTTACAACGAGATGAAAGGCAATGTCCTCGAAGTTCATGTGCGCATACTCTCGCAGATAGGCGCGCCCATAGACCAGCCTCAGACCGCGAACGTCCAGGTCATACTGGCGGACGGCGTCAAGATTGACAAGGTCAAGAAGGACATAACCGGCATCGTGGACAACAGCCTCGAGAACATTTCCCAGATAACAGATCTGATAGTGAACGGAAAGGTCGCGACATTCTGATGACCCTGTTCGATATAGGCCAGGCCAGCAGGGGCGGGGCCCCGCTTTTCCAGCCGTTCCATTTACTGAAAGCGCTTTGGATTGTCCAGCAGAAAGGACCCCTGGGCCGGGCTGAACTTGCTGAACATGTGGGCGTGGGCGAGGGCAGCGTCAGGAAGCTTCTGGTCCACATGGAATCGAAAGGCTGGGTGCGCACAGCGAGGCAGGGCATTTCGCTTGCAGACCCGGGCGAATCCCTCATTGAAAAGATCGGGCTGAGGGCCAAGGAGGTCCATGCAGGCAACATCACGGTTGCGGATGTGGATTTCGCCGTCATGCTGAAGGGCCTGGCCCACATGATAGGAAACGGCATAGAGCAAAGGGACGAGGCCATCAAGGCAGGGGCTTCCGGGGCAACCACACTGGTCTTCCGGGGGAAACTGGCCTTCGCTGACGGCTATGACGCGGAAAAGTCCGACAGAAAGGCCGCGAGGGTGCTGAGGCAGGATTTCGGGCTCCGCGAGGGCGATGTTCTAATAATCGGCTGCTCGGCCGAACCGCAGAAAGCCGCGGACGGGGCGTTCGCGGCAGCGGTGCTGACGCTGGACGGTTAAAGAATTAAAAGAAAGGGTTGCGGGGCCAAACCCCGCATTGTCAGCCTGCTTACTGACCAACTTTTCTGCCGCAGTGCGGGCAGTTGTTGTAGTTCAGCGGTATCTGCTGTCCGCAGCCCAGGCAGAGCCTCTGCTGTGGCGGCGGGGGCTGTTGGTATCCCGGCGGTGGTGGCGGCTGCCCGTACCCGGGCGGCGGCGGTTGGTAATATTGGGGCTGCTGCTCTTCATACTTCATGAAGAAGTAAATGATTGCGGCTGGCCAGCAACATATTATCAGTATCACCAAAATAGCTATGCTTCCAGTGAAATGTTTTGCCATTCCTTCACATCCGATTTGGGCAAATCCCAAATTCAGGCTGAAAAGCATTTACGTTTATTTATAACTGATGCTCAGAACCGCAGTTTGGCTGAGCTGGGAATTTTCCCCCGCCCTCACAACGGGGAAACATCGGATACTGGTTGCATTTTTTACATATGTTTAGATTATGAAAGCCGTTGAATATATTGTAAATTACTGCAACAATGATAACGAAAGCAGCTACGGGAAGAAACATTTCACTGGGGGCGCGGTAGATAGACATCAGAGCAAGGGCCAACGCAATGCCGAGGGCTATGCGGAAGAATACATGGCCCCACCGGGGAATGCGGTCCTTTAGTGCGATTTTCCTGATTGCATTGATGCCGAACAGAATAACGGAGGTCAGCAATAGGCCAAGGTAGTTTAATTTGTAAAGGCTGTCAATGATAAACAATGCCGCCAGCGCAATGGCGGCGGTCGGATACATGATAAAGCATCCCAGGCAAAGCCTGCGTCCTCGAAATGTGAATGTGTGATGGGAAAAATTCTTGCAGGAAGGGTGATGGGCCAGCACGATTGGTTCAATCGGTTTTTTCTGCCGACCCATATTATCTCCGGTTCGTGATTTACTGGCCCATATGCTTGCCGCAGTGCGGGCAAACGTTGTAGCTAGCCTGTATCTGCTGTCCGCAGCCCAGGCACATTCTCATGCCGCCGTGCTGTTGGGCGGGAGCCGACTGCTGAACTGCTTTTCCGCAGTGCGGGCAGTTGTTGTAGTTCAGGGGTATCTGCTGTCCGCACCCGAGGCACACCCTCTGTTGCGGTGGGGGCTGTGCGTAAGGCTGGGGCACAGGTCCGTATCCCTGGGCACGGGTTGCGTTGATGAGCGGGTCGAATTTCAAGTAGGCTATTAGCAAGAGGAGACCCGGCCAGAATCCGAAGATGAGACCGATGATCATCCAAAGAAGAGTTTTGGATTTTGCCTGCTCATACTGTCTGGCGTCAACCTGTGCAATTATGCCTTTGCAGGTCATGTAGAATATTATCCAGAAAATCGCAGCTATCACGAAAAATATCGCGATGAAGGCTCCTATAAATCCAGCTACAACTATCCAGAATATTCCTACTAGGAGCAGGATTATTCCCGCTATCAGGCACAGTATGCCTGCAATGTTCAACATGCTTTTAATGCTCTCCACCTCAGGCGGCACCATCCCATAGGGTTGCGGGGGCGGTGCACCGTATCCCGGCGGCGGGGGCTGATAATATTGTCCCATTTTTTTTCCTCCTTAATTTATTATATATTATTTCTAGTTATGAGCGATATGATTTGGGTATATCAATATTATGGTTGAAAAATAAATGAAAAATTAAAAGGGGTGGGGCATTCGCCCCATTGTGTGATTAATAATACGAGCCCATTAATGAGCCAATCATTGATCTTTCCATGTACACTATCACGAGGATGACGGTTATTATAGCAGCTGCGATTATGAGGCCGTTCCTTGTCTTATCCGGCAGGTCGTCCCTGCATATGCCGGAAACAAGAACCAACGCTATGGTGACTATTATGCCAACATCGACTGCTATCATTCCCAGGAAGACTATTGCTTCTTCATAGTCCACAAGACCGGATGCTATCAAGTCCAGCAAAAGGAACCCGACCATCAGCATTCCTGCGCACAGGAACAGAAACAGCCCTATCTTGTCCTTGCCTATGAAGAACGTCTCTATTCCCTTCTTCTCCACAGGATACGGCTGCGGCGGGTAATACTGTTGATGGTGCTGCTCCTGCGGCGGATAGTTTTGTCCAGACATTTTTTTCCTCCATTTCTCTCATTGCACCGCCTCAAGGCGATGACCACAGCCGAATGAGTCTAATAGTATATTAATATTGCCCGTATTATTAAAATATTGGCCGCATTAAGCTTTGGAAAGCCTGTCAGCTCTCTTTATGAGGTTGTGGGCCTCGGCCTCGTGCATCTTGCTCCTCTCGAGCATGGCCTTGGCCTTCTCGCGCTTGGCTGCGGATTTTGCAGAGAGCTTCGCAGCCTTGGCCAGGTAGGCGCTGGACCTGCTCTTCAGCTTGGCGGATTTGGCATGCAACTTGGCAATTTTGATTCGGGCGCGCTCGGCCTTCCTGTCATGCAAAAACTCAAGGTCCGACTGCTTGTCGTCTGCCTTGGCAGTTGTCTCCTTGGACTTCTGCTCGTATTTCTCAGCTGTGCGCCTGGCTTTGTTCGAGTTCTCTGTGTACTTGACCATGGCCGCTTCCTCGCTCCTGAATTTTTTATATAATTTGGCGGCATCAGCGCTATGCTTTGCGGCCTGCTGCCTTAGCTTTGTGACATCGTGAAGCTCTGCGGCCTGCTGCTTCTCGTGCCTGGCGGCCGTAATCTCGCTCTCTATGTCCCTCTCCGGTTCAGGGGCGGTCTGGACGGGCTCAGCGGGTGCTGGCTTGGTCTGCTCGCTGTACCGTGGCTGATAAACAGGTTCTCCGTAGGCCGGCTTCTTCTCAGGCGCGGCCTCGTTCTCCTTCCTGGCCTTCTTCTTGCTGCCATAGAACACATCGTCATCGTCGATTCCGCCGGTCATGGTCATGCCCCACAGGGCTATATTGTTCCGGGATTATAAGATTTCCATGAGACTACCTGAGTAAGATTAATAAAATACCGTTGGTTGTGTCCTATCGGTAATGTGCTGAGGTAACCAAGCCCGGGTATACGGTCGAATTGGCGGTATAACGTCATATCAATTCGACCTATACCGAGCTTTCTGCCTCCAACGAAATCATTCGCAATATAGTGCCGAGGTAGCCAAGCTCGGGTATACGGTCGAATTGGTTGGATAATGCCATATCAATTCGACCTATACCGAGCTTTCTGCCTCCAACGAAATCATTCGCAATATGGTGCCGAGGTAGCCAAGCTCGGGTATACGGTCGAATTGGTTGGATAATGCCATATCAATTCGACCTATACCGAACTTTCTGCCTCCAACGAAATCATTCGCAATATGGTGCCGAGGTAGCCAAGCTCGGGTATACGGTCGAATTGGCGGTATAACGTCATATCAATTCGACCTATACCGAACTTTCTGCCTCCAACGAAATCATTCGCAATATGGTGCCGAGGTAGCCAAGCTCGGTATGGCGCCGGTCTCGAAAACCGGTGGTGTCACACCTCGGGAGTTCAAAAGGCCAGGGAGTCGCCCTCCCCGGCATTGAGAATCTCCTCCTCGGCGTATTTTTTCACCTGGCTTTTCTGGGCCAGGCGAGTACCCGCATCGCCGAGTTCAAAACTCGGCTGGCTCGCAACTATCGTTGCTCGACATCCCCGGGGCAAGCCCCGAGGTTTTCCAAAACAGATCTCGTGTTTGCCCCAGAATGCTTATCAAGCGCACTCAAATGCCAAGACATCGAAACCCCGCCCTCACAGGCGGGGTAAGCAACCGCAGTTGCGTCACAGACAAGGCTTTGCCTCGTCAGGGCATGCAGCACTCAAATGCACTTGATTTCAGTATTCCGGTGCAACCTTTTTAACCCCCGACGGGCATCTATCAATTGCATGGAACCAAAGAAGATAGACATCAAAATCGGGGGAATGACCTGCGCCATGTGCTCCAAGGCAGTGGAGAAATCCCTCAGGAGACTGGAGGGCGTGCACTCTGCCGAGGTAAACCTTGCCTCGGAGAAGGCCAGTGTCTCCTTCGACCCGGACAGGGTGAAGCCAGCCGACCTGAGGACAGCCATTGAAGGCGCGGGCTACAAGTACCTCGGCTCCAACCTGGAGGAAACCCAGGATGCTGAAAAAGGAAGGGAAGCGGAGCTGAATGCCAGGCTGAGGCGCGCGGCCGTCGGGATGGCTGTCGGGGCGTTCCTTATGGCTCTGATGTATTCGGGCCTGGAGCAGCCTCTGCTGGCCTATGCCTCGCTAGTAATATCGCTGCCTGTGTTTATCTACATCAGTCACCCGATATTCGGAGCCGGGCTCAGGGCCCTTCGGAACCGCAATCTCAACATGGACGTGATGTACTCCATGGGCATAGGGGTGGCATTCGGTTCCAGCGTGCTGGGCACGTTCGAGATTGTCCTCACCCGCGATTTCATGTTCTACGAATCCGCGGTCTTCCTTGCCGCATTCCTCATGCTGGGCCGGTATCTGGAAGCCAGAGCCAAGGGCCATACGACAGACGCCATCAAAGCCCTCATGCGTCTGCAGGCCGGAACTGCCACAGTCCTCCGGGACGGGAAGGAGGTCGAAATGGCGATAGAAGATATCCCCGTCGGGGACATAATGCTGGTGAAACCCGGGGACAGCATCCCTACCGACGGTGTGGTGGTCGAGGGGCAGAGCCATGTGAACGAGTCCATGATAACGGGCGAGCCCATTCCGGTGCTGAGGAAACCCGGCGACCCGGTCATGAGCGGAACACTGAACACCAACGGCGTGCTGAAGGTCAAGGCGACAAAGGTCGGGAAGGACACGATGCTGGCCCAGATAATCAGGATGGTGGAGGAGGCGCAGGGCTCGAAGCCGCCAGTCCAGAGAATCGCGGACAGGGCAGTCTCCTGGTTCATACCGTTCGTGCTCGCATTGGCAATAGTGTCTTCGCTGGCTTGGTATTTCCTGCTAGCCGATGCGTATGATGTCCCGGACCGCTTGCTGTTCTCCCTTACGGTATTGATTTCAATATTGGTGGTGGCCTGCCCCTGCGCCCTCGGACTGGCAACGCCCACAGCCATTACGGTGGGCATAGGCAGGGGCGCGGAACTCGGCATCCTGGTGAGGAACGGTGAATCCATGGAGACGGCCGCCCGGGTGACGACTGTGCTCGCTGACAAAACCGGAACACTCACAATCGGCCGGCCTGATGTGACTGACATCATGCCGTTCGGTGTCGGAGAGGAAAAGTTGCTGAGCATGGCCGGCTCGGTCGAGAAGAACTCCAGGCACCCGCTCGCCGAGGCTGTTGTCAGGAAAGCCGCTTCAGCGGGAGCGGTTTTCTCGGAGGCTGCGAACTTCGACACCGTGCCTGGCATGGGCGTCTCTGCCCTTGTGGAAGGGAAAACAGTCCTAGTGGGCAGCAGGCAGTTCCTCCGGGATAGGGGCATTGAAGCGGATGACATGTCAATCGAGAAGCTGGAGGCCGGGGGAAAGACTGCCGTCCTTGTGGGTATCGACGGAAAACTTGCCGGTATATTCGGCATCGCCGACACGGTGAAAGAGAGCACGCCCAGAGCTGTGCGGACTCTGAGAAAAATGGGTCTGGAAATTGTCATGGTCACCGGAGACAATCCAAGGACTGCGAATGCGGTCGGGCGGCAGCTCGGCATCGGGAAGGTGCTTGCAGGCGTGCTTCCGGATGAAAAGGCCTCCGCGGTCGAAAGGCTTCAGAAGAAAGGGAGGGTTGTGGCATTTGTGGGGGACGGAATCAACGACGCGCCGGCAATGGCAAAGGCAGACATCGGCATAGCCATCGGAACCGGCACGGATGTGGCGATCGAGAGCGGGGAAATAGTCCTGGTGAAGGGCGGTTTGCTTGACGCTGCCGCGGCAATCCAGCTAAGCCGCAAGGTGATGTCCAGGATAAAGCAGAACCTGTTCTGGGCATTCGCCTACAATGCCGCGCTGATACCTGTGGCAGCTGGGCTTCTCTACCCGCTGTGGGGGTACGAGTTCAGGCCTGAGCTTGCCGGGCTGGCAATGGCCCTGAGCTCGGTCACGGTGATATCGCTGTCGCTGCTACTCAGGGGATATGTCCCGCAGGCCAAGCGCTAGTCACCTGTAATCCACCCAATCGCTTTTATGCTGCGCCTCCATCAAGGTTTGAGGAATGCAATTGACAGCGGAAATAAGACGCAAGCTCCCGCCGATCGTGATGGTCGGCGTGGGGGGTGGAGGCTCCAGGATACTGTCGGAGGGGCTGGAAAAAATCAGGACGCATGCCTGCCTGGACAGGTATTCCTGCATTCTTCAGGCAATAGGCGGTGAACTCAGGGAGCCGCATGTTTTCATAGTGGACACGAGTTCCGACCCCAAGACCAAGGGCTTCTACGCGAACATACCCGAAAGCCATAAAATCTCCCTTTCGAACAGCATACAGGGCATGTCCCGCGGAGCCGGCGGCAAGCCCGGCCGGGCGCTGAAGGCAGTGCTCAACGAGGAAGTGTCCAGGACGCTGGCCCGGGAGCTTTACAAACCTGTGGCGGATATAGGCCCAGCTATTGTCGTATTCATGCACACGGCCGACGGCGGCACAGGCGGCGGCCTGACTCCGGAACTCATACAGCAGATGGCCTATGTCCTACCCCAGTCGACAGTCTTCTGGGTGTTCACGGTCATGCCCACCATGACCAGCATATCCCTCCAGGGACCGAGGACAGTGGCTCCGAACTTCGGAAAGCTGCTGAAGGTCGTCAGACGCATCGCTGAGAAGGATTATCACGAGATACCTTTCGAGTGCCGAGAGGCCATTCGGGTAACAGTGCCTGAACAGAGGATGGACCGCTCCTATGAGTTCGTGCATTCCAGGGTCGCGCTGTTCCCTATGAGCAACGACCACTTCGCACAGTGCTGCAGGGGCCAGGACCGCGTGGAGATACGCGAGGAGATACTCAACCCCTTCCCGATGGAGCTGCTGTCCCAGGCCCTTTACCCTTTCCTGAAGTATGTCGTCTCGACCGAGCAGGAGCAGAAGTGGATGCAGAAATACTGGCCCATGGGCCCTATCGACATACCGGACATCATGGCCGGCGTTCAGGCAGACCGCCCCCTGGTTACGCCGCACCTCTGGATAGACCCCGAGGGCTGGGGCAAGGGCGGACCGGAGAAAGTAATAGGGGACATGAAGGCCGGAGTCATCCGCATGGAGAAGGTCGAGGGCGACGTGGAGGAGGGCCTTCCTGATTCATTCACGTTCACAGGCACGCCGTCCGGCCTCTTCGAGTTCAGGGCCACCAGCATGTACTGCATTCCTGTTTACCCTGAGGGCAGCAAGTACTTTGACGAGTTCGGGGACCTCATATCAGATGAATGGTTCCCCAAGCTCTCCGGGAACCTGAAATACGTCGGCGGCTCCGACGGCAGGAAGGTTGGTGTGATAAGCCATTCCGCGAACCTCAAACCTCAGCCCATCACCAGGCCCAGGGACAAGAAGCTCGGGTTCGAGAACGGGCTCCTGGTCACGCTTATATTCGGCGCCATACCATCGGATTTTCCTGTCTGGCTCAAGTCCGTCAAAGATATCATGAAGGAGCACAAGACAGAGGAGATGTGGGAGCTCAGCTTCTACGATGCGAATGACTGGCTGAACGAGCTTGGAAAGTACATCGGCTGGAAGGACTGGCTCACCCAGGAATACAAATCTGACAAGGTGATGTGAATGGCTGCGGGGCACGGCTTCGGAAAGGTGATACTGTTCGGAGAGCACTTCGTTGTCCACGGGAAGCCGAGCATTGCGTCAGGTATATCCAGGAAGACTGTGGCCGAGCTGAAGCCAGCCAAGAAGCCGGGCTTCCGCATTATCGACAAGAGGCCCGCGGCAGAGGGCTACATTAAAAAGTACGAGGAGAGCCAGAGGAAGTCTGTGGAACTCATGAACAAGGCAGTGTGGCACCTCGATTTCGAGAAGCACCCGGTTGAAGTCACCCTGGGCGGCGACCTGTACTGCGCCTCCGGGGTGGGCGCGTCCGCGGCGAGCTGCGTGGCCATGGCAAGGGCCGTGTCAGAGCATTTCGGCCTCGAGCTCACAGCCGAAAAAATCAACCTGTGCGGGCTTGAGGGCGACAAGGCCTACGCCGGAACTCCCAGCGGCATAGACAACACCTGTTCGACATACGGCGGGCTGATATACTTCAGGAAGAACATGCAGGGCGGCCCCAACGCCATAGAGAGGATACAGCTGGGCAAGCCCCTGGACATCATCATGGTGTCGACCGGCATCACAACCAGGACGGAAGAAGCCGTCGCCGGGGTCAGGGAGAGGTTGAAGCAGAATCCCGAGGATTACGGCAGGATATTCGACGAGGCCGAGCAAATAGTGAACAAGGCCAAGGATGCGCTGGCAAAAGGGAACGCCGAGCAGATAGGCAGGCTGATGGACGAGAACCACAGGCTGCTGCAGAGAATCGGCGTCAGCCACGAGAAGCTTGACTACCTGGTCGGCCTTTGCAGGAAGAACCATGCGCTGGGTGCCAAAATGACCGGTGGGGGCATGGGAGGATACATGGTTGCTGTTTTCTCCTGCCCGAACTGCGTGGAGAAGGCGGCCAAGGCCTGCGAGGCAGAGGGGTACAAGGTCATCAGGGCCAGGATAGGCTGAGTCAGTCAATTGCCGAATCATTCCGCACCAGATTTAAATATCCCGCATCGATTCTCGTTCCATTCGGGAGCGATAGCATGAACCTGAGGCCATTCCTTAAGAAGCTGGAGCATGACGGCGAGCTCGTCAGAATCAGGAAGGAAGTCAGCGCGGACTACGAGCTGGCCAATGTGCTGAACGCGCTCGGGGAGAAACCCACGATTTTCGAGAATGTAAAGGGATACGGTTTTCCCGTGTTCGGCGGGATAACGTCCTCCAGGGACATCATCGCCAAGGCCCTCGGGACCACCAAGGAGAACCTGCTGGCCAAGACTGTCGCATCTCTGAGGAATCCTGTTCCCCCGCCTATGGTGGAAAAAGCCCCGTGCCAGGAGGTCGTCGTGAAAAATCCCGACCTGAATAAGATTCCGTTCCTTCTCCATGTGCCAGGCGACGGAGGCCGGTATGCCTCCGCGACAGTGGCCATAATCAAGGACCCTGACACAGGCAGAAACGCCTGCTATCACAGGCTGATGCAGGTCGGGAAGAACAGGTGCACCGCGAGATTGATTCCCAAGCGCCAGACCAGGACGACCTACGACAAGGTTCCGGGTGATCTGGAGATGGCAGTGTGCATAGGCAATTCAGTCGCGGTCATGGTGGCGGCGTCCCTCGGGCCCGAGCCGGGAGTCGATGAGATGGGCATAGCCAACGCCCTTGATCCTACCCCTCTGGTGAAATGCGTCACGAAGGACCTGGAGGTTCCGGCAGAGGCCGAGTTCGTCCTTGAGGGCCGGCTGATAAAAGAAACTGACAGGGAAGGGCCGTTCGTCGACCTGACCGAGACCAGGGACTTCGAGCGCCAGGAACCGGTTTTCATCATCGATTGCATCACCCACCGGAAGGACGCCATGTACCAGGCACTGCTGCCTGGCAGAATGGAGCACAAGATTCTGATGGGCATGCCCAAGGAGCCGACGATATACGACGAAGTGAGCAAGGTCGTTGAATGCAGGAATGTGCTCGTCACGATAGGCGGAGGAAGCTGGCTCCATTCCATTGTTCAAATCAAGAAGAAGAATCCCGACGATGGAAAGAAAGCCATTGCAGCGGCTTTCGAAGGCCATAAGAGCATGAAGCACGTGATTGTGATTGACGACGACGTTGACATCTACGACCCTGCGGCTGTCGAATGGGCCATAGCCACAAGGTTCCAGGCCGATAAGGATACTGTGATTCTCACTGACCAGCCCGGTTCGTCGTTGGACCCAAGCGGCAACCATGCAGGCAAGAAAACACTCACCAGCAAGGCGGGGCTGGATGCCACCATGCCTTCCGGCGTTGACCCTTCCAAGTATGTGAAAGTGAAGTACGGAGAAGTGAACCTGGATGATTACGGCCGGTGAAGGAAAGTACATGGTGTGGCTGAAGAAGCAGGAGCTGGACAAAGGGCTGGTCCTCATGCTCGGCGGCGGGGAGAAGTCCCACCTGGGAGGCGCGGCCTATGTCACCCCGGACGGGACAGAGGACACGATCGCGGTGGAAGGCCACCATGACCTGGAGGTGCTTCTGCCAATCGCCAGGGAGGCATGCCGGAAGCATAATGTGCCTGTGCTGGCCACCGGGGGCGTTCATGTTGACAATGCCAGCAAAGAGGAGATAAAACTGCTGGTGAGGAACTGCAGGGAGCTGATGAAATGCATCTGACGAAACATGAGGAGAAAATGCTGGGCGGAGACATAGGCGAGGTTGCCCAGAGGTCGCTCAGGCTGCTGGTCAGGCTGGGAGAGATCTACGGCGCGGACAAGATGATACCTGTGGGCTCTGTGCAGGTCGCTGGGGTTTCCTATAAATCCCTCGGGGACCCGGGCCTTGAATTCCTCGAGGACATCGCAGGGAAAGGAGCGAAAGTCAAAGTCCTGACTTACCTCAATCCGGCCGGCATGGACATGGAGAGCTGGAAGGAGATAGGATTCCCTGAGAAGTTCGCCAGGAAGCAGATACGCGTCATGGAGGCCTTCAGGAAGATGGGCATAGTGGTCACGGCGACATGCACTCCCTATCTTGCGGGCAACCTGCCGAGGTTCGGGGAGAGCATAGCCTGGTCCGAATCGTCCGCAGTGTCATTCTCCAACTCGGTGATAGGCGCCAGGACCAACCGCGAGGGCGGCCCGTCAGCTCTGGCTGCGGCAATCTGCGGGGTTACGCCGAACTACGGGCTTCACCTGGACGGGAACAGGAAGCCTGACATGGTCATCGAGGTCGGGACTGATCTGGAGTTCAGCGCGGACTATGGGGCGCTTGGATACCATGTCGGGAAGCTTGTCAAGAATAAGATTCCCTATTTCATCGGGCTGAAGAACCCGAACACGGACCAGCTCAAGGCGCTGGGCGCCGCAATGGCCGCATCGGGCGCGGTGGCGCTGTACCATGCCGAAGGCCTGACGCCAGAAGCAAGGGATTTCGATGTTTCGAAGCTTGAGAAAATTTCCGTGGGAAAGAAGGACCTCAAGGCCACGTTCGATAAATTAAACACTGGAGAGCTGCCCGACATCGTGATACTGGGATGCCCGCATGCATCCCTGTGCGAGATATCCTCGCTCGCGGACAAACTGGCAGGAAAGAAGCTAAAGAGGCCGATATGGATTTGCACGTCCAGGGTCATGAAGGAGGCCGCTAACAGGATGGGCTTCACCGGGACAATTGAGAGGGCGGGCGGCAGGGTCGTAGCCGACACCTGCATGGTCGTGTCCCCCATCGAGGAGATGGGCTTCGGGACTGTGGGCGTGGATTCGGGAAAGGCGGCGAATTACCTTCCCGGGTTCTGCAACCAGAAGGTCGTGTTTCACAACGTGGATGAATTGGTGAGGAGGTGTCTTCTTGAAACTGACTGAAATTATTTACATGCATTGTTTCAAGATAAGCCTGCTACGAAGTAGGAGGCTGTACCGATGAAAGGCAGGATGATAAACCCGGGAAAGGCGAGGGCAAAGGCCATTGTTTCCAAGGAACCCATCGGCTTCTACGGCGGCATCAACGCCAAGACCGGAATAGTCATCGAGAAGGGCCACGAGCTGGAAGGCGAGTCGGTCAAGGGCAAGGTCCTGGTGTTCCCCTGCGGCAAGGGCTCGACTGTCGGTTCCTATGTGATTTACGGGCTTGCCAAGAACGGCGTCGCACCTGCGGCTATAATCAACAGGGAAACGGAGACGATTGTTGCGACCGGCGTGATTCTGGCTGGAATACCATGCGTCGACGGAATAGACATCTCCAGGATAAAGACCGGTGACACGCTTGAAGTCAACGCGGACAAGGGCGTCGTGAAGGTTCTGTGACTTCGGGCAAAAACATAAATCCGCGTCAGGGATACCCAGTGGGGACAGGATGCCAAACAGCCTGATACTTAAAGTGGAGAGGGCGCTCCAGCAATCCGACATAGGCCTCGGAAAGGTCCGCATCGACACAAAGACCAGGCTCGCGCTCGGCCTGGAGGTCGAGGACGTCATCGAGGTCATCGGCAGGAAGAAGACAACGGCCAGGATATTCAAGCTTCCCCAGGACGACGAGGGCAAGGGCCTCATCAGGATGTGCAATATGCTAAGGGCCAGCGCCGGCGTTTCTCCGGGGGACAAGGTGGAGATACGCAAGGCCGCGCCGGTACCAGCATCCAAGATTGTTTTGGCCCCATCGGTCACCGAGGGAATGCGCCTGAGGTTCGGCGAGGGCATCGAGGAGTTCATAAAAAGAGGCCTCAACGAAAGACCGCTTGTCAAGGGCGACATCATTCTCATACCCGGAGTCGGCCTGAGCGGCCAGATTCCGTTCGTGGTCGTCAGCACGTCCCCCAAGGACGTGGTCATGGTCACGCGGAACACCAGCCTGGAGGTCAAGGAGGAGGCGGTCCAGGAGAACGAGCTTGCAATCACCAACATAGCCTACGAGGACATAGGCGGCCTGGGCGACGAACTTCAGAGGGTGAGGGAAATCATCGAGCTTCCGCTCAAGCACCCCGAATTATTCAGGCGGCTAGGCATTACCCCACCGAAAGGCGTGCTCCTCTACGGCCCGCCCGGAACTGGCAAGACGCTGATAGCAAAGGCGGTGGCAAACGAGGCAGGCGCAAACTTCTTTTCAATCCAGGGTCCGGAGATAATGTCCAAGTATTACGGCCAGAGCGAGGAGAAGCTCAGGGAGAAGTTCGACGAGGCGGAGAAGAATTCGCCGTCTGTCATATTCATCGACGAATTGGATTCCATAGCTCCGAAGCGCGACGAGGTTTCGGGCGAAGTCGAGAGACGGGTTGTGGCACAACTCCTAACCCTGATGGACGGCCTGAGCACCAGGGGCAATGTCATTGTCATTGCAGCCACCAACAGGGAGGCGTCGGTCGACGAGGCGCTGAGGCGCCCGGGAAGGTTCGACAGGGAAATCGAGATCGGCGTTCCGGACCGCAACGGGCGCAAGGAGATCCTCGAGATTCACTCCAGGGGAATGCCCATAGCCGGTGACCAGATATCCAAATCCAGGATGCTGGACGAATTCGCGTCTGTCACGCATGGCTTCGTGGGCGCGGACCTTGCGGCGCTGTGCAGGGAGGCGGCCATGAGGGCGCTCAGGAGATACCTCCCGGATTTCGACCTTGACCAGCCTATACCGGCCGAGGTTATCGAGAAGATGGAAGTGACGCGCGACGACTTCAGGGACGCCCTGAAGGACGTGGAGCCCAGCGCCATGCGCGAGTTCCTTGTCGAGATCCCGCAGATAACCTGGGGCGACATCGGGGGCCTGGACGACGTGAAGCGTACGCTGAAGGAGGCGGTCGAGCTCCCCCTCAAAGACCCGGATTCGTTCAAGAGGCTTGGCATCCAGCCGCCCAGGGGCATACTGTTGTACGGCCCCCCCGGAACAGGAAAAACGCTCCTGGCCAAAGCAGTGGCCAATGAATCGGAGGCGAATTTCATTTCGATAAAGGGGCCAGAAGTCATGTCCAAGTGGGTCGGGGAGAGCGAGAAGGCAGTGCGCCTGGTGTTCAAGAAGGCCAAGCAGGTCGCCCCGTCTATCGTGTTCTTCGACGAGATTGACGCCATCGCGCCTCAGAGGGGTTCGTCCCAGGATTCGGGCGTGACAGAGCGCGTGGTCAACCAGATACTCACGTCCATGGACGGCCTCCAGTCGATGGAGGGCGTGGTCGTGCTGGGCGCCACGAACAGGCCCGACATCATGGACAGGGCGCTCCTGCGCACGGGCAGGTTCGACAGGCTGGTGTATGTGGGCGCGCCTGACCGCGAGTCAAGGAAATCCATATTTGCGGTACACACGAAGTGCATGCCGCTGAAAGGCGTGGACATAGGCTGGCTTGCCGATTCCACCGACGGATATGTGGGCGCGGACATTGAGGGCGTCTGCAGGGAGGCGGCAATGGTCGCGCTGCGCGACAACCCGAAGGCCAAGGAAGTGAGGAAGCAGCATTTCGAGGCGGCCCTCAAACTTGTGAAACCCACAGCCGGCAAAGAAACTATCAAATATTACGAGGCTATTAGGGAATCACTAGAGAGCGGGGCCGTAGAACGGAGCAAAATGGAAGGGCCAGCGTATTACGCCTGAGGTGAATTACCATGAAAAAGTTTGTATCGGAGCTGCGCGGGAAGACCGTGATGACCAACGAAGGCCAGATTCTAGGCATGATAGAGAACTTTGTCACAGACACTGTGACAGGCGAGCTCCAGCACGTCCTGGTGATGCCGGCGAACGAAGTTGAGATAAGGCTCTACAGGACAGATGCCCAGGGCAGGCTCATACTCCCGTTCAACCACATGAAGGCAGTCCGCGACGTAGTCGTAATGGACGTCGTCTGAGCCCAGACAATCCAAATTTTCAATCATTGGGTGACGAATCGCACACAATTATTATATAGTAGCAATCGAAAACCATATAATATAGTTATACAATACGTCGTTCCGTGGCCAAGAGTTCTGTAAATAGGAAATCCAGTTCCGAGGCTGGGGGAAAAGCGTCAGAATGCCCCATGTGCGGCGCAGCCGTTCCCCAGGGGGCGGACGAGTGCCCGAAATGCGAGGAGCCCTTCACTCCCGAAGCCTTCGCCAAGGCCAGGGAGAAGGAGGAGAAAGGCTCCAAGTGGCTGTTCATCATCGGATTAATCCTGGTGCTGACAGGCGGGCCAGGCGTCGCACTGGGCTCCTACCTTCATGACGTGATGGAAATCCCGATAGGAGGGGACGCGTTCACAGTTTTCGGCTGGTTGAATCAGCTAGTAGCAATAGTAGGAATAATTATATTGGTTGTCGGTATTATCATGCTGATATTGTCCCTGCCGAAACTGAGCAAACATGACGAGGAGGACGAGGAAGAACCAGATCAGGATTCATCTCATAACCAGGGGGGTTAACCATTCCAGACAACGGGAAAGTACCAGAAAATTTCGTGTGTCCAATGTGTGGTGGCACTGTCAGTGCCAGCGCGACAGAATGCCCAAGCTGCGGCGAATCGTTTGCACCAACGACAAACGGTTCGAGCGAACCATTTGCTCCGACGGCAACAAGTTCGGATGAACTTGCCGTGCCAACAGACGGTTTGAGCGAACCTTTTGCTCCAACCGCAGATGATTCGACCGAGCCGCTCGGACCGGAGGAAGAAGTTGGCGAACCGCCAGCTCCGGCAAGCGGCGAAGACGATTCTGTCGAGGAGACAGTGACCGAGGTAACCGAAGAGTACGAAGTCCCGGAAGCCCAGCCCTCGGAACCGGGAAGATGCAAGGAATGCGACGGCATACTCGCGCCCGACGGAACATGCCCGACCTGCTCCGGAGAAGCGCCCAAAGACATATCCAAGGGATGCCCAGTCTGCGGAAATTCTGAATACACGGTCGAATCAGGGAACCTCGTCGCCTGCAATGAATGCGGCAATGTCTATGTCCGACCTCAGTACGAGGAAAAGCCGCAGAGCTGGAAATGGAAATTCTGGGTCGGCCTGGTTTTCATCCTATTCGGAAATGTGGGTGTGGCACTCGGGTCCTATGTGCACAATGTCGTGCAGTGGTCCCCGCTCGGCGCCTTGTACCTCGGATACGGTTGGATAGACCAGGCCGTGGGAATACTTGGAATTGTGATATTCATCCTTGGCCTCATCCTGTTCGCCTGGTCCTTCAAGAGGGAACGCGAAGTGACCTGCCCGTCATGCAAGGTGACAGTAAGGGAGGGCGATCTGACAATCTACATACCCGAGGAAACTGAAGAAGTCCCCGAGTCAGCCGCCATCGAGAGCGCGCTCGAGGAAATAGGCGAGATGGCCGAATGCCCCACCTGTGGCGTGGCCGTGAGCATATTCGACACAACATGTCCGAACTGCGGCGAGGTGTTCGATCTGAAAATCCAGGAACCCTCGGAGACACCGGAACAACCTCCAGAGGCACCTGAACAACCCCCCGAAGAGCCGTCCGAGCCAGGAAAGTTGCTCAAGGGGTCAGAGATTGATCAAGATGAGATAATAATGGACAGCCTGGAGCTGGAAACCCCTGAGAACGGGCTCAACGGCGACAGCCTCGAGGCGCTTTCCGAACTCGAATCTGCCTTCGATGCCTCGGTCGAGAAGAACCAGGGCGGCGTGACATGCTCGACATGCGGAGCCAGGGTCGGCCAGGGCATTGACACCTGTCCAGGATGCGGTGCCGCCATACCTGTGAAACGTAAAAAGGGCGGTGAGTGAATTGGCCAAGAGGGGGGACGACTTAAATGACCCAAAGGACCAGCTGGCTGCATTCAAGAAGGATATTGGCGAGCAGTACATGGACGGCCTGATTTCTGACAAAGAGTACGAGAACAAGCTGCATGAGAAGGAGGCAGAGCTCGGACTTGCGGAGGGTTCGGCCGCGACCATGCCGGTCGAAGGGCCCGAATGCCCATCCTGCGGCGCACTGGTAAATCCTCAGGACACCGAATGCAAGATTTGCGGCATCGCCCTCATGCCAGTCCTGGCGGAAATACAGCCGACCAAATATAGCGTTCTCGAGAACTGGAAAGAGGAATGGATAGACAAGCCGTACAGGGACATGCCTCCGGAGGAGCTGCTCAAACAGCCGCCCGAAGTTCTCAAAGGTGTCAGCAAGGGCGACAGCGACAGGATGGCTGATGCATTCAATGTCAAAACCCTTGAGGATTTTGCCACAATCAAATACCTTGGATGGGCTCAGGAACTGGCTGAGTTGAAAGACAACCCCGGATCATACAAGAAAGACCTTTTCAAGGACAAGCTCATAAAGGAATACGAGGATAAAGAACTTGATGAGATATTGAATGCGCCAACATTCGCGCTTCAAGGCGTCAGCGAGGGCGACTCAAAGAAACTGGCCAAGGCTTTCAATGTAGATACTATCGAGAAACTCGGCAACCTGAAATTCATCAACTGGGCCAAGGGGATTCATGACCTTGCACAGCAGGCCGAAGCAGAAAAGCCCGCTCAGCCCAGGAAGATCCCGGAAAACTGGAGGGAGGAATGGCTGGACAAGCAATACAGAGATTTGCCCCCCGAAGAATTGCTCAAGCGTCCGCCTGATGTTCTGAAAGGCGTGAGCGAGGACGACAGTATCAAGATGGCCGCCGCTTTCAATGTACAGACCGTTGTGGATTTTGCCACAATCAAATACTTTGGATGGGCCCAGGAACTGGCTGAGTTGAAGGAAAACCCCGGTTCATACAAGAAAGACTTATTCAAGGACAAGCTCATCAAGGAATACGAGGATAAGGAACTGGACGAGATATTGAAAGGGCCCACGTACGCGCTTCAGGGCGTCAGCGAAGGCGACTCCAAGAAACTGGACAAGGCTTTCAATATAAAAACTGTGGAGGATCTCGGTAACCTGAAATTCATCAACTGGGCAAAGGGGATAAACGAGCTGGCCCAGCAATCCGAAGATAAAAAACGAGCTGACATTTACTATATCCCAGAGAACTGGAGGGAGGAATGGTTGGACAAGCCATACCGAGATTTACCTCCCGAAGAATTGCTCAAGCAGCCGCCCGATGTCCTGAAAGGGGTGAGCAAGGACGACAGCAAAAAGATGAAGGACGCATTCAACATCAAGACGCTGGAAGGTTTCGCGACAACCAAATACATGATATGGGCCCAGGAACTTGTTGGACTGAAAAGCAATCCCGGGGCATTCAGGAACAAGGATTTCGAACACAAACTTATAAAGGAATACGAAAAGAAGAAGCTCGAGGAGATACTGATGTCGCCCACATACGCAATCCAGGGGGTAAGCGAAGGCGACGCCAAGAAACTGACCAAGGCTTTCAATGTCGTAACCATAGAAGAACTCGGCACTCTGAAATTCGTCATCTGGGCAAACAGGATATACGACATGGCCCCGCCCAGAATTTATAAGGTCGGGAATAAGGTTCTCATACCCTCCGGGCAGATAGGAAGGGTTGCTTACGTTACAAAACCTAATGTAGAAGGAATACAGGAAATAGAAGTGGCGGTGAGTCAATGAATTGCAAGGTAGGAGATGTTGTGACCATAGTCCGTTCAACGCCGAAACTGCTGGAAAGCTGGAAAAAAATAAAGCATTTCGGTGTTGGATCGAAAGTACGAGTTGACTCGATTCAGGGCGAAGAAGTGACAGTGATCATCAAGAGCCTTTTCCGTTCCGAAAAAGTGACCGTGCCGATGTTGTGCTTGTCCTGCTACACGACACCACCTCCACTCTCAAACGCTGTTTGGGATGGCACGAACAAGAAATTGAGGTTCCTTCCCGAAGAAGACGAGCAGGGCGTATTTTTACCGGAACCGACTCCGGAGATGGAGATTTCCGCGCCGGACATGCATGTCCCAATCCCCGGCCAACGCATTTGCAACGTATGCGGCGCCTCTCTCTCGGAATCGGACGCCACATGCAATGTATGCGGCACCATGATGCCCAGCGTCGAAGCGGAGCTCGGCCTCCTGGATGAACCGAAAGCCGAGGAAATTCCCGGCAAAGGCGGTAGAACCTGCCTGTCATGCGGCGCCTTCGTGGAAGACGGTGCCACCGAATGCCTGGTGTGCGAGACACCTTTAGAGGTTGTCGAAAAGATCCAGGCTGAGACACCCAAGCCGGAACCAACCGAACATGGGAACATATGCCCGTCATGCGGAGCGGTTGTCGGCCCTGACGCCACAGAATGCCCGATATGCGAGACGCCTTTCAAGGCCGCTGAAAAGGTCCAGGTCGGAACGACCAAGGTTGCCGCAGTCCCCGCAGAGATGGAAGAAACTGAGCCAGCCCCGAAAGAGCCCGAACAGCCGGAACCCAAGAAACCCGAGACAATCTGTGCGGGCTGCGGCGCGGTGCTTGACGAAGGCACCGACGAATGCTTTGTATGCGGAGCTAGGGTGGGCGAGGAACCTGCCGCGACGCCTGCGGCCGCGCCGGAGATGCCTCCGGCAGAAGAGGAGCTTGAGATGCCGGAAACGAAGGAAGAACCGGCACCGGAAATACATGAAATCAAGGAGGAACCAGAGCCTGAGATACCGCCCGAGGAGAAATATCTGGCAGCCGAACCCAAGCCCGAGATAGTCTGCGCAGGCTGCGGCGCGGTGCTTGACGAAGGCGCCGACGAATGCTTCATCTGCGGGGCCAAGGTGGGCGAGGAACCAACCGAGATACCTGCGGCCGCGCCAGAGATGCCCGCGGAGGAAATGCCCGCGGCCCCGGAGCCCGAAACTCCCGTGGAGGTCGAAAAGCCAGCAGAGGAGATAATACTCGGCGAGAACGAGATACAATGCCCCTCGTGCTCCAGCGTTATACCAGCTGACAGCGAGAAATGCCCTGAATGCTGGAACGACCTCTCTCTCTATATCAAATGTCCGTCCTGCGGCAAGCTGACGCCTGCCGGCGAGGAAACCTGCAGGGAATGCTTCACGGCCATCGGCGTTGCCGAGGCGGGCGAAAAGGTCGAGGAGGAGCTGGGCATTGAAACACCCGGTGCAGCCGAGCAGGTGGAGATAACAGAGGAGCTCAAAATGGAGATGACTACCCTGGAGGCCGAGGAGGAGCAGGGCAAGGAATGCCTTGTCTGCGGAGCCATTTTCGGACCTGAGGACCAGCTTTGCCCGATATGCGGCATCGAGTACGGCGTCACTGTCGAGGAACCTGAGATGCCGGAATCGACCTGGGACCACATGGATGTGGAAGTGGCCCCGACTGTGCATATCTGTCCCAACTGCGGGAAGAACGTCACTGGCCTGGAAGCCACGGACAGGGAAATCAGCGAGGGTAAGTGGTTCTACAGGGGCCTGGTGGCCATATTCATAGGCATTTTCTTCACATCATTCTCGATATACGCCAGGGGCGTGAGCGTGGAGAACGAGTCCCTAGGTGTACAAGCACCGCCCACAGACGTGGTACTGAGCCTTTTCGGCTGGATACTGGTGATACTGGGTTTCGTGTTCTGGTACATGTCCTGGCGCCTGCACGGGCAGAAGCTCGAATGCCCCAGCTGCGGCATAGAGACAGACCCACAAATGGCCGTGTGCATCAACTGCGGAACGCAGCTGATCGAGGAGGAAGAGCCCGCGCCCGGAGAGGAAGAAGGAGTCGAGGAGGATTTGCTTCCAGAGCCTGCAGAGGAGATGCCGCCCGAGGTCCCGGAAATAATGCCGGACGGAACTTACCAGGATGTTCCCCCCGAGGGGCAGCCCCCTGAGGAGCCTCTGCCGGAGGAGCCTTCCACTGAGCTGCCGCCTGAGACGGAGGAGCCGTTGGAGGGCGAGGCCGAGGCCGCTACACCTGCCCATTACAAGCACGGCGAGGACATCCCCCTGGACCAGGAGCAGCACAAGAAATGCCCGGGCTGCGGCATATTCGTGGAACTGACAGACACAGTCTGCCCGATATGCGACACTCCGTTCGCGCCCGCCGAACCTGTAGTGGAACCGGCTGCGGAACCACCGGTCAAGGACGCAGAAATCCAGATACCCTCAGAAGAGGAGGAACTCGCAGGCCTAGACCTGACCCAGCCCGAAGCCACTATTGACAGCATCACGGTGCCCAAGGAATCGGGCGACCAGATAGAATGCCCCTCATGCGGCGCAAGCCTCGAGCCAGGCACGAAATCCTGCCCTGTATGCGAGTACCCGCTGGAGCAGTAATCCGGTAATCTCATCGTTCGCAGATTGCTGATTACCGGCCTTTTTGCGAAACGGGCCACAGATTGCATTGTCGTTTCGAGGCGAACGCTCCAGATTGCTGAGATTCAGTTCCCGCATCATTCGAATTCTTGGTAAGGGAGTAAATTCGATGATTCGTCAAACAGACTACGTTAAACATCGCATGCAATCGCTAGTTTGTCGAATTCACCGATTGCCAACAGTTTATTGTGAGCTATATGGTGCTGAATTCAGCCTTCAAATGCTCCCGCACCATCGTCGAATGCTTTTATCTCCATCCGAAGTCCTGCGGGACATTCGGAAACGAAGTTCGTGTTGGCTGAACCCAATTGAGGTTGCATTCAACTTACGCTATCACCCGTGAATCCGGAATCAATAGATCGGCGGTTCGTCGTACTCGCCGAACACGGACCTCAGAACGTTGCAGGTCTCTCCCAGAGTGGCATGGCTTTTCACGGCCTCCAGGATGAACGGCATCATGTTCTCGCCGCCTCTGGCGGCTTTGTCGAGCCTTGCCAGCGCCGCATTGTATTTTGAGCTGTCGCGGTTCTTCCTCAGGTCAGCGAGCCTCTTCATCTGGCGCTTCTCCCCCTCCGGGTCCATCTTCAGAATCGGTATGTCGATGTGGCCTTCCTCCGTGAAATCGTTCACGCCGACGACGGTCCTCTTCTTCGTGTCAATCTCCATCTGGAACCTGTAAGCGGCATTGGCAATCTCCTGCTGGAAGAACCCCTTCTCGATGGCTCTGAGGACGCCTCCCAGCGCCTCGACCTTGCCGAAGTACTCGTAGGTTTTTTCTTCCATGAGGTCAGTCATGTACTCGACGAAGTATGAGCCGGCCAGCGGGTCTATGGTGTTAGCGACGCCCGATTCGTGGGCGATTATCTGCTGGGTGCGCAGCGCGATCTTGACGGCCTTCTCCGACGGAAGCGCCAGAGCCTCGTCCATCGAGTTGGTGTGAAGGGACTGGGTCCCGCCCATCACCGCGGCCAGGGCCTGCAGTGTCGTCCTGACTATGTTGTTCTCGGGCTGCTGGGCAGTGAGCGAGCAACCCGCAGTTTGAGTGTGGAACCTGAGCCACATGGAGCGCGGCTTCTTGGCGCCGCGTTTCTTCATCTCCCGGGCCCAGATCCTCCTGGCAGCGCGGTACTTGGCAATCTCCTCGAACAGGTCGTTGTGCGCGTTGAAGAAGAAACTCAGCCTCGGGGCGAACTCATCCAGGACAAGGCCTCTCTCCATGGCCGCGTCAACATAGGCAAGGCCGTCACCCAGGGTGAACGCAAGCTCCTGAACTGCGGTGGAGCCAGCCTCGCGGATGTGGTAACCGGAGATGCTTATGGTATTCCACTTTGGGACTTTCTTGGTTCCGAACTCGAAAGTGTCGATTATGAGCCGCATGCTCGGCTCCGGGGGAAATATCCAGGACTTCTGGGCTATGTACTCCTTCAGGATGTCGTTCTGTATAGTGCCGTTGAGCTGGCCGAGTTTCGCTCCCTGGCGCTCGGCAGCGGCCAGGTAAAAGCCCCATACGACCGCAGCGGGCCCGTTTATCGTCATGGAGGTGCTCACGTCCTTCATCGGGATGCCATCGAATAAAATCTCCATGTCCCTGAGCGAGGAAATCGCCACTCCGCACTTGCCGAACTCTCCCTCGGCCAGAGGGTCGTCCGAGTCGCGGCCGTACAGGGTGGGGTAGTCAAAAGCCGTCGAAAGCCCAGTCTCGCCGTGCGAGAGCAGGTACTTGAACCTGGCATTGGTCTCCTCCGCAGTGCCGAATCCGGCGAACTGGCGCATGGTCCACAATCTGCCACGGTGCATGGTTGGCTGGACGCCCCTGGTGAAGGGATATTCCCCGGGAAAGCCGAGCCTCTTGGAATAATCGAAATCCTTCAGGTCTTCCGGGGTGTAAAGCCTGTCGACGGGCACGCTGGAGGTGGTGATGAATTCCTTCTGGCGCTCCTTCATTCCCTTGACGGATATGTCCCATTCCTCCCTGGCCTTTCTGACGGACTTCTTGGGCATGGAAAAACCTCGCGCTGAATGGAATGCGAAAAGGGATATTAGGGTTTCGGGCGAAGGTTTCGAGAGCTGGACAGAAATAAGCTGCCGAGAACGCTCAGCCCTGACGGGCTAAGATGAATCGGCATGAACAGTAGTCAATCCACCGTTGCATGCCGTGCTCATTTGTTCAAAGAAAATCGAAGCTGGCAGGCTTCGATAAATTAGGCATGCAACTGCCATATGGTAAACATACAGCCCAGAATCTTTTAGCATCGATTCTAACACCAGAGACGCCGGCCACCTTAGGGGCTGGTAGTTTACGGGGGGAGCTGGAACCCGCTGGTGGCACCGGTCATGGAAACGATGGATTGGGACGGTTCATGGAACACTGCCACCGTATAGTATTTTCCCGGAGTCAGGCCAGTTATTTTCAGATAATCGCCCGCGTTTATGTGGTTGTTTGTCCAGCCATAGTCAGAATATAATGCGTCTATCGACGTGGAATTGTGCCCGCCCACAATGCATGATGTGTCCTGTGTGGACAACGGCGAAGGGATTATGATGGTCGTGAAGTCAGTGCTGTTTCCCTCATAGAGGTATATTCTCAGGTCAATCACATCCACATCGCTCGAAAAGTCCCCGAAAACCAGCTTTGCAGTTGTGCTGTTGACCGGCGTGCTGGAATTCCAGCTTCCGAGAGGCGTCAGATCCTCCGTGCCTCCGCTGCCTATGCCTATGACCATGACGTAAAGGACGCCTGCCAACACAACAGTGACGGCGACCATCAGGATTGTGGCGATGATTACGGAGACGCCGGAGTCATTTTCATTTTTCATTGAACCATTCCCTATAAAGATGTATTGTGTTCCTATATAAAAAACTTGCAATTAATCATGGACATGTATGTGCATAAAATATAAAAAATGAAAAGAAAGGGGCATTAAGCCCCTAAGGTTCTATTTACGGGGTTGTGAACTGCCCGTTGTCACCGGTCATTGAGACTGTTGCCTCAGAGGGCACGTGGAATACTTCCAGCGTGTAGACGGTTCCCGACCTAAGTCCAGTGAACGAAAGGTAGTCACCGGCGTTGACTGTCCCGCCTGCCGGGGAGTAGTCGAAGTATGTGACTCCTGCTCCAGCCGGACCGCCAGTCCATGTGCATGTCTGGGGTGCCGCTCCCGTGTTGCTGGGGATTGTTATCGATCCCGTGGCTGTTCCGTTTATCGACATGAATATTTTAATGTCCAACGGAGCAACGTCTGTGGTAAATGCACCGAATACGCACTTTCCGGTCGTCTGGCCCGTAGGAGCTACGTCCTGCCATGAACCGGCCGGTGTCGATGTCGATGAGCCGCCCATGCCGATGACCATCACATACAGCACGGCAGCCAGCACCACCGTAATCGCGACCATCAGAATGGTTGCGATGACCGGGGACACTGCTTCCTCGTCTCTCTGTTTATAGACTTTTCTCATAATGTTTTGTCCTCCTGTAGGTTTAATCCTACAAATGCTAAAGGCACGGCGAAACTATTTATATTTTGGGGTGAATTATACGGCGATTGTTGATACCTATTACGTCTATATACGTATCCAGGTATTATTGGTACTATGTCCCGGCATGTATAATGATGGGGATATCTATACATTTTCTCAAAGGCTCTGGCGCAGAATTGTTTACAAATGCCGAGGACGCTCAGCCCTGACGGGCTGAGATGAATCGGCATGAGCGGTCGTCAATCCACCGTTGCATACCGTGCTTATGCAATCAAAGTGAATCGAAGCATTTGGCTTCGATAAATCAGGTATGCAACCGCCCTATGGTAAACTTCCAGCCCGGCAACAAACGCCATCCTTTATAATGGCTGGTAGTTTACACGCTCTTGGCGGAAATGCCTTTCTCGTCAATGGTGTAAGCCAGGATGCCTGTCTTCTCAGGGTGGTTCCTGACCTTGCGTATGAGCAGGTTGCGCTTGAACTCGAAGCCGTCCCGCTGCCTTTCCAATTCGATTATGGCGTCCACTATCTCCTCTATGCCGCTCTCTATATGGCTGTCCATCACGCCCTTCACGAGCGTCACGAGCGCGACCCCGCCGTTGTGCTGCGTGTGCGATTTTATCGTCCTGATGGCCGAAAGCACGTCCTTCGGGTTGTAATATTCCAGGAAGAAATTGAGCGAGTCGAGCACTATCCTGAAGGGCGGCTTCATCTTGGATATCTCGTACGTAACCATTGTCAGGAAGTTCTGGGGCGTAATGTCCCCGATCTTCTCCTGCGACAGCTTGAACTGCCTGATGTCCTTCATGGTGAGCCCTTCCAGCCTGTACCTGCTGACCTCGAGATGCTTGGCCAGGACCTTCTCGTAGTACATCGTGCCTATGTTGACAATCTTCAGATTCGTGCTCCAGCCGAAATCCTCCATAGTGTCAGTGATGTCCTCGTCCCTCTCGGACGTGGAAAAATAAATGACGCTCTCGTTTGCCGTGTCCACCGAAGCGAACCTCTTGGCGAAAAGCTCGACCCCGGCTCCGGGCGTTCCGATGCACAGTATTGTGAATCCCTTGGGTATGCCGTCCATGATGGCCTTGTCCAGGGCCGGTATGCCGAAGCTCACAGTCTCGGAGGTCATATCTTCTCTCCCTCCTTGTCCATGGATATCTCCAGGTCGCACACGAACCCCATCATGTTGGCTATCTCGTCCGAGCTGAATGATTCGATGGAGAATATAACGATGTAGGCATTCTTGGACCGCATGTTGTTGTTCAGGATGTGCACGAACTCCGACAGAATCTTGGGGCTGTTGTGTATCGCCAGCATGTTTATCGAGTCCAGGAGTATGACATTGCCCCTGTCCTTGTTCTTCTTCATCAGGTACTCGACCTTGAGCATGATGTTCTCCAGCATTGTGGGGCTCTCGACCATGTGCACGTTCGCATGGCGCTTCGCCGCGCTGGCCATTATCGGGCTGATGCAGTCCACGAAATAGATGCGGCTCATGTCCACCTCTAGTATGCTCAGCACGTCGATGATGGACTGGGACGGTATCGCAGCCGAGATGTAGATGACAGTGAGATCCTTCTTGCCCGCGAATATGTCCACGACGCCCCTGATGGCGTCGAAGTAAGTCTCGTCCCTGATTGTGAGCGATATTGCGGACGGTGGCAGCTGGATGAGCTCCTCTGCAAGCTCGGTCGGGTTCTTGGGCATTATGTCGTGCCTCCGCCGCTTCCGCCCTTGAGCAATGGCACCAGCAGTATTCCGGCAGGCGTCAGGTCAAGAACGTATTTCGCCCTGGAATGGTTCGTGCCCCTCATCTTGACCACCTGCAGCGTGCGCAGCAAATCGCCCCTTCTCTCCAGGTTTCCCATCAGCACTATGCCGTCCGCGATGGCCTCTTCGACACCGTACAGGGAATACCTCTCCGCGGTGGGGGAAATCTCGGAGATGAGCATGCTGGTGCAGCCCCTGTCAGAGAGGGCTTTGCCTATCGCCAGGATGAACTCGCGTATCTTCTCCTCTGTTTTGAGCCTGTAACAGACCGAGGTCACCGAATCAAGAACCAATCTTTTAACTGAGAGCTCGTCCACCAGGTCGCTTATGGCCTTGACTATCGTGTCCACATCCTCGAGGCTCAGCTCCATCTCAGTGAGACCGAGACGCTCGTATATGACAGGCATGTCCACGAAAACGAGCGTGCCTTTCTTGATGAGGTTCTCGTCGAAGAAATCGTAAGGTATCACATTCTTCATGAGCTTGTCGGATGCCTCGGTCACGGAGATGAACAGGCTGTTCTCCCCGGCAATGGCCCCGTGGACCAGGAACTCGAGGCTGAGCGTGGTCTTGCCAGTGCCGCAGCTTCCCGTGAAAAGTATGGTGTTGCCCCTGGGAATCCCGCCGTTCAGTATATTGTCTAGGCCCTCGATTCCTGTCTCGCACCGCTCCCTGAAAATCAATGTCGGGTCCTTCTTGGATTTCTCTGCCATAGCGCCTCGGAATACGGGTACTGATTAAAAACATTAACCCAAGGTCAAGTCCTAGCCCTCTCCTCGTCCGGGCTGCCCTCGAGTATCGTGTCAGCCTCCTTTTCCTCAATCGTGGGTATGCTGAACTTCGGGCAGAACCTGCCTTCGGATTTGGAGAAGAACACGCCACCCACCAGGTCCTCCGGCAGTCCTGCCAGCTTCATCACGGGCCGCACCGACTTCTTCCCGTGCTTCCACCGGACTATGCCCCAGTACGCGGAGAATATAAGGGAGTGTATCTTGAGCTTGCTGTCGGGCGCCCAGGTGTCGATGTTGTGCCTCCAGCACCTTGTGATGAACTCCCACTGCAGCTCGGTGAGGTGGTCGAGGTTGACGCGTTTCGCCTCGCTCAGAAGCGCCTCCTCTATGGGTATGAACAGCAGGGGCGTGAGGAATGAATGGCTGCCCTTGAGATTGTCCACCAGTTCAAGCGTCTTCATGAGATCGTCCTCTGTCTCGTCCGGCAGCCCCGTCATCAGGGTGCAGAGCGGCCACCAGTCATTGTCATTCATGTTTCCGACGCCCTGCAACACGAGTTCGGGCCAGTGGTCCACGCTGAACGGGAGCGCCTTCCCTTTCATGTGCTTGTTCATGAGCCTGGTGCTGCCGGTTTCCACTCCGACTTCCACAGAGATGAACTTCTGAGGGTATGTGGGCTTGTACTCGGGGGACCATCGTGTCTTCTCGATGAGAATGGGTGTGAGCTCTTCCAGGACGGAAGGGTCATAAACTATGGGAGCCAGGGCGCCGTGCGAGACCTGTATGTACTTCACGCCCGGGACCTTCGCGATGCTCGAATAGAGTTGGACAAGCGCCTCCTTGTTGGGCCTGAACCTTTCCTTGCATTTGTAGAGGAAGATGTCTTCCGTGGCTATGAACACCATCTCGGAGCCGTATTTCACCGATGTTTCGACCTCCTTCAGTATGGTGCCCAGAGGCACAGAGTACCGCTTGCGCATCGTGGGCGTGCAGAACTTGCACATGCGGCCGCACCCGCGGGTCACCTCGACCATTCCGTAGGACGCGGCGCGCTTGATGAGGGGAATCTGTTCCGGGGACGGCTTGGCCCCGTAGATGTCCCTGTCCAGCTTCTCGCCGGCCAGTATCTTTCCGACCGTATCGACGATGGATGCCTCGGCCTCGCCGTGGAACAGGTAGTCTATGCCGAACTTATCGGCGGTTTTTGACTCGTTAATCTGCCAGACGCCCGCGCCGCCCAGCAGCTTCTTCGGCCCCTTCCTCTTCATGGCAGGCTGGTCCATCAGCCACCTGAACTCGGAGGCGTTGAGCGCGTCCCCGCCGAAGCCAATGAGCGAATTGTAAGTGGTGCTCACATAGGCCAGGCCCACAGGGTCCATGGTGGTCATGCATATGAGCTTGGTGTCGTCGCCGACGAACCTGTCCAGGTCCATGGCGTTGGCTGTCGCGACATTCTCCTCCCCGAAGGCGTCCATGAGGAGCGATTCGACCTTCCTCATGCCATATGGCACAAACTGGGCGGTGCCGTCCTTGTTGCGCAGCGGCCTGAACCACTCGTCCAGCAGCTTCTTCGGGAAAAGCTTGTGCGGGAACGTGTTCGTGAACGCGATGAACGGGTCGTACCCGTAGATGCTGCCTTCCGCCCTGGAGGTCGTGAGCACGATTTTGTATCCCTTCCCCTGCCTAACAGGGGCTCCTGACCCTTTGGTCATATGGGCACTTGATATGCATGCTGTTTATCAATATTTCGGAATCATTCCCAGAACTTCTTTGTCCTGGCGAAGGTGACTTCCGCAGTCAGTATGGCCGAAAGAAAGTCATCCTCCCCGTCGAACTGCATCGCGAGTATCTTCGCGGCCGTGTCCGGGCCCACGCCCCGCGCGGCCAGGGCGAGTACGGCCTTCTTGCCGTGAGTCATGACCAGGTTGGCTGACTTCATCATGCGCTGTATGCTCTTTTTCTCTTCCCTCGCGGGGTCGCGCTTCTCCAGCAGCTTTATGTTGTCTGTCTCCGACCTCCTGATTGCCGCCACCATGACAGACCCGCAGGATTTGCAGACGATTCTTTCCTCCACCTGGCCCACGGTCCTCACGGACTTTCTGCGGCAGTGCATGCAAGCAAGTATGGTAGTCTCCCTCTCCAGGCGGGACTTCATGGCCATGAGTATGGCATGGGTCGGGCGGGCAGGCATCATTATGTCACCGCGAGCCTCTATCCCGGCCTTCCCGATGGGCGAGAGCTTGGAGACCTGCACGGAAATCCTTCCGGCCTGGATGTCTGCGAGCAGCTCGGAGGCCTTTGCCGGGTCGAGCAGCTCCCAAAGGCATTTCTCCGCGGCCTCGTCCATGAGCGGCGTGCCCTCCAGGGACTGCATTACCTTGTCCAGGTTAATCATCCTGTAATCGATGTCTCGCCTGAGCGCGCCGAACTTCTTGGCCACGGTTATGAATTTCCACCTCATATAGCTGGAATGCTTCAGGTAAAGCCTCAGCAGCGGCTCGACGCTGTCCGGATGGGTCTCGGCCAGAATCCTGGAGATTGCGGAAATATCCACAGGCCTGGACACCTGCAGGACTATCCTGTACGGATCCGCATTGACCTGGAGGCTCGCCCCCTGCCTGGACATGATGAGGGCCGCAATCAGCTTGCCCAGGGTCTCGTTGACCCGGGAGCCGAAGCAGGCGTTGATGACAATGACCCTGTTCTCGGATTCCAGCGTGACAACCTTGTCGGTGGGCATCAGCCCTCCTTCCGCAGTCTGGCTTCTCAGGTATTCGTCAGCCGCATGCATGGAGTCCGAGTCCATGGGGTAATCCTCCAGCCTGCCGGAGGCCCTCAGCCGCCCCACCTCCTGCGCCACCTCGAACGGCACTGGTATGTCCTCGCCTGACCACGAAGCCACTGCGCCTAGCTCCCTGGACGGCTCCACCAGTACAGAGTCCTCGTCTATCTCCACGATCCTCCATGGGAGGCCGCGCACGATGAAGGTGGCGTCAGGCTTTGCATAGGCGACGACGAAGCCCTCGTCCAGGGTTCCGATTATTCTGCGGGTGGTGAGGTCCACGACCTTGTATGTCCTCTCGTCGGGAATCATGGAGACATTGTCGAAGAAATGCATCCGGGAGTTCCTGCTCCGGCCTATCCTGTCCTCGCCCAGCCATATCATCCTGAGGTCGTAGAGCTGGCCCAGCACCCTGTCGAAAGCCCCTCTTTCTAGGTCCCTGAACGGGTAGGCCCGCCTGATCAGGTCGAAATAGGCTCCCGGATTCCAGTCATGCCTTTCCATGGCGGCGGCGACAATCTGATTGGCCAGAACTGACATGGGATTCTTACGTATCCTCGAGCGCTCCATCTCCCCCGCGGTGGCACGCCGCGCTATGATAGCGGCCTCCAGTATGTCGTCCGGGTAGTCGCACACTATCTCGCCCCGCGAGGTCGCGTCAATCGCATGGCCCGCCCTTCCCACTCTCTGTATGAGCCTGGTGGCCTGTCTCGGGGAGTTGTACTGGACGGTGAAGTCTGCAGAGCCGATGTCGATGCCCAGCTCAAGGGACGACGTGCAAATCAGGCCCTTGAGAATTCCGGACTTGAATTCCTCCTCCATCTGGACGCGTATCTGCTTGGACAGGGATCCGTGGTGCACGCCCATTGGAAACGTTTCGTCCAGCAGATGGAACCTTGCAGCCAGCACCTCGGCCGTATTCCTGGTGTTCACGAAAAGCAGCGTGGAAGTGTTGGATTGGACAATGTCCCTACACCGCAGAAGCCTGGCCGTGGATTCCTTGTCCGTGTGCATCTTTTCGGCCAGCAATGAGTCTTTCTCAGCCGGCCTCGGGCAGGACACATTGAGGAGTATCCTCTTCTCCCTGGCGACGTTGACAATGTCCACCTTCCGGCTGCTGCCCTTCAGGAACTGCGCCACCACCTCGGGCGAGCCGACAGTCGCGGAAAGCCCCACCCTGAGGAACGGTTTGTCCGCAATCTCGGCCAGCCTTTCCAGGCCTATGCTGAGCTGCGCGCCCCTCTCGTCCTGGGCCATCTCGTGAATCTCGTCCACCACCACCCACCTGACATTGCGCAGGTGCCTGAGAAGGTTCTTCCCTGTGAACATGATCTGGAAGGTCTCGGGCGTTGTGATGAGTATCTGGGGCGGGTTCCTCGACTGCTTGGACCTCTCGTGCTGGGTCGTGTCCCCGTGCCTCACGCCGACCGAAATCTCCAGCTCCTTGCCGAACCACTCAAGCCGCCTGAGCATGTCCCTGTTCAGCGCCCTCAGCGGCGTGATGTACAGCACCCTGAACCCGCCTGGGTCCATCTTAAGAATGTCGTCCAGGATCGGCAGCATCGCTGCCTCGGTCTTGCCGATGCCGGTTGGCGCCACGAGCAGGACCTGATGCTTATCCAGCAGCCTGGGGATGACCTGTGTCTGGGCTTCCGAGGGCTCGTTTATCTTCAGCTTCCCCAGCGCCTCCTGGATGCGCGGGTCTAGCAGTTTGAAGGGGTTCATCGGCTGGATGATAAATGAACTGAGATATATAGTTCGGGGACATTTCACTGGTAGTATAAAAAATTAAAAGAAAAGGGCATGAAGCCCCTAAGGTTCTATTTACGGAGTTGTGAACTGTCCTGAGTCACCTGTCATTGGGAATGTTGCCTCAGAGGGCACGTGGAATAAATGCCGTGTTCGTGGGACCGGGTTGTATACCGGTTTAAACACCTCCCCGCGAGTATTTTTCTTTTAAGGTTTTCTGCGCTGGCTCGGGCTCCAAAAGAAAAATATTCAGTAAAGAAGAAAAATCGCCCTCACATGCTCGAAAATCTGTGTGGTTGACTGGGTGTCATAGTTCCGGGGTCGGGATGTATACCGGTTTTAACACCTCCCCGCCCTCACGGGCGAGGTTTCCTAAGGATGAGAAACGGAATCGGTCAACTCGCCAGATTCGACCAATCTGGCGGTACGACCCCGGCCTCCAGATATCAAAAGATATAATTCAGCCGAGGCATGATTGAGTTGGCCGGTGCCGGGATGGATTCTGGAAGGCCCAATTTCAGGAAATATTGAGCACATCAACCTTTCTAGGCAATCCTTACATAGCAATCTTTTTTATGATTACAATAAAATACTGCGGGAAAAGATTGATGGGCTTATCCAGATTCGAACTGGAGATCTCCGCTGTGTGAGAGCGACGTCATTTCTGGCGCTGCCGGGAGTCTATAACGCCTGGCGGCGTAACCAGCTAGACCATAAGCCCGCGGGTGCGCATGATGTTGACCATATGTAAAACCTTTTCTCTGTCTCACGAATTCCTGCCAGACTAAAGTATATGCTGCTTATAAGGCAACAATAATTTTATTACTTGATGAATGGTTATGCCCTGCTGTTGGATGACGTAGAATGCTGGAAAAAACTGGTTCGCCTGAGGCCTCGATGGTCTTCGAGAAACTTTTCACTGACTATCTCACCGGCCAGGAAAATGACGCAATCCGAAAGCTACTCACGAGGCATATGGAGAAGCTGAAGCGTGAGCAGCCGCTGCTCAGAGGCCTGCAGTTGAACGGCGACGGCCATGTTACGGTCAATGTGGGGGAGGGGAGCGAGTATGCAATAGTCAAAGCGCTTTCCGAGACCTTCGACTCGCTGATGGACATCACTGCATTTTACACCGGCCAGGAAGAGGCATTCAGGAATGCCGAGGCAGTGGTCCAGAAGGTCATGAGGCAGTTCCGCGAGCCGTTTTCAAATCTGGGGATAAAGGACCATATCCTGAAGGGCGCCATGTCTGGGGTGGCCAAATCCGGCGTGGAGGGCCTGGACAGCGTTTTGGGAGGCGGATTCCCAAGGTCGGACATGACGCTTCTGTTCGGTCCGCCCGGTGCTGCAAAGTACACGCTCGCATACCAGTTCCTTGCCGAGGGCCTTAAGAACGGGGGCGCCGGAATAACTGTTCTCTCATCCATGACAGAGAAGGAGATGAAGGACAAGCTCGGCAGGCTCGGCATCAAGGTCCAGCCCTGCGAGGCCAAGGGAAGGCTCAAGACGATTGACTGGTACTCCCACAAGAGCAGGGCCATTGTGGGCATGGAGGAACAGGGCCACACCCTGATAACCTCCAAAGACATCGCCAACCTGGACATTGCTTTCACCCGGGCGCTGGAAGGCCTACCCTTCACCCCGACAACGAGGGCGGTCGTGGAGATGATCACCTCGGCCCTGAACATATACGAGCTTGCAGATGTCATAGAGTTTGTCCAGAGGCAGAAATCCAGGTTCAAGGACAGGGGCATCGCCAGTATATTCATCGTCGAGGACGGGGCGCATGACGAGAGGGTCGTGTCCACGCTCAAGCACATGGCCGACGGCGTCATGTCACTCAGCACGGACGATTCCGGAAGGATGTTCCTGGAGATAGAATCCATGAGGACGTCCAAGTTCAGGAAGGGCAAGAATGCAGTCCAGGTCAGCACGAAGGGCATCACGCTGACAGAACAGGCTGTGGACGAAGCTTCCGTCATATCGGATTTCTGCAATATCCCCAAGGTCTCGAAGGACATCGCCCACAGGCTGGTGGATGCCGGATACACAGACCTGCAGAGACTGAGCCAGGCCGGACATGAAGAATTGATGCAAATCAACCTCGTGACGGGCGAGATAGCCAAGAGCATAACCGACTACACAAGGACCGTGGAGTACTCTCACAATGTGCTTTTCACCAGGAGCGAGAAATGGCTGAACAAGGCCAAGGAGCAGATCCAGGCCGGAGACCTTAAAAAGGCCCTGAAGAGCCTCGAGAGGGCGCTGGAGATCGACCCGAGCAACGCAATCGCCTGGGGGCAAATCTCCGAGGTCAAGAAAAAGCTGGGGGAGGGCCCGTGAGCGAGCCTGGCGCAACGGTGTCCGCCCCGGGCTGCTTCATCCTGTTCGGGGACCATGCCAGGCATTACGGCGAACCTGCGGCGGCCGTGGCAGTCGAGATGCGGACCAGGTGCAATGCGCAGCTTTCCCAGAAATTCACAGTTAACGGAGAACCCATGGACCCTGCCAGGCACCCTCATGCCAGGGCAGCGGTGATACACGGATGGACAGACATGGACAAGCCGCTGGCCCTCGCTTTATCTTCGGAAGCCCCGCCCGAACTCGGTCTGGGGAACGGGGCCGCTTCCACGGTTGCCTGCCTCGGCGCGCTTTCCATGCTGCACGACCACATGATATACGAGCAAGTGGCTCGAGGAGCCTTCGATGCCCTGTCCGAATTGGACAGCGGTTCAGACCCGCTCGTCATTTCTGCGTCCGCGCACGGCGGCGTGATGGCGCTCGACGCCAGGTCCGCCGGGGAAGGCCTCTGGACATTCAGGAAGGGACAGAATGTCTGGCAGGTTACGGACATCGCCCCGGGGGACTTTCATTTCGTCCTCGGGTATACCGGTACACCGTCCAATCCCCAAGGGATGATGGCCAAATTGGCAAGGTTCTGCGCGAAAAACAGTTTCGCGAGGGAGACTGTCAGGGAACTCGGTGCTGTGTCCCGTGACGGCATATCCGCCCTCCGGAAGAATGACCCCGCGGCCGTGGGCATTTCCATGAACCGGAGCCAGCAGCTGCTTGTGAACCTGGGCATGTCCTCGCCCGGACTTGACAGGCTCGTCAGGTCAGTCTCGAAATATTCCTGCGGTGCCAAGCTGACCGGGTACGGGGGAGGCGGCTGCATGGTGGCGCTCGCAAATGATGCGGAGGCGGCCGCGGCAGCCATAGAACAGGCGGGCGGCAGGGCTTTCATTCTGAAGCTGGCCCGCGAGGGTGTCAAACCAGATGACTGAGCGATTTTCCCAAAGCTTTATCTGTCCATCAGACTTTTAAGTCCCGGTAATATGACGGATATCGAAGAGGAGCTCGGCAGGGCGGAGATGCTCCTGGCGCAGGAGGATTTTGAGAAGGCCAGGAAGAAATTCAGCGACATCGTCAAGTCAAATCCGGGCGTTGCCAGGGCCTATTTCGGGAAGGCCGAGGCCTCAATGGGATTGCAGAAAGTCACTGCCGAGGAGATAACGGAGCTATACAAGAAAGCCTGGGAGCTGGAGCCGGACAATGTTTTCTACCTGACTACGTTGGGCTCCTTCTGCGCGGACATAGGCCGGTTCAACGAGGCTGAGCAGTACTACAACAAGGCCACGGAGATTGACGAAGAAAACGCGAGCCTCTATTTCTCGGAGTTCGCAATCGCCTACTTCACGAAGGCCCCGATAATAATGGAGAAGTTCCTCGACGAGAACACCAGGAAGATGATAAAGAAGAAGTCGCTCGGCTACCTGCTCAAGGCCCTGGACATGAGCCCGGAAGAGGCGAAGAAACTTCTCGAGTGACGGTCTTCTGCATCAAAGAATTGTTGTATCTTTCTTGTTGACAATGTTTATAATGTGTTTGGTCAAACGGATTCTCGTCCTCCATTCCGATGACATCGTTCGCAATCAAGCGCACGTACACTGATGGATTGTTCTCGTCCACATAGATTAAAGTATCCGCCTCCGTCCGTGGGTGCAGGGGTCATGGGGTTCTTCCGTGATTGTTGAGGGAATATAAAAGTGGCGAGGGTTGTAACTGTTTCTTTATCATGTATGCAGGGAATTTTTTCCCATTTTTTAATGTGCGATACAGATAATGATAGAACATAGTTCAGTCCAGATGTGTTATAACTCTTTTTGTCTTTTTATTCTTAAGTATATATATATTCCAACACACATAAATAAAAGACCTAAAAATAAAATAATGGATGTGCAACCATAAGCAAAAGTATAGTTGATTGACTCACTAGATTGATCAGAATCAGGCGCGGTCGCAAACCAATAAACATAATAACTTAAAATAATAAAAATAATCCCCAATAAAATTATTAAAATCGATAAATCTTTTCTCTTGCGGGGATGCATTAGCCCAACTCCATTATTAGTTGATAATGTTCATTAAAAATCTATATGCACCAATCTCCCTCTCTGAGATATAAAATAATATATTTTCCTCGGAGGTTTCGTGGACTACTATGGCGTCTATCACCGTCGTGTCCATCTGAATAGTAATGTAATAACCATTTTGGATATTGATGTACATGATTCTATCCTCCGATATTAATGTGAGGGTATCATCTTCTAATGGACCGACACTTTTAACCGTCACATTGTTTATAGACCAGAGTGTATCTAAATTTATGCCATCTATTGCCAATATATTATATTTTTCGTCCTCGGTGGTGCTTTGTAAGAAGAAGTACTCTGAATGCCTCTCTTCGTTGGTTATTAATTCGCCAAATGGGATGAGTATATTTTCATTGCTGATATTCACACATCTGATGATTTGTCCTGTGTATACATTAAAAATTGTACAAGAGGGGGGGTTCGTATATCTCCACAACGTAATTTCATCACGAGTGTCGGAATCATTCATTGGGATGTATTTTAGCAAGGTGGATGACATGCCTTGGGGAAACATCCAATTAATAATGTTTTTTTCGATGTTTATAGATATCAAATCGCCTTTTATAGATACGTAAGCCAGCGATGGGTCATCGGTAGTATTGTACAAAATTACTTCATCTGCAGGGCTGAAACCGATGAAATGCCCACTTAATGAATATATAACCTCACCATCACTTACCCTGATAATATGCAATTCTTCAGATTGTCCTTTGATTGTTCCTACAACTATCTCTTGCGTCCCATCATCCCACAAATCAATTATCGTTTCCTTCGACATTTGTGTACAATTTCCATGCACCCATATTATCTCTCCATCGTAGTTTATGTAATATAAATTGGAGGAGAATCTCACGAGAATTCCTCCATCAGCATTCATTAGGTTAACAACTGGTTCGGAAGCAAGCAGAGCCGATGTGGGCTCAGTGAAATTTAAGTCCCACATTTCATCCCCTGAATCCATTCTAAGGGCCTGAACATTGCACCGGTATATCCCAACTGGATTCATTGCTTCCGAATCGGCAATCAATGATGAAACCACAATCCTATTCTCAAGTGGAACCGAAAGGATCTTCGAATCAAGAAGCCCAGTAATTTCAACATTTTTGTTCCATATTTGTTTTGATTCATGGCTATTGTTGTATTTCATAATACAACCCCCTAATATGAGGAGAATGATAACCGTGCATGCTGCAAAGATTAATAGCCTTTTTTTCGATAGTTTTATATTCATAGTAGCTCCCCTATGGCCATCTTGGTAGAGGTATCCATGATGGACTGAACCCCGCATAGTGGACAATAAGTTAAGCAACAGTATATAATTCCTCCTGCTGCTTTTCCTTCAATTTCTGCTCGAATTCTATCGGCGACAGATATTCGAGTCCAGAATGCATTCTTTTGCTGTTATACACATCCTCTATGAACGCCTGGATATTGTCAAAGGCGTCCTCAAATGTTTCGTATTCGTTCAGATATACCTCCTCGTACTTCAGCGTCTTGAAGAAGCTCTCCGCGTACGCGTTGTCGTACGGATTTCCCTTCCTGCTGTTCGATATCTGGATGCCATGGTTTCTCA
>Ga0315274_10000197_pt1 | contig 91366 bp, 66 predicted proteins | sample YL17G02_20_MG_FD_203700 | JGI IMG/M metagenome (GOLD analysis project Ga0315274, IMG submission 203700) | Sediment microbial communities from Yellowstone Lake, YNP, Wyoming, USA - YL17G02_20 | ecosystem: Environmental > Aquatic > Freshwater > Lake > Sediment | place: USA: Wyoming | collected...
GCGGTCAGGCGGATGATGCTGCCGGGAGTGCAACCCACGCCTCTAACCTTGACCGCGGCGATGCCGAGCTCAGGGTTCACCAAAGTCGGCTGGTAGTCATAAGCGGCCGGATTGCGCCAGGCTTTTTCCGTGGAGCCGCCCGGGGGATTGTAGCCGTAGAGTTGAACTGTGGACGCGCACTCGCTGGTGGGGTCGATGGCAAAGATGATGCCGAACCCGGTCCTGGGCCAGTGGCCCGCGCCCGCGGAGGAGTAGCTTACCGCGCTGATCTCCACCGAATCGCCGGGACTGTTCCCGACCGTAAGGCCGGCAACGGGGCCGGCCCACTCCAAAGTGGTGGGCGCGCCGTAGGTGTTCCAGTCTCCCACAAACCAGCTTTCGAGGAAGCTGATGTCCGCGCCGCTGATCAAGCCGTCGCCGTCAAGGTCTTGACGATACCTGGACTGCGGGTATCCGAAGTAGAGATCAGCGTCGTCTTGCGTGTTGTCCATGTAAACGGATACCAGGGTCGCATAGTCGTTGCCGGAAATGATTCCGTCCATGTCGGAATCGCCCCAGTAGAACGACCCCGGCTTCTGAGCATGGGCGAGGATGGGAATCAGGAAGAGAAAAGAAACCAGAAATCCCCGAAGCTTTTTTGCAGTCACAAGCTTCAGCATTTTCGCCCCCCTTTTTGCGAGGAAAACCGAATTGTTTTCCTTATTAAACAATCTATAGAAACCCGCATCAGTTGTCAAGCAAAAAAGTAAAAAATCACTAATTTGGCGATTGGCATAAGCGGCGGTGTTTTCAGGGGGAGAATTTGACAAAGCCAAGCTCTGCGGACTAAATAGAGGCAGGAAGAAGCCGGGGGAATTGGTCAGCCGTTTCGGTGTCAGCATGGATCAGGAGTTGCCGGCTCTTTTTGACCGCTGGCTTGAGGCGCATAAATACAAGAACCGTTCGGAGGCAATCCGGTTTTTCCTTGATTTAAGCCCCTAACCCATATATAATTTTTTTAATGAGCCGACCGCTGGTTGAGTGCTATGAACTCGGGATGGTCGAATACCAGGAAGCGTTCCGCGTCCAGATTCAATTAAGCAACCTGGTCAAGGCAAGAGACCTTTTCGGGTTTTTGCTTTTTCTCGAACATTGCCCGACGGTTACTCTCGGCTACTCGTTTAAAGGCGACGAGGGCAAGACCGAGCTCCGGGCGAGCGAAGACTCTCTTGCCCAAAAAGGGATCAAGGTGTTCCACACCGACCGCGGGGGCAAGGCCACGTTCCACGGCCCCGGACAACTGGTGGCCTACCCTATTCTCAACTTGAACAAGTTCAAGCTTTCATCCAAGAGATACGTCAACAAGCTGGAAGACGTGGTGATCCGATGGCTGACCAGTTCGGGAATTGATGCCAGGCGCGATTTGGATTATCCTGGAGTATGGGTGTCGGACAAGAAAATCGCGTCCGTGGGCGTGAGGATAGAAAACCGAATTTCACGCCACGGGTTCGCGGTCAACCTTTGCCCGGACCTGGGCTTCTTTGACTTGATCGTGCCGTGCGGAATTGCCGGCCGCAAAATGACGTCTTTCTTGGAACTGACGGGGGTGAAACTTGATCCAAAAGATGCGGTCCCGGGTCTCTCGGCTGAATTCTCCGCGGTTTTTGACGTGGAGCTCAAGCGGGGAGAGCCGGACAAGGCTTTTGATGAAGGAGGACTAAATGACGATCAGAGAATGGCTGACGCCGGACCTGTTTGACGTCAACGTGATCCTGGTGGCTTTGCTGATCAACTGGACTTTGATCAGCCTGGCTTCCAATTTCCTGGAGGATTTTCACGTTCCGGACAAGGTCCAGAACGCAAACTATACCGCGGTGGTGGTCATGAGCTTGATCTACGGAATAATGGTTGTGCTCGGTCTCGCGGGCGTGCTCAAGCCGCAGCCAACCCTTTATCCCAACCAATACGATTTTCTGCTCATGGGCAACTACCGCGCCCTGGCCGGCATTATCGCGGGCGTGGTGATCGGCGTTCCCGCGGGCTGGGTCACGGGCAAGAGCGCCAAGGTGCGCTGGTCGTTCGCGGCCGCGGCCATTGTTTGCGAGGGACTGATCGGGCTCGGCGTCCTGCTCTGGATACTCTCCCAGGAATGACAGAGGGGGGAATTGATGGCGGTTAAAAAGCAGCGGTTTAGCGCGCCGGTCTTCAAGCGCAAGATCAGTTGGGCCATCCTGAGCACCAATGTTTTCGGCATGCCCCTGATGCCGGTCTTTGTCGGCCAGATACTGAACATACCTTTCCGCGAACTGACCGAAGCCATGACCCGCACGCCCTATTTTTTCACCTATGGACTGGGATCGCTGGGCACCGTGGCCGTCACTTTCCTCCTTATCCATTACCTGCTGGTCATGCGCTACATGAAGCCAATTATTGGTTTCCTCGCCAGCGAGGACCAGGCGAAGTCCGAATCCAAAGAAGAGGCTTACCGGGTGGTGAAATTGGCCCAGGCCGCGCCTTTTGTCACCATGTATCTCTCGCTCATTTTTTACGCCGCAGGCATCCTGGTGCTGCTCTTCGTGTCTTTCCTCCCTGTGTTCCGACTTACGTTCGGTCAGGCGGTCTCGCTCTTCTTCGGCTCGCTTTGCATCGGCGGGGTTATATCCTTTTTCCAGTATTTCACCACCCGCAAGGTTTTGATCCTCTTTATCCAAGACCTGCTTGCCAAGTTCCCGGAAATGGTTGAGGACCCGGAACTGAACCAGGCCCGGCACCGCATCCGCAACAAGACCATGCTCTCGACCGTCACCTTCTGCATGTCCCTGGTCATACTCACCGGCAGCCTGTGCTACAGCAACGCAGTGGCCAGCTTCCAGATCCACAACGGCGAGGTGTATCTTGACCGCTTGAACCTGCAAGGGGTGGCCTCTTCTCTCGATTCCTTCAACCTCTTTTCCAAGGAACTCAAAATTGATTACGAGGATTACATAATCCTCACTGATGACCGCGGCCGGTTGATCAGCGGCGAAGTCCCGCCCGGGATGGAAAAATTATGGACGATGATCCTCCACCCCGAACTGGGCAAACTGACCTTCAACGTGCCGCTGATCTTCAAGCTGAGCAGCGATGAAATTTACAGCGGGGTGTGGTCGCACGAAAGGCACACCATCGTCCACCGGCCGGTTGACTCGGAGCATCACGTGTTCGTGTTCATCCCGGAAAAAACGCACGAGGCCAGCCTCAATTTGGTCTGGGGCTTTATAATTTTCGCGGTTATTTTCGCGCTGCTCATCACCTTCATCTATACCCGGTTTGCCGCGGTGGAGCTGGACATGCCGCTGGGCGTCATCACGCAATCGATCCAGGAAGTCGCCAAGGGCAATTTGCAGGAAACCGTTCTGGTGCTTTCCCAGGACGAAATCGGCGTGCTTTCCTTGAACCTGAACAAAATGATCACCAGCCTGCGCGCCATGATCGGAAAGATCGACCAGGCCAGCCATTCCGTGAGCGAAACCAACAACAAGCTCACGGCGCATTCCGACCAGATCGAGCAAGGCGCCGCGCTCCAGGCCAGTTCCGTGGAGGAGACCAGCGCGTCGATGGAGGAAATGAACCTTTCCAACCGCCAGATCGCGGAGAGCGTGGAGACCCTGGCGAGGAGCGCGGAAGAGTCCAGCGCGTCGATCCTTCAGATGGGCGCGACCATTGACGAGGTAGCCAAGAACGTGGAGACGCTCTCCGAGGCGGTTGAGGAGACCACCAGTTCGCTGCAGGAAATGAACGCGTCCTTGCAGGAGGTTGCGACCAACGTGCAGCAACTGAGCAACCGCAGCAACGAGGCGGTGAAGAGTCTGCAGGAAATGGAAAACGGCATCCGGGTGGTGGGCGACAGCAGCCAGCAGACCGCGAGCTTGAGCGAGCAGGTATCGGAGGACGCGGACCAGGGCGCCAAGGCCGTGGAAATGACGATCAAGGGGATTGAGCGCATCCGCAAGAGTTCGGAAGAGGCGGCCGTGGTCATTGACAGCCTGAGCGAACGGGCGCAGGAGATCGGGAACATACTCAATGTGATCGACGACATTACCGAGGAAACGAATCTGCTGGCCTTGAACGCGGCGATCATAGCTGCGCAGGCGGGCGAGCACGGCAAGGGCTTTGCGGTGGTGGCGGATGAGATCCGGGACCTGGCCGAGCGCACCAGCGCGTCGACCAAGGAGATCTCGGAGTTGATCAAGTCCGTGCAGGAAGGCGCCCAGAACGCGGTGGCCACGGTTTTCAAGAGTTCGAAGGACGTTGAGGAAGGCGTGCGCTTGAGCCAGGAAGCGGGCGCGGCGCTCTCGCAGATCCTTCAGCGGGCCCGGGTGAGCATGGAGCGCACGCGGGAGATCGCCTCGGGCGTTGCGCGCCAGCGCGAGAGCATCAAGGGCGTGATGGGATTTTTTGAGAACATCAACGCGATGATCACCCAGGTTGCTCAGGCCATTCAGGAGCAGTCGCGGGGGTCGGACCTGATCTTCAAGGCCTCGCAGCGGATGGAGCAGGTGGCGCAGCAGGTCAAACGCGCCATCCGGGAGCAGACCCTGGGCAGCAAACAGATCACCCAGGCGATCGAAAACATCTCCCAGATCGTCAATTACATCAACACCGCTCAGAACGAGCAGATCAAGAACAGCCAGACCGTGCTGGAGGCGGTGAAGCACATCCGGAAGGTTGCCGAGGAAAACACGGAGCGGGTCAAGGAAGTCAAACGGATGGTGGAAGGCCTGTCATTCCTGTCTCGGGACCTGAACGAGATGGTGGAAGAATTCAAGATCGGCGGTGACGGCCAGAGCGCGGCCACGGAAGTGTTCAAGCTTTAGATTTGGCCTGGCGAGGTTCCCGCTTTTTCTCGTGGCGATAAGGCGCGGGGTCGTATCGTTTCTCCACCAGTTCCTGCGGAATGGTCTCGGGATGTTCGATGAATTTCTTGAAGTCGCCGATTATTCCCTTGTAGTAGTCAACGTTGGCGAAGGCGTGGGGCGCCCCGAAAGTGGCCCATACCTTTTCCCCGAACGGGATCGCGAAGACAAAGGTGCGGTAGTGGGTCCCGTGGAAAGTGACCGGGAACCCGAGTTCCGGCATGGGGTTCCTGGAAACCATGAGCGCATACTGGCCCTTGACTTCGCGCCGGCCGAAAAAATGCTTAACCAGCCACACCGACAGCCGCGGGTAATGGACGGCCAGGAATTTTTCTACCGGGTGCATGTGGTCGCGCACCAGCCGCTCCACGAAATATTTTTCCTTCTCCCGGACCGCAACCCATTCCAGCATGTCGCTGTCCTTGCTCACTTTGCGGACATAACCGGTCGGGTAGCGCGCGGGATAAGCCTTCCGGTTGAGCGAGACCACTTTTTGCGGCAGGTGCTTCTGGCTCAAGCGGTAGGCAATCTTCATGAACAACTGGTTGGGCGGTATCTTTCGCGCCTTGCAGAAATCGATGATCGGTTTCTGGTTGAGTTCAAAGAGCAGGTTCATGCAGTATTGTCTCTGGAGGTACCAGTAATACTCCATGGGCCCGAACTCTTCGCCGTGCCAGGGGTGCTTGTCATCAAACATTATTTGCCGCCTTTTTTCAATATTACTTCCTTGCCGCAGTGATTGCATCTCACGGACTGGTATTCGCAGGTCTCGCACCGCGCGACTTCGCCCAGGATTTCCTCGCAAAACGGACAGCGCTCCGCGCCCTCAACCGGCGCAACCTCGATAATCTTCCTCCTGCCCTTGCGGTCCTTGCTCCGGTAATCCTCAACCGCCATCTTGAGCGCGTCCACCGCCTGGAACGGGCAATGCCACTTGCTCCTGGGCAAGCCTTCAAGCTCCTTGAAAATGTCTTCCATCCGTATTTTATCAACTTCCGCCAGGCTCTTGCCTTCCGCAAGCTCCGCAACGTAGCTGGCCACCGCCTTGGCCGCGCCGCAGCCAAGGCAGGCAAACCTTACCTCGACGAGCACTTCCTTTTCGACCCTGATCTGGAAGGTCAGGATTTCTCCGCAGCGGGCGTTGCCCACAATGCCTACCCCGTCGGGCCGTTCGATCTGCCCCATCCGGCGCGCATGGAGGAAATGTTCCTTAAGTTTTTCCTGAACCAGAGCCATGTTCCTTATCCCCGTTATCCACATCGATGCCCAGTTCCTTCAATTTCTGGTCATAATCCCGCATGAGTTCTTCTTCCTTGATCCCGTGCTCGGCTTCGAGTTTCGCCAGCCTGCGCTCGTAGCGGTCGAGTATCCCGAGCAAGCCCGTGACCACCTCCTGCATGGGGTCCGGAAGGTCGGAATGCTCCAGGTCTTTGGCCATGTCTCCGGTGGTGACTCTTCTCACCACTCTCCCAGGCACCCCCACCACGGTTGCGCCCGGAGGGACGTCTTCCACCACCACGGACCCGGAACCGATCCTGGCGTGCGCGCCGATCACGATGTTTCCCAGCACCGCGGCGTTGGACCCCACGACCACGCCCTTCTCCAGGGTCGGGTGCCGCTTTTCCTTCTTCATGCTCACCCCGCCCAGCACCACGCCCTTGTAAATCAGGCAGTCGTCCCCCACTTCCGCGGTCTCGCCGATCACCACGCCCATGCCGTGGTCAATGAAAACCCGCCGGCCGATCTTTGCCCCGGGATGGATTTCAATGCCGGTGAAGAAGCGGTTGAGGTGGGATATCAGCCTGGCCAGGGTGTAGAATTTTTTAAGGTAAAGCCCATGGGCGATGCGGTGGACCCAGAGGGCGTGCAGGCCGGGATACGCGATCAGGACTTCCAGCCAGTTCCTGGCTGCGGGGTCCCGCTCAAAAACTTCTCTTATGTCTTCCCGGATGCGTTCTAGCATGCTCTCTTGTTGCCGGGCCAGAGAGGACTCATCTCTCGCAGTTCCTGGATCACCCCGGGCAATACCTCCAAAGTGTAGTCAATGTCCTCCTGGGTGTTCTCAATGCCCAGGCTGAACCGGATGGTGCCGTGGGCCAGTTCGTGCGGCATCCCGATGGCCAGAAGCACGTGGCTCGGCTCGAGCGTCCCGGAAGAGCAGGCCGATCCGGTGCTGACCGCGATCCCCTTGGAACTCAGCCGCAGAAGTATGGACTCGCCTTCAATATATCTGAAAGTAACGCTCAGCGTGGTGGGCAGGACTTTTTCCGGGTGACCGTTGACGATCACCTCCGGGATTTTGGCGAGGATGCCCTCTCTCAAGCGCTCGCGCAGTCTCCAGATTTCCTTCACGTTGGACTCACGCTCCCTGAGCGCAAGCTCGCAGGCTTTGCCCAGAGCCAGGATGCCCAGCGTGTTTTCGGTCCCGCCCCGCAAGCCCCGCTCCTGGTGGCCGCCCTGGAGCACCGGGCAAACCTTGACCCCCTCGCGGATGTAAAGCGCGGCCACTCCTTTGGGCGCGTGGAGCTTGTGCCCGGACAGGGAAAGAAAATCCACTCCCAGTTCGCGCACGTCGATCTTGAGCTTGCCCACGGCCTGCACCGCGTCGGTATGGAAATATACCTCTCGCTTGCGCGCAATTTTCGCGATCTCCGCGACCGGCTCAATGGTCCCGATCTCGTTGTTCGCGGTCATCACCGATATGAGCACGGTCTGCTTGGTGATCGCCTTTTCAATCAGCGCCGGGTCAACCAGCCCATATTTGTCCACCGGCAGCCAGGTGACCTTGAAGCCCTGCCGCTCCAGCGATTTGATCGGGTTCATCACCGACGGGTGCTCGATCTGGCTGGTGATGATGTGCTTGCCCGGGTGGGATTCCTCCAGCGCCTTGCACGACAGGTCCTGGCAGGTCACGCCCTTGATCACCAGGTTGTTCGATTCCGAGCCGCAGCTGGTGAAGATAATTTCATCGGGCTTGGCGTTCAGAAGCTCCGCCACCCGCTTGCGAGCGTCCTCAACCGCCTTCCGGGCCTCCTGACCGAAGAAATGCTCGCTGCTTGCGTTGCCGAAAATCTCCAGCGAGCCTACGATCACTTTCTTGACCTCCGGATGCAGCGGCGTGGTCGCGTTATTGTCCAGATAGGTCTTGCGCATTCAACTCGTCCCCTTTTTCTTTTTCGGCCGATACTGGTTAAGGATGTCCTCGATCAAAGGCTTGCAGCGCACGCCCCCGCACTCGCCCTTGGTCGCGCCCGTGGCCTCCGCGATCATTTCAACGGTATAAGCCCCGTGGGCAATGGCCTCTTCAACCTCCTCCCGCGCAATCTGCTGGCACTTGCACACGTATTCAATTTCTTCGGTAACCGCGGGCGCCACCCCCAGATACTTGTCGATCGCGCGGTGGATCGCGTCCGCGGCCAGCACCGAGCAGTGAATCTTGTGCTCGGGCAGGCCGCCCAGGGCGTCAACCACCTGCTGGTTGGTGATCTTGCGCGCCTCCTTCACCTGCTTGCCGATGATCATCTCGGTCGCGATTGAACTGCTCGCCACCGCGCTCGCGCAGCCGAAGGTCTTGAACTTGGCGTCGGTGATGACCCCGTTCTTGTCGACCTTGATCCAGATTTTCATCACGTCCCCGCACACCGGGCTGCCAACCTCGCCCACCCCGTCCGCGTCCGGAATCTCGCCCATGTTGCGAGGGTTCTGGAAATAGTCAATTACTTTCTCGTTATAGATCATCGATACTTCCGTTACGTTGTTTCCAAATATATAGAATAGTCAATTGAAGGGCGTTTTTCAAGTCTGGATTTTTTCCAGCAACCGCTTGGCCCATTCCCTGCGGCGGCGAGAGCGGTGGTATATTCTCTGCGCCCGTTTATTTTCCGGATCGAAACGGAGAATATAAGAGCGGTCCCCCATCTTGCGGCCGTAAACGCTCACGCTCAGGGCCATATCCCCCACGCAGGTAACGCGGTGTATCCCATCATCAAAAGGCCTTACCAAAGCGGTGTCTCCGGGCTCCAGGACCCGTTTATCCTTGAGCTGGATTTCCACCGAGTCCTCGCCGCCGTTAAGCCGGACGTAATTCTCCACCAGCGTTTTCCCCCACCAGCCGGCCAGCATGCCCGGGGCGTTATGGTCATGTATGAAATCATCGGAATCAGGGGTCCAGATGAACATGCGGAGCGAAAAACCGCCGTCCGCCTCGCGCCAGATCACTATTTCGTTATTGAACAGGTTGGCGGCCTGTTCGCGGAGGAAATGCACGTCATGGGCCAGCCGCTCCATGACCCGGACCGCGACCTGGCGATCTTTGGTCAACGCTTTCAGGGCTCTTTCCAACGAGGCATTATCGGTAATGCTCGCCTCGTCATCCTCGGGGCGGAAGGCGTTCCGCAAATTATGGATGTGATCAACCAGTCCCAGGCTCTCCTCAAAAAGCTCCATGTCACTCCCCTTTCACCTTGGGCCGGCGATAAAGCGCCAGCACTCCCCGGTCCTGAAACATTACCTGCACCACCTCATAACCATCTTTGCATTTCTCCTCAAATAATTCCACCAGCTTTTTGAACTCAGGATGTTTTTCCTCCATCCGGCACCTGCCCCCCTCCAGGCAGACAAAAATCACCCGCGGCTCGCCGGAAACAACCTCCCGGAACAAGTCCAGCGGATAAAATTCAAAAGTGTAATCATACGGCATTTGCCCCTCCATCTGCCCGGCCCCGGCGCAATTCATAGCCTATTATAAATATGCGCTTGCGTCGATTCCAGCATCCGAAGCTAGTTTGGTCAAGGCCGCCACTACTTGAGGATGGAGCGGGATGCCCTGTTTTCTCCGTTCATCCTCGCACTCAAATTCCGGCTCGCCGTGGATGTAGATGCGGTCCTGGCCCTTGGCCTTGGGCGAATCCTTGATCGCGGTCAAGGCATCGTACATGGTCTTCTCAAACTCTCCGAGCGGACGGAAGCCTTCAACCTTGAACGCCATGAAAAAATGACCCACGTTGCTCGGCTCCGGACGCATGCTCATCAGCCCTTCCTGCTTGACGCCGTAATTGGCGTCGGACAAGATGGCCGAGAGGATGTCCACCAGCATGGCCAGGCCGTAGCCCTTGTGCCCGCCCAGTTCGCGCGTGCCGCCCAGGGGCGCGAGCGCGCCGCCCTTGAGCATCATGGTCGGGTCGTCGGTGAATTCGCCCTGGCTGTCATAGAGCCATCCGACGGGAACCTTTTTGGCGTTCTTGAGCGCAAGCTCGATTTTCCCGAGCGGCACCGCGCTGGTGGCCATGTCCAGGACAAAGGGCTTTAGCTTTCCCGCAGGCGCCGCCAAACTGATGGGGTTGGTGCCGAGTATGCCCTTGGATCCGAAGGTCGGAGTGACCATGGAGACCGCGTTGGTCACCGCGAACCCGATCATGCCGCGCTTAAGCGCCATCATCGAGTAGTAGCCGGCGATCCCGAAATGGTTGCTGCGCCGCACCGAGACCAGGCCGGCCCCGACTTTTCCCGCTTTTTCGATTGCCAGCTCCATTGCGAATTTGGCGACAATCGGGCCGAGCCCGTCATCTCCGTCCACCAACGCGGTCGCCGGGAGCTCGCGCAGGATTTTTATTTGCGGCCGGGGGTTGACCGTTTTGTTCTTAAGCTTGCCGATGTAATAAGGCAGGCGCGAGGCGCCGTGGGAATCAATGCCCCGGATGTCCGCGGCGATCAGGGCGTCCGCGGCGATTTCCGAGTCTTTTTCCGGAAGCCCCGCGGCCACGAATATTTTTTGCATCAGTTCGCGCAACTTGTCCGCCGGCACCCGTTTAAATTCATCCATCCGAAGTCTCCTTTCTCAACCGGACCAGCTCCGGGTTCAAGTCCTTGAGCGCGGGGATCGCGCCCAGGCCGTCCGCGTAAATCAGAGCGTTGTTGACCGCGCGCGCCAAGGCCTCCGCGGCCAGAATCCCCAGCCGGTTGATCTCGGCCTGAAATTCGCCGGCGCTCGCGGCGAAAATAATGTCGCCGTCAAAAGTGGAATGCGCGGGCGAGAGGGTCCGGGTCAGGCCGGCCTCGGCCAGCTTGGCCAGCTTGGAGGCGCCAACCTTATCGAGTTGCGCGTTGGTGACGATTACGGCGAGGTTGGTGTTTTCCCCCACCTGCTGCTCGATTGAAGTTTTAATCCCGGCCAGGGATCGGGTGGTATCGATGAATTCATTGCTCTGGGGGTTGCGCGTTCCGGCCAGGATTTGTCCGGTCCGGTAATCGAGCACGTCTCCGAAGTTATTGACCACGCAGAGCGCCGCGACCACCAGCCCGTCGCCCATGACCATTGCGGCCGAACCCAATCCGCTCTTCACCGCGCCGTTGATGCCGTAAAGCTTGCCCACGCTCACGCCGGTGCCCGCGCCCACGCTGCCCTGCTCCGTCCGGTCCGAGCGCGCTGCGGCCGCGGCCCGGTAGCCCATGGCCGCGTCGGGCCGGACCAGACTGGACTTGAAGCTCAGGTCAAACACGATCGCCGCGGGAACAATGGGCACGAGCGCCACCCGGGCGAAGTACCCAATTCCCTGCTCCTCCAGGTACTTCATGACCCCGTCCGCGGCCGCCAGGCCGTAGGCGCTGCCGCCCGCGAGACAGATGGCGTTGATCCCGGGCGTGATGTGCTGGGGGTTCAGGCAGTCGATTTCCCGGGTGCCGGTCGCAAACCCGCACACGTTCACGCCCGCGACCGCGGCCTTTTCAAAGATAATCGCGGTGCAGCCGGTGCCGTTTTCAAGATCGGTCGAATGCCCGACCCTGACCCCGTTCACATCCAAAAGATTATTCTTCATCCGCTAAATCCTAGCATCTATTTTTTTTGACTTCAAACATGGGTTCCGGCCTTGGCCCCGCAGTCCGAGCTTGGTGGTCGGGGACGGACCCTGAGAATTTGCTTTTGTTGACTTGCGGCCGGCTTTCAGTTAGCTTAGATTGAGAATCGCATGAGCGGCGCGCGTAAATATTTTGTGGCCAACTTCGGCTGTCAGATGAACGTCCTGGACAGCGAGCGGATGGAGGGAATCCTGCTCGAGCGAGGCCTGTCCGCGGCCCAAAACTGGGAAGACGCAAGGGTGGTCCTGATCAATTCGTGTTCGGTGCGGGAAAAGCCGGAGCGCAAGGCCCTGAGCCTTTTGGGCAGGCTGTGCCAGGCAAAAGCAAGTCGGCCGGAAATGGTGCTCGGCTTTTGCGGATGCGTGGCGCAGCAACACGGCGAAAAACTGCTCGAGCGGTTCCCGCTCCTGGACTTTGTGCTGGGGACCAACCAGGTTTCGCGTCTGGCCGAGGTCCTCGCCCATGCGCTGGCCGGGGAGAGGACCGCGGCCATTGCCTGGACGGATGAGAAGGAATTGGACTGCCTGTTTTCGGTTTCCCGGAACCGGCCGGTGCGGGGCGTGAGCGCGTTCGTTACGGTTATGGAGGGCTGCGACAATTACTGCGCGTTCTGCGTGGTGCCCTACGTGCGCGGTCCGGAGCAAAGCCGCAAGCCGGAGGACGTCATTTTGGAGGTTGAGAATCTTGCCGGGCAGGGAGTGAAAGAGGTTGTGCTGCTCGGCCAGAACGTTAATTCCTATGGCCAAAAGCGCGGGTTCGGGGTGGATTTCGCGGACCTGCTCAAGATGACGGCAAGAGTCCGCGGCATTGAGCGCGTCCGCTTCACCACCAGCCACCCGAAAGACTTTTCTGACAAGCTGATCGCGACCATGGCTTCCGAGCCCAAGGTCTGCGAGCAGGTCCATCTCCCGCTCCAGGCCGGCTCGGACCGCGTTCTGGAGCTCATGGGTCGGGGTTATTCCGGCCGCTATTACCTGGGGCTGGTCAACAAGTTGCGCGCAGCCATGCCGGACTTAGGATTAAGCACGGACCTGATCGCGGGGTTTCCGGGCGAGACCGAGGATGAGTTTCAGGCCACGCTGGAGCTGGTGGAGGAGATAGGGTTTGACGAAGCGTTCACCTTCAGGTATTCGGCGCGGCCGGGCACCAAGGCGGAAAGCTATCCCCAGCTCCCTGAGGAATTGCGCCTGGAAAGGCTTTACCGGCTGGAGCGGCTGGTGTCTCGCATCACCGGCGAAAAGAACCTCGGCCAGGTCGGGAAAGTGAAGGAAGTCCTGCTTGCCGAACAAAGCAAGAGCGACCCTATGAAATTGACCGGCCGCGGCCGCGACGGCCGGCTGGTGCACGTCCCGAAACAAGGCGCGGAAAAATACCTGGGCGGGCTGGTCTTGGTCAGGATTGAAAAAGGGCTGAAGCATTCCCTCTTGGGGGAACTGGTTGAGCCCGGGCAAAAAAACGTCTGGCAAGGAGACGAACAATGTTTATCGAGATGAAAGTCAACGGCATCGTGCTGGACCCGCAAACCAACGTCCCGATCGTGATCCTGAGGGACGCGGACGGGAAACACACCCTGCCCATCTGGATCGGCCTGCTCGAAGCGAGCGCCATTGCCATGGAGCTGGAGAAGATCAAAATCCACCGGCCGCTCACCCACGATCTGCTCAAGAACATCCTGGAGCAGTTGAAGGTCGGGGTGGTCAAGATCGAGATCACGGACATCAAGAACAACACCTATTACGCGCTGATTCATCTGGACGTGAACGGGAAGCTGGTGGCCATTGATTCGCGTCCGAGCGATTCCATCGCGCTGGCGCTCCGGACCAATTCTCCGATTTTCGTGGCGCAGGAAGTGCTGGACAAATCGAACAAGCTGGACGAGAAGAGCGCGGACTTCAGCCAGGAGAACAAGGACAAGTGGAGCGAGATTCTGGAAAACCTTGACCCGGAGGATTTCGGCAAATACAAGATGTAGTTAGGGGGAGGAGTTTTTCTAAACAGGAGGCGCAGTCGTTGGACCGGCCTTTTCCGCGGGACGCTCGCCGGCCTCAAGCCGTCTCCCCCCGGAATCAACCTTCGGCGCCGCGACGCTAAAGCCTGCCATTTCCTGTTTTACGCCGCATTCTCGCTATTCGCTTTTCAGCATCCGGGCAAAGGTGTAAAATTCAATAAGAGGGCATCATTGTTCGTGTTCAGTTCCGGCCTGCTTATGAAATTTTTGCAACGCGGGGTTCCGGGTCTTTGGCCGCGTTGGAACCGAGGCTTTGACTGCAAAGGAGGGTTTCATGCCGTTGGAAAAACTGGTTGGCGAACGCACCCGCAAGATTTTGGAAGACCTTGCTGAGCGGATGATCCCGTCAGGCGGGCTTGACTACCCGGGGGCGCGCGACATGGGCCTGGTGGACAAGACGCTGGAGGTTGCCGGCAAGTTCCCCTTTGGCCTGCCCGGTCTGAAACTTGTGGCCTGGGCGTGGGAATTTTCCCCCTTGTTATACTTCAAGTTCAGGCTGCTTACCCAGATGAGCCCGAAGCAGCAGACCGCGTATTTCACCAGTTGCGAAAACAGCAGGTTCATGGTCCGGCGTTACACCCTGGTGGGCTTGAAGGCCTTGTTCATGGCTGTCTTTTACAATGATCCGGCGATCTGCAAGAAAATAGGTTTTTGCGAAGGGTCGTGCTATGAGACGCACGGAAAGGCTGTCGGCCATGAGTGACGGAAAAATCATCCAGGGTTTTGAGATTTCCGGGGAGTTGCAGGAAAGCGCCGAGGTTTGCGTGATCGGCTCGGGCGCGGGCGGCGCGGTTGCGGCGCGGGAACTGGCGGAAAAAGGGCATTCGGTGGTTTTAGTGGAGGAAGGCTCCAAATGGGACAAGAGCAACTATCCCAAGAACGTGGCTGACTGTTTCCGCAAGATGTATCGCAATTCCGGGGCCACCGTCTGCCTTGGCCGTCCTCCCATCCCCATGCCCATCGGCAAGGCGCTGGGCGGGACCACCAAGATCAACTCCGGAACCTGCCTGCGGACCCCGGACAAGGTGCTCCGGCGCTGGCGCCGGGAGTTCGGGATCGAGGGGATCGAGCCCGAGCAAATGAAGCCCTATTTTGCGCGGGTGGAAAAAATGGTTGACGCGGCCCCGGTCTCCAGCCGGGTGATGGGACGGAACAATGAGATGTTCCTGGAAGGGGCAAAGAAGCTGGGCTATTCCTGCGGGCCGCTGATCCGGAACGCGGACGCAAATTGTCACGGCTGCGGCATCTGCACCCTGGGCTGCCCCTCGGACGGCAAGCGATCCACGGACTTGAATTACATTCCCGCGGCGGTGTCCGCTGGCGCCAGGGTTTATTGCAACGCGCGCGCGGAGAAAATTCTGGTCAAGGACGGCTGTGTGGAAGGGATTGCCGGCTCCATCCTTGACCCGGAGACGGGCAAGCCCAGGCATAATTTCCATGTCAAATGCAAGCTGCTGGCGCTGGCCGCGGGAACCATCCATTCGCCGGTGCTTCTGAAGAAAAGCGGCCTGGCCAATTCCTCGGGCTGGCTGGGCAAAAACCTGCGCATTCATCCCGGCATCCGGGTGTCCGCGTTATTTGACCAGGAGATTTGCGGTTACCTGGGCGTGCCTCAGGCCGCGTTCGTGGATGAGTTCGCGGACGAAGGCATCATGCTGGAAGGAGTTTTCGTGGTGCCGATCCTGACCGCGCCGATGCTGCCCTATTTCGGGGAAAAGAACAAGGAGCTCATGTTCCGGTATAAGAACATCGCGTCGTTCGGGGCCATGATTTTCGACGAGACCCGAGGCCGCGTGGTGCAGGGATTTTCCGGCCGTCCGGTGATCCTTTACCAGCTTTGCAAGGAAGACCTCAAGAAAGCGACCAAGGCGATCGCGTATGCCGCAGAGATCTGGCTGGCCGCGGGCGCCAAGCGGGTCTTCACGGCGATCAGTTGGATGCCCGAGTTGAATTCGATCCGGGAGGTCAGGCTCTTGCTCCAGCGCGGGCTCAAGGCCAGCGATACCGAGATGATGGCGTTCCACCCCATGGGCACCTGCCGGATGGGCGCCGAACGGCTGAACTCGGTCTGCGACCCTTACGGCGAGACCTGGGACGTGCGCAACCTGTTCGTGACCGACGGCAGCCTGTTCCCCACCTGCCTCGGGGTCAACCCGATGGAGTCCATCATGGCCTTCGCCAACCGCAGCGCGGACTATATCCACCAGATGAAACTGTCGTCAAGCTGAGAAACGGAGGCGAGCAGCCGCATGTCCAAGCCGGAGTTCAACCCAAGGCCGCAAGCTACCGCCTTTTTTGAAAGCGCGGCAATATGTGCTAAAATTTTTGGGCAGTATGGGCATCTCGCGTAAGAAAATCAAGCAGGCCCGGAGGCTGTACCCGGCAAAATCGGTCAAGGAAATCGCCGGCATGCTCGCGGTTAATGCGGACGAGCTTGTCCGGGCTCTGCGCGAAGAAGGTCTGGAGTTCAAGAGCGCCGTCCCCTCCCGGTTCCCGCGGGCGAAGGTCCGCTGGAAATATTTGCTGCTGCTTGCCCTTTGCGTGGCCGCGGTCTATGCCAACAGCCTGGAGAACACCTTCCATTACGACGACTATCACTCGCTGACCGAGAACATCCACATGCGCAAGCTGGGCAAAATCCCGCGTTATTTTGTGGACGCTCAGATGTTCAGCTCCAAGCCCGGGGTCAAGATGGTCCGGCCGCTCCTGCTCACCAGCTTCGCCCTCAACTACGCGCTCACCAAATACAACGCCTGGAGCTGGGAACTGGTCAACGTCCTGATCCACCTGTTCAACGTGCTGATCGCCTACGTGCTCCTCGTCCACATGACCGGCAAGCAGCGCTTCGCACTGATCGCGAGTCTGGTCTTTGCCCTGCACCCGGTCAACACCGAATCCGTGAACTACGTCAACTGCAGGTCCACGCTCCTGGTCTCCAGCTGCATGATCGTCTCGCTCTACGGTTTTGTCCGGGCCATGTTGACCAGGGAAAGGCTCTGGTTCGGAGTTTACTACGGGTTCTTCGCGATCGGCTTTCTTTTCAAGGAAGAGGCGATCGTGGTGCTGGCCCTGGCCGCGGTCATCGACATCCTTTTCCTGAGAAAGGCCGGCCCCAAAAACGGCTTTGAAAGAATTTTGCTTTACTATCTTCCCTTGTTGATCATTATTGCGGTCTATTTCTCCTACCGCAGATACATGATGGGCATTATGATCCAGGAGCACCCGCCGCGCGAATTCATCGTCAACCTGATGACCGAGAGCCGGGTGATCACCAGGTACTTCAACCTGCTAGTCTGGCCGTTCCATCTCAACACCAGCTACGACGTTGAAGTTTTCCGCGATCTGATCAAAGACAAGGTGCTGCCGGCGTTGCTCTATATTTCGGCCTGGGCCCTGGCCGCGATCCTGGTCTGGAAGAAATACCCGGTTTTCACTTTCTTCGTGATGGCGTTTTTCATCACGCTTGCGCCCACCGCCTTGGTGCCCCTGAACGCAACCATGAACGAACACCGGCTCTACCTCGCCACCCTGGCCCTGGGCATATTGATGTCACGCGGGCTCACGCTGGCGGAAAAAAATTCAACGCCTTTGAGCAAAGCGGCATCGAATTCCGTCCTGATCCTGCTCTTCGCGCTGCTCGGCTGCCTGGTCGTCGCCCGCAACCGGCTGTGGGTGAGCGACATGATCCTGTGGCGGGACGCGATCGCCAAGTCTCCGGCCAAGGCGCAGGTCATCAGCGACCTTGGCAACGCCTACTTCCGACAGTCGCCGCCCAACATCGACCGGGCCGAGCAGCTTTACAAATGGTCAATCATGGCCGACCGGCTCTATTTCAAGGCCTATCACAACCTGGCGATCATCAACTTCAGCCGGGGGGACAGGGTGCTGGATACCGACCCCGAGTTGGCGCGCCAATATTACCGGAATTCGGTAGCGTTTTTTCAGGACGCGGTGAGGATCTATCCCTGGAACCCGGATTCCTGGAACGACATGGGGACCGCCTACCTTAAGCTGGGCGATTATGACAACGCCCGGCTCAATTATCAGAAAGCCATGGACATGGACCCCAACTATTTCAAGGGCCATTACAACATGGGCTATTCCTTCTCGCTGGAGAAGAAATTCCCCGAAGCCGAGCAGGCTTTCAAGGGCGCGCTGAAAATTTACGACCGCGACCCCAAACTGTGGTTCGGGCTGTCCAACGCCCAGTTCCAGCAGAAAAAATACGAAGCAGCGCTCGAGACCATGCGCCAGGGCATGACCATCCTGCCGGACAGTTCGGAACTTAAACAAGGCTACGAAAGGCTCTTCAAATTCATCGAGGACCTCCGTTCCGGTAAAACCGCGCCGCCGCCCTAGATGAAGACGAACAAATTATTCCTGGTCTTCGCCGCAACCGTCGTAACTCTAAGCGGCTACGTCCTGGCTGTTTTTTTTCCCGGATGCTTCGGGTTTGACCAGCTCAAATATTTCCCGCAGCCCCTGGCAACGGCCTCGCCGGTCCTGTTTCTCGGACTGGCCGCGGCAGCCGTTTTTTTCCCCGCCGGAAATCTTTTTGCGAAGAAACACCTTTGGCCGGTCAGCGCGGTCCTCATCGCCGGCTGGCTGGCGGCCCTGGTCCTGCTCCGCGCCTCCGCGCCTCTGCTGGGAGACGGCATGGACCGGATTTCAAGCCTCGCCGAACCGCTCCTCAAAACCGCGCGCACGCAGCCCGCGCCCCTGGACATTTTTCTTCACTGGGCGGCATACCGCCTGCTTGCTCCTTTCGCGGCCGATGCCGGGCATCTCGCCTATTCCCTGAATTCGTATCTGGCGGGATTGCTTTACCTGGCCGCGGTAATTTTTCTTGCGCGAAAAGTTTTGAGCGGCCCTGCCGCGCGGTTTTTTTTCGCCGCGGTCATGCTCGCCGCGGGTTTTGTCCAGTTGTTCGCGGGATACGCCGAAAATTATTGCTTCATCCCCGCGGGCCTGGTCTTCTGGATGGCCGGGGTCAAGGGATCAGAAACCGGAAAATTTTCTGTGCCGGCCGCGGCCCAAATCACGCTGATCCTGCTTCATTTCTTTTTTTTGCTGCTGTTGCCGGTGACGGTCTGGGTCTTGTGGCGGAATGCCGGGAGGAAATCCCTGCCCCTGCTGTCCTGCCTGGCCGCATTTGGGTTCATGGTTTCAATTACGGCGCTGTTCATGGTTCGCCACAGTTATCGCGGGCCCGCCATATTCCTGGACCCGGCCCGGATTTTTTCCCTGCCGCATCTGGCCGATTTTTTGAACCTCCAAATCCTGGCCTGCCCCGCCCTGCTCCTGCTGCTCCTGGCCCTTGCCTTCGCGCGAGGCAAGCCCCCGGCGGCCATATTGGAAAAGGCGCTGCTCGGCGCGAGCGTCATTTTTCTTGCCTTCTTCTTCATTCTCCGGCCGGTGCTGGGCGCGGTGAGGGACTGGGACTTGTTCTCCATACCCGCCATGATCTACACCGCTTTCCTCCTGATCTACGCCCTGAACCGGCTTGAACGCGAGCCCGGAATATTGAACGCCCTGGCCGCGGCCGCGGTTTTGGTTTCGATTTTCCATACCGGCTCGTGGCTTTTGCTGAACCATTCCGAAGAAAAAATGGTCAGCCGCATTGCGAGCCATCTTGAAGCGCGTCAGTCCCGCGAGCGCTGGGCCTCAGGTTACGGGTTCCTGGTCATGGCCGATTACTTTGAGCAGCAGGGCCGGGTACCGGAATCGGATTCCGCTTTCCGCAAAGCCGGCCAAATAAATCCCGGCTATTCCGTGATCCACCAGAATTACGGGCTGTTCCTCTGGAAACACGGCCGGCGCGAGAATGCCATCCAGGAGATGGAACTCGCGGCCAGGCTGAACCCGACCAATCAAAGAATCAAAATGATCCTGGCCGGGTTCCGCGCCCAATACCAGGCAGGGCAAGAATGAAGCGGGCGGCGCTCGTCTTTGCCATTTTTTTTCTGCTCGCCCTGTCCTGCCGGCGGCAAGGCGGAGCCGGCGACGTCTTTCGCTTCAACCTGGAGACCGAGCCGCCCAGCCTGGACTGGTCGGTTGCCACTGACAATGCCTCGATCATGGTGCTCAACAACATTATGGAAGGCCTCACCCGCTACAACCAGGACCTGGCCGCGGAACCGGCAATCGCCGAGCGCTGGGAGGTTTCCCCGGACGGGAAAAAATACACCTTTTATATCCGGCCCGACGCGCGCTGGTCCGACGGCAAGCCGGTCACGGCCCAGGATTTCGTTGACTCCTGGCAAAGGCTCCTCAACCCGGCCACCGCGGCCGAGTACGCCTATTTCCTCTACCTGGTCAAAAACGCCAAGGAGATCAACTCCGGCGAGATCAAGGACTTGAACCGGCTCGGCGCAACCGCGCCGGACGAGCGCACGCTCGAAGTTGAGCTCATTCATCCCGCGGTCTATTTCCCGGTGATCGTGACTTTTATGGTTACTTTTCCGATCCGGAAGGATTTGGCGGAAAAGTATCCCGATTCCTGGACCGAGCCCGGACGCATCATCACCAACGGCGCTTTCGTGCCGACCTCCTGGCGCCATGAATACAAGGTGGTGCTCGAGCCGAACCCCCATTACTGGGACAAGAAGCCCGGGCTCAGGCAACTGGTGTTCTACATGGTGAACGAAACCACCACCGGGCTCACGCTCTACGACACCGGCGATTTTGACATGGTCCGTCCGCCGCCCGCGGCCATCCCCAGTTACCGCGGCCGCCCGGACTATTACGAATATCCCTACCTGGGCAATTATTACATAGGCTTCAATATCGAAAAGCCTCCGGTCAACGATCCCCGGGTCCGGCGGGCCCTGGCCATGGCCATTGACCGCTCCAAGATCCCGGAAATTCTCAAAGCCGGGCAGATGCCGGCGACCAGTTTCATACCTCCGGGGCTTATCGGGCACAACCCCGAGATCGGGTTCAAGTTCAACCCCGAGCGCGCAAGGCAACTGCTTGCCGAGGCCGGGTATCCGGGCGGCAAAAATTTCCCGGCGCTCACGCTCGGGTTCAACACCCTGGAAGACAACCAGTTGATCTGCGAATACGTCCAGGCGCAGTGGCGCGCCAACCTCGGCATCCCGGTCTATCTGCGCAACATGGAGTGGAAGGTCTTTTTGAAGGAGGTCCAGCTAGACCCTCCCCAGGCCTACCGCTTCGGCTGGATCGCCGACTACCCCGACCCCAACAATTTCGGAGAGGTGTTTATTTCCATCAGCGGCAACAACCACACGCGCTGGAAGTCCGCGGAATACGACCGGCTGATCGAGCTCGGCGCGGTTGAAACCGACCCGGTCCGGCGGCAGAAAATTTACGATGACGCGCAGCGGCTGCTGGTCGAGAAAGACTGCGTCATGGTCCCGCTCTATTTTTACGTGCAGTCCTGGCTGGTCAAGCCTTACGTCAAGAACGTCCGGTTCAACGCGCTGCGCATTTTTTATTTCAAGGACGTGGTCATTGACAGGAGCCTTTAAATGACCCGCTTTTTATTGAGCCGGATAGCCTACGGCCTGGTGGTGGTCTGGATCGTGGCCACCATCACCTTCCTGCTCATGCACACCGTTCCGGGAGGACCGTTTGACACCGAGAAGAAATTTCCGCCTGAGATTCTGGCCAACATCAAGGCCAAGTATCACCTGGACCAGCCGCTCTGGCGTCAATACGTCTTCTATATGGACGACCTCTCGCACCTGCGCTTCGGGCCGAGCTTCAAGTACCGGGACCGGCAGGTGGAGGACATTTTGGCGCAGACCTTCCCGGTCTCCATGTTCCTGGGGTTCTGGGCGCTGGCAATTGCGGTGACGGTTGGCCTTTCCGCCGGGACTCTCTCCGCGCTCCAGCACAACAAGGGTTTTGACCGGGGAAGCATTTTTTTCGCCACTTTGGGCATCTCGCTGCCGAGCTTCGTGCTGGCCACGCTCCTGATCTACGTCATCGCGCACCGGCTCAAGCTCCTGCCCCCGGCCCTGCTCGAAGACCATCGACATTACATGCTCCCCGCGCTCTCGCTCGCCGCGGGGCCCACCGCCTATTTGGCGCGGCTCTCCCGCTCCAGTTTCCTGGAGACGATCTCCAAGCCTTTCATCAGCGCGGCCCGGGCGCGCGGTATTTACGGGGCGCGCCTGGTGCTGCGGCACCTGCTCAAGAATTCTCTTTCGCCGGTGGTCACGGTGCTCGGTCCTTTGACCGCCATGCTGATCACCGGCTCGTTCGTGATCGAGAAGATTTTCTCCATCCCGGGCATGGGCCGGTATTTCATCACCGCGGTGACCAACCGCGACTACCCGCTGATCATGGCCGTGACCATTGTTTACGCGGCCCTGATCGTGGTCATGAACATCCTGGTCGACATCGGCTACGCCATCCTGGACCCGAGGGTGAAGCTCAAATGAAGGCGCTATGGTTCAACGGCAAAAGGCTTGAACTGCGGGAAATCAAACCGCCGGTCCCGCGAAAAGGCGAGGCCCTGGTCCGGGTCATGTTCGCCGGCGTCTGCAACACCGACCTTGAAATCATCAAGGGCTATATGAAATTCACCGGCGTGCCCGGCCATGAGTTTGTCGGGATCGTTGAGCAAGGCCCGGACAACTGGATCGGCGAAACCGTCACCGGCGAGATCAACCTTTCCTGCGGCAAATGCCCATACTGCCGGACCGGACTCGCAAACCACTGCCCCAACCGCACCGTGCTGGGCATCCAGGGCAAGAACGGAGCATTCGCGGAATTCATCACCCTGCCCCTGAAAAACATCCACCGCGTTCCCGCCAACGTCTTCGACCTGGACGCGGTTTTTGTCGAACCGCTCGCGGCTGCCCTGAGAATACTTGACCAGGTGCAAATTGAAAAAGGCGACAAGGTCTTTGTCCTCGGCGACGGCAAGCTGGGGCAATTGATCGCAAGGGTGGTCGCTCTCAAAACCAACAACCTGCTCCTGATCGGCAGGCATCCGGAAAAACTCAAGCTCGCGGCAAGGCTCGGGATCAAGACCGCGCTTATCTCCCGGATCCGGGAAGTCAGACCCGAGCACAAGCCGAAAATAGTCATTGAAGCCACCGGCAACCCCAAAGGATTTGAGCAGGCGCTCAAGCTGTGCCGGCCAGGAGGGATCCTGGTCTTAAAAAGCACTTTCCGCGAATTGCCAAGGGTCAACCTTTCCCGAATCGTGGTTGACGAGATCACGGTCGTTGGCTCACGCTGCGGAGATTTCTCAAAAGCTATAAGCCTGCTCAAGGACCGGGGGATCAATTTGGAAGGACTTATCAGCGGGATTTACCCGCTGGATGAATTTCATGCCGCTGTTCAAAAATCGGCTTCAAGGAACAGTTTAAAGGTTGTCATTAAATGCCTGCAATAAAATCCAAAAGCCCGCTGGAACTGGCGATGGCGCAGCTCTTGCGCAACCGCGCGGCCATGGCCGGGCTGGTTTTCATCGTAATCATCACTTTGGCCGCGGCCCTGGCTGACTGGATCGCGCCCTATCCCTACGATTGGCAGGACGCCAATGCCATGCTTGCGGGCGCAAGCCGCGGCCATTGGCTCGGCGCCGACGAACTCGGCCGGGACCTCCTCAGCCGGATCATGTTCGGCGCGCGCATTTCCCTGGCCATCGCCTTCTTCTCCACTTTGTTCTCGCTCATCCTGGGCACCTGCTACGGGGCGATCAGCGGCTACGCCGGGGGCAAGACCGACAACTTCCTGATGAGGATCGCGGACGTGGTCTATTCCTTCCCCGACCTCCTGCTCATCATCCTGATCAACGCCTCCATCGACCGCGAAGCCTTGGCCGGAGTCTTTTCCGCGCTCCACGCGCAGTGGCTCACGCGGCTGGTCAACCCTGAAATAATTTCTCTGCTGCTCGCGCTCAGCCTGGTGAGCTGGGTGCACATCGCCCGTCTGGTCCGGGGCGAGGTTTTGCGCATCCGCGAGGAACAATTTGTGGAGGCGGCCAAGGCCCTGGGTTCTCGGCCGAGATCAATCCTTTTCCGTCACATCCTTCCCAACACCCTGGGCCCGCTGATCGTAACCTTGACCTTCCGCATCCCCTCGGTGATCCTGGCCGAGAGCACCTTGAGCTTCATCGGGCTGGGCATCCAGCCCCCGCTCGCATCCTGGGGCACGCTCGCCAACACCGGCTTCGCACACCTCCGCTTCCACCCCCACCTCATCCTCTTTCCCGCCACTGCGATCTTCCTCACAATTCTGGCCTTCAACTTCCTCGGCGACGGACTCCGCGACGCGCTCGCGCCCAATGAGCGTAGATAGGACCGCCTGCGCCTTGGTGTCGTTCGCATTCAAAAAGGTTTTGCCGACAGATCCGCGGCAATGACCGCGGCTATTTCCCGGGCGATGATCAGGTTGGCCGCGGCGTTGGGATGCACGCCGTCGGAGCTGACCGCGAACATCGGGTTTTGGCGGAGAAAGTCGTCGCCCAGTTTTTCCCGGTAGTCCTTGAGCAGGGCCGCGCATTCCGGGTCTTTCAGCAGATCGTCCAGCCGGTATTGCCAGAGCCTGGTGGAAAAATCAACCACAGGAAATTTATTTGCGATCGCCACGGTATAAACGATTTTCCGGTATAAAAGCGGCGTCCGGTCGGTGATGTAGAACAGGATATGGAAATTATGCCGCTGCGATAACCATACAAACTGTTCAAGGTTTTTGCGATAATCCTCCGGCGGGACCCTTGACTCGGCAAAAAAGGCCTCGCGGCGGGTGGTTTCAAATTCGTCCTTTGGTTTCTTCACCACTACGCCGGGCTGATTTATGCGTTTGATCATAGCCATCATGCGGATCATCTTGACCAATCTTGATATTCCGCGCACGGTCACGACCAGGGGCTGGCGCGAAAATACGAGCAGGCCGGCGTTGAACGGAGAGGCGTATATTTTTTTCCAGCCGCCTTGAACGCTTCCCCGCAAATACTCGCGGTCCGGCCGCCAGCCTCCGATGAATTTGCTCTGCGCGTCATTGAACCCGAACCCGAGTATGACCAAATCGGGTTCAAACTTGAGCAGACGCTGGTCCAGATAGGCCAGACCCTGCCGGCTGGTGTAGGCATAAACTCCGGCATTGATGACCTCGATGGTTGCTCCCGGCCTGGCGAAACCCCGGAGCAGTTTTTCCAATTGGCTCGGATAGGTGTATTCATCGTCCAGGTCAAGCCCGAAAGTGATGGAATCTCCCAGGCAGATGATCCGGTAGGTCCCGGGCCGCTTGGGCCCTATTTCATAAGGCGCGCGGAGGCCCTGGGAATTCACCTTGAGTTCCCAGGAAGTGGTTTTGCCTTTCCAGGGCCAGAGGGTTGAAAGCTCAAAGCGGAATTTTCCGGACGCGCCCGGTCTCAAGGAAAATATAAGGTCCCAGTCCCTCCTCAGAAACTTGGCCGCGGCGGTCTGCTGAAACGAGGTTAAGCGCAGGATTTCATTGGCGAGCAGAAACGGAGCGAGCACTGCGATCAGCAGAAATAGCGCTATCTTGAGACGCTTTTTCATTGCGACGTCCCGGGGTGCTTTTCCCTGCGGTTGAATTGTCGGTTATTCAAGCGCCTACTCCCATATTTCGCGGTAGTCCTTGCCCAGGTAAGCGCGGCGGACTTCGGGGTCGTTGACCAGTTCTTTGGCGTCGCCCTGGAGCACGAGCCTTCCGGTCTCAAGCACGTAGGCGCGGTCGGAGATGGCGAGCGCGGCCCTGGCGTTCTGCTCGACCAGGAGGATGGTGGCGCCCTCATGGCGGAGCTTGAGGATGGTCTCGAAGATTTCCCTCACCACCTTGGGGGCGAGTCCCATGGAAGGCTCGTCGAGCAGGAGCAGTTTGGGTTTGGCCATCAGCGCCCTGCCGATGGCCAGCATCTGCTGCTCGCCTCCGCTCAAGGTTCCGGCCAGTTGCTTTCTCCGCTCGGCCAGGATCGGGAACATGGCGTAAATTTTTTCCAGGTCCGGGCGGACCTCTTTGCGTCGCTCCGTCCCGTATCTGAGGAATGCTCCCAGTTCCAGGTTTTCCGCGACGGTGTGTTGGTTGAAAATCTGCCGGCCCTCGGGCACCTGGCACAATCCCAGCCTGACAATCTTGTCCGGGGACCGGCCCTGGATGGCTTGTCCGCAGAAACTGACCTCGCCTTCCGTGGGCGCGAGGATGCCGGAGACGGTGTTGAGCAGGGTGGTTTTTCCCGCGCCGTTGGCCCCGATCAGGGACACTATTTCCCGCTCCTGGATGTGGACGGAGACGTTGCGCAGGGCCTGGATCCGGCCGTAGAATGTGGAAACGTTTTTGAGTTTAAGCATTGCCCCTGCCCAGAGTCTTGATCCAGTCTTCCTCGCCCAAGTACGCGGCCAGCACCGCCTTGTCCTGCTGGACTTCGCGCGGCGCTCCCTCCGCGATCTTTTTGCCCTGGTCCAGCACCACTACCCGGTCCGAAATCTCCATGACCAGGCTCATGTCGTGCTCGATCACGATCATGGTGACCTGCTTTTTTCGCAGCCCGGCCAGGAAAGAGGCGAGTTCGTCGGTCTCGCGCCGGTTAAGTCCCGCGGCCGGCTCGTCGAGCAGTAAAATCCTGGGCTTGGCGCAGAGCGCGCGGCCGAGCTCCAACATGCGCAGTTTGCCGAACGGCAGGCTGCGCGCGGGAAGGTCCGCCAGGTCTTTCATCCCGATTTCCGAAAGCAGGCCCAGGGCGCATTCCCGGATGCGCTTTTCCTCCCGACGCTCCCAGGGGTGCTTCAAAGCCGCGGATAAAATTCCGGCGCGTCCCAGGAGGTGATTGCCCACCATCATGTTTTCGAGCACGGACATCTCGTCAAAAATGGACAGGTTCTGGAAGGTTCTGAGTATTCCCCTGGCCGCGATCTTATGGGAAGCCAGCCGGGTGATGTCTTTGCCCTCGAGTTCCACCCGTCCGCGGTCAGGTGGCATGATCCCGCTGACCACGTTGAAGAGCGTGGTCTTGCCGGCGCCGTTGGGCCCGATCAGGCCGAGGATTTCCCCCTGGACGAGTTCAAAGCAGACCCCTTCCAGGGCGTGCACGCCCCCGAAGGACTTGCTTAGCTCATGCAGCTTGAGCATCTTTTGGCCTTTCGCGTTTCCGGAATAGTTCCGCGGCCCTGCTGATGATGCCGGCGAGTCCGCGGGGAGCGAACATCATGACTACGATCAGGATTGCGCCGTAAGTGAGCATTTCGTATTCCTGGAGCACGGTCAGGAATTCGGGGAGGGAGGTGAGCAATGTCGTGCCGAGCAGGGCCCCCCAGAGACTGAAGCTTCCTCCCACCACCACCATGGCCATGAACTTGATCGAGGCCATGAACCCGAAGGGACTGGGATTGATGAAAGTGAAATAATGGGCATACAGGCTCCCGGCCAGCGAGGCATAGCCGGCGCTGAGCGCGAAGATCAGGAGCTTGTGGCGGTTGACCGCGACTCCCAGGCTGGCGGCCGCGGTCTGGTTCTGGCTGATGGCCCGGAGCGCCCTTCCCGCCCGGCTGTGCACCAGGTTGATGGAAAGCGCGATCAGCGCGAGCAGGAATATCCAGCTCAGGTAGTAGAATTTCTGGTCGTTGGAGAATACCGTGCCCATCAGGCTCAAATAGGGGATGCCGCTGGTGCCGCTGGGACCGCCGGTCAAATCAATCTCTTCCTTGAAGATTATGTTGAGCACAATCCCCAGCCCGAGCGTGGCCACTGCCAGGTAATGGCCGTGGAGCCGGAGCGTGGGCAGGCCGAGGGCAAAGGCGATGATGACGGTTGCCACGAGTCCGACGGCCATTGCCAGCCAGGGGTTCCATTCCAGGTGCACGGTGAGAAACATGGAGAAGTAGGCTCCGAGTCCGAAGAATCCTGCGTGTCCGAGCGAAACCTGTCCGGCGTATCCCATGAGCAGGGTCAATCCCAGGGCCACCATGCCGTTGATGGCCACGAAGATCAGCACCGAGTAGTAATACGGGCTGGTGATGAAAAGCGGCACGGTCAAAATCAGCAGCGTAAGCCAGAGCCAGATCAGCCAGTCGCGCTTCATCAGACTTTCCCCGCGCCTTTGCCCAGGATGCCGGTGGGCCGGAAGTAGAGCACGAGCAGGAGAATGAGAAAAGCCACGGCGTCCTTGTAGCCGGATGAAATGTATCCCGCGGAAAGGGACTCGAGGGTGCCGATCAAAAGTCCGCCCAGCACCGCTCCCGGGTTGGAGCCGAGTCCTCCCAGGATGGCCGCGCAGAAGCCCTTGAGCCCGAGCATGGTGCCCACGTCATAGGCGGTATAGGTGATGGGCGCGATCAGCACCCCGGCGAACGCGCCGATCAGCGCGCTCAGCGCGAAGCTCATGAGCACCATCTTTTCCACGCTGATCCCGCAGAGCCGTGCCGCCTTCTTGTTGTAGGCGCAGGCGCGCAAAGCCTTGCCGGTGATGGTGCGCTCGTAGAAAATGTGGAGCAGGGTCACCGCCACGACCATGCCCGCGACCACCAGCAGGCTCTGGCGGGTGATCACCGCGCCGAACAGGTTGATCGGGCTGCCGGTGGCAAAACTTTTCAAGGGCCTGGCGTCCTTGCCCCAGACCAGCATGGCCGCGCCCTTGATCAGGATGGACCCGCCGATGGTGATGATGATGAGGTTGATGGGGGATGCGTTTTTGACCGGCCGTATTGCCAGCCGTTCAAAAATAATTCCGATCAGGGTTGCGGCCGCAATGGCGATTAGCACGGAGGGGAGGAGCGGGAGTCCGAGTAGGGAGAGCACGCTGGCCGCGAGCATTCCCCCGAGCATGACAAATTCCCCCTGGGCGAAATTGATGATTTCGGTGGCGTTGTAGATGATGGTGAATCCCAGGGCCACCAGGGCGTAGATCGAGCCGGTGGTGACCCCGGTCACCAGATACTGCATCAATTGTTCATGCCATTCCACACTTTACCTCGTCCCACTGCCTGGGGTCAGGCCTTTCCGCGGATGTTCGCGCTGCGATGATAAGGCCAGACCCCTGAACTGCTCATGCCATTGCACTCTCTGCCCAATCCTCCTAAGCTCGCGGGGTCAGGCCTTTTCGCGGATGTTCGCGCTGCGATGATAAGGCCAGACCCCTGAACTGCTCATGCCATTCCACTCTTTACCTCGTCCCACTGCCTGGGGTCAGGCCTTTTCGCGGATGTTCGCGCTGCGATGATAAGGCCAGACCCCTGAACTGCTCATGCCATTCCACTCTCTGCCCAATCCTCCTAAGCTCGCGGGGTCAGGCCTTTCCGCGGATGTTCGCGCTGCGATGATAAGGCCAGACCCCTGAACTGCTCATGCCATTCCACTCTCTGCCCAATCCTCCTAAGCTCGCGGGGTCAGGCCTTTCCGCAGATGTTCGCGCTGCGATGACAAGGCCAGACCCCATGCAAGGTTTCAAAGTTACAATGCCAGAAGATCCTAAACTGCCGGCCAATGGCTTTACAACCTTGTGTACGGGCGAGCGGCCGCTCGCCCCTACTTTGTAACCTTCAATTAATGGAAAGGGGGTTTGAGGGTGAGCCCAAACCCCCTTTTCCGAATCTGCCGATGCCTATTTACTCAGAACCCACTTGCCGTTTTCGATCTTGACCATGACGAACGCTTCCCTGGTCAGCCCCTCGTGGTCCGTGGGACTCATGTTGAAAATTCCCGCGGTGCCCACGTATCCCCTGGTCTTTTCGATCTGGTCCCGGATTTTGGCCGGGGTGGGGTTGGCCCCTGACTTTTTCAGGGCGCGCACCAGGATTTCAAACGCGTCGTAAGCATGGCCGCCGAAGGTTGAGATCGGCTTGTTGTATTTGGTCTCGAACTTGGTCTTGTAATCGACCAGGACCTTTTTGAACTTGTCGGTGTCGGGCAGCTGGTCCGCCACGATCAGCCTTCCGGAGGGAAGGATGATGCCGTTGGCCGCGTCTCCCGCCAGGTCGATGAAAGTCCTGTTGGCCACGCCGTGGCTCATGATCAACTGCTGGGTCATGCCGAGGTCCTTGAAGTTCCTGGCCACGATGGCCGGGCCCTTCTGGATCGCCCAGCAGATCACCGCCTGCGCGTCGGTGCCCTTGATCTTGGTCAACTGCGCGGTCATGTCCGTGTCGTCCTGGCCGAAACGCTCGTCAGCCACCACGTCGATTTTGAAGTCGGGCGCCATCTTCTTGAGCACTTCCCGGCCGGAATCGCCGTACCCGTTGCTGACCGTTATGACGGCGACCTTGGTCCAGCCCTGCTTCACGCAGTAGTCGTAGATCTTCTCCACCGCCAGCGAGTCCGACTGCGGGGTCTTGAAGATCCATTTCCGGGTCTCCATGGTCTTGGGGTCCTTGATGATCTTCCAGCTCGCGGCGCAGCTGACCAGCGGAATTTGCGCCTCCATCACGGTCGGGACAATCGCGAGCGTGGTCCCGCTCTGGGAGGTCCCGATCATGGCCAGCACCTTGTCCTCGGTGATCAGCTTCTTGGCCTTGATCAGAGATTTGGCCTCATCGCCCTCGTTGTCGTAGATGATGAGCTCGATCTTGCGGCCGTTGACGCCGCCTTTGGCGTTGAGGTCCGCGACCAGCATCTCGAGGGTGAGCTTTTCCGGCTCGCCCAGGGAAGACGCCGGGCCGGTGATGTCAATGACCGCGCCGATCTTTAACGGCGCCTTTGCGGCTTTGGTCTCGGTGGCGCTGGATATGAACACCAGGCCGCAGACAACCAGAACCGCGCCTAGAATTGCTATTTTCTTCATTGCTTTTTCCTTTCCAGTTTCCTTTCTTAGAAGAACATCCAGAAGCTCAGGGTCCAGCGGTCAACTATGCCACTCTCCGCTCCGGGAGTGAGCGCATAAGAGCTGTCAACCTGCATCCACTCGAGGGAAATGTCGGTTGACTTGGGAACCGGCCAATAGTGAATGCTGGCAAAATAGGCCTGGTTGCGGGTGATATTAAACGGCGGAGCGCCGGGATTAAATGAAACCGCATCTTCGAGTTGCGCGTCATCCGCGTCGTCCCAGGAATAGCCGGTATAGAGGAAGATTTTTTCCGACAGCGGTCCCAGTTCGACCTCTGCCCATCCGCCGGTGTCCTGCAACGGCTTACGGTCGCCGTCCCCGTCCCGATACCATCCCCTGCCCTGGGCGCCGCAATAGTAGCCGTCAAGGTTGGCGCCCTGGTAGTACTCGCCGTTGAGCGAGAGCCAGGTGGTGAGCGGGAGCATATAATGCACGTTCATGCTGTAGCTCGGGATCGAGTTATAAGACGAATTGGCGGGAATTTCCTTGCCATAGTGTCCGGTGAGCCCGAGTTTCAGAGGCTTGCCGTTGGCTTTGCTGTCCCACACGATGCCAAGCTGCCCGTCCGGGACCGCGGCGTTGCGGCCGCTGTCGATATCGAGAAATACATAGCTGTTTTTATCGCCGATCTTGTTGCTGGCCGCCAGTTGCACCTGGAGTTTATTGTCCAGCATGTAGCTGGTGAACCGGAGTTGCTGCATGCGGTATCCCAGGTTGCCGAGTTCGGCCTGGGCAGTGTAGTTGGACACATGGGGAGCAAGCGGGCTCATGATCATCCACTCGTTACCAGCCAAAAGCCCCCAGTTTTTGGCCCGCAGTTCGATTTCCGCGAGCCGGAGCGCGAAATCGCCCTTGTTCTCCCAGCTGTCCACGGCCGCATTATAGGTTGCGCCGTAGAAGTCGCCTTCAATCTTGCCCAGCACCTGGATGTTATCGCCGAACGTGGGGCCCTTGACTTTGAACCCGAACCGGGTCTGGCGAGCGGTGATCCCGAACGCGGGAGCGTCGCCGTTTTTTATCGCGTTATCTCCTGAATAAAGGTTTGCCGGCGGAACAAAAACCAGATAGTCGAGCCCGTATCCTTTGGCGTTTTGATAGATGGTGTCCACCTTGATGTAACCGTAGAAGGTTACGTCCACGCTGGAGGTCAGGTCCCCAGCCCTGACCGCGCCTGACAATAGAATTGCCAGGGTCATGACCAATAAAATACCTGTCTTTCTCATTTCTAACCCCTCCTTTTAAATTTGTTTTCCTCGTATAGGCCCAAGCATTGAATCCGAAGAAACTTTTTCCTCCCCCCTTTCTTCCCCGATTTTTATGGGGTCAGGCCTCTTCGCTGAAGCCCGAACTGCGATGCTGAGGCCAGACCCCGGTCTTTCCCTTTCCTCTCTCAATTTGATCCGTATATATTCCTCTTGTCAATCACTCTCCTGGCCTTGCCCTCGGAGCGCTGGATGCTGCGCGGCTCAACCAGCCTGACCTTGGCGTTGATATTATACAACTCTCTGATTTCTTTCTCAATCCGCTTCTGGAGTCTTTCCAATTCGCTGACCATGTCGGTCATGACGCTCTCGTTGCATTCCACCAGCAATTCCAGTGTATCCATATTATTTACCCGGTCAACTATGAGCTGGTAATGCGGCTCCACGCCCTCGATTTTCATGAGCAGGTCTTCGATCTGGCTGGGGAAAAGGTTGACCCCCCGGATGATCAGCATGTCGTCGGTTCGGCCCCGGATCCGCGCCAGCCGGCGCGTGGTCCTGCCGCAATCGCACCTGCCAGTGATGATCCTGCTGATGTCCCCCGTGCGGTACCGGATCACCGGGAAAGCTTCCTTGTGTATGGTCGTGATCACAACCTCTCCCCACTCCCCGTCCGGAACAGGCTTAAGAGTATCCGGGTCCAGGATTTCCACCAGGAAAACGTCCTCGGCCACGTGCTGGCCGTTTTTCATCAGGCACTCGCCGGAGACCCCGGGGCCCATGACCTCGCTAAGCCCGTAATTATCGGTCGCAATGATGAAGAGTCTGCTTTCTATTTCCTGCCGCATGGACTCGCTCCAGGGTTCCGCGCCGAACAGTCCCCATTTGAGCGAGAGTTTTTTGGGGTCGATCCCCATTTCGACAATGGTCTCTGCGAGGTATAGCGCGTAGGACGGGGTGCAGACCAGGGTGGTGGTTTTGAAGTCCTGCATGATCATGACCTGCTTCTTGGTGTTTCCGGCCGAGGACGGTATGACCGATGCGCCGATTTTTTCCGCGCCGTAGTGCAGTCCGAAGCCTCCGGTGAACAGCCCGTAGTTGAACGCGATCTGGACCACGTCGTCCGCGGTGACTCCGGCCGCGGTCATCATCCGGGCAACCACCTCGGACCAGGTTTCCAGGTCATTTTTAGTGTAACCCACCACCGTGGGCTTGCCGGTGGTGCCGGAGGATGAATGAATGCGCACGACCTCACGCAGCGGCACCGCGAAAAAGCCGTAGGGGTAATTATCGCGGAGCACGTCCTTGCCGGTGAAGGGCAGTCTGGAAAGCTGATCCAGGCTTTTCAAGTCCGAGGGTTCAAAGCCGGTCTCATTGAACTTCTTCTTGTAGAAGCTCACGTTGCGGTAAACGCGCTGGAGCGTGGCCTGGAGCCGCTCGAGCTGGAGCTGGGCCAGTTCGTCCGAACTGATCTGCTCGTAACGAGGGTTCCAGATGCGGTGCTCGATATGTCCGGAGTCTTTCATTTGGTCAGCGCCAACACCTCTTCATTGCTCAATACTTTGACCTTGGTGCCCTTGAGAGCTTTCAGCGCCTGGTCCGGGTCATCGAACCGGAAGACCATGATCGCGCCTTCCCTCCGGCCAACGAACGCGTACATGTATTCAACGTTGAGCTTGTTTTCCGAAAAGGTCTTGAGCACAGAGGCCAGCGAGCCCGGCTGGTCCGCGATTTCTATCGCCAGAACCTCGGTCTCGCGCACCGTGAAATTTTTTTCCTTCAAAATCTTGCGCGCCTTCTCAAAGTCGTTCACGATCATCCGGACCACCCCGAAGTCCGTGCTCTCGGCCACGGTCAGGGCCATGATGTTGATCCCGGCTTGTCCCAGCGACCCGGTCATCTCCGCCAGCCGGCCCACCTGGTTCTCCATGAACACCGAAATCTGCTTGACTTTCATTTTCCCCTCCAGTCTTGTGGGGTCAGGCCTCTTCGCAGATGCTCAAGCTGCGAGGCTGAGGCCAGACCCCTCACAGTTTGCGCTTGTCCGTGACCCGCTTGGCCTTGCCCTCGGAGCGCTGGATGGTCTTGGGCTCCACCAGGGTCACCTTGGCGTTCACGCCCAGGAAGTCCTTGAGGTCGTATTCCAGCTTGTCCCGGAGCTGGTCCAGCTTCTTCATCTGGTCCGAGAAAATTTTGTCGCTGACCTCAACCTGCACTTCCAGCTCGTCCAGCGCGCCCTTGCGGTCAACAATGATCATGTAATGCGGCTCCAGGCCTTCGATGTTCAAGAGCACGTGCTCGATCTGGCTGGGGAACACGTTGACCCCCCGGATGATGAGCATGTCGTCGGTGCGGCCGGTGATCCGGCTCATGCGGTGGCAGGTCCTCCCGCACTTGCAGGGCTCGGTGTCCAGCCGGCTCAAGTCCTTGGTCCGGTAACGGATGAGCGGGAAGGCTTCCTTGGAAAGGGTCGTGAACACCAGCTCGCCCTGCTCTCCGGGCGCGACCGTCGCCCCGGACTCGGGGTCAATGACCTCCACCAGGAAATGGTCCTCGTAAACGTGCAGGCCGTGTTTGGTCTCAATGCACTCGCAGCTCACGCCCGGACCGATCACCTCGGACAGGCCGTAGATGTCGAGCGCGTCAATGCCCACGCGCTTTTCAATCTCGTCCCTCATCCGCTCGCTCCAGGGCTCCGCGCCGTGGATGCCCACCCGGAGCTTGAGCTTCTTGATGTCAACCCCCTGCTCCGCGGCCACGTCCGCGAGATAAAGCGCGTAGCTGGGCGTGCAGGTGAGCACGGTTGACCCGAAGTCCTTCATGATCAGGATTTGACGCTGGGTGTTTCCCCCGGAAACCGGGATCACGGTGGCGCCCAGTTTTTCCGCGCCGTAATGGAACCCCAGCCCGCCGGTGAACAGGCCGTATCCGTAGGCGTTGTGGATGATGTCTCCCTTGTGCGCTCCGGCCGAGGCCAGGCAGCGGGCGATCAGGTCCGACCAGGTGTCTATGTCCTTTCTGGTGTATCCGACCACAGTGGGCTTGCCGGTGGTTCCCGAGGACGCGTGCACCCGCACCACTTCGTTCATGGGGGTTGCGAACATGCCGTAGGGATAGTTGTCGCGCAGGTCGTCCTTGACGGTGAACGGGAGGTTCCGGATTTCGCCCAGGCTTTTGATGTGGCCGGGTTTGATGCCCAGCTCGTCGAACTTTTTCTTGTAGAAAGGCACCCGGTCATAGACCCGCCGGCACACCGCCTTGAGTTTGGCAAGCTGGAGTTCCTCCAACTCCTTGCGCGGCAAGCTCTCTTCCTTGCTCCAAATCATGATAAGCTCTCCTCAGAACAAAATTTACATAATTTTATCAGAACGCTAAGCGGATTTCAAGCGCGCGGGGGATCAGGCTGCAAGCCCGGCCAGCATCCTTCCGCGCTGGAAGGCCTTGAGGTTTATTTCCACGGCCTTTTTGGGCACCAGTTCCCGGACTTTTTTGAGCCAGAGAGCCTCTTCGAATTCAAGCCTGGCGCTCAAGGCGCCCGCGAGCATGACCGTGGCCACCCGGGCGTCGCCCAGCGCCACCGCCTCCTTCAGGGCGTCAAATGCGATCAGGCCCGAGTCCCTCTGCGCAAGCTTGTCCGCCAGTCCCTCCGGGTATTTGGCCTCTCCCCGGAAAACCGCGGGAGGATCGATCCGCTGAAGGTTTGCGATAATCCTTCCTTCCGGCTTGAGATAAGGCAGCCAGCGGTAAGTTTCCAGCAACTCGGACCCGAAAAGGATATCCGCTTCTCCCGCGGGGATCAGCGGCGAATAAACCTTCTTCCCGAAACGCACGTGGCTGGACACCGCCCCGCCCCGCTGGGCCATGCCGTGGACCTCGCTCTTCTTCACGTCCAGGCCCGACTCCGCGGCGACCTCCGCCAGGATCGAGCTGGCCAGGATGATCCCCTGCCCGCCAACGCCCACCATCAACACGTTAGTGACCGCGCTCAATTTTTTTCCTCCCGCAAAATCGCGGCGTCGCCGCAGACCTGGGAGCAGATTCCGCACCCGGTGCAGGAAAGCTCATCGATTTGAGCGTAACCCTTGCGTTTTTTTTCCTTGTCCGGCTTGTCCACCCAGCTGATCGCGGGACAGGCAAGCTGAAGGCAGATTTTGCAGCCCGTGCATTGGTCCTCGCTGACCGCGAAGGCCGGCTTTTTCATTTTTTTGAACTCGGGGATGAGCACGCAAGGCGCCCGGGCGATTACCAGCGAGGGCACGCCGTCTTCCATCTCTTCCTTCAAAACCTTCTCCACCTGCGCCACCTCAAACGGGTCAATCACCACGGTCCGGATGCCGAGCGCCTCGCCCAGTTTCTCCAGGCTGATCCTCGCTGCGGGCCGGCCGTAGATGCTGACCCCTGACCCGGGATGGCCCTGCCGTCCGGTCATGGCCGTGGTCAAATTATCGAGGATGATCACGGTGCTCTTGCCCTGGTTGTAGATGATGTCGATCAGGGGGGTGATGCCGGAATGGAAGAAGGTGCTGTCGCCGATCACGGCCACCACTTTTTCACCGGGCCCGAGCGCCTTTTCCATGCCGAAGCTCTGGCCTATTCCCGCGCCCATGCACAGGCAGGTATGGAGCGCCTTGAGCGGGGGCTGCGCCGCCAGGGTGTAGCAGCCGATGTCTCCGCAGACAAACGCCCGCAGCTTCTTGAGCGCGTAGAACACTCCCCGGTGCGGGCAGCCCGCGCAAAGATTGGGCGGCCGGTCAGGGATGGTTTTGTCAAACTCGATCTTCTTCGCCGCAGACGGGCCCAGGACCCCGGTCCTGACCAGTTCCGGGCTGAGCTCGCCGGTGATGGGGAACGCTTCCTTGCCCACCGGGTTCAAGCCCATGGCCCGGATGTTTTCTTCCAGAAAAGGGTCCAGCTCTTCCACCACGTAGAGCTTTTCCACGGATTGCGCGAACTTGCGGATGAGTTTTTCCGGGAGCGGCCAGACCATTCCCAGTTTGAGGAAGCCGGCGTGAGGGAAAGCTTCCCGGGCGTATTGATAGGCGACCCCGCTGGCGATGATTCCGATTTGGGGATCGCCGGGCTCAATTTTATTTTCCGGGAAATTTTCCGCAAACTCCTTTAATTTTTTCATCCGCTCTTCGACCAGAGGATGCCGTGGCCGGGCATATCCGGGAAGCATGACGTATTTGGCCGGGTCCTTCACGGCTTTTTTGGTCACCGGGCCGGGCTTTCGGTCTTCCAATTCCACCAGGCCCTCGCCGTGGGAAATCCGGGTGGTGCTCCGCAAGAGCACGGGGCAGTCATACTGCTCGGAAAGCCCGAAGGCGAGCGCGGTAAAGCGGCGCGCTTCCTCGCTGTCCGAGGGCTCGAGCATGGGCAGCTTGGCCGCGCGCGCGTAATGACGGTTGTCCTGCTCGTTCTGGCTGGAGTAGAGGTTGGGATCGTCCGCGGTGACCACCACCAGTCCGCCTTGGACCCCGGTATAGGAAAGCGTGAAGAGCGGGTCCGCGGCCACGTTCAGTCCCACGTGCTTCATGGCCGCGAGCGAACGGGCGCCGGCGTAGCTCGCCCCGGAAGCGAGTTCCAGCGCCACCTTCTCGTTGATGCTCCACTCGGCCTTGACTTCCGGATATTGGGTTATGCTCTCCAGGATTTCCGTGCTCGGAGTCCCCGGATAAGCCGCGGCAACTTCACACCCGGCTTCGAACGCCCCCCGGGCAATCGCTTCGTTCCCGCTTAATATTTTCCTCATAGGGACTCCTCGGGCGCCGAGCGTCCGGGCCGCTTTGCTATTTTGGGGCCGCTGCTGGTCAGGGTTTTTGGTCAGGGGATTGCTTTTCCGCAGGGGACTCTTCCTTCTTGGTCGGCTCCGGATTTCTGGTCACTTTTATAATCTCTTCCATCTGGGTGCAGTATTCGAGGTTATCTTTGTAGGTCTGATTCTTTTTGTCCAGTTCAACGGATTTCTGGATGTCTTTTTTTCCGCGTTCAAAATTGGCGACGTAGCAGTAGGTCAGTCCCCGGTTGTTGTAAGCCTTGGCGTAAGAGGACCTGAGTTTAATGGCGGTGTCAAATTCCTTGATCGCTTCATCGAGTTTCAACAAGGGACGGTTCATGTAGAGGTATCCGAGGTTGTAATGCGCTTCCGGGTAATCGGGCTTGAGCTTGATCGCAGCCTGGTAAGACTTGACCGCTTCGCTGATCTTGCCGGTCTTGGTGAGGGCATAGCCCAACTGGTTGTTGGCAACCGGGTCATTCGGCTTTTCCTTTGCCTTGGCCTGGAAATATTCAACCGCTTCCTTGAACTTTCCCTCAATGATGTATTTGTTGCCCTTGGCGTAGGGGTCGCAACCCGACAAAGCCAAAACCAGGACCAGGCCCATTGCTCCGAAGATAACCCTGGGCGGATTCATGCCAACTATCCTCATTTTCCATCCTCCTTATCGTTCTTGCCAGATTCTAGCAGAAATTCCCGCAAATGTGCAAAATCAGCCGCGCTTTGCCAGACCCTCGGCCGGAGATATCTCCTCTTGCTTGGACTATCGGGAGGTCCAGTAAGTTTCCGTCGAGGCGCACACCGGCTTGCCGTTCTTGAGCAACTCGTAGGAAGCCGCGAAATTGCCGTGAGACACCCATACCGGCGAGTACGCCCAGTAAAACGCGGGCCGGCCTTCCGCGGCAATGGGCGGCATTGCCTTTTTGTCATAGTTCAGTTCTTCGGTTGGCGACACTTTATGTTTCGGCTCCGACTCCTTGCCCACGTAGAACCTGACGCGATAGCCCTTCAGTTTTTTGGGTCCGTAGACCTCGGCCCGGAGGTAGAAGGAGGTGAACCCGATCACTTTTTCGTTGGTGATCTCGGATTCCTGGCCGAACTTGACCTGTACCGGCCCGCAAAGAGCTTCCTGACCGGGCGCCGGATACACCTTTACTTCGGCCGCGCCCCGGATGGGATGGTTGTCCTTGTCCACGCAACCCTCGTCCACTGCGGCAACTTTCATAACTCCGGCCGCCAGTCCCTTGGCCGTGAAAGCGGCCTCGTTTCCGGAAGCGACCAGCGTGTGCCCGCCCATTTCCGTGTAGCGTTGATCATAGACGATGTTCCGGAAATACCAGGTGAGGTTGGCCGGGACTTCCTTGCCCGACTCGTCAAATGCGGTCGCGCGGAACACAACCTCTTTCCCGCTGCCAATGATTATTTCCGTGTCATCAACCGCGCCGGGGGTCATGGCTATCCTGCTGAACTTGCAGACAGCCGGAGGCTGTTTGATGGCCTCAGGCGCCTTGAGCAGGTCCTTATCCGCCTGCTTCTCCTTGGCAAAACCAGGAACCAGGGCCAATGCCCCGGCCAGTATTATCGCAACGACGATTCTTACTTTCATGGCTTTCCTCCTCTTAACCTCAATATACTTTTATATCACAAATAGCCGTATTTTGTAAACCAGGCCACCGCTCTTTTCACCGCTCCCTCAATCCCCGACTGGGGCATGCCCAATTCGGCAATGGCTTTTCTGCTGGTGAAATAGTGGTTGGCGTAGGCGATCCGCGCGACCGAGGAATTGAACTCGGCCTCGAAGCGGAAGACCGCGCCGGCCGCGTCCGCGGCGTATCCCGCCAGCAGCGCAATCGCCTTGGGCATCCTGATCCAGGGCGGGCTTTTGCCGGCGAGCCCGGCGACCATGGCAAAGAATTCGCGGTAAGTCATGTTGCCGCGCTCGTTGCCGAGGATGTAGGCTTCTCCGGTCCTTCCCTTTTGCATGGCCAGTCGCATGCCCTCGCAAACGTCCAGCGCGTCCACGAAACTGCCGCCGCCGTCACCCGGGTACACCTTGACCAGGCCCCTGGCCGCGGGGATGATGAGCTGGCCGGTGGCCGGCTTCACGTCCCACTCCCCGATCATGGTGGTGGGTTTGACGATCACCAGGTCGAGTCCCTTCGACAAAAACTTTTTCGCCTCCTGCTCCGCGTCATACTTGCTGTCAAAATAGGGGTTCTTCATCCGGGCCATGGACTGATGCTCCGGCCAGTTTTCATCCGCGGGGTTTTCCCGGCTGGAAAAACCGAGAGTGTCAACCGTGCTCACGTAAACGACCCGTTTCACCCCGGCCTTCAGGCACGCCTCCATCACGTTGACCGTGCCGTTCACGTTGATCTCGTAACTCTGCCTGCGGTTCCCCTGCCACTGGCTGATCGAGGCCGCGCAATGATGGACCTGCTCAACCCCGGAAACAGCCGCGGCCAGCGAACCCGGGTCGCGGATATCGCCCGGCACCCTCTCCACCTGAAGGTCGTCAATGGCAAGGGTCTTGGAACTTGCCCGGACCAGCACGCGCAAATCGCGTTCGCCCTTTGACCAGAGGTGACGGACCAGGTTCCCGCCCAAAAGACCGGTCGCGCCGGTAATGAAAATTTTCATCGCGAGTCTCGACTTTACAAAAATCGTCCCGGTTCGTCAACTTTGCCTCGCGCGCGGCCATGAGTTTTGATTTGCGGCTTCTTTCTCTAAAATCAAATACGGTGAACACGCCTCTCCGGCATAGGACGTGGACTTTGTTTTTGGCGCTGCTCGCGGTCTCGGTCCTGCTCCGCCTGCTCCGCCTGGACATGAGTTTCTGGATGGACGAGATCATCACCGTGACCGAGTTCGTGCGCAAGCCCTGGCTGAAAATCATCACCGAGGTCCCCTACCCCAACAACCACATCTTCTATACCCTGCTCGCCAAATTGTCAGTGAGCATTTTCGGCGAGCACGAATGGAGCGCGCGGCTGCCCGCAATGGTCATGGGCGCGTTCATCCCCCCAGTCGCTTTCCTGGTCTTCCGCAGAAAATTCCCCGAGTTTGCCGCCTTTGCCGCGGGCTTGTTCCTGGCCTTGAATTTCTGGTCGCTCTGGTTCAGCCAGGACGCGCGCGGCTATTCCGGGATGCTCTTGTTCGGAATGCTCGGAACTTATTTCGGACTGGAATATCTCGAACGAGGCGGAAAGCGACCGGCTTTGCTCTTCCTCCTCTGCCAAACGCTCTGTGTCTGGTTTTATCTCTACGGGTTTTTCCTGGTCGCGGGCCAGATGCTCCGGGCCATTTATGTTATTGCCCGAAAAAAATCAAGTCCGGCAAAATTCATCCCCCTGTTTCTGGCCGCCTTCCTGGGGATTGCCCTTTACCTTCCGGGCTTGAAAGATCTCTGGCATTACAGCTCGGCCCAGACCAAAATGGCGGCCATGCACCGCCTGGACCTGATTTTTCTGAAAGACACCCTGATGATGCTGGCCGGCGCGCGCTTGCAAATCATAGGCTTGGTGGTTGTAACCTTGGGTCTTGCCGGAGCACTCAGGGCCGCCAGGAATTGGCCGGGCTTTTTTGCGGTATCCCTGACCGCGGCCGCGCTCATAATTTTGTTCACCTGGCTATCCGGGCTCTTTATTTATCCCCGGTTTCTGCTGTTGCTCATGCCGGCCGCGGCCATATCGGTCGGCTCTTTTCTTGAACTCCCCGGCCGCAAATGGATCCAACACTCCCTGCTTGCGCTCATGTGCATCCTCCTGCTCCCGGGTCTCTTCGGATACTACCGGCTGGGCAAAGAGGATTTTAAAAACGCCGCGTACCATCTGAAACAATTGCCGGCGCAAAAAATAATCTGCTACGGCATCATCTGCAGGGAACTTGGCTACTACTATCCTGCGCCCATGACCGAGGTTGCTGAGAAGACCGCGCTCGAACCTGAATTCATCAGGGACACCTTCATCATCTCCCGCCAGGTCGACTGGACCGCGGCCAACCTCGCCATCGCCCGCGAGCGCTGCCGGGCCGAAAAAACCTGGCCTTCCGCGGGTTACAAGGAAAACCGGCTCTGGCTCCTCCGTTGCGATTGACAGTCATGGGGTCAGGCCTTAACGACGACGCTCGGACTGCGAAGTTAAGGCCTGACCCCACATCGTTTGCTTTGTCCGCCGATTTTTGCTAACTTGCCATAAATTATCGTGGAGGTAGTTCAATGGGGAAATATCAGGAGTCTTGGGAACGCTCGATCAAGGACCCGGAAAGTTATTGGGGCGAGGTTGCGGAAAAGCTTTACTGGAAGAAAAGATGGACCAAGGTTCTGGACCGCTCGCGGGAGCCGTTTAACCGCTGGTTCGTGGGCGGCTTGACCAATATCTGCTACAACGCGATTGACCGTCACCTGGCGAGCAAAGGCGACCGCGCCGCCATCATCTGGGAGAGCACGGAGATGAACCAGCGGCGGGTGCTCAGCTATAAGGAGTTCCACCGGGAGGTCAACCGGTTCGCGTTTTTGCTGAAGAAAATGGGGGTCAAGAAAGGCGACCGGATCATCATCTACATGCCCATGATCCCGGAGTCGCTGGTGGCCATGCTGGCCTGCGTACGGATCGGCGCCATTCACGGCGTGGTCTTCGCCGGGTTCAGCTACGAGGCGTTGGCGGACCGGATCAATTCGGCGCAGCCCAAGCTGCTCCTGTGCGCGGACGCCGGCAAGCGCAAGGGCAAGGAAGTGCGGCTCAAGGACATCGTTGACCGGTCTCTGGATGCCGCGGAATTCAAGCCGGAAAAGGTCATCCTTTTTGACCGGGGAATTTCGTCCTGGAAAAAGGTTGAAGGCCGCGACCTGGTCTGGCAGGAGCTGATGAAGGAAGTCCCGGAGGACGCGCAAGTTGAGCCGGAATGGCTGGAGAGCAGCGAGCCCAGCTACGTGCTCTACACCTCAGGCACCACCGGCAAGCCCAAGGGCGTGGTCAGGGACACCGCGGGGCACATGGTCGCGCTGGTGGACTCCATGGAAAAAATCTACGGCACGCGCGACGGCGACGTTTACTGGTCAACCTCCGACATCGGCTGGGTGGTCGGTCACTCTTACATCGTTTACGCGCCGCTGCTCATGGGGCTGACCACCCTCATGTACGAGGGAACGCCGGACACCCCCAACCCCGGCATCTGGTGGGACATCGTGGAAAGGAACAAGGTGGCGGTGATTTTTTCCGCGCCCACCGCGTTCCGCATGCTGCGCAAGTTCCCGGATAAATGGTTCCGCGAGCATGACCTTTCCTCGCTGAGATACCTGTTCCTGGCCGGAGAGCCCCTGGACGAGTTCACCTATCAATGGGCCACGCAGGCCCTGGGCAAGCCGGTTATTGATCACTATTGGCAGACCGAGACCGGATGGGCCATCATTGGTAACTTCGCCGGGCTGGAACTCCTGCCCATCAAGCCCGGCAGCCCGACCAAGCCGTGCATGGGCTGGAAGCTGGAAGTGGTCAATGAAAAGGGCGAGCAAGTCCCGGCCGGCGCCAAGGGCTTTTTGGTCGCGCATCCCCCGCTGCCTCCGGGAATGATGAAGACGGTCTGGGGCGAAGACCAGAAATACGTGGAGACTTACTGGAAAAACTATCCCAAGCCGCTTTACCACACCGGCGATTACTCGATCCAGGACAAGGACGGGTATTTTTTCATGCTGGGCAGAGCGGACGAGGTGATCAACGTGGCGGGCCACCGTCTGGGCACGCGCGAGATTGAGGAAGTGATCAGCGGCCACGCCGCGGTCGCGGAGGTGAGCGCGATCGGGGTCAAGGATGAGATCAAGGGCGAGGCGATTGCCGCGTTCGTGGTGGTCAAGGAAAACGTGAAGACCGACGCGGCTCTCCAAAAGGAGTTGATCAACCTGGTGCGGGACAAGATCGGAGCAGTGGCTTCTCCCCGCGACCTGGAGTTCGTGAAGATGCTGCCCAAGACCCGCTCCGGCAAGGTCATGCGCCGGGTGCTCAAGGCCATCTGCGAGGGCGCCAAACTCGGCGACCTTTCCACCATCGAAGACGGCGCCAGCCTGGACGAGATCAAACGGGCCGTGGAGGGCAGCGGCATCAAGGTCAAAGAATGATGGAAGCCTATCCGGAGGGATTTCATAAGCACCGTGACGCCGCCACGCGGGAGTCCGTGGAAATGGGACCTCGGTCGCGGAAACGCGATCAATTTTTGATGCGATACACTTTGAGACCCTCGATTTCCGTTTCCAAAAAATAGTTCGCGTCCACCAATTCCCGGAAACCTGATATCTGTCCCAAGCTGTCGGTCCAGAGCAGATAGCGCGGCCGAGCGATCCTGACATCACGCAGGAACTCCTGCTGCCATTTTTTTTGCAGGGGGAAAAAATCCGATCCGCCGACTTTTTTGGTCAAGAGTGATTCGAAGGTGTGGTGCGTGGGAATGAGCCGTTTCGCGACAAAAGCGATTCCAGAACTTCCCGCGGCCATCACATATTCGTTTTCGCTGGTGCGGCTTGAAATATATTCAGCGGCCTTATAAGTGGCGGGGTCCTCCTCCCAATAGGCGCTTTGCAGCCCGCGGGAAAAATTGGCGATCAGAGATTGGATGCGAGAGGGAGCAAAGGAAAAAAACTCAAGTGCAAAAAGGACGGCCACAAAGACCGCCGAGAGGCGCTTGCGGGCGTTACTGTCCCCGCCAATTCCCTCCAGGGCGTTGGCCCAGAAGACACCTGAAAAAATGCAGCCGAGCCCCAGAACCGGCACCTTGTGATATTCAAAAGGATAGTCAGGTTGTCCCTGCATAAAAAGCATTGCCCCGCACCAAAGGAACATCACGATGGCGGCTGCATTTTCGCCAAGAATTTGTTTGCGAAGACCGCCTCGCCAGGAATAAAACAGGAAATAGGCGATAATTCCGATCCAGATCACCTGGTCTCTGCCCAGCAGCTTATACAGCATGTAATCCCATAGCTTGACCAGTTCCAAATATCCCTTGTTGCCGGTCAGGTAAGACGGCTCGAACTTGCTCAGTACCATCCAGCATTCCTTATAATAAGAAAGGTCGGCTCCGAGCCGGGCATAAACCAGAAAACTTGCGGCCAGGGGGAGGACAAACGATGTCAAGAGCAAAAATTGCTCGCTGCAAATTCGAAGCGGCTTCTGACGCTGACGCAGCGCTTGAAACAAATAAAGCAGAGAAAAGGCAGCCCCTGGCGCCGCATAGACAGGCTTCATCAGGCAAGCCGCGCCCAGCATCAATCCTGTGCCGGCAATGTTGCTGAGGTATCTTTGCTTGTTTGAGGTTCTCGAATATATGTATAATGCGGCCAGAAGAAAAGTCAAGGCAAAATCATCCCGCTGGGCGGTATCTTTGAAGGTGAGCCCGGTGTAAAACAAGGCATATAGACCAAGGGCGATGAATCCGCTCAATCCGGATTTTTTTGGCCTGTTGAGCGAGCCAGCCAGATAGAAAATCAAGGCGAGATTGACAAGCTGAAAGAAGTAATCAAACAGGCGGAGACTGAAGGTTTCCGGCCCGAAAAGCTTGAAAGCAAACGCGGTCAAAAAAATGATCCCCGGGAAATCAGCCGTATTGCCGGATTCGTGAGGTGGCAGGTGATGCTGATTCCACGCCCAGGCAACATAACTGTAATGCCCCTGATCCCGTCCAATGCTTTCCCAGAGAATTGGCAGCAGAAACAGTGCGCCCAAGAGCAGCGCCGGGAGGAAGTAAGGGGAAAAATTATTTCTACTCCCCGCCATCTGATTGTCGCTTTTACCCGTTTTCATCGTTTCGCGGTCTCCATTCTAATGCATTTCGCGCCGAGAGCAAAACTGAAATGCGCTTTGCCGGCCACGCGAATTCCGTGAGGGGCCTTGATTATTGACTTGCGCTCCTCGAAAATGTAGCATCTATTTACCATAAAATTCGAGGAGGCAGTAATGAATACCAGGAACATTTGTGGATTGATCTGTGCTCTATTGGCAACCGTGTCACTGGCCGCCCGCGCCGAGGCGCCCAAGCCGAAGATACCGCTCCAGTTCTCTCCGGACAAGCCGCAGCTTCTGGTTACCGCGGAGTACATGACGGTTGACCAGTTGACCAGCCCCGGGAACATGGCCCTGCTCAAGAAATACGACGTGCTGGTGGCTCCGTGCATCCGGGAAGGAAAGATGGATGATGCCCTTGACCGTCTTTTTGACGTTTATGAGAAGGAAGGAATCACTTTGGTTTTCTGGCCGCTGCTTCCGAGGAAACAGGGCTTGTATCTTAACAAGGAACATGCGGACGATTTTTACAATTACCTGGACAAGGTCTACGAATTTTCCGAGAAATATAATCACCCGGTGCAGGCGCTGATCGTTGACATTGAGCCGCCCAACTACCAGAAAGGCACGGACGCTTCTCCGGAGGAAAGCAAGCAAGGCATGCCGACTTTCGGGTCCGTGCTCAAGGGACTGAGCATCAAAAAGTTCAACGCGGCCAAGCCCAAGTTCATGGCCATCCAGGAAAAGCTGCACTCAAACGGCACCATCGCCATCTCCACCGCGCTGGACCTCTCGGTGGTCGACTTGATGACCCACATGAACGCCTTCCAGGACCTGCAGGGCGGACCGACCATGAGCGTGGACTGGGACTACGTGTCCTTCATGCACTTCGGCAGCAACAACTACCCCACATTCCACCGCCTCGGACTCAACTGGGACGATTGCCGCTATCTCACTTACCGGATGGGGCAGATCATCTACAAGGAATACGGCGACAAGGTCGCGGTCTCAACCGGCCAGACGCTTCCCGGCGAAGGCCACGGCGCGGTTTACGCCACCGCGGACGAGCTGGCCAAGGACATCGAGGCCTTGAAAGCTGCGGGGATCAAGCATTTCGGGATTTACGACCTGCAGGGGATCGTGGAGTCCAAGGACCCGGAATCCTGGTTCAAGGCCGTGCGCGAAACCCCGCCCAAAAAGCCCAAATACAGCATGAAAGCCGAATGCCTGCTCCGCACCCTGGCCGGCTTGAGCTACACCATGCAGATGTTCAGGTTGAAATAACTTCTAAAACGGGCGGAAAAAAAACAAAAAGACGTGGAGGGTTCCCCGGATATGAAGACTTTCCCGGCCAAATCCATCGGCCACATGGCCGCGATTTTTTTCGCAAGCGTGGCCTTTGGTGTCGTGGGCAATGGGTGGGGCTTGCCGGATATATGGTATGGCGACGAGAATTTTATTGCCAAGGAACCCATAACCATGTTCCGAGAAAAGAATCCCTGCCCTGAAACCTACTACTACGGCACTTTTTCGAAATACGCGACTCTGCTGTACTTGTCGCCTTATTTGCTGGCGCAGAAGCCGGAACAGGTGGATGCAGGCGACAAAATTTTTTATTCCACCGCGCTCCACCTCGCCAGAATTTTTGTGGCCATAATCTTCGGAATCGCCGCATTGCTTTTTTACCGGTTGCTCCTCAAGCTCTGCTCCAGGCCCGTCGCCTTGCTGTCCGCTTTTATGCTCGCGCTTTCTCCGGAATACGTTTACGCGGGGCATTTGGTGAAAAACACCGCATTCCTGACCCTGCTGCTCCTGCTTGCCGTGCTCTTCCTGGCCAACTTTATCTTGTCGGGCAAAAAGACTTTCTTGTACCTGGCGAGTTTCGCGTGCGGAATGAATTCCGCGGTGCAGATCAACGGCGGTTTTGTCTTTTTCCTGGTCATATTCGCAACCGTTGCCTGGTTCCTTGGCCGGCTGGACGGGTCCGATAAGTGGAAACCCGTTAAAGAAACGGCGGTGGTGTTGATGGGGGAATTTGCCGCGCTCGGCCTCGGGCTGCTGCTTTTCTATCCGTGCGCTTTGGTGCATCCCTCATGGGCTTTCTATCAGACCTATTCAGTGGTTGCCGAGATCAAGGAAGGCCGGGGGCTCATTTATCCGCTGGGCCTGGAGAGAATGCCCCACTTGCTATTTACCAGCAGCGGCCTGATCGGCCTGGCCCTATCGGTTATGGGGCTGGTCCTCTATCCCTGGAAATTGCGCAAGAACATGTCAATTTTGTCCCGGCGAATCGTTGACTATCTGGTCTTGCCCGGCGTGATAATTTTTTATCTGCTTTATACCTACCTCACCCGCATGGAAGCATACTACGTGCTGCCTTACCTGCCCTTATATCTTGTGTTCACGGCCCTTTTTCTCGACTTTCTGTTCAGTCAAAAAGCCGCGCGAAAATCCGCCTTGGTCTTTTCCGTCCTTTGCCTGGTCTGGCTGGCAGGACTTGCAGCATGGATCGATTACGCATTCCTCCGCGACACCCGCCTCCAGGCGCGCGAATGGATCGAAAAAAACATCCCGCCCACGTCGCGGATCGAAACCACGTACGGAGTGCCGGACCTGCAAGCCGCCTATCAGGTGAACCAGGTTAACTGGAATTACTACACCCCCCCAGTCCCATGCAAATTAGTTGCATTCTACCAGAACCTGAGAAAGGGAACCCTTTCTTACCCGAAAGATTCAAAATGTCCGGAATCGGAACTCTATGAGCAGCGCTGGTCAAATGAGCTTGATGATTACCTGCGCCGTTTTTCGGAAGCCGGGCTCAGGGAACGGAACCCCGACTACATAATCGCCACTTCCTATTTCTACTGCCGTTATCTTGAATATCCCAATCGATATCCCTCCACCAGAGAATACTGGCAGAAGCTCCTGGCCGGTGGATATGATTATCAAATCATCAAGCGCTTTGAGCGTCCGCCATTTATTGCCTGGACCGGAGAAATACTTTCGCCTGAAATAGTTGTTCTCCAGCGGAAACCCAGATAGTACTACGTTATCTCCAAGGCCGCGGCCGGGGGCTTGCAACTTATGAGCATAACTTGGCGGCCTTCTATTGCTTTCCGCCCTGGATGACCTGGTACTGTTTCTTTTTCTCCTCGATCAGGCGCTGGATCGCCAGCGGGAGTTTCTGGGCGAGGATGAGGAGCTCTCCGATGTCAAAGGTAACGTTCTGCTTGTCGCCGTTGTCGCCGTAAAGGACGTAGACGACTTTTTGCTGCCAGATGATTGGTATGAGGAACACGCTGTTGGGCGTGGCTCCGCCCATGGCTTCGAGGAATTGCTGGTTCACGGGATGCGCCAGCATGGGCCCGAGGTAGTGGCAACTGGCGTCGATCACGGTCTTGAACACGCTGGGCTCGGTCAGTTGGATCAGCAATTGCTGCACCTGCTTGTTCTTGATGCCCTGCCCGGTCCCGAACCACCCGAACACCTGCTGGTCCCGCACCGTGAACAGCACCGAGCGCTTGAAGAAGCCCTTGGCGAATCCGAGCACGGCCTTGGCAAGGTCGTCCCGGTTCCGGGTCTTTTCCATCAACTCCTTGGTGGCGACCACAAACGATAGCTGCGGGATCTCCGGCTCAACCTCCTCAACCGGCTCCTCCGCGACCTGCTCCGGCTCAGGCAAATAAGTCACTTCCGGCTCCGCAGCCTGAGGCGCCAACTCGATGACCTCGTCCTCAAGATCAACCACCTCTTCCTCGGCCGGGGCGGCAACCAACTTCGGAGCCGGAGCCGGCTCCGCGATTTCGGCCCCGGGCATGATCATGCGCACCATCAGTTTGGACTCCAGGTTATGCACGTTTTCCAGGATCCGGTCCCCCATGCTGGCGTGCGCCCCCAGTTCTTTGACCAGGAACGAGTAAAGCGTTTTGAGCGGGAGCGAAAAATTCCTGAGTTCGTTCAGGACGTAGGGTTTGAGGAACTCCTTGAACCGCTGGGTGGGAATCTCCGCGCCCAGTCCCGCTTTCAGCAGTTCGTCATAAAGCGCGCGGGCCACCTGCCTGTAAGGCTGTTCCGCCGCGGACCGCGGCGCCGCCTGCGGCGCAGGCTCTGGCGGGACCGCCCTCAGGGGAGGCATTTCCACCGGGGCTTCTTTTAATGGCGGGCCAGCGGGCGGGGCAATTGGCGGCATCTGCTCCGGAGCCGATTCCTTTTGCTGATAAACCGAACTCATCTGCGCAAACTGTTCCTCGCTGATCAACTCCTCGCCCTTCTTGCCGGTGATCTTTCCTTTCAGCTCCTCCCGGGCTTTGTCCTCCGGCCGCATCTTGACCGGATCGATTTTCGCGATCTGCCGGGCCTCGCGCTTCTTGCGGCGCTCGGCCTCGAGCATGGCGACGTTGATGTAACGCAATTCCCTGCCGATGCCGTAGTGCTGGTTGAGCAGGTCAAAGATCCTGACCTCGGGCAGCACCAGGGGCACGATGACTTTTCCGGTGGCAAAGCTCAGTTCGTTCATCACTCCCATGGCGCCGGGGTCGGACATCAGCACGTAGAGTTTTTTCCCCTCCAGCCTGACCGGCACCGCCTGGCATTTTTCGGCCATCCGCTTGGGGATGATCTTCAACAGCCCGGGGTTGATCCCGGCCAGGTCCGAGAGCCTGAGGGTCTTGACCCGGTGCTGCCGGGCCAGGAATTTCGCCAGGGTCTCCTCGTCAATGTAGCCCAGCTCAAGCAGGTTGGTCCCCAGCCGGCCGCCGAAAATGACCTGGTTATAAATCGCTTCCTGAAGCTGGCCCTTGCTGATCAGTCCCTCGTCCACCAGCATTTGTCCAAGTTCCTGCTTCCGAGCCATGGTATATTTTCTATCACGATTCCGAGGGACAAACAAACGGCCGGGCCTTTGCGCGGAAGTCCTCTGGTCCTGTCCGCTTCCGCCCCCGGCGGTTTCCGGGCCGCCTTGCAATGGCCGTTGCTTATGGTATAAATCAATGAATGAACCTGGCGGGGAGTTGGGATTGCCGCGTATAAGCGTTGTGATGCCGGTCTATAACGAGGCCAAGACCGTCCTGGAGGTGATCGCCCGGGTGCGCTCGGTGCCGGTGGACAAGGAGCTGATCATTGTTGACGACGGCAGCACCGACGGCACGGCCGAGGCGCTCTCTTCCCTGGCGCAAGAGCCGGGCGTGAGAGTTTTCCATCATGACAAGAACCAGGGCAAGGGCGCCGCGCTCCGCACCGGGTTCAAGCACTGCACGGCCCCGGTGGTGATCGTCCAGGACGCGGACCAGGAATATTTCCCGGAGGAATACCCGGAGTTGATCGAGCCGATTGAGCAGGGCTGGGCCGACGTGGTTTACGGCTCCCGGTTCCTGGGCAGGAAACATCGCGTGCTATATTTCCATCATTACCTGGCCAACCGGTTCCTCACCTTCGTCACCAACGTCTTCACCAACCTCAACCTCACCGACATGGAGACCTGTTACAAGGTGTTCAAGCGCGAAGTCATCCAGTCCATGCCGCTCAAGCAGGACCGCTTCGGGTTTGAGCCGGAAATCACGGTCAAAGTCGGACGAAGGGATTTGCGCGTGTTCGAAGTTCCGGTTTCCTACAACGGCCGCACCTATGAACAGGGCAAAAAGATCGGGGCCAAAGACGCAATCAAAGCCCTGTGGTGCATTGTCCGCTATTCGTTTTTTGACTGAGCCCCGGCCCGGAAATCAGACAAAGTCTTTAATGGCTCATCGTTTATCGTTTCTCGCAGAAGAGATGATAAAATTGTTTACGGAAGATACCTGCCGCCTTAGTTGCAAACTTTGAGAAGAGCACCAGAAAACAGCTCCCCTGCCCTTCTAAGCTTGCGCCGCTTACGGCTCAATGGTCCAGGTGTAACTGGCGGGAACTTGCTCGGTGTTTCCTGCGGCGTCCGTGGCCCGGACTTCGAAGCCGTGGATTCCAATCGTTAGGCCCAAATACTCCTTGGGCGATACGCAAGCCTCCCATCCCCCGGAATCCAGGTTGCATTCAAAAGTGCAAGAGACTTCATTGCAAATGAACTGGAATTGCGCGTCCTGGAGAGTGGTCGGGTCCAAAGGCCCGGAGGTTATGCTGGTGACGGGCGCGGTCAAGTCCACGGTCCAGTCATAGACCGCGGGCGTGGGGTCAACATTCAAATCCACGTCGTAAGCGCGGACGGAGAAGGTGTGGTCGCCTTCCGGCAGGTAACCGGGGTTATATTTGCCGCCGGTATTGACAGCACCGGTTCCGGAAGCTCCTCCCCAGACAATCATCTCGTTCCCGGTCCAGACCGCGGTGTGGACGGCCCTTGCCTCAGGCGCATTGGTCAGGGAGGTTGCGGTCCAACTGTCTGTGACCGGGTTATACCTGCCACCGTTGTTAAAATTGGCGCCCGAGCCCACGTTATGACCGCCCCACACGATCATCTCGTTCCCGGTCCAGACCGCAGTATGGTCAAATCTTGCTTCCGGGGCATTGGCGCCTATGGAGATCGGCATCCATGAATCTGTCAGCGGATTATACCTGCCGCCGGTGTTGGTGTCGGAATTACAATAATAATTATAACTCCAATAAATAACCAAATCAGGGCACCCGCCCCAGACCAGCATTTCGTCGTCGGTCCAGACCGCAGAAGGGATATGGCGCGCCGGGGGTGCATTAGTGGTTGAGGTCAGGGTCCAGCTATTACTAAAAGGATTATATCTTCCCCCGGTGTTCAAATAGCTTCCGTTGAAGCCGCCCCATACAATCATCTCGCTCCCGGTCCAAACCGCAGAGACCAATTCGTGAGGCACCCCGCTCGCTGATGGAACCGGCGTCCAGGTGTTGCTTACCGGATCATATTGTCCGCCGTCGGGGCCGCTGCACGAAGGACCAGCACAATAACCGCCCCACACGATCACCTTTTCGCCGGTCCAGACCATGGCGGAGTAAGCCCTGCCCTGTGGAGCATTGGTGGTTGAGACCCCGTCCCAGGAATTCGTGGCCGGATTGTACCTGCGGCCGGCGGTGGTGCAGGCAGGATGGAAGCCGAATAAACACCCGCCCCAGATCATCATCACATTACCGGTCCAGACCGCGGAAATTCCTTCGCGCGGCGCGAAAGAAACGGGAGAAGTCGGGGTCCAGCTGTCGGTTACAGGGTTGTATCTTCCGCCCGAGGTGGTGCTTCCGCCCCAGACAATCATCTCGGTCCCGGTCCATACCGCGTTGTGGTCCGCCCGGGCGGACGGCGCATTGGTCAGGGAAGTTGCAGTCCACATTTCGATCTCCCCTTCATATATCTTCGGCGATGAGCACGATTTCCAGATTTCAGAATCGAGCTTGCATTGATAGGTGCAGGGGAGTTCGCTGCAGGTGAATTCAAAGCTTGCATGCTGGCTGTTGGAGGGATCGGGAGGGTTGGAAGTAATAATTGTATCCGGCGGGGTGGCGTTGATGGTCCAGCTATATGCCGCGGGGCTGGGATCAGGGTTGGTTGCCAGGTCAATTGCCCGGACCTGGAAGTTATGCGCGCCGTTGGCCAAGGAGGTGTATTCAACGGGCGATGGGCAGACCAGCCAGCCTCCGCTGTCCAGATTGCATTGGAATGTGCAACCGGCTTCGCTGCAACTGAATGTGAAAATGGCAAAGTTGTTGCCGGACGGGTCGGGCGGAGAAGAAGTGATGGTGGTTTCCGGCGGTGTCAAGTCAATGGTCCAGGTATAGCTCGCCGGTGTGGGATCAACATTGAAGGAGCCGTCAATCGCCCTCACCTCAAAAGTGTGGCTACTTTCAGACAAGCCGCTATATTCCTTGGGACTGTCGCAGGGAGCAAATTCCCCGCCGTCGATCCGGCACTCAAAGGTGCAGGGGGGGTAGCTGCAGATGAAGCTGAAAGCCGCGCCCGTCTGATTGCTCGGATTGGCAGGCTGCGAGGTAATAATGGTATCTGCGATAATGGTCCAGGAAAAAGTTGCCGGCGTTGGATCGGTTAGACCGCTGCTGATCGCGCGAACCTGAAAATAATGCTGCCCCGCAAGCAGGGGGCCATAGGTAGCCGGCGATTCGCATGGCAACCATCCGGAGGAATCCAGATCGCATTCATAGGAACAGCCAATTACCTTGTCGCAACTGAAAGAGAACTGTGCGGTGTCTAGTTCGGTGGGGTCCGGGGGGTGGGTGTCGATGAAAGTATCAGGCGGAACCGGGTCCACGAACCAGTTGTAAGAGGCTGGTGTGGGGTCAACATTAAATGCCTCATCATAGGCTCTCACCTGGAAGTTATGCAAGGCCCGCCATAATCCCGAATAGTGCTGCGGAGAAATGCAAACCGACCACTCGGCGTAGTCCAGGCTGCATTCAAAGGTGCATTCCGGCTGGTCGCAACCGAACTCGAAATCCGCTTCCGGATCGGATGACGGGTCCGGCGGCATGGAAGTGATGAAGGTATCAATGGGCTCGACCTCCCAGGTATAGCTGGCCGGGGTGGTGTCCAGATTACCCGCAGCATCGGTTGCCCTTGCTTGGAAAGTATGATCCGCTTGAGACAATCCGGAATAATGCTGCGGAGAAGTGCACGCAGCCCATGGCCCGCTGTCCAGCTTGCACTCAAAGGTGCAGTCCGATTCGTTGCAAGCGAATTCAAAGTCAGCATCGGCGGAATAAGTTGGGTTGTCGGGGGAAAGGGTGATAAAGGTGCCCGGCGGAGTTAGATCCATGGTCCAATCGTAGCTGGCGGGTGTCGGATCAACATTCAGGAGGGCGTCATACGCCCGAACTGAAAATGTATGATCGCCTTCCCCAAACTCGCCGCCGATTCCATAAACGCCGCCGTCTGCCAGGTATCCGCTGTTATTTCCTCCCCAGACGATCATTGCCGAGCCGGTCCATACCGCGCCCAAATTGATCCTGCCGGACGGAGCATTGATTGTGCTGGTTGGAACCCAGGCATCCAGAGAGGGATTGTATTTCCCTCCCGTGTTTTCCAGAGGCGAACAATCTCCGCCCCAGATGATCATTTCCGAGCCGGTCCAGACCGCGGCCGGCTGCCAGCGGGGAGAAGGAGCGCCAGCAGTTGTAATTATAGACCAGGAATCGGTAACAGGATTGTATCTGCCGCCGGTGTTCAGCCGTACTGAACCACCCGCGTCGCCTCCCCAGACCAGCATCTCAGAACCGGTCCAAACATTGGCTTGTTTGTCTCGAGCCGCAGGCGCATTGGTCGTTGTTACCACGGTCCAGGTATCAGTCAGGGGGTTGTATTTGCTTCCGGTATTCAAGGTGCTTGACGCGCCATAGCCTCCCCAGATGATCATCTCGGTCTCGGTCCAGACTGAGCCCGGCCACCACCTCGCCTGCGGGACATTGGCCCCGAGGGAGGTCGTGGTCCAGGAATCATCCGAAGGGTTGTATTGCCCGCCGGTGTTAATGGCGTTGTTAGAAGCATTTCGTCCGCCCCAAACGATCATCCGGTTGCCTGTCCAAACTGCGGTGTGATACCTTGTTGCCTGGGGAGCCGAGGTTGTGGAGGTTGCAGTCCAGGAATCGGTTGAGGGATTATACCTGCCGCCGGTGTTGGTAGTTAGAGAACCACCCCACACAATCATCTCGTTCCCGGTCCAGACCGCAGTATGTAGATACCTTCCTGATGGCACATTTGCGCCCACGGAGGTCGGAGTCCAGGAATCCGTAACCGGGTTATACCTGCCGCCGGTGTTCAGATAGGTCCCGTTGTACCCTGCCCAGACAATCATCTCGCTCCCGGTCCAGATGGCGGTGTGGAAATACCTGGCCGCCGGCGCGCTGACCAGGGAAGTGGGACTCCATATTTCACTCCCCAGATATGTCTTCGGCGATGAGCACGATTCCCAAGCTTCGGAATCGAGCTGGCATTCATAGGTGCACGGGGGCTTGTTGCATGTGAATTCAAAAGTCGCCTCCGGGAGGTTGGACGGATTGGGAGGGGTTGAAGTAATAATTGTTTCCGGTGGAGTGTCATCGTTATGAAGTGTGATGTCGCCGGCTGAAACCGTATCGCACATCACCTGGCAAGTTCCTGCCGGCTCGTCTCCGCCCGGGACGTGGTTGCCGGTGATGATTCCCGAGCCGCCGGAGCAGTCGCCGGCGATGGTGGACGCCGCGGTGTAATCAGCCGTGCTGCCGTCAAAATTGGTTAGCAACGCGCTATAGCTCTTGCTTTCAAGCTCGGTGATATCGGTAAGCGGCCCAATTATGGCAAAGGTATGGTATCTGACCTTGAGCAGCCAATAATCAAAGTAGGTATTTCTCTGCCCGCTGCCGGACACGGTGGTGTAGTCAACATCCAGGTTGGCGATCTGGTCGCGGGTGGTCACGTCGGCGATGGCGGCGCTGAGCGTGAGTTCCGTGTCGGACTGCGTAAGCTGGACGTCATTGGTCCAGGCACCGCCTTCATTGGTGCTGTGCCTTATGTAAGCGCTGGTGAATTGGGCGGAGGTGTAATAATTTGCTTCAATGGTCACGCCGTCAATCACGGCGTCCGCTGGGATGCCGCTCACATCAAAGCTGTCCATATACATCCTCAAGCCTTCGCCCACGGTATAGTAGAAGCCATTGTCGCTCTGGATGTCGACGAGGGCCGAGCCGGTGGTGTCGCTCGCGTCCTTTGATGTCGGGTAGGAACTGTTGCTGCCGGAGATGGCGGTTAACTCGATGACCGCGCAACTCGGCTCAACTCCCACGGTTATTATTGAGTAGTCGCTCTGGCTGTTGTTGGTCGCGGTGATGGTGGCCACCGGTGGCGAAGGACTCAGGCCTGTGACCAGGCCCGAACTGCTGACGTTGGCGATTTCAGGATGGTCATTGTCCCAAGTGGTGACAGTTCCGCAAGCGCTGGAATTATTGCAGGGCTCAGAGGTTGCGTCGCTAATCGTGCAGGTGGCGTTGAACTGATCGGTATCGCCGGCCACGATCATGGCGCTCTCCGGGGCGAGGGTAATTCCGGCAACATATTCGTCATTGGTCAAGGTAACGGCCGAAATATTGCTGCTATAGCCGCTGTTGACCGCAATGACCAAGCCGGAGCCTCCAATACAACCGGATATGTGCCCAGCGGTAACCAAACCATTGAGCACCATGATAACTCCGGTGTCCCACCATATGGTCGGCGCGCCCATACAGGAAGTGGTGCAGTTGATGGTGGATGCGTCGCTGAGGGTGCCGGTTGCGGTCAACTGGACCGAGCCAAGCTCGGGAATGGTCGCGCTGTCCGGAGTGATGGCAATCGCAGCCAGGGTTTCGTCATTGGTGACAGTTACGCTCGCGGGAGTGGCGACCGGGGTTGCGCAGAGGGCGTTGGTTCCGGCGACCGTGCCCGCGCCGCCGTCCTCGCCCGGAACATGAAAAGCATCAACCTGCTGGGTGGCGGTCTTCATGCCGAGCGCCAGGCTGCCGGTGACGCCAAAGGTTGTGGCCGATGTGCAGTCGGTGGTTGAGGAATCGAGCATGACGCAGACTGCGCGGAACTGCGCGCTGCCCAGCTCGGGGATGGTTGCGCTGGCCGGGCTGATGGCGAGCGAGGAGCAGGAGCTGCTGGTCCAGCTGTAACTTGCAGGTATGGGGTCGGGGTTGCCCGCCGGGTCAATTGCCCGGACCTGGAAAATGTGGGAGCCATCGGCCAGCCCGGAATAATGCTGCGGAGATGGGCACGCGGTCCAGAAACCGATGTCCAGCTTGCACTCAAACGAACTCCCCGGATCATTGCTGGTGAATTCAAAGGTTGCGCTGTCCTGGAAGGCCAGGCTGGGCGGAGTGAGCGTGATCTGAGTGTCCGGCGGGGTGTGATCAATGGTCCAGGTGTAGGTTGCGGGCGTGGGATCGGTATAACCGAATTCGTCAGTGCATCGAACCGCGAAATTATAGCTGCGCTCGTCCAGAATTTCCAAAATGCCGCCGGTGGCCAGATAATCCTCTCGCTCAAAAGGTGCTGTCGTAGAATAATATCCGCCCCAGACAATCATCTTCTCTCCGATCCATACCGCGGTGTGGTATTGTCTTAGAGAAGGCGCGTTGGTGAGAGGTGTCGCGGTCCATTTATTGGTTGCCAGGTCATATCTGCCGCCGGTGTTGAAACATTCGGACCATCTGATACTAGACTCTCCGCCGCCCCATATGATCATTGAACTCCCGGTCCATACCGCGGAATGCCCAACCCTTGCGGTCGGCGCGTTGGTCAATGAGGTTGCGGTCCAACTATTGGCAGCCGGATCATATCTGCCGCCGGTGTTTAGAGGATAATAGTCATAGCAGGTGGGATAATATTCGCCACCCCATACAATCATTTCGCTCCCGGTCCAGACCGCGGTGTGGTTGCGCCTTCTCTCAGGAGCGTTGGCTAAAGGTGTTGCGGTCCAACTGTTGCCAGCCGGATCATATCTGCCGCCGGTCTTCAGGCTTTGACATGTTGGTGCCGTATAAGAAAATCCTCCCCACACAATCATTTCGCTCCCGGTCCAGACTGCGGTGTGATCTCTCCTGGCCGCCGGGGCATTGATCAGCGAGGTTGCAGTCCAGGTGTCCGTGGCCGGGTCATATCTGCCGCCGGTGTTGAGATATGAAATGCCGGAGCCTTCCCCGCCCCATACGATCATGGCGCTTCCGGTCCAGACCGCGGTGTGTTGCCGCCTTGCCTCCGGCGCGTTGGTGAGCGAGGTCGCGGTCCAACTGTCGGTTGCCGGGTCATATCTGCCGCCGGTGTTTAAATAACTTCCGTTATAACCGCCCCATATGGTCATGGAGCTCTCGGTCCAGACCGCGGTGTGATAGCGCCTTGCCTCAGGCACGTTGCTCAATGAAGTCGCGGTCCAGGAATCAGTTGCCGGGTCATATCTTCCGCCGCTGTTTAAGTAACTGCCGTTATAGCCGCCCCATACAACCATCAAGCTCCCTGTCCAAACCGCGGAATGACTCCTTCTCCCCAAAGGAGCATTAGCAGTTGAGGTTTCGGTCCAGAAATCCGGATAGTCTTTGGGGTTTAGGCAAGGGCTCCAGGTTCCGCCATCCAGCTGGCATTCATAGGTGGCGGGGATTTCGCTGCAGGTGAACCCGAACTGGACAAAGGCAAGATTGGAGAGATTGGGAGGGGTGGAGGTTATGGTGGTGTCCGGTAGATAGGGCGACACGACATTGATGACCGAGTAATCAGTGTAGCCATTATTTGTGGCGCGTGCGTGGCCCATGCCGGATGTGTCTCCGTATACGAGCCCGTCAACCCCTGCATAAGGCACGGTTATAAAGGACGAGGTGTCCGACCACAAGGTGTCGGTTTGACAGCAATACAACCTGCAGCTATATGTCGTGCCGTCGCTTATATTCGCGACTGCGCGCAGTTGAATGGTGGAACCGACGAAGACCGTGTCGGTAGCGGGGAGCACTTCAAGGCCCACAACCTGCTCGTCGTTGGTGACTCTGACTACGACCTCGTCGCTGTCAAAGCCGCTGTTGGCCGCGTTGACCCGGCCAGTAAGGTTGGTGCACTTGGGCGTGTGCAGGCCGGTGACCAGGCCTGTGGCGTTGACCGTGACTTTTTCGTAACTGGAGTAAGTGGTGGTATTGGAGTTGCAGGAAACAGTGCAGTTGGTGGTGCTGCCGTCAGTCAGGATTCCGGTGGTGGTCATCTGGACCGATCCCAACTCGGGTATGGTGGCGTCGGTGGGAGTCAAGGAAAGTGCAGCCAGGGTTTCGTCATTGGTGACAGTTACGCTCGCGGGAGTGGCGACCGGGGTTGCGCAGTCGGTGTTGTTGCCGATGACTGTTCCGGAACCGCCGGCCTCGCCCGGAACATGCAGGGCGTAAACCTGCTGGGTTGCGGTCTTGGGGCCCAGAAACAAATCACCGGTGACGCCGAAAGTAGTGGCCGCGGTGCAGTCGGTGGTGGTTGAATCGCTCATGGAGCAGACCGCGCGGAATTGCGCGCTGCCAAGCTCGGGAATGGTGGCGCTGGCAGGATCAATGGCGACCGTTTCGCAGGTAGGCGCCGGGCTGCCCACGGTAATGCCAATAGGGGTTGGCGATACGGTCAATCGAACCGGGAACCTTTGGCCCGGGACCAGGTATTCCATGTCCCCGGGGATGTAGGCGGTCATACGGATGATGCTGCCGTAAGCGCAGCCCACGGCTCTGACCTTGACCGAGGCAATGCCAAGCTCAGGATTCAACAGACTCGGCTGATAGTCATAAGCCGCGGGATTGCGCCAGGCTTTTACCGTGGCGCCGCCAACGGGGTCAAAGCCGTATATTTGAACGGTCGATGCGCACTGGCTGGCGGGGTCAATGGCAAAGATGATGCCGAATCCGGTCCTGGGCCAGTGGCCCGCGCTCGCGGAGGAGTAGCTTATCGCGCTAATTGAAATTCCAACCGTGTCAGCCGGATCAAGAGTTAGCCCGACACTCTCGCCCTCCCACACCAAATTGTCGGGCGCGCCGTAAGTATTCCAGTTTCCCACAAACCAGCTTTTCAGAAAGCTGATGTCCGCGCCGCTGATCAAGCCGTCACCGTCAAGGTCTTGACGATACCTTGACTGCGGGTATCCCACGTATAGATCGGCGTCGTTTTGGGTGTTGTTCAGGTACACGGAGACCAGGGTCGAATAGTCTATACCGGAAATGATGCCGTCCATGTCGGAATCACCCCAGTAGAACGACCCCGGCTTCTGAGCATGGGCGAGGATGGGAATCAGGAAGAAAAGAAAAGCCAGAAATCCCCGAAGCCTTTTGTCGGTCACAAGCTTCAGCATTTTCGCCCCCTTTTTGTGCGAGGAAAACCGAATTGTTTTCCTTATTAAACAATCTATAGAAACCGGCATCAGTTGTCAAGCAAAAAATTAAAAAATCACTAATTTGGCGATTCGGATAAGCGGCGGTGTTTTCAGGGGTATAGGAGACGAGCCAGGAAATGTCGAGCAAGCTCGCAGAAGAGATGAAATGGTGCAATGGGTCGCGCCGGTGATGCTTCTGCACTGACCCCAATTTTACAATTCTTGACACCCTGCTCTGTTTCATGGTATTTGAATTTGGTGCGCATAAGGAGCGGCAAATGAGAAGCAAGCTTTTTTGGGCGTTAACGGTTGGGCTGCTGATGGTTTCCGGGCCCGCTATTGGGCAGGAGGCTGAGGGTCTGAAGTTCCAGGGGATAGACCCCTCGCAGGTAGCGCTTCTTGCTCGTCAGGGGAGCCTGAACATTATCAAGTATGGCAAGGACGGCAAATTGAAGGAGGTGGTTGCGGCCGCGGTGGTTGACGCCCCCGGCGACAAGGTATGGGAGACTCTGGCTGATTATCCGTCTTATGCTTCGTTTATGCCCCAGACCACGGCCATGAAAGTGGTCAAGAATCTCTCTGAGAACCAGGTGCTGACCGAACAGACCATCCTGGTTGAAATCTGGGTGCTGAAAGTCAATATTACCTATCAGCACGTTCAAACGCTGACCCCCAAAAGCCGGATCCGGTTTAAACACTCCTCCGGCGACCTGCCCGGGACCTACGGCGGATACGACATCGTTGACCTTCCCGGGAGCAACCAGTCGCTGATATTCTACACGCTCTACTCCAACCTCAACTCCCTGCCCTGGCCGATCGGGCCGATCATGAAAGCCCAGCCCGATTTCCTGGCGTCGGTCAACGTCTCCACGGCCAGCATAGTGGTCAAGGCGGTCAAAGCGGAAGCGGAAAAAAGATACCAGGGAAAATAGCAACCAAGTTACTTGAGGGAGATTGCGGCGTCGACGATGAAGCTGCCTCCAAAGTAAAGCATTGCCAGCCCGCAGACCAGGAACACGGCCATCTGGAGTTTTTTGCCGAAGAATTTTCCGCCCTGGAAGCTGAGGATGCTGAGGAACTGGAGCCATCCGAGGTCAGTCATCCAGTGGACGAATGCTAGCGCGACCACGCCCCAAGCTCCGAACTGGACGGATTTCATGACCAGTTGCGCTCCGACGGTTGCCCACCAGACCAGGAAATAGGGATTGCCGACGCTGAGGATGACTCCGGCCAGAAAGGGATTGAGTTCGCGCGCGCTTTCGCTGACTTTGGCGCGTCGGAAGTTGATCAGCATCTGGATTCCCATCCAGATCAGGACTCCTCCTCCGAGGACTCCGATTGCGATTTTGACCGCGGGCTGCTGGAAGAGGACTCCCACTCCGAGGTAGATCAGTCCAATGAGCGGGAACTCGATGGCGCCGTGTCCGAGCGCGACCAGGGATCCGGCGGCTGCCCGTCGCGCGCCTTTGGCCACCACCACCGCGGTGACCGGGCCGGGCATCAGCGCTCCGCTCAAGCTGATCAACAACGCCGAGAGCAGGAATGCCGCGAGACTCATTGCCCGCCCTTTCCGAGCTTGAGCCCGAGCCCGATTTTTTCGAGCGGCTCGTCCAGGAGGTGGTCGTAACAGGTGAGCGGCCCGCGGAAGAGGTCCTTGAAGCCCATGCGGTAATAAAGCGCCAGGGCCATCTTGTTGCGGGAGGTCGTGACCAGGTGCACGCCCTTGATGCCTCGCTCCCGCAGGTAGTTGAGGTAAACGTTCATCAGGGCCTTTCCGATGCCTTTGCCGCGGTACTCGGGAGGCGCGATGTTGGTGTGGAGGTGGGCGGGGTAGTCGGCTTTGACCTGGCGCATGGGGTCGTTGAACTCTCCGCGGCGCCTGCTCCGGGCCACCCGCCGGAGGTATTGCCAGTTCTTGAAATGGAGCCAGGCGCCTTTGAGCGCAAATCCGCGGAGTATTTGCGGAAGGATTTCCCGCTCGAAGATTTTTTCCTGGCGGTCAGTGTCCAGCGCTCCGAAGACGTAGCCGACCACCTGCCGGTCGACTTCGGCTACGAACGCGCCCTCGGGCTCGTAGTCGGTCCAGTATCTGGTCCACATGTCGGCGAACAGCTCGCGGCCGATGAAGTAAATTTCCACCGGGTCGCCCATGAACCCGGTCTCGCAGCAAATCCAGCGGACCTTGTCCCGGTCCCGGGGCTCGTATTTGCGAATTTTGAAATCCATCGTCAGTATTCCGTAATCTTGTCAATTTTAACCGCCGCCGGCAAGCTCGATTTGCCCGGACAGGCGGTATTCAAACTTCAACCTGATGCTTATGATTTTTTCTCTATCAGAATTGACCTTACTATGTTTTTCCGGGGGGTCCGGCCGGGAATTTCCTGGAGGTGCGTGTGGCAGGCGAAATCAAGAAATTGCTGTTCCGAAAAGTCTTTATATATGGCCCGGGACTGCCTGAAAATCTCAAACTGTTTAAAAGGCGCAAGCCCTGCTTCCTTGAATTTATCCGGCTGAACCACGAACGCGGAAACCATATATTTGGCGGTCCAGCCCCTTTCGAACAGGCAGCGCAATTCTTTCTCCAGACTTCGATCCTCGTTATATGTCTTCGGATGCACCTCTATTATGATCTTGCAGGGGAATCGGCAGTCAGCCAGGTAATCACGGCCGCCTTTAAGAACCTCAACTTCTCCGCCTTCGATATCCATTTTGATGAAATTGGGCTGTCCGGTCTGGAAAGACTCGGCAAACGCGGGCAGGCTGAATACCCTCACCTTTTGAGCGCCGAGTTCGGTCAAGCTGTGCGGTAAAAGGGCGCCGTGGTTGGAACGGGCGGAAATATGGAATTGACCCTCTCCGCAATAATCCGAGATCGCGCAGGGAAAAATGCCGGCGTTTGCTTGGTTGTGCGATATGTTTTTCTGAAGAAACCGGGCATTTTGGGAATTCGGCTCAATCGCACAAATAAAATATTTATCTGCCGGAAGATGTCTCTTGATCGCCTTATCCATGATGAGCGTGTTAAGCCCCACGTTCGCGCCCAGGTCGCAGACAATCAGCCGGCCCGCACTTTCAGTCTGGAAAAGCCCGCACAAATCCTCGAGCTCGGCTCTAATTATCCAGTTGAAATCCGGTTCTCGTTCCGGGCCGGGGTCCTTGCCTTTGGAAATTTTCTCCGCCCTCTTGATCAGGCCCTTGCAGATGCCGAGGTCTTCAGGGTCCACCCACATTTCAAATTCTTCCAGTCTAATAAGCTTTTCTTTTCGGTCTTTTCTTGAAAAAAACATCAAATAGGACTCTTTCTCTTTAAAAAGCGATTCCTGCCCGGCTTTTGCGAAATCCGAATTCAAATATACTCGCTGCCGCCTCTTTGTCAATAAGTTCCGCGCGGCGGGATTGCAGGGCGGCGCCGGTTGACCGCGGTTGATTACAATCCATCCGCAATGGTAGTAAAATTATGCGGATGAAAGCCAAAACCAGGCTCGACCGGTTGTTGCTCGAACTAGGTCTGGCCCGGAATCTTGCCGAAGCCCAGGCTTTGATTATGGCGGGCAGGGTTGAGGTGGATGGCGAGAAAATTGCCAAAAACGGAACCCGGGTGGCCGTTACCAGCCAAATTGAAATCTCGCCAAGCCCGAAATATGTGAGCCGGGGAGGAATCAAGCTGGAATCCGCGCTGGAAGATTTCAAAATCGGCCCGGCCGGAAAAATCTGCCTGGACGTGGGAGCGAGCACCGGAGGGTTCACGGACCTGTTGCTCCAGAGCGGCGCCTCCAAGGTTTACGCCCTGGACGTGGGCAAGGGACTGCTGGACTGGAAGCTGCGCCGCGACCCGCGGGTGGTTGTGATTGAAAAATTCAACGCCCGGAACCTCTCGCCAAAGATCATCCCGGAAAAGATCGGCCTGGCCACGGTGGACGTCTCTTTTATTTCGCTCACGCTGATCCTTCCCGCGCTCAAGACCGTGCTGGCGCAAAACGGGGAAGTGATCGCGCTGGTCAAGCCGCAGTTCGAGCTGGAGGCGAGGCTGGTCAAAGGCGGGGTGGTGAGGGATGAAGCGCTGCAACTTGAGGCGGTGGACAAAATCGCCCGCTTCGCATCCAAAACCGGGTTCCGGGTTTTGGGCCAAATTAAAGCGAAAATCAAGGGGCCCAAGGGCAACCAGGAATATTTTCTCCACCTTAAGACCTGAAACCGGTTTTCCACAGATGGGCATAAGCTGTGAATCATTTCCCAGTCTTGATAACAGTTAAAAGTGAAAATATAAATAGTTTTGACTTTATTATCAAGGTGTTACACAGAGAACATTGAGCGAAACTTTACACAGGTCAATCGAATTTAGAAAGTTATTTCACGATATTTAGATTCCTAAATATAGTGGCTCTTCAAAAAAAACCACCACTAATTGATTTTTTTTCTTTACAAAGGCCGTGAAATTTGGTAATATCTTGCCGGTTCAAATTTTGCGGTCCTATGTTAGGACAGAGCATAGGGAGGACTGAATGTATCTGAAACGGATTGAGCTTTCCGGTTTCAAGTCATTCTGCGACGACACTCGCCTGGAATTCAGCCCGGGGATTTGCGTGGTAGTTGGCCCGAACGGCTGCGGCAAGAGCAACATCGTTGACGCGGTTTGCTGGGCCATGGGCGAGCAGGGTCTGCGGCCGCTTCGGGCCAAGAACCCCGAGGACTTGATTTTTGCCGGCTCCCGCGACCTTCCGCCCGACCCCACCGCTGAGGTCACCCTGGTTTTTGACAACCAGGACGGGTCCGCGCCCGCGGAGTACAACCAGTTTTCGGAAATCGCCATCACCCGCAGAATCCACCGCACCGGGGAAAGCGAGTTCCTGATCAACCGCGGCAGGTGCCGGCTCAAGGACATCAGCGAGTTTTTTATGGGGACCGGGCTCGGGAAGCAGGCATACGCGGTGATCGAGCAAGGCGAGATCGACCGGATTTTGGCGGCGAAGCCGGAGGAAATCCGGGGTTTGATCGAGGAAGCCGCGGGGATCAGCAAATACCGTTTCCGGCGTGACGAGGCGCTGAAGAAGATGCAGGCCACGCGCGAGAACCTGATCCGTCTGCGGGACATCCTGGGCGAGCTCAAGACCCAGCTCAACAGCTTGAGCCGTCAGGCCAAAAAGGCCGAGCGGTATCACCAGTATAAGAATGAATTGAAGGAATGCGAGAACGAGGTTTACTGCCACCGGGGGCTGGAGCTCAAAGCCAAAATTGAAGAAATCAGCCGGGAGCTCGAGAGCAAAAGGACCGAGCTGGAAGAAGCCCGGCACCGTTATGCCACGCTCGAGCTGGAGCTTGAGGAAAAGCGAAACCGGGTTGAATTGCTGAACGGGGAGCTGCGGGCGGAGCAGGAGCGCAAGTACCAGTTGAAGTCGCGGATGGAGCAGCTGGATTCGGAAGCGGCGATGCGGTCTCGCCAGGAGGAAAGTGAAAAGACCGGGATTGAGGTGCGTCAGAAGGAAATGTCTTCGCTGGAGAACCAGATGCGCCAGCTTGAGTTGGAGGTCAACGCCCGGTCGAGCCAGCGGGAACAGCTTGAGTTTGAACTGAGCTCGATCAGCGCGGACCTGGAGGCCAAGGACAAAGAGGTCGGGCTGAAGCTGGAGCAGTTCGGCAAGCGCAAAAACGCGTTCGTGACGCTCTCGGAGGAGATCAAGACGGTCGAGCACGAACTGGCTCGTCTGGGCGAACAGTCCCGCAACCTGGTCTGGCAGGAAGCGCGTCTGAGGCAGGAACTGGAGCAGGACCAGTCCCGGCTTTCGGAACTGGAGCCTCTGATCCGGGGCGGACAACAGCGCTCGTTTGATTTCAACCAGAGCCTGCACCAGCTGCGCAAGAGCATGGTCGAGCTGGAAGAGAAATTCAAGGCCGATCAGTCAGGCCTGGAAAGCCTGCGCCAGACCATATCGGCCAAGAGCGGCCGGGCGCAGGAAATCAAGAACCAGCACCAGTCGCTTTCCGCCAGGGTAGAAAGCCTGGAGGAAATGATCGAAAAACTCGAAGGGTTTGAGCGGGGCGTCAAATACATCCTGGAGAAAAAGCGCGGCCGGCCCGAAAACGGGATTTACGGCCTGGTGGCGGAACTGGTCGAGACCGAACCGGGGTACGAGCTGGCGGTGGAGGCCGTGCTCGGCGAGCGCATCCAGAGCGTGGTGGTGGACGGGCCGGAACAGGGAATGGAAGCGGTCAATTGCCTGCGCAACGATTCCGCGGGGCGCGGCTCCTTCATCCCGCGCGCGCCCCGGGCCATTGAGCAGGGAGGCGTCCCGGATTACATCCGCGCGGATGGCGGCCGGCCGCTTCGGGAACTGGTGCGCGTGCAGCAGGGGTTTGAGCCGGTGGTGAATTATTTGCTCGGGGATTCCGTGGTGGTCAACGACCTGGACCAGGCCGTGGGACTTTGGCGCAAGAACGGGTTCAAGGGAGCGTTCGTCACCCGGGACGGGGCGCTGCTCGATCCTCACGGGACCCTCACCGGAGGCTCCAAGGACCAAGCCGGGTTCCTGAGCAAGAAGCGCCAGCTCAAGGAACTGGAGCTGGAAAGGTCCGGATGCGCGATCAAACTCCAGGCCGCGGAGCAGGAGCTTGCCGCGCTTTCAAGCGAGCTCATGTCCCGGGAAAAAGAGGCCGAGCAACTGCGAAACCGCATCGGGAACCTCAAGATCGAAGTCATGACCCAGGAAAAAGACTTGAAGGCCGCAACCGAGGACCTCAACGAGAAGAGCGCGTCGCTGGGAAGCCTCAAGCAAAAAACCGCCCGGCTCTCGGAGCAAGTCGCGCAGACCGGCCGGGAGCAGGCCGAGCGCGAGCGCCGCGCCACCGAACTGGCCGCAAAGCTGGAAAAACTGCTCAAAGAACACCAGGAACTCTCCGCGGAAATCGATTCCGGCCAGGAAGAGCAGAAACGGATGGAAAACGAGCGCGCCGGACTGCGCACCGAGCAGGCGCGGCTCAACGAGAAGAAACTTGCGCTCGACGAGGCGGTGAAAATCCTGTTCAAGTCCCTGGAGGACCATGCGGGCCGGAAGAGCCAGCTGGCGTCCGAGCTGGAGCAGGCGGGGAAAAACATCGCGGAAATCCAGGCCCGGGTCGCGCAACTCCAGCTTGACCGGAAAGAAACCATGGAGGCCCTGGAAGCGCAGGACCGGAAACAGACGGAACTTGAGTCGAGACGGAGCCAACTGGTCGAAGAGTCGAGTCAGGCGCAGGCCGGGCTTAAAACGGCCAACACTCTGGTGCGGGCCAAGGAAGAGGAAATTTCCGCCGGCGCCCTGGAGCTGGAAAAGGAAAAATTGGGGCTGGAAAACTTGAGGCAGCTGGTCGCGGAGCTTCATCAGGAAGAGTTGGAAGCGGTGATCGAGCTTTGCCGGGAGCGGGTGTCGGCGCCGGAATTCGCGGCGCAGCCGCGGGAAGAGCGCGCCGAGGAGTTGAGGATGCTGATCGGACGCATGGGCGAGGTCAACCCCGGAGCGCTGGACGAATACAAGGAAGTCAACACCCGTTACAGCTTCCTCGCCAACCAGGAGGCCGACCTCATCGCAGCCCTGGAAAAGCTGGAGCAAACCATCACCAAGATCAACCAGGAATACCGCAAGCAGTTCAAGGACACCTTTGAGCAGGTCAATAAAATCTTCACCGAACTGTTCCCCAAACTGTTCGGGGGCGGAAAAGCGACGCTTTTACTCTCGGACGAGAACAACCTGCTCGAGACCGGGGTTGAGATCATCGCCCAGCCGCCCGGGAAAAAATTCCAGAACATCACGCTCCTGAGCGGGGGCGAAAAATCCCTGGCCGCGCTCGCGCTGGTGTTCTCGCTCTACTTGAACCACCCGAGCCCGTTCTGCCTGCTGGACGAGGTTGACGCCGCGCTCGATGACGTCAACGTTGACCGGTTCAACAACCTGATCCGGAGCATGGCCCAGAAATCGCAGCTTGTGATCGTCACCCACAACAAGCGCACCATGGAACTTGCGGACCTGCTCTACGGCGTCACCATGGAAAAGCCCGGAGTCAGCCGGGTGGTCTCGGTCAAGCTGGACCAGATCAAGGACGACAACTCGTTCCAGTCGCGGTGAAGCTCCAGGGGAGGGGTCAGGCCTGAACCCGCGCGCCTGGTTGGAAAATTTCGCCCGCCCAATCTATAATCTCTATGACCCCGATGACCCATTCACCGGACAACAACGACTCCGTCAAAAAACCCGGACTGTTCGACCGGTTCAGAAAAGGCCTGCAAAAAACCCGGGAACTGCTCAATACCGACCTCGGACAGATCTTCACCGCCGGCAAATCGTTCAAGCAGCTCGAGCCGGATTTGGAGGAAATCCTGATCAAGTCCGACCTCGGGCTCAAGACCAGCCGGAAGCTGATCCAGGAGATGGAGCGCAAGTTCCGGGGCGAGCCCGGTCTCGACTCGGTCAAGGCCGAACTCCGGAGCGAAATCCTGAAGATCCTTCAGCCGCTGGAAAAACCCTTGGTCATCCCAAAAAACGCCGGACGGCCTTACGTCATCCTCGTGCTCGGGGTCAACGGCACCGGCAAGACCACCACCATCGGCAAGCTCGCGCTCCAGCTCAAGCACCGGGGGCTGAGCGTGCTTGTCGCCGCGGCCGACACTTTCCGCGCCGCGGCCACCGAGCAGCTCGAGGCCTGGGCCACGCGGGCCCAGGCGCAAATCGTCAAGGGCCGGCCCGGGGGCGACCCGGCCGCGGTATGCTTTGACGCCATCGAGGCGGCCGGGAAGCGGGGCATTGACGTCGTGATCATCGACACCGCGGGCCGGCTCCACACCCGGGTCGGACTGATGGAGGAGATCAAAAAGGTCAAGCGCACTTGCGAAAAAGCGCTGGGCGGAAAAATCGACGAGGTTATCCTGGTGCTGGACGCAACCACCGGACAGAACGCCATCGAGCAGGCCCGGGTCTTCGCCAGGGAACTCGAGGTCTCCGGCATCATCATGACCAAGCTCGACGGCACCGCCAAAGGCGGCATCATGGTCGCGGTCGCGGATCAGTTCCGCATCCCCATCCGCATGGTCGGGGTCGGAGAGGAGATCGACGACCTCGCCGACTTCCAGGCCCGGGAATTCACCCAAGCCCTGATCTAAACGGCTCCCGACCGCGAATTCCCCAGGTTTGACAAGCAGACGGGCAGAAACTAAGCTAGTATCCTTAAAATAAATTGCGTGTGGGGTAAAGGAGTTTTGCCATGAAGGACTTTCCGCGAAAAAACCTGAGGACGTTCGGGCTGTTTTCCCACGGCGGGGCCGGCAAGACTTCGGTGGGCGAGGCCATGCTTTTGCTGGCCGGGGTCAACAACCGTTTGGGCAAGGTTGCGGACGAGACCTCCATGCTGGACTACGAGCCCGAGGAAAAAAAACGCAAGTCATCGATTGCGACCGCAGTCGGCAATTTTGAATGGGACAAGCACCAGCTTTTTCTGGTCGACACCCCGGGCGACCCGAACTTTATCACCGAGGCGCGCAACAGCCTTGCCGCGGTTGACGCCGCGGTTTTCATGGTTGACGGCGTTGACGGGGTGAAGATTTTGACCACGAAGCTCTGGCAGGAAGCCAAAGACCTGGGCCTGGGCCGGGCGTTCTTCATCACCAAGCTTGACAAGGAGCGCGCGGACTACCAGGCGACGATGGAAAACATCGAGAAGAGTCTGGAGTTGACGCTTTGCCCGATCAGCATCCCGATCGGGAAGGAAGCCTCGTTCAACGGCGTGGTGGATTTGATCCGGATGAAGGCGTATTACTATCCGGAGGACGGTTCGGGCAAGCGGCAGGAAAAAGACATCCCCGCGGAGCTGCAAGACGCGGTCAAGGCCATGCGCGAGAAGATGATCGAGTCCGTGGCCGAGTCCAAGGACGAGCTCCTGGAAAAATATCTGGAGGGAAAGGAATTGACCGCGGATGAAATCTCCCGGGCGCTCCAGGACGGGTTCAAGGCCCAGAAAGTTTTCCCGCTTCTGTGCGGCTCGGGCGTGAAAAACATAGGGGTCGACCTGTTCCTGGACCTGGTAGTCGCCATTTTCCCCTGCCCGCTCGAGCGCAAAGCCCTGAGCGCGGTCAACACCAAGACCAAGCAGGCGGTGGAGGTCAAGCCTTTGGAGGACGCCCCGTTCTGCGGTTTTGTTTTCAAGACGGTTGCGGACCCTTTCCGGGGCAAGCTCAGCCTGATGCGGGTGCTTTCGGGCAGCCAGCCCGCGGATTCCAACACCTACAACGCGACCAAGTCCGCTCGCGAGCGCATCGGGCAGATGTTCGCGCTCAACGGCGACCAGTCCATGGGGGTCAACCCCGCGCGGCTGGGGGAGATCGTCGCGGTCCCCAAGTTGAAGGAAACACAGTCGGGCGACACGCTTTGCGCTGAAGCCCATCCCGTTGTTCTGCCCCCGATTGTCTGGCCCAAGCCGGTGATCAGCTTTGCGGTTGTTCCCAAAACTCAGCAGGACGAGGAGAAGCTTACCGGGGCCCTGGGCCGGCTGGTTGAGGAAGACCCTACTCTCCAGCTCAAGCACGACGCGCAGACCAACGAGATACTGCTTTCGGGCATGGGTCAAATCCACATCGAGACCGCGCTCGAGCGGATGAAGCGCAAGTTCGGAGTTGAGGTCACGCTGAAGGAGCCCAAAATCCCCTACATGGAAACCGTTCGCGGCACCGCGACCGCAGAGGGAAAATACCGGAAGCAGACCGGGGGCCGCGGTCAGTTCGGGTGGTGCTGGGTTGAGGTCTCTCCCCGGCCCAAGGGCAGCGGGGTTGAGTTTGAGGACGCGATTGTGGGCGGGACCATCCCCCGCAACTTCATACCCTCGGTGGAAAAAGGGGTGCGGGACGCGCTGGAGAAAGGCATCCTTGCCGGGTATCCCATGACCGACATCAAGGTCAAACTCTACGACGGCAAATACCACGAGGTTGACTCCTCGGACATGGCTTTCCAGATCGCGGGCTCGCTGGGGGTCAAGGCCGGGTGCGAGACCGCGGGCATGATGCTCCTGGAGCCGATCATGAACGTGGAAGTCACGGTCCCGGACGAATACACCGGCGACATCACCGGGGACCTCAACCGCCGGCGAGGCCGGCTTGCGGGCGTGGAGAGGATCGGCAACATGCAGGTGATCAAGGCCCAGGTGCCGCTGGCGGAAATGCTGAGATACGCTCCGGACCTGGACTCCATAACCTCGGGCAAGGGCTTGTTCACCATGGAGTTTTCGCATTACGAGGAAGTGCCTTCGCACCTTGCGGAAAAGATCGTTGCCCAGGCCCGGAAAGCAAAGGAAGAAAAATAAACTGGAGATTCAATCCGCGGCAAAATAAACGGGCCCCAGGCCTGGTCCTGATACTGTTCGCCGTGTTCGCAGTCGGGCTCGCGCTCCGGCTGATCTACCTTTACCAGTACTCCCGATCTCCGTTCTGGGATTTGCTTTTCCTCGATACCGAGTCCCACCAGCGCATGGCCGAGCGCATCCTCAACGGACTCGGACTCGGAACCCGCGCCTATTTTCGCTCGCCCGCCTACTTTTACCTGCTCGCGGCCCTGGAGTACATCGGCAACCGGAGCCTGTGGGCGCCCAGGATTTTCCAGTCCGTGACCGGCTCGCTTACCGCGGCCCTCGCCGCACTGTTCGCGTTCCGGCTGACCGGCAAAAGATGGGCCGCGGCGCTCGCGGGACTGATCGTCGCCTGCTTCTGGCTTTCGATCTATTTTGACGGCGAACTGCTGATTGAAAACTCTTCCTGCTTCATCAACCTGCTCGCGGTATATCTGCTGACGAGAAACGGGGAACCCGCCTCCGCCCGTTTTCTCCATAGCAGTATTACTGCGAAGGATGAAAAGGCTTCGGCGGGCAGGCGAGAAACGAGAAACGTAAACACGGCTTTGAGCGGGCTGGTCATGGGGATTGCCGCTATCTTCCGGCCCAACTTTTTGCTCTTCGCGCTGGGAGTTTTCCTGATCTGGCTCCTGCGCGGAAAATGGCGGCAATTGCTCATGCTCGCGGCCTTTTTCGCGATCCCGGTTCTGCCGATCACGGTGCGGAACCTGGTGGTGGCCAAAGACCCGGTGCTGATCGCCTCGCAGGACGGGATCAATTTCTGGATCGGCAACGGCCCCTCCGCGGACGGCAGGACCGTCATCCTCCCCTATTCCCGGTCCCAGCTTGACGGCGATTTTCTCGCGGCCATGAAAGACGACCCCTGGTTCCGCGAAGACGTCTGGCTGGTGGCGCTCTACGCCGCGGAAAAGAACCGAGGGCGGAATTTGAAAGACGGCGAGGTCAGCAGGTACTGGATGCAGACCACTCTTAGAGAAATGTCCCGCTCCCCTGCCCGCTCGCTCGAGCTTTTGCTCAAGAAATCCTGCTTTCTGGTTTCCAGCACCGTGGTCTCCAACAACCGCGACCTCAATTACCACCGCGACCAGATCCCGCTTCTTTCCGCGCTCGGATGGCTCCACCTCGGCATCATCTGGCCGGCCGCGTTGCTCGGAATTCTGCTCGGACTCGCCGATAAGAAGAACCGCTGCCTTATCCTTTACACACTGCTCTACGGCGCCTCGGTGGTGCTTTTTTTCGTGACCACCAGGTACGAGGCGCCGCTTTTTCCCGCGCTGGCAATCTTCGCGGCCGCGGGCCTGGCGCGGCTGGGCGAGCTCTTTCGGGGAGGAAGAATTGCTGCCGCGGCCGGAGCTTTGATTCTGCTGGCCGGGTTTGCCTGGCTGTCGAACTCGGAGGCTGTAAAATGGAACGACCGTCCGCTGGCCGCGGCCATGAGATATAACCTGGGAGTTGCCATGATTGCGAAAGGCGGGTATCAGGAATCGCTTGAGCCGCTCAGGGCCGCGCTGGAGATCAAGCCGGACTACGCCGAAGCGCATCTGGCCCTGGCCAATGCCCTGGCCCTTGCCGGAAAGCCTGAAGAGTCAATCAAGCATTACCGGGAGGCGCTGTTCTACCAGCCGGGTTTCGCCGAGGCGCATTACAACTTCGGCCTGACCCTGCTCAAGCTCAACCGGCCGGAACAAGCCTATGACCAGTTCCAGAACGCCCATAACCTCAAGCCCGCGCTCTTTCCGACACCCGAACAGGCATTAGAAACGCTTTCCCGATAACGCCCGCCAACAGCCGGACTTCCTGATTAAGCATTTGCCGGAAATTGACAATTTAACCGGCCGCAGATAGAGTTTTTACCAACGGAAAAATTTTCTGCGAGGTGAGAGATTGATGATCAGAAAAATGATGAGAGCGGCGGCATCGGCGGCGCTGGGGTTGTGCATCGCCCTCGGCCTCCATGCGGAGCAAGGCCGATACGTAGTCAACTCGGGCAGCGGCAAGGTCCTGGTCCAATTCCTGGAGCAGGGAGTCGTCCGGGTGGACTTTGTGAATTCGGAATCGGATGCCCTGGCGGAGACTTTGATGACGGTGCCGGGCGCGCTCAAGCTCGCGGAGGCAGACCCCAAGCCGGGCGTACAAGAGCTTTCCGCGGAGGGCGTGCGCGTGAGCTATGCCGAGGATCCGCTTTCGCTGGTTTTCATGGACGACTCCGGCAAAATTCTTTTGCGCCTGGCGGACCAGGGGTTCCAGCGCTCGCCGGACGGGGCATACTCCCTGACTTTTCACAAGGAATCGGGCGACAAATTTTTCGGTCTGGGCGAGCCGTTCGCGAATTTAGAGGTGCTTGGAGGCCAGGGCGCGCTCACTTACCTCACCAAACCGGTGGAACTGGACCAGAACGGCAGGAAGGTCAAAATCTGGAACACGCATTTTCCGCCCCCCTCCAAGATGGGCCTGCCCTTTTTTTTCAACCCGGCCGGCTACGCCTTGCTGGTTGACAATCCCTATCGCGCGGAATGGGATTTCTCGCAAGCGCTGCATTTTTCCTACCGGGCGGAAGGCGGCCCGGCCAGGTTCTACGTCATGACCGGAACGCCCTACCAGATCATCGACGCTTATTCCCGTCTGACCGGCCGCACCCCCATGCCCCCGCGCTGGGCCACCGGCTATTTGCAGAGCCGGTACGGATACGCGAGCGAACCCGAGTTCCGGTCCTTGATGGACAACTTCCGCTCGCGCCAGATTCCCTGCGACGTCTTGATCTTTGACCTTGACTGGTACGCGCACGGCAACAGCCAGCGTCAAATCCGGATGGGGGACCTGGCATGGTCCCAAGAGCATTTCCCTAACGCGCTCGAATTCCAGAAGGAGCTTGACCGCCGCGGGTTCAAGGCCATCACCATTGTCGAGCCGCAAATCTGGAGCTCAAGCGACAACTACCGGGAAGTGGTTGACAAGGGCCTGGTGGCCAGGGAGGGCAGTGGCAAACCGTATGTGTTCAAGCATTGGGGGACGTCGGATTCGGTGCTGCTCGATTACTTAAACCCGGCCGCGGGCAAATGGTTTGCCAACAAGGTGAGGGAAATCCGCGAGACCGGGGTTGACGGCTGGTGGACTGACCTGAACGAGCCGGAAGACGATCATTTGGACATGGTTTTCAGCGGAACTCCGGACAACGGGGCGCACAACCTCCAGGCCCTGCTCCAGCACAAGGCCATGGCGGAAATGTACGCGGAGCAATATCCGGACGAGCGGCTGTTCATCATGAGCCGGGGCGGGTTTGTGGGCGACTGGAGGTACGGCTCGGGGATCTGGTCCGGAGACGTGAACTCGAGCTGGGGGCATTTCCGGAACCAGGTCCCGATCGGGATCAGCGCCGGTCTTTCCGGATACGGCTTCTGGAACTCGGACACCGGAGGATTCAACGGAAAACCATCCCCGGAGATGTTCACCCGCTGGATGCAGTTCAGCGCGTTCTGTCCGGTCTTCCGCGCGCACGGCAGCCACCAGCCGCGCGAGCCCTGGGCGTTCGGCAAAGAGGCAGAGCAGAACATCAAAAAAATCATGGAGCTCCGTTACCGGCTGTCGCCCTATCATTACACGACCTTTTTTGAATTGCACCAGAGCGGCAAACCGCCCATCCGGGCGCTGTTCCTCGAATTTCCGGAAGACAAGCAGGCTTACGAGGTCGATAGCCAGTACATGTACGGCCCGTGGCTTCTGGTTGCGCCGGTGACCGCGGCCGGGGCTCAGTCGCGCAAGGTGTATCTCCCGGCCGGGACCTGGACCGATTTCTGGACGGAGAAGACCTACCAGGGTCCGGCGAAGATCATTGCCCAGGCGCCGCTGGACCGCATCCCGCTGTTTGTGCGCGAGGGCGCGGTCATTCCCATGGGCCCGCTCATGCAGTATATGGGCGAGAAGCCGCGGGACCAAATCACGCTCCACGTTTATCCCGGCGCCGGAAAATCGGCCTACCAAATATATGATGACGACGGCGCGAGCAACGATTATTTGAAGGGCGCTTACACTCTCACGCCGGTTCTGGTGAACCCGGGGAAAGAGCTTGAGCTCAAGGTCGGCCCGCGCCAGGGGAGCTTTGAGGGAATGAGCAAAAATCCGTCCTGGGTTGTGGTCTGCCATAATTCGGCCAAGCCGTCGGCGGTTACACTTTCCGGGCAGCCGGTCGCATACCGCAGCCAGGACGTTGAAGAGGTTTTGCCGGACGGCCCGGGATGGAGCCACGACTCCGCGAAAAAGCTGGTCAAGATTTACATCCCGCAGGGCGAGACGCTTAACCTGAGCCTGAGCCCGTAGTTGGAAACATCGTCCGATCTGATTTAGAATTCAGGAGCAATGGCAAACACGCGCGACCGGGCCTATGGCATCATCCTGGCTTTGGCTCTGGTCATGGTCTTCGCGCTCTATTGCACGACCATCAACCCGGAGTTGAGCGAACTGAGCGGGGACAGCGCGCGCTTTTTGCTTTTGGCCAAATCCCTGGCCACCGGACGCGGCTATGCGCAAATTGAAAAGCCGGGCGACCCGCCCCATGCCGACGCCAAGCCCGGCCTTTCCGTGATGATCGCGCCGCTCTACCATTTCCGGCCACATGACCTGCGACCCGTCAAATTATTGATGGTACTTTGCGCATTGGGCATACCCTTATCCTTCTACCTGTTCCTTTTCCGCGAACACCGCTCCGCCCGATACGCACTCGCGCTCACCATGGCCCTGGTTCCTTTCATGCTCAGGTTCCAGGTCCAGATTTTCTCCGACCTCCCGCAAGTGGTCTTTATCCTGCTCGGATTCTACTCCGCCGAAAAGCTGAGAGACAGGCAAAACGCAAAATTCATCCCCTGGTTTCTGGCCGGGATTTTCATGGCCGCGGGATTTCTGGTCCGGCAGCTTGTGGGCCTGGCATTCGCCTCGGTCATCGCTTCCCTGCTCTTCGCCCGAGGTTTGCCCCGACTCAAAGCCATTGCCGCCTATGCCCTGGGATTCTTCCCCCCCATCCTTCTCCTTTACCTCCGCAATTACCTGGTCGCGGGCCAATTGGAGACCATTTATAACAGCAGTGTCTGGATGGGCGCGGGGCGAATTCCTTTCGCAAATACCTTGACCGCCCTGGGAATGGCGGAGAGGATTTCCCGGCGGATGGAGCTTTACAGCCTGCATCAGATGCGAGACCTGCTCCTGGGCACGGGCTGGCACGGCTCGATCGCGCTCTGGGCACTGCTCATGGCTTTCCTGCTCGCCGGCTTCCTCCACGAACTGCTCAAACGCAAAAACAGCGCGGCAATATTTTTCATCCCTTACCTCCTGGTCAGCGCAACCTGGCAGAACTGGGCGCCGAGATATTTGTTGCCGCTCCTGCCGCTGGCGCTTTTCTTCATCTACCGTGGCTTCACGCTCGCGGCAGGGATCATCTTCAAGAGCGAGACCATGCGCAAATGGCTCCCCGCGCAGATATTTTCCGCGTGGGCGGTCTTCAATCTGGTCCGGCTTATGCCGGTGGTTTCGTTCCAGCACAGCGCCATGCTTTATCCCCCGGAGCCGCTGCTGGCCGCGGAAAAAGAATCCGTCCAGCTAATCGGCCGCAAGAATTTTGCCTTTTACCCTGATGCGCTTGACTGGCGCGAAAAGGGCGAAGCCTACCTGATCTCCAAACAAGCGCGCTACTATCATTTTTTTGCCATGGCGGAATGGGCGCGCCGGAATTTGCGGCCGGAGGAGGTTGTGGTCTGCCGCCTGCCCAACCAGTTTGCGTGGCTGAGCGGGGTCAAGTCAATCCAGTATCCGGTGGAGCTGGATGCCGAGAAATTCTGGCGGGAATCGATCAAACGCCGCGGCGGATACCTCTTGATCGAAGAGATTTCGCCGGAACTGCGTCCGATCTTATTTCAGTTCTGGCAGAGTCGTCCGGAAAGATTCAAGCTCGAGAAGCAGCTGGGCCGGACCTATCTGCTGAGGATCATCGGCTAGCGGATTTTTTCCGGAGCGCGGTTGGGACCGGCATGCTTCAAAGTCCCGGTCATTTCATCCTCCGCGGACGCGGGCAAAACGCCGGCCAGCAGCAGCGCCGCGCAGCAAATTTTTTTCAGCATGACCGCGGCTCACCTGTACTGGATGCCGTATCTTTGCGCGTAATTCTTCCGGTAGGCGTCGGCAAACACCCGGTAGCTGTAACCCGGCTCGGGATGGAGCCTCCAGTTGACCAAAACCTGGGAGACGCCGGCCGGGAGCAAAACCTGGCCGGGATCGAACGAAACTTCCCGGCCGTCAGCCGTGACCCGGCTCACTTGCGCGAAGAAGGGAAAATGGAGCACGATTTTTTGCGGCGTCTTTCGGAATTCCGGGGACAGGGAGAGCTTGAACGATTCCAGTTGCGCCTCGGCCTTGAAGCTCACGTTTCCGAAATAGGTCGGGGCGCGGCTGACCGTGATCTGGTCTCCGGGCTTGACCCATTCCGGACTGGTGACGCTCAGGAGGTGGAGGGTATCGCCTTCTTCCCTGATCAGCATGTTGCGGAGCAGGATGTTGTAGAGCGCGGCGTACCAGCCGTGGGGAGGGTAGTTGCAATTGCCGAGCCCGAATACGCCCGGGCAGTAGTCGCGGTTGGCGCCCGGGAAAAGGGTCCATTCAAATCCCTGGTGGCAGGAGCCGGTGTGCACCAGCATGGAATAGAGATCGCTCAGCGCTTCCTCCTGGTTTCCCTGGCGGACGGACATCTCGGCCACCCGCTCCGTCACATAATGGTGCATGGACCTCCGGTAGGTGGCGACTCCCTCGCGGTAATGGGTTTTCCGGTAATGCGCAAAAGTGGCCTTCACCAGCGGATCGTCCGGAGGAATGAAATCCGAGGGATACACCTCAAAAAGATTTCCCCAGTCAACCCCGCCCGGCACGTCCATTCCCGGAGGAATGACTCCGTGGTTTCGTTTCGCGGCCTCGGCGACACGCACCCGCAAATTCTCCGCAAAGCTGGCGCGGAACTTTGAGAACTCGCCGGCGGCGCCATTATCCCCCGCGGCTTCCGTAACCGCGATGGCGCCGTCAATGCCGGCGAGCGCCCAGAAGTTGTGGCCGGTGTAGCGGCCGATGATAAATTCATTATCCATGGCCGAGGTCGGCGGCATCAGCCCGTATTTGTCTTTGGCGGTGGCGCCCTCAAACCAGGCAATGCCTCTTTTGACCGGGTTCAGGATTTCTTTGGCGAAGGCCTGGTCGCCGCTCAACCGGATGTATTCCCCGAATGCGTGCAGGCTCTGGCCGAAGCCGTCGAGCTGGCCGGGCTGCGAAATGAAATTGCCGCTCTGGTCCTGGTAGTTGAGGAAATACCGGAGCAATTTTTGGGAATCGTCCATCCGGCCCCAGAGCGCGTACATTTTGGCGAAGAAGGACCCGTCCCTGAGCCAGAATTTGTTGTACTGGAAGCGGTTGACGGTCTGGCGGATCTCGCCCGGCTTGGGATATTCCTGGCACATGATGTTGTGCACGAGCGCGGCGCGGCTGGCGTTTTGCACCTTGGGCTCGGCCAGGCTGATGGTCATGCCTTGGTTGATCTCTGCGGTCCAGAACCCTTTCATCATTTCCAGATAGGATTCAAAATCCGCCGCGGCGAGCTTGGACAAGAACTGCTCATCCGGCTCGGCCGGCTTTTGCGGGAGCTTGAAAGTGAAAGACCTGGACTCTCCCGGCGCGAGCTCAAAGTCGTACTGCACGATCGATCCCACGGTCCAGCGGTCCAGGATGAAGAATCGGCCGCTCCGATAAGGCACGCCTTCCACCTGCCATTTCCGGCCCGGCGCCTGGTCAAAGTAATAGACCAGTTTCCCGGAACGGAGGGCGTAATTGGACGCGAAACTGTAGCTCCAGAGCCGGTTGAATCTCTCCGTGACCATTTCCTGCGAGCGGTGGTCCTTGCCCCCGAATTTATAGCCCAATGCCAACGAAGCTTTTTGGCGTTCCTTGCCGGTATTGGCCGCGGTAACCCGCGCGAAATTGACCGGCGGGCCGGAATATTCTCCCTCCAGCCAATACTGAAAAGCATCCACCTTGTAATCCACCCCGTCTTCGGACACGGTGTATTGCACGCAGGGCAGCCAGCCGTCCAGCAGGGTGTAGATGCGCTGATCCATCGGCCGCAAATTCCCGGTGTAGAAAACCAGTTCCGCGGAGCCGTTGAATAGACGGCCTTCCGGGGTTATCTCGGTGGCCAGATGCTGTCCGGGCAGGCCGATGTGATAGGTCGGCTTGGCGAAGTAGGAAAAAATAGTTGAGCCCTCGTCAATCGCGGGATCGATCATCGGGGGCACGTTCATGAAAAGCCCGGCGTTGGCTATTCCATTCGCGAGCATGGTTGCGGCGGTGCTGCCGGGATCCAGCTTGAGCGGTTTCCCGGTTTGACCCGAGGCGGATATGGCCAGCATGAATCCCAGCAAAAAGAAACCCGGAATTCTCAACTTCTTCATTTTCCCTCCAGTCCGATCTTGGAATTTTCGCACATCAGGTCAGGCGGCGTCAAACGGAGCTTGCAAGGGCAGAGGTCATGAAAGCGGAAAGGGCTTGCACCGGCGTTGGTCGTGCTTACATTTCTGGCAACAAAAAGGAGGTGTCCCATGGCAATATCAAGGGGACCATTTTGTCAGAGTTGCGGCCGGCCCATGGAAAAGGCCAAACATTTCGGGACCGACTCGCAGGGAAACCATGTGAACGACTATTGCAGCCACTGCTACGCTGGCGGCAAGTTCACCATGCCCGAGATCTCCCTGGACCATATGGCGGACATGGTCAAGGACCAATTCGCCAAAAACATGAAAATTCCCGGGGAACAGGCCCGGGACCAGGCCCGGCAATTCCTGTCCAAGCTCAAACGCTGGTCCCAGCAGGTCTCGCGAGCGGCTTAGCCCGGGACGTTGGACTGAATCAAACGTAGAATTTTGAACCGGGGTTCCGGAGCGGCCGGGGCTTGAGGAACATTGCCAGCCAGGTCAGGAAAAAAGCGGCGAAGGCGAGCAAGGTGAATTCGATCAGATATCGGAACCTTGCCTGTCCTACGAATGCGCTGTAGAAAGCGGTCTGCCACACGGGGATCAGATAGAAGATTGCAAGCGGCCTCCAGGATTTGCGGGAGAGCGCGATTCCGGGAATGGCCAGGGCCAAAAGCGCGAGGTACACCATTTTCCTGAGCAGGGGAAAACCGGTCGCCATTTCCGGGTCAAACCACCAGATGGCCCGGAGGCGAAGCGGGATCAATTTTATGAAACCAGCTGGGTGCGACCTTATCCACTCCCTCCCGGCCTCTGCGAGCAAACGGTCTTTCTCGGCTTCGGTTTTGGCCAGCCGAAGCTTTGCCATGAGCGGCTCCGGGATAACGGAAAGCATGGACTTGCCCTCCCGGGTGTAGAGCGCTCCGGTGGCCTGGTCATTGTTTCCGTACCAGAGGTTTCCGCCGCCGTTGGTGGTGAGCGGGACCCATTGATGAAACACGTGATAGTTTCTCGCGGTCCAGGGCGCGATGACCACCGCGGCGCAGGCCGTCCAGATGATCCCGGCGGAAAGCAATTTCTTGAAACCGGGCTTTTTCCAGAGCATCCACCAGACCAGGTAGAGGACAAGGAACGACAGATAAAAACTCTTGGACAAAGCCAGCAACCCGATCCATGCGCCGGCCAGGGCGTGCCAGGCCGGCTTCGGCCGCTCAACCGCGACCATGACCAGCAGGATGGATACTTCAAGCATGAACACGTCCACGGTCAGCTGAATGGGCAGCGCGCACCAGTAGGCATAAGTCGGATAGAGCGCGAGCAGCGCGCCCGCGGTCAAGGCGGTGCGGTCGTTGAAAATTCTCCTTGCGATCAGGGCGAGGATGACCGCGGAGCCGCTGCCGAGAAAAGCCTGGGTCAGCTCCACCGGCAGATAGTTCTTGCCGAAGAGCAGGAAATGCAGATAGAGAAAAATGGTATAGACCGGCCCGACCAGAGCGCTCGGCATTTCGTTGACCACGTAAGCAAGCGCAATGCCCTTGCCCGCCAGCAGGTTAAGGGCCATGAACTCATTCTCCATCCCCTGCACGCGGTCGAAATTCCCGAGCAAAAAAATAAGCGCGACGCGAACGCCGAGCGCGAGCAAAAAAATGGCCGCGAGATAATGCCGGAAAAAGAACCGGACCGAAAGTCTTTGCAACTGATCGCTAATCCCAGCCAATGCGCTTGCCCCCGGTCGGTCGAAAGTTAAGTCCCAAGTAGAGCTCTGACCCCGCCACTTACTTGTTCATCGACTTGAGGAATTCCTCGTTGTGCTTGGTTCCCGAGACCTTATCGAGCAGGAATTCCATGGCATCGATGGAGTTGAGCGAGCTCAAGACTTTGCGCAGGAGCCAGACCAGCTGCCGGGTCTTCTGGTCGACCAAAAGCTCTTCCCTGCGGGTGGCCGACTTGTTGATGTCGATGGCGGGGAATATTCGTTTTTCCATCATCCTGCGGTCGAGCACGATCTCCATGTTGCCGGTGCCCTTGAACTCTTCAAAGATGACCTCGTCCATCCTGGACCCGGTATCGATCAGCGCGGTGGCGATGATGGTCAGGCTTCCGCCATCTTCGATGTTGCGGGCGGCGCCGAAGAAGCGCTTGGGCTTGTGGAGCGCGGTTGAGTCCACGCCTCCGGTGAGGATTTTTCCCGAGGGCGGCACCACGTTGTTGTATGCCCTTGCCAGCCGGGTGAGGGAGTCGAGCAGGATGACCACGTCCTTCCGGTATTCCACCAGGCGCTTGGCTTTTTCCAAAACCATTTCCGTGACCTGGACGTGGCGCTGAGGCGGCTCGTCAAAGGTGGAGCTGACCACCTCGCCTTTGACGATGCGCTCCATCTCCGTGACCTCCTCGGGACGCTCGTCGATCAGGAGCACGATCAGGTAGAGTTCGGGGTAGTTGTTCATCAGCGCCTTGGCGATGTTCTGCAGCATCACGGTTTTTCCGGAATAGGGAGGGGCCACGATCAGCCCGCGCTGGCCCTTGCCCATGGGGGTGAAGAGGTCGAGCACCCGGGTGGTGAACTCGCCGGCGTCATACTCCAACCCGAGGCGGTCATTGGGATAGATCGGGATCAGGTTGTCAAAGTTCTCACGCTCGCGCGCAAGTTCCGGTTCCTCAAAATTGATCGCCTCAACCTTGAGCAGGGCGAAATAGCGCTCGGTGTCTTTGGGAGAACGGATTTGTCCGGCCAGGGTGTCTCCGGTTTTGAGGTTGAATCGCCTGATCTGGCTGGGCGAAACGTAGATGTCGTCCGGGCTGGGCAGATAGCTGTAGGAGGGCGATCTGAGGAACCCGAACCCGTCGGGCAGGATTTCGAGCACGCCTTCTCCGTAGATCATCCCGCTTTTTTCGGCCTGGGCCTGGAGGATGGCGAAGATCAGGTCCTGCTTGCGCATCCCCGCGGCGCCTTCCACGCCCAGCTCCTTGGCGATCTTGGCCAGGCTGTTTATCTTCTTGGTCTTGAGCTCTTTGAGGTTAAGCTGCGGTCTTTCCTCCGCCGGCTTCTCCTTCGGCTCCTCCTTTACCGGCTCCTGGCCGGGGGCTTCGGTGGTGTTCTTGGGAGCCTGCTCTTCCTGATTCTCGCCGTTCTTGGCCATAGTCTACTCCTTGACCGGATTTGCTGACCGGAAATAATTTTTGTCAGATAAATGGGACTTAATCAAAGAATCCGCCGATAGTTGGTCAACGATACTATTTATTTCTCAAATTGCCTGGGTCTGATGTGATCGATAGGAAACGAAACTAACCTCATTAACCAAACATATAATAACCGCAATTATGCTGTTTGTCAAGTGAGCCCCAATTTTTGCCCGGCCCGGAAACGCAATTAGCTAAAATGGACCAGGCTGGCCCTGAATTTCATTAGCCCGGCCATTTATGGCCAGAATAGCGCGCCGATAATCCACCTTCGATAGCCCGGCCATTTATGGCCGGGACACGGACGCGCCCTCCTTTGCTTCGGCCCGCGCCTGGCGCGGGCCGAAGCAAAAGAGGGGGGCCGCACCGCCCACCCCGCGCTAAAGCGCGGGGCTATCGAATTCGCTCCGGTCATTTCCCCTGGCGCTCAAGCGTCGGTCCAGAGGTTTGCCAATTCCACGAATTTTTGCAGGCTCAGTCGTTCGGGCCGGATTTGGGGATCGATGCCGGCTCGGCCAAGGAGTTGGTCAACCTCCGGCGGCGAAAGCCCCAGGCCGGAGCGCGCGAGCGAGTTCTTCAGTATTTTTCTTCGAAGCGAAAACGCGGCGCGGACTACTTTTTTAAAGTCGTCATAATTCTTAGCCGGGAGCCTCGGCTGGTCCAGGACTCGGAATTTGACCAGCGCGGAATCGACCTTGGGCCGGGGCTTGAAGGCCTCAGGCCCGATCGTCATCAAAATCTCCGGGTCGGAATGATACTGAGCCACCACCGAAAGAATCCCGTAGTCCTTTCCGCCCGGCGCCGCAACCACCCGCTCCGCAACTTCCTTCTGAAGCATCAGGTATAGCTCGCTGAACACCCCGGGCGTCTCCAAGAGCTTGAAAATCACCTGCGTTGATATGTTGTACGGCAGGTTAGCCACGACTTTAAGTTTTCGGTTTGGGGGCCTGATTTGATTGAAGTCTATTCTGAGGATATTTGCGTCCAGGACTTGCAGGTTTTCCGCGGGCACCCGGCCGGGCAAATCTCTGGCCAGCACCGAATCCAGTTCAACGGCGATGACTTTGCGGGCCTTTTGGACCAGGTATTTGGTCAGGTTTCCGGGTCCGGGCCCGACTTCCAGGATGAAATCATCAGGCCCCGCAAAGGCCAGGGAAGCGATTTCCTGAAGAATCCTTTCATCCACCAGAAAATGCTGGCCCAGGCTTTTTTTGGGCCGGATGCCCGGGGCGGGAAACGGCCGGTATTTTTTCATTGCCAGTTTTCCAGGCCGAGCGTTGCCCGGGCGTCCAAATTAAAGTCGTCCCACATGCCGCGCGAAAGTTTTTCCTCGCCAACCAGCGCGATCATGGCGGCGTTGTCGGTGCAGAGCCTGAGCGAGGGCACGAACAGGTGGAACCCCTTTTTGACCGACATTTGCTCAAAGACCTGTCTCAGCCGGCTGTTGCTGGCCACGCCCCCGCTCAAGACCACTCGCTTGACCCGGCGGCTGTCGATGGCATGAGCCGCCTTTTGAGTCAGCGCGGTCACCACCGCTTCCTGGTAGCTGGCCGCAAGGTCGGCAATGCGGTCCTTGTCTTCAGGATGGTCCTTCAAGCGCCTGACCAGCGCGGTCTTGAGCCCGGAAAAGCTGTAGTCCAGTTCGCCGTGCTTGGTCCAGGCAATGGGAAATTCCACGGCTTTGGGGTTCCCCTGCTTGGAAATCTTATCGATCTCGCGTCCGCCGGGATAAGGCAGGCCCAGCACCTTGGCGGCCTTGTCCAGAGCCTCGCCCGCGGCGTCATCCAAAGTCTCGCCCAGGACTTCGTATTTGCCCCAGTCATGGGCCAGACACAGGATGGTATGGCCGCCGGAGGCGATGAGTCCCAGGAACGGGAACTCGATTTCGCCGTATTCCAGCAGGCTTGTGAAGAGATGTCCTTCCAGATGGTTCACGCCAATGAACGGAATCTTCCGGCTCCAGGCCAAAGACTTGGCAAACCCCATGCCCACCAGAAGACACACCACCAATCCCGGACCGCGGGTAACCGCCACGCCCTCGATCTCCGAAAGCCGCTTCCCGGCCTGATCCAGCGCGGACTTGACCACCTCCGAGATCACCTCCATGTGCCTCCTCCCCGCAAGCTCCGGCACCACCCCGCCGAAATTCCGGTGCACGTCGTCCTGACTGGCGATAACGTTGGACAAAAGCTTCCGGCCCGACACTACCGCGGCCGAAGTCTCGTCGCAACTGGTCTCTATGCCCAAAACTATCATGTAATCAGGATAACTTATCCATTCTTAGAGTAAAGATGACGCCAAGATCTTGTGTCTTAACGCCGCCAAATGGTATAATTGACAATCATGATGAGGATGGGTGGATTTTCCCTGGGAACCCGGATTGAAGCATGCCTGAGGCAGCGATAATCACAACCGGCCGGACAGCATGTTAAGAATACAAACATGCAAAGCAAAGCGCATTCTTGGCAGGTTGTTCCTGCTGGCGCTGGTTGGCGCGGGCGGGTGTCTGCGCCATTCGGATTATGAACCGGATTCCCTGACTTTCCACGCCTGCGTGTGCGGGGAAACGGTTGTTTCCAACTGCCGCCTGGAATCAAATCTGACTTGCAGCGGGAACGGCCTGGTGGCGGGCGCGGATGGGATCATCCTGGACGGGAACGGCTTTGCGCTTCTGGGCGACGGCGGGTCCACTGCGGAGCCGGACGCGGGCGTGCTTGTCCGGGATTCTGAAAACGTGACGGTCCGAAATTTTTCGGTCATCAAGAATTTTTATTACGGCATTTGGCTGGACCAGGCCCGGGGAGGAGCCATTCTTGATAATTCACTCAATGCGAACCGCTTCGCGGGACTTTATCTCAAGGATTCAAATGGGTTCTGGATTTTCAACAACTCGGCGGTTTACCAGCCGGAAGTCGGGATATTGCTGGAAGGTTCCAGCTCCAACCAGATTTTTGAGAACCGGGTCAATTACAACATCCCGGGCACGGGCGTCGGACTTATTTATTCCAGTTCCAACAACCTGATATCAGCCAACGACCTCAGTTCCAACAAGTACAACCTGGTGCTCTACGGCTCGGACTCCAACCTCATTGAAAACAATGACGCCGATCTTGCCGTGAACGGGATTCACCTTGCCGATTCCGACTCCAATCTTCTGCGGGCCAACCGCGCGGACTCAAACTGGCACGGCCTCTTGATTGAGGCCGGCTACAATAACCGCCTCTCGGACAATTCGTTTTCCGGAAACGTCATCAACCTGGAGGTTCTGCCTTCGGGCACGGAGGTGCAGAGCTTCAGGCACGAAATCGACGCCACCAACATGGTTGAAGGAAAACCGGTCTATTACCTGCTGGACGCCGTCGGCGAGGTTTACGACGAGAGCGTGCTCGGCCCGATCGGCATGTTCTTCTGCGTCTCCTGCGACCATGTCACGCTCCAGAACACCAGGCTGGCCGCTCACAACTGGGCGGCGGTGGGATTGGTGGATACCGTCAATTCAATTATTGAGAACGTGGAGACGAAAGACTCTTTTCGAGGCGTTTACCTTTTCCAGTCAAGCTCAAACACGGTTCGGAACAACGTATTTGATTCTGAGCACGGCTTTGATTACTTGCGCGGCTCCGCCATCGCCTTTGAGCTTTCGAGCGGAAACCTGATTTCCGGAAACTCGGTCTTGAACTGCGACGCGGATTTTGAGGATGCCAATACGGTGAGCAATATTTATATCGATAATGTCATGGCTTATAACGAACAAAGCCGGATGGTCGAGTTCTTGGACACAAACCGGATTCTGCGCCTGAACGATACCGTGAATTTCACCGCCATGATCAGGGACATTACCGAGGCCCCCTGCCCGTCGTGCGTTTATGAAATATCCACCAGCCCGGCGGAGGCCTTAAGTCTGACCGCAAACGGCGAGAGCGTGGACGGGAGCTTCGCGGTCAGCCGGCCGGGGTATTATTCGCTGGTTTTCAAGGTTCGCGATCCCGGCGGCAACAGCACTCGAACCAGCCACCCTTTCTTCGTGGACGCAAACGGGACTCATACCGGCCGTTACTACCTCCGCGGCATTCCGCCCACGCACGGGCAACCCAGCGGGTCGGACGCCAAGTCTCTCACCTTCACCCCTCCCTCACAAACCGAGTATTGGTTGTGCAAATATTGGGTCATAAACACTGTTGACCAGATGCCTGATTATCCTTTCTCAATACTTTCCGGGGTTGACGCCTCGGGTTGGTATAAAGTGCTGGGCACCGGGAAGATTGGCATTCAGCGCAAGGTCTTCTATTGGAATTACATGGACAAGTATGCCCTGGTCCCGGAGTCGCCCGATTACGGATGGTTCAACGTTTCGCTCCCGGGCCTGGACTGGGCAATGTCCCGGCCGCAAGACTGGTATCAAATCGCGCTCAAACTTTCCGGGGCTTACGTCGGATCATACCCCTACTGGCAGACCCGGCCCGAAGCCCCTTCTTACGCGGACTTTCATCAGATCTACACCGCCACGCCCGCGGTCAAGTCCTTCTCCGACTATCGCAATTTCCACCTCCTCTCCGCAACCGCGGTTCCCGGAGACACCGCCCAGGCATCAATAGTCATCGACGGCAAGGGCACAGCCAAAATAACCCTCTCCGACTTCCCGCATCCTTTCCGTCAATACCCGACAATTCTGAGAGCAGATAAAAGCGCGGAAATACTGGTCGGCAGCCTCTACGGCGAAACCGCCATCAATTCCGTGGCCATGAGCATAGACTTTAGCTCCGCCGGCCTGCTTGTCCAAATCCAGGACTGGGACACCGCTGGAACCTTTTACAAAAAATGGGTCGAAAAAAATTTGTCGAGCGAAGACCTCCAGGCAACTCATGTAATCAAGGAACTCATGCCCGACACCGAATACGGCCTGAAGATTGACGGAGTCTCCTCTGGCGATTACCTCGCCGGCGCATCCGGCGAAATAATTTTCCAATTCTCCGGCCAGTGCAACTACCGAACCTTTGAACTGATCCAAAAACCCTGAGCAGAATCTATTAGTCGAAGTCCGGAATTCAGGGTTCGATTGTCAGCGGACAAGAGTATCCGCCGCCCGAAGTTCAGGGAGCGAATTTTTCGAACTCGGCCATAGCGGTTTTCCATTCGTCGGCGAGTTCGGCAACGGCTTGGGGGTTGAGGTCGTCCGCGGCGGAGACGCACACGGTCAGGTGGTCGCGGAACCCGGAGGCCATGACAATGGGGACGTGGAATCCGCGCTGGAAGGTCCCGAACATCCAGGCGTCGGTCACAACCGGCCCGAACGGAGCGATGTATTCGTCCATGCTTCCGACATTGGTCATGGCCGCGAGCCTCTTGGCGTTGAAGTCCGCGAGCGTGCCAAAAATCCATTTACAGACCAACCGGATGCCGGCATGGGGCATCCACCAGAAGAAGAGCATGGGCAAAAGGCTGAAGGCCAGCCCGGGCACGCGTTGTTTTTGCTCGCCGGTGCGATTGGCCACCAGCGGGAGCAGTTGGTCCAGGCTGGCGGCTGATTTGCTCCGGATGGGCACACTGTTGACCCCGCTCAGGTTGGCGATGAGCGGCCCGGGGTTCTTGAGGTACCGCCGTCCGTTCACGGTGTAGATCGCCCCGGAAAAGGCCGAGCCTGCCCGCCGCGAGGCGATCATGGCGGTAATCGCGGTCAAGCCGTCATTGATCGTGGCGTGATGTTTCTTGCAGGTTGCGACAAACCCCTGATGAGCCTTTCCGGTCAGGCTGAGCTTGTGAAAGCTCATCCGGCCCGAGCAGGGCTGGGTCTGGCGGAACGCGGCATCCCACCGGCCGAGCACCGGGAGGAACAAGGTCTTGATGATCTCGCGCATAAGTTCGCCGATAATGGAGGGGATGCTCCTGAGCCCCAGGGCTTTGAAAATCTGCCGCACGCTCCGGTCCATGGGCAGGTTGGCCGGAAGACCTTTGCCGCAGAGCCAGTGACCAAGGGCCTGGGCAAGGGTCAGACCGGCATTGGCGTCGCCCAGGATGTGGGGATATAGGATGAGGAGTCGCGAGCCGGCCCCATGGTTCAGAGCCGCCACCCGGAAAGGCCAGCTTGACTCATAGTCAATAAAGCTGCTGACGATTTTATTCTCCTGTTCCGCAAAATAGTCCCCCGCCTCTTCCACGGTCACGATGCGCTCAAGCGGAATTTCCGGCGCCGGAACCCAGCGGTCAAACAAAGTCCCGAGCCGATACCTGCAGGCGAGGATGGGGAATGAGGACACCAGTCCTTTGACCGCCTCGCTCAGTTCCGGGAATTCAATCCGGCGGGAAAAGTCGACGGCCAGAACGATCTGGAGCGTGCCCCTGCCGTGGCCGTATGAGTAAACCACCGGTTCGGGCAACTCCGCGCGAAATCCCGGGCCGGGTTTATGGTTTTTGGTTTTTGGTTTATCGTTAAAATTTTTCAATTACCGTTTTCCGTTCACCGTTTAGCGTTCGCCGTTTGTCGCATTCCAGAACCCATGTTAAGCCGCGGGTCCGGGACTGTCAAAATTCGCGCACCTGTTCTGTCATGCACAGGCAAAGGCTCAGGTCATCCCAAACTGAAAAATCTCGCAGACCGCCTGAAATAAAAACCAGAAAGCCCTAATTACGCCGGAATAAATCATTTGACAGTGTTCAAGCTTTAATGCTACTCTTGTGTCCGGGAAACCACGGGCGATCCGATGAAGAGCTCAGACAAAAATAAGCAAGAAAAATCAGGCGCAAGCCCTGGAAAAAAGTTTGGCCTCACCACCAAGCACTGGACAATTATTGGTGTATTTATCATGGCCATAGCCTTGGTTGTCGCAGTAATTGCAGTTGTTATTGGTTACAAGCAATTGCATAAGGAAGCCGCGCCGATGGACCCGAGAACAGCGGCAATTATTGAAAAGCTTCTGGAAAAGGTTCCAACGACGTTGGATCGCAATGATCCTCCGGTTATCTCAAAAGCGGATATGGTGGAACTGAAGCGGCTCCTCTCTCAATCCAAGCCGACTGATAATACGGGCATTCTCATGAAACTCGGGAATCTGGAATATGCGCATAGCAATTTCGAACAAGCCTTGAACTACTACAATGAAGCTTTTGAAAAGGCAAAAATCAATAATGATCTCAAAACCATCGGGATGTGCTGGGGAAATATCGGACTGGTATTGAACGCTAAAGGAGAACCAGACAAGGCTTTGGAATATTATCAAAAGTCGCTTGATATTGATAAAGAAATAGAATACAGAGAAGGCGAGGCTGCGGATTTAGGAAACATCGGACTGATTTACATCGATAAAGGCGATTTGGACCAGGCATTGAACTGTTTTTCTGAATCTTTGAAAATTTACCGGGAAATCGGGCATAAACGAGGTGAGGCTGCGAACTTAGGAAACATCGGCCTTGTTTATTATGCTAAAGGTGATTCGGATCGAGCCTTGAAATATCACTCAGCAGCATTGGTAATTTATCGGGAAATCGGGTACGAGGATGGAGAGGCAGATAATCTGGGAAACATAGGAATAGTTTACAGCGCCAAAGGAGATTTGGATGAAGCCTTGAAATATCATTCTTGGGCGCTGAGAATTTTCAAAAAATCCGGACACAAGAATAGCGAGGCCAATCAATTAGGAAACATAGGAATAATTTATAACGTCAAAGGTGATTTGGAGCAGTCATTGAAATACCATGCTGAGTCTTTGAAAATTCACAGGGAAATAGGATACAAACGGGGAGAGGCCGGGGATTTAGGAAGCATCGGCAACATCTACAGCACCAAAGGAGATGCGGATCAAGCTCTAAAATACCATTCTGAGGCTTTGAAAATTGATTTGGAAATCGGATACAAGCAGGGAGTTGCAGCTGATCTAGGAAACATAGGACAAATCTATATTGCCAAAGCTGATTTGGATCAAGCTTTGAAATATCTTACTGAGTCTTTGAAAATTGACCGGGAAATCGGATACAAGCAGGGCGAAGCCAACGATTTAGGAAACATCGGCAATATCTACTTTATCAAAGGCGATTTTAATCAGGCCTTTCAAAATTACTCTGAAGCTTTACGAGTTCACAGCATAATCCAGGACAGGAAGGGCGAGGCTACTGTTTTAGGGAACATCGGCAATATTTACGGAGACAAAGGCTATCCAGACCAAGCCTTGAAATATCTTTCTGATGCATTGAAAGTTCGGAATGTGTCAAGCATTTTAGGACACTCCGGGTTTGCAATTAGTGTATAATTGAACCGATTTCTCGGGTAATTGGGGTGGATTGATCCAGACTTTTTCGGGTGGTTTAGGTGGTTTGGGCTGT